>Ga0075331_1000255_pt1 | contig 11631 bp, 9 predicted proteins | sample MayberrySE_TuleA_FD_120090 | JGI IMG/M metagenome (GOLD analysis project Ga0075331, IMG submission 120090) | Natural and restored wetland microbial communities from the San Francisco Bay, California, USA, that impact long-term carbon... | ecosystem: Environmental > Terrestrial > Soil > Wetlands ... | reverse complement strand
GGAGCACGCCGGGCTGTGCCCCGAGCCCCAGCAGGCCGAACACGACTCCGATGGCGGTCAGCACGGTGAGCACGATCCGCGCCCAGTTCTTGCCCTTGCGCAGGAACAGCCCGAGCACCACCCACAGCGCGCCGAAGACCAGGAGTCCGATGATGGCGCCACCGATGACCGCGACCCTGGCGGCGTCCTGCTGGGCGGCGGTGAGGTCGGTGCCGGAGGCCTCCACCAGCTCGTCGAGGTAGACGAAGCTGAGCATCGCGCTCACCACCGACAACGCCACGATCGCCCACACGAGGTTGACGGCCGTGCGGATGGGAGCCGGCGGCTGCGTCGGCTGCTGGTGGCCGTAACCCTCCGGCGGCGGCGCGGACATGGGCTCGTAGTTCGACATGGTTCCCCTCTTATCTCAACAGTGTCGCGCGGACGACGCGCGTGCCCGCCTACCTTAGGGGTCGGCGCTCGCTCAGCGAACGGCGCGGTGCCGTGTCGTTCGCCATCCGACCCCTCCGCCCACGGCGCGAGCACGCCGTGGGCGGGTGCCGGCCGTCACCGGGGCAGGCGGAAGCGGGTGCGCGGATCGGGCAGCGTGCCCGGCGTGAGCTCGTCGATCGACGGGACCTTGCCGGTGCTCGGCGTGAAGCCCGACATCGCGCCCTCGATCGGCAGCAGCAGGGAGCTGTCGGTGAGGTCCACGGAGTACGGCGTGGGGGCGGGGTCGACGGTCACCACCCAGCCGCGCGACGCGGCGACCACGACGAGGCCGAGCTGGTGCCCCGCAGGCACGACGACGTCGTTCGCGGTCAGGTCGACCGTGACGTCGTGCTGCCCGGCACCGTCGAGGCGGGCCCAGCCGCGGGCGAGCACCTGTAGCGGCGTGCTGCCGCGCCGCTGGGCGACGTCGAGGTAGCAGGCGTCGTCGGCCTCGGTCGACGCACCCCAGCACGACTCCGTCTCGAGGGTCTGTGCGCCGTCCCCCTGCGACAGGACGCGCTCGGCGTCGCCGTAGTCCACCAGGGCCACACCGATCTGGCCGGTCTGAGCCGAGTGCGTGACGTCGAGACGCACCTGCGGCGTTCCGGTCACGGTGACGGCGTCGCGCAGCGTGCCGGTCGTGAAGAGCAGCCGGTTGGGGTTCTCCCCGGCGGTCACGGCCTCGTTCTCACGCTGCGCCGGGTTGTTCACGAAGGTCGCGGCGCTGTCGTCGGACCGGCCGAGCACGAGGCTGCCGTCATCGTGCGGCCGCAGTCGGGCGGTGTGCGTGGCGAGCGGCCAGTCGCGGGCCTCCACCCACTCGCCCGGCGCCTGCTCGACCCGCACCGCGGGCTCGCGGTCGATGCCGTTGTCGACGTCCATCAGCTCGTGGTCGAACCAGCGGTGCAGCTCCGCCACCCAGTCGGCGCGGTCGGAGTCGAACGGGTCGACGTGGCCCACCCGGGTCAGCCACATCTTGCGCTCGACGCCCTGGTCACCGAGGGCCTCCCACCAGCGGGAGAAGTTCGGCGTCTTGACGTTGGTGTCCTGCAGGCCGTGCACCACGAAGACGCTCGCCTCGACCTGGGAGGCGTCCGCGAAGCTGCCGTCACGGTAGTCACGGTCGGCCCAGAAGTCGGTGTAAGCGCCGCTCTCGTCGCCGTCGTTGGCGGTCATGTACGCCAGCTGCTGCGAGCAGTCGACCGGCTCGGTGCGGTCGCGTGCGACGTAGGCGGACAGGAAGGTCGGGTAGTTGTAGGAGAACGGCAGGCCTTGGTAGCGGGTGTAGTCGTACCACGAGCTGATCGCCGCGATCGGCACGATCGTCTCAAGGCCCTCGGCGCCGGTGGCGGCGACGCCGTTGGCCAGCGTGCCGTCGTAGGACTTGCCGATCATGCCGGTCCTGCCGTTGGACCAGTCGGCCTCGACCGGGTCACCGTCGCCGTCGACGGCATCGGCGTTGCCGTTGAGCCAGTCGACGACGGCCTTGACCGACAGGATGTCTGACTGTGCGCCCTCGTCGGTGCAGCCGGTCGACCTCGCCGTACCCGCCATGTCGACCGCGACGTAGGCGTACCCGCGGGGCACGAAGTAGTTGTCGTAGAACAGCGGGAACTTCATGGGGTCGCCGGCGCCGTCGTACTCCTTGAGCTCTGACTCGTTGCCCCGCCCACAGCACAGGTAGTAGGGGCTGGCGTCCATGACGACCGGCACATCGGCGACCCCGTCGAGCTCGCGTGGCCGGATGATGTCGGCCGCCACCCGGTCGGGCTCGCCGTTGCCGTCGAGGTCGGGCGCCTTCACCCAGACGGTCTCGCGAATGGCGTCGGCGTAGTCGTGGACCGGCGCGGTGACCCCGCCTTGGAGCGTGTACGCCGCTCGCGTGTCCGTCTCCGGCGGTGCCGCCGCGGCGGTGGTGGTCAGCCCGAGCGGAACGGCGACAGCGACGGCGCCGGTCAGTGCAAGCAGGCGGGTGGGTCGTGCGGTCATGTCGTCTCCTCCGTCGGTCGTTCGCCTCGAGTCGTGCCGGCCTCTAGTACTGCGGCTGGCTCTGCGGGTTCAGCACGTCGTACCGGTGCCGCTTGGCGGGTGCGACCGCCGGGTGCCGCACCTCGAGGACGTCGAAGCCCTGCTGGATGTCGTTGGAGTAGACGTAGCCGTTGTAGTAGTACGCCGACCACGAGCCGCCGATCAGCAGCTCCTCGTCGGAGAGCGGGCCGCGGTCGAACCACGCGATCTCACGCGGACTCGCCGAGTCGGTGAAGTCGAACACCGAGATCCCGCCCTGGTACCACGCCTGCACCATGATGTCCCTGCCGGCGACCGGGATCAGCGAGCCGTTGTGTGCGACGCAGTTCTCGGTGTTCGACTGGGTGCGGGGCATCTTGTAGTAGCTGGCGAACACGAGCTCGCCGCCCTCGATGTCGTAGACGCCGTTCGCCCCGCGGGTGTCACCGACCGACGGGTTGCAGGTGGGGGCGCCGCCACCGCCGAGCTCGTCGGTGAAGACCACCTTGGTGCCGTCGTTGTCGAACGTCGCCGAGTGCCAGAACGCGAAGTTCTCCAGGTCGCGCACCTGCTCGGTGACCACCGGGGCCTCGCGGTCGGAGATGTCGATGAGCACACCGTCGCCCATGCAGGCGCCGGCAGCGATGTCCTTGCTCGGGTACGCCGTGATGTCGTGGCAGCCGCTGGTGGTGGACGACCCGTTGCCGCCGGGGTTGCCGCCGTCCGGGAAGAGCACCGGCGTGCTCGCGAGTGTGGCCGCGGAGGGCGATGCGACCGGGATCTTCACGACGCTGATCTGGTCGTGTGGAGGCTGGCAGTCGGGGTAGGTGTCGCGCGGGCCGTAGGACGACACGTAGACGTAGAGGTCGCTGCCGTCCTGGCTCGGCGCCAGGGAGTGGGTGTGGGAGCCGCACGCAGTCTCGACCGCAGCGACGTACTCGGGTGCCGCCGGGTCGCTGATGTCGAAGACCTTGATGCCCTCCCAGGAGTCCTTCTCGGTCGCGCTCCGGGACGTGCTCTCGCAGGAGTCGTCACTGCGGCTGGAGTCGGTCGACAGGACCAGGATGTCGCCGCTGACCGAGATGTCGTTCTGCGAGCCGGGACAGACGACCTGGGTGACCAGCTTCGGCTTGAGTGGGTTGCCGATGCTGTAGACGTTGAAGCCGTTGTAGTTGCCGGCGTAGGCGTGGTCGCCCTGGAACGCCAGGTCGGAGTTGAAGGCGCCGTAGTCGGCGAACGCCCCGCCCTTGGGGATGTTGGCCAGCAGCGACATGTGCTCGCTCGCGGTCTCGCCCGGCGCGAGGTCGGCCTCGCTGTCGTCCATACCGGCGATGTCCGCGCCCGGCAGGCAGCCCTGCGCGAAGCGATCACCAGCCCGCTCGAGTGCCTGCTGACCGGGCGGACAGGCCGGGTCGGACTGCTCGGTCACCCTCGTCCGGTCGGGGCCCTCCGCTGCGACGACCGGTGCGGCGATCGTCGTCGTCAGGGCGAGGATGCCTGCGGCGGCGAGGCCGAGGCGGTGGGGTCGTCGAGCAGGTGCACAGCGGCGCATGGATATGTCCTCCCCGTCGGAGCTGGTGCACTCCAGATCTTGACGTACGCTGAGCAACAGCACAAGGTGATGCTGCAATTACGGCAGGTGATGGAGGCTGAGTGCTCGCGAAGATGGTGGTGCCTCGGCGGCTGCTGGCGACCGGGTCGCTCGCGGTCGTGCTGGCGGCGACCGCGGCGTGTACGTCGGACGCCGGCCGCTCGCAGACCGCTGCCGACTCCGCCGCCACCGTGGCCGACGGCACCGTCATCCAGCCCCGCAGTCCGGGTGAGCAGGCACGCACGCTCGCGCCGGGCGCGTCGGTGCCCGCGGCCGACGCCAACGACGTCGACGTCGAGTTCGTGCGGATGATGATCCCGCACCACGCCCAGGCGGTGGAGATGGGGCGGCTCGCCGAGACTCGGGCCCGGGACCCGCAGGTGCGGTCGATGGCCCGGCGCATCGCGGACGCGCAGCGTGCGGAGATCGCAGGCATGTCGGGCTGGCTGCACAGCAGGGGTCTCGAGGCGCCGGCCGCCGAGGACGGTCACGGGGACCACGGCGGCCACGATGACGACGGTGAGTCCGGTTCCGACGACACCACCGCGATGATGCCCGGGATGCTCAGCCCGGCTGAGATGGATCGGCTGGCTGCGGCCGAGGGGCGGCGCTTCGACGAGCTGTACCTGCGCGGGATGATCCGCCACCACCAGGGGGCGGTCGACATGGCGGGCACGGTGATGGACGAGGGGAGCGACACCGTCATCGGTGAGCTCGCCACCGACATCTCGGCCGGCCAGACCGCCGAGATCGACCGGTTGCGCGACCTGCTTCGCGGCCTGCCGCGGGGGCGCTGAAACGGGGGCGTGGCGCTTGGTGCTGACTGCGCAAGCAGCACCATGCGCCACGTCTGCGCCCTACGCGGACGGGTTCGGTGGGTCCGGGCGCTGGTTCGACGGGGTCAGGCGTTCAGCTGCTTGTGGCCCTCGTCCGCGCTGGTGATGCTGATCTTGCGTGGCTTCGCGCTCTCCGCGACCGGGATCCGCAGCGTCAGCACCCCCGCTTCGTAGCTGGCGGAGATGTGGTCGGTGTCGAGAGTGTCGCCGAGGAAGAGCTGCCGGGAGAGCGCGTCAAGCGCGCCGCCGATCGAGCGGTGGCCGCCTGGGCCAAGGACAACGCAGCGAGCCTGCGTGAGAGCCTGCGCAGGCGGGGCCGCTGACCGGGGGCCTACAGGGGCGCCGGCCGTAGTGCCCGGTCGAGCCCGGTGATGTGCATGAGCCGCAGGATGTTGGGCCGGACGCCGTGCAGGGAGCACGCCCGGCGCTCGCGGCCGAGGGCTTGATGCACGGCGACCAGCTCGGCCAGACCGGAGGCGTCACAGAAGCTCAGCTGGGTGAGGTCGAGGCGGACCTCACGCAGACGGCCGGGATCGAGCCGGCTGACCGCAGCCCGCAAGATGCCAACGGTAGAGAGGTCCATCTCCCCGCACAGCCGTACGACGGCGCTGGGCGGGTGCGCCTCGGTCTCGGTGTGGAGTGGAGCGAACGTGGGAGGGGCGTCGATAGTCATCCTGCAAGCACCACGGCGTTCTCCGGCGAGGTGTATCGGGTCGCCGGCTGTCGTCCGTGCCGGGAACGACACCGCCCTTGCTGGCAATGTTCTGCAACCTCCCGGCTGCGTGGACACTGTACGCCCCTGTCAGCCGCACGGCTATGGCCCCCCGCACGGAAAGACTCTTGACGGCAGCACGTGACTCACGTCACAGTGAGAGGGACTGGAACCGGTTCCAGATGGGAGTGCGGCCGATGCCTCCGGTGACGATCCACGACGTGGCCCGACGCGCAGGGGTGGGCGTCGGCACGGTGTCGCGGATGGTCAACGGCGGCCACCAGGTCGGGCCACGGACCGCCGCTCGGGTCCAGGCGGCCATCGACGAGCTCGGCTACCTGCCCAGCCGGAAAGGGCGAGCCTTCGCGCGCGGCCGCACCGCGAGTATCGCCGTGCTCGTCCCCTTCGTCACCCATCCGTCCGCCGTGGAGCGGGTCAGTGGGCTCATCGACGGCTTCCGGTCGACCGGACTGCCGGTGAGCCTGGCCGATGTCGAGTCTCCGGAGCACCAGCACGAGCACCTGGCGGCCCTCGCCGGCGACCTGCGCCCCGAGGGCCTGGTCGTGGTGTCGCTGCGGCTCACTGCGCAGGAGATCGCTGACCTGCACCACGGCGGCGTCCGTCCCGTGCTCATCGACGCAGAGGCCGAGGGGCTGACCTCGTTCGTCGTCGACGACCTCGCAGGTGGTCGGATCGCGGTCGAGCACCTGCTCGACCTCGGGCACCGCAGGGTGGCGTTCGTCGGCGACCTCGAGCACGACCGGTTCGGCTTCGTCTCCAGCGAGCTGCGCCATCGCGGGTACGTCGAGGCGCTGACCGGTGCCGGGATCGACCGCAGGGACGACTACGAACGGACGGGCCGGCACGGGCAGGACACCGCCTGTCAGCAGGCGCGTGAGCTGCTGTCGCTCCGCCAGCCCCCGACCGCGGTGTTCGCGGCCTCCGACACCCAGGCGCTGGGTGTGCTGCAGGCGGTGCGCGAGGTCGGGCTGCGCGTCCCGCGGGACCTCTCGGTCATCGGGTTCGACGACATCGCCGTCGCCGAGCTGACCGGCCTGACGACCGTCCACCAGCCGCTGGTCGAGAGCGGGCGACGTGCGGCGACAGCGGTCATCGAGCAGATGGCGGACCCGGACCGACCCGCTGACCGCGTCGTGCTTCCGACGAGGCTCGTCGAACGCGACACGACCGCGCCGCCCGAACGTCCCCGGCGTCGAGGTGCGGCGCCGACCCAGCACGACGCAGGAACAGCCCGAGGAGAGGACAGATGACCATGACACGACGCGGCTGGACACGTGCGTCCGCGCTCCTCGGCACGGCGGTGCTGCTCACCGCCTGCGGCGGTGGGTCCGGAGGGGGTGCAGCCGAGGCGGCGGCGTGCGACGGCGAGGTCGAGGCGGGCACCGTGACGATGTTCGCCCACGAGGGCTCCGAGGCCGATGCCTACAAGGCAGCCATCGACGGCTTCAACTCCGGGCCCGGCCAAGAGCTCGAGGTCGAGGTCGACCTGACGATGATCCCCGAGGGCCAGTACACCGACCAGATCAACTCCGCCGCCGCCAGCGGTGACCTGCCGGCGGTACTGGACTTCGACGGTCCGATCATGGCCAACCTCGCCTGGTCCGGACACCTGACTCCCATCGAGGACTGCATCTCCGACGAGCTGCGTGACAACGTGCTGCCGTCGCTCATCGAGCAAGGCACCTATGCCGACCGGCTCTACGCGGTCGGCAGCTTCGACAGCGGCCTCGGTCTTTTTGCCTGGAAGTCGGCCCTCGACGAGGTGGGCGCGCGGATCCCGACCTCAGCTGACGATGCCTGGACTGCGGAGGAGCTGGAGAAGATCCTGCGCGACCTGCAGGGCGCGGGTTACGAGCATCCGCTCGACACGAAGTTCTGGTACGGCTCGCAGGGGGAGTGGTTCAGCTACGCCTTCGACCCGATCATCTGGTCGGCCGGTGGCGACGTGATCGACCGGTCCGACTACCAGACCGCTGACGGCCAGCTGAACAGTCCGGAGGTCGTCGAGGCGATGACGACGTTCCAGACGTGGGTCGAGGACGGGCTCATCGACAAGGACGCGGCCGACGACTCCAACTTCCTCCAGCAGCGGTCCCCGATCTCCTGGGTCGGCCACTGGATGTACCAGCCGTACAAGGAGGCGGCCGGAGACGACCTCGTGATCATGCCGCTTCCTGACTTCGGCAGCGGCAGCAAGACCGGTATGGGCTCGTGGGCGTGGGGCATGACCCCGAACGCGGAGGACCCCGACGCCGCGTGGGCGGTCATCGAGTACCTCATGTCCGACGAGGTCATCGGCAACATCACGGAGGTGAACGGCGCCCCTCCCGGCACGCAGAGCGCCATCGAGGCATCGGCCCTGTACGCGGAGGACGGTGAGCTGCGGCTGTTCATCGACCAGCTCGAGGCCGCACCGGACGTGGCCGTGCCCAGACCGGTCACCCCGGCGTATCCGACGATCACCAAGACGATGACGACAACGATCGACGACATCATCCAGGGAGCCGACGTCCAGCAGACCCTGGACGAGGCGGTCAACACGATCGACGCCGACATCGAGGCCAACGAGGGCTACCCGCCGCCGTCGTCCTGACCGGCTCGAGAGGAGCCTGTGCATGTCCGCGTCACGCGTGCGGCGCCACGGAAGTGCGGCTGCCTGGCTGTTCTCCGCGCCGGGGCTGGCCCTGCTCGGTCTGTTCATGGTCGCGCCCTTCCTCGCGGCGGCGTACTTCTCGCTCACGAACCAGCGCCTGATCAGTCCGCTGCCGACCCGCCTGGTCGGGCTGGAGAACTACGCCGCGGTGCTCGGGTCGGGGTCGTTCTGGAACAGCCTGGGCAACAACGTGACCTTCGTCGTCATCGTGGTGCCGCTGCAGACGGTCTTCGCGTTGTGGCTGGCGATCCTGGTCAACAGCGACATCCGTGGCCGGGTGGTCTACCGAACCCTCTACTTCCTCCCCGTGGTGACCGTGATCGCGGCCGCAGCGGTGATCTGGACCCTGCTGTACAACCCGCGCGGCCTCATCAACGCGGTGATGGAGACGGTGACGTTCGGGGCGTTCGCGCCCGACTGGCTCAACTCGACGACGTGGGCACTGCCGGCCATCATCGTGGTCTCGGTCTGGCAAGGGGTCGGCTTCCAGATGATCATCCTGCTGGCGGCCCTTCAGGACGTGCCCGACCAGCTCTACGAGGCGGCGCAGATCGACGGCGCCGGCACCTGGCAGCAGTTCCTCAACGTCACGCTGCCGGGTATTCGCAACGGGCTGATCTTCGTCGTCACCGTGACGACCATTCTCGCCTTCCGGCTGTTCGACCAGGTCTGGATCATGCCGCAGACCCCCGGCGGCCCGCTGGACGCGACGCGGACGCTGATGCTGGAGATGGTCGAGACCGGCTTCGGTCAGCAACAGATCGGCCGAGCGTCGGCCATCGCCGTGATCTTTTTCCTGATCGTGCTGGCCGTGACGGTCGTGCAGCGTCGGTTCATCCGTGAGGAGGGGGAGGTCTCGTGAACGCCCGCGGTCGGCACGTCCTCCAGCACGCGGTCATGCTGCTGCTGGCCGCGTTCTTCCTGTTCCCGCTCGCCTACATGCTCGTGTCGTCGTTCAAGAGCGACTCCGCCGTGCTCTCCGGCAGCGATTCCTTCGAGGCCTTCGTGCCGACGCCGTGGGTGGGGGGAGAGAACTACTCCGACGCGATGGAGCGGGCGTCGTTCCTGCGGGTGTTCTTCAACTCCGTCCTGATCTCCGTCTGCATCGTGGGCCTCGGGTTGGTGGTCAACAGCCTGCTCGGCTACGCGCTGGCCCGGATGCGGTTCGCGGGTCGCAGGTTCATCGTCACGATGGTGATCGCGTTGATCATCATCCCGTTCGAGGCGCTGGCCGTGCCGCTGCTCTTCATGAGTGCTGAGGTCGGCATCCTGGACACCTACCAGGTGCAGATCCTGCCCTTCATCGCCAACCCGCTGTTCGTCTACCTCTTCTACACGTTCTTCCTCAACGTGCCGGTCTCCCTCGAGGAGGCCGCGCGGATCGACGGCGCCGGGCCGGTGCGGACCTTCGTCTCCGTCGTGGCGCCGCTCGCCAGACCGGCGTACGCCACGATGGCGATCCTGGGATTCCTGTTCTCGTGGGGGCAGCTGCTCTGGCCGGTGATGGTGACCCGCGGTGTCGAGGTGCGGCCGCTGCCGCTCGGGATCGGGACGTTCATGACGACGCCGCCGGTGCAGTGGGGTGACATCATGGCCTACGCCGCGATGATGACGCTGCCGCTGCTGGTGATCTTCCTGCTGTTCCAGCGGTACTTCGTCCGTGGCGTGGCGTCCTCGGGCGTCAAGGGTTGACACCGCGCTCTGTGCGGCGACGAGGGAGAGGCATGGCGCTGCGACTCGCGGACCGCTGGATCTGGGACTTCTGGCACGCCCGCCGAGGCGAGGAACACCACCTGTTCTACCTGCAGGCACCCAGGTCGCTGCCCCACCCGGACGACCGCCACTGGAACGTCTCGATCGGACACGCGGTGTCGAGCGACCTGCGCAGCTGGCAGGTGCTGCCGGACGCGCTGGCCCCCGCCGAGTCCGGCGCCTGGGACGACTGCACGACCTGGACAGGGAGCGTCATCGGGCACGACGGGCGCTGGTGGATGTTCTACACCGGCACCAGCACGCGAGAGCACGGCTTGGTGCAGCGCATCGGCCTCGCGACCTCCGACGACCTCGTGCACTGGGAACGGTACGGCCGCGGCCCGTTGATCGAGCTCGACCGGCGCTGGTACGAGGAGCTCGACCTCTCGGTCTGGCATGACCAGGCCTGGCGCGACCCGTGGGTGTTCCAGGCTGACGACGGCGTCTTCCATGTGCTCGTCACCGCGCGGGCCAACCACGGCGATCCTGCGACCCGGGGCGTCATCGGCCACGCCGTCTCCGACGACCTGCTGCACTGGCAGGTCCGTCCACCGGTCACGGAGCCGGGCTGGTTCGGGCACCTGGAGATCCCGCAGCTCATCCAGCTCGGCGGGCGCAGCTGGCTGATCTTCTCCACGCCACCCGCTCCCGCGCACGTCGCGGCGCGGTATCCGGATTCCGCCGTGGAGGGCACTCATGTCCTCGGAGCACCGGGCCCACTCGGGCCGTTCAGCTGGGACCGGCACCACCTGCTCGACGGTGACGCCGCCGGCTCCCGGTACGGCGGCCGCGTCGTGCAGAACGGTGGAGGGGGTTGGCAGCTCCTGGTCTGGCTCAACCACGACGCAGCGGGTGGGTTCGTCGGAGAGGTCGCCGATCCGCTCCCGGTGGGCGTCGACGGCGATCGCCTGCGTGTGCTGCCGCCCCGCTAGTGGACCGAGCCGGCGGACGCCGAGGGGCAGCCAGCTGGTACGCATCGATTTGGTCAAACCCGGGCGGGCCCACGGTGACTCCGCTTAGCCTCTCGACAGGCACTCATCGTGGGGGTGGTCATGGCGCGGACATCTGCTCGGTGGGCGGTGCCGGGGAACGAGATGCCGAGGCTGCCGGACAGCCACTGGAGGCAGCTCCGCCGGGTGGGCCTGCTCGAAGGCGAGCGCGAGTACGTCATCGACCACCTCGTCATCGGACCAAGCGGCGTCTACGTGATCGCCGCGGACGCGGAGGCGTCCTCCCTGGCCACGCACGCGGTCGCCGGGCTGCTGCAGCCTCGCTACCGGACCCGGGTGCGGCCCGTCTGCGTGCAGCCCGACACCTCGTCGGTCGACGATGTCGACGGCGTCACCATCACGTCGTACCCGATCCTCGAGCACATCGTCCGCTCCTCCCCGGTGGTGCTGTCCACGTCGGAGGTGAAGGAGGTCGCCGGTCGGCTGGCGGCCGGTCTGCAGCAGCTGCCGGCACCAGGCTCCCGACGCAGGGTGACCTGGCGTCGCTTGCTGGCTGCATCTGCAGCGGCCGCGGCGCGCCGCGGCCGCTGCAGATGCAGCCAGCAAGCGACGCCAGGTCACCCTGCGTCGGGAGCCTG
>Ga0075331_1000254_pt1 | contig 11642 bp, 5 predicted proteins | sample MayberrySE_TuleA_FD_120090 | JGI IMG/M metagenome (GOLD analysis project Ga0075331, IMG submission 120090) | Natural and restored wetland microbial communities from the San Francisco Bay, California, USA, that impact long-term carbon... | ecosystem: Environmental > Terrestrial > Soil > Wetlands ... | reverse complement strand
CGGGTTGATGGCTCACGACCTGCCGCTCACCCTCTGCAGCCTGGTGCTCCTCGCCATGCAGTCCGTGGTGCTGGTCTACCGGCTGCCCCTTCGCCGCACCCTCGCGTCACTGGCCGGCGGACGTCTCGGGCGCCTGGTCGCGCAGCTCGTCGCCCCGATGGCAGCCCGCCTTCCCGAGCGGCGTGGCGGGTTCGAGCTCGCCGCCTGACCCACGGCCCGACAAGCCGCGCCCACGGTGCACCCTGCCGCCGGCGAGGGCTGGTGCTGGTGGTCGGTGGCGACGCCTAGGCTCTGTGCGTGGTGGACCTGACCCTTCTGCTGGACGAGCCGGACCTGCGGAGCAGGTTCGGCTCGGCGACCTACGAGCGCGCGGCCGACTACGTGCGACGGGGCAAGGTCATGTCTTGCAGCCACCAGGTCGACGAGGACGGCGACCTCGACATCCGAGGCAACGTCGAGGGCTCGGTCGGCGAGATCTACGGCTGCAACGTCAGCGTCGGGCAGAGCGGTTCGGGCGTCTGGACCTACGGCCGGTGCAGCTGCCCGGTCCGGGAGGGCTGCAAGCACGCCGTGGCGCTGCTGCTCACCGTCCGGGCGCGGCAGGCGGAGGAGCAGGCCGCGGGAGGTGGCGGGGACCGTCGCTGGGAGCGACAGCTCAGCTCCGTGCTCGACGAGCTCGACGACGTCGCCGACGGTCCCGTCGCGACCAGGCCCCTCGCGATACAGGTCGAGCTCAACCAGCGCACGTCGACGTCCAGGTTCCGTGGCGCGGGCGAGCCCCTCGAAGCTCGCCGCGGAAGCCTGCGGGTCCGCCCGCTCCAGCGCGGAGCCCGTGACAACTGGGTTCGCTCGGGTATCTCGTGGCAGGGTCTCCAGCACGTCTCCGGCCAGAGCCGGAGCGGCTTCCCCCCTGAGCAGGCGGCGCTGCTCGCCGAGATCTTCGCGGCCTACCGGGCGGCTCAGCGCAACCTGTACTTCGGCGGTGCCGAGTCGCACCTGGTGCTGACCGCCTTCGGTGGCTCTCTGTGGAGCCTGCTCGGGCGGTGCTCGGAGGTCGGCATCGAGCTCGTCCCCGGTGCCGGCCTCGAGAGCGTGCACGTCCATCCCGGCCCGGTGAGCATCGAGCTCGACGTGAACGCCGCCCCGGACCGCGATGCCCATCTGCGACTCGGTGTGAGAACGGCCGAGGGTTGGCACGGCGCCGACGACGTCGACGTCCTCGGGGAGAACGGTCACGGTGTGGCCCTCTGGGTCCCCGGAGCCAAGCCCCAGACCTGGTCCGTGACGCTCGCGCCTCTCGCGAAGCCGGCAGGGCCGCAGGTGCGCCGCCTGCTCGGCATGAGCGAGCAGCTCGTGGTCCCCGCAGCGGACCGCGCGGACCTCGTCGCCGAGTACCTCCCCCGCCTCCAGCGCCACGTCCCCGTCGTCTCCTCGGACGGGTCCGTAGCCGTACCGAGGCCGGTCGAGCCCCGGCTGTGCCTGACGGTGGAGTGGGAGGACGTCGACGAGGTCCGTCTCACCTGGTCCTGGCGGTACCGGGTCGGCGAGGACGACCGCATCTATCGGCTCGACGAGTCCCGCGGGATGCGCGGCGTCCGACGACCCGAGCGCGAGCAGGAGCTGCTCGAGGGCCTCGAGAGCTCGCTGGCCGACGAGCAGGTCCATCGGCTCTACGGAAGCCGCCGCCGCGAGGCCGGGCTGCTCGCGGAGGTCGTCTTCCACGACGTCACCGCGATCGCCTTCGCCGAGGACGTTCTTCCTGGGCTCGAGGCAGGCGGTCTCGTCGAGATCGAGGAGATCGGGGTCCGGCCCGACTACCGCGAGGCGCGGGAGGGGCCGGTCATCCGGTTTGCCGCCGCCGAGCCCGACGATGGTGACGCGCAAGAGGGCCGCACCGACTGGCTCGACCTCGAGGTCGTGATCAGCGTGGACGGGCAGTTCATCGCCCTGGCGCACCTCCTCGAGGCGCTCACGCTCGGAGTACCGCGGATCATCATGAAGAGCGGTCTCCACATCGGCACCGACCATCCCGAGTTCCGCAAGCTCGCCGAGCTCGTCGGCGCGGCCGGGGAGCTGCACGACCAGCCGCGTGACGGGGTCCGTGTCAACCACCACGACCTCGGGCTGTGGGACGAGCTCGCCGAGGTCGGCATCGTCGACGCCCAGGCGGACCAGTGGGTCCGCGCCGCGCAGGCGCTCCGGGGCGTCGAGGCTCTGCCGGAGGTCGAGCCGACCGGGCTCGAGGCCGAGCTGCGGCACTACCAGCGCGACGGCTTCCGGTGGCTCGCCTTCCTCTGGGAGACCGGCCTCGGCGGGATCCTCGCCGACGACATGGGGCTCGGCAAGACCCTCCAGACCCTCGCCCTCATCGCCCATGCACGCAAAGGTGGAGCCGGCCCGTTCCTGGTCGTCGCGCCCACGAGCGTCGTGTCCACCTGGGCGCACGAGGCGGCCACCTTCACCCCGGGTCTGGTCGTCGAGACCGTGACGGAGTCGCACTCCAGGCGAGGCACGTCGATCGCCTCGGTGTTCGACGACGCCGACGTGGTCATCACGTCCTACACGCTCTACCGCCTGGAGGTTTCGTCCTACGCCGCGCTGCAATGGGGCGGGCTCGTGCTCGACGAGGCGCAGATGGTCAAGAACCACAACGGCAAGACCTATCAGTGCGTGCGGCGCCTCGACGTGCCGTTCCGACTGGCGCTCACCGGCACGCCGCTGGAGAACCGGCTGATGGAGCTGTGGTCCCTGCTGTCCATCGTGGCGCCGGGCCTCTACCCGTACCCACAGCGGTTCGTCGAGCAGGTGGCGAACCCGGTCGAAAGGCTCGGCGACAAGGAGGTGCTCCAGCGGTTCCGCCGCCGGATCAGGCCGTTCCTGCTGCGGCGTACGAAGGATCTGGTCGCCTCCGACCTGCCCGCGAAGCAGGAGCAGGTGCTGGAGGTCCGTCTGACGCCGCGACACCGCAAGATCTACGAGACCCACCTCCAACGCGAGCGGCAGACCGTCCTCGGCCTGGTCGAGGACTTCGACAAGCACCGGATCGCGATCTTCCGCTCGCTCACCCGGTTGCGTCAGCTGAGCCTCGACGCCGGGCTGGTGGACGAGGAGTACGACGGGGTCGGATCCGCCAAGGTCGACGTCCTGGTCGACCACCTCGCTGAGCTCCGGGCGGAGGGTCACCGGGCACTGGTCTTCAGCCAGTTCACCTCGTTCCTGCAGCGGGTGCGCACACGGCTCGACCGGGAAGGGATCGCCTCGACCTACCTCGACGGCAGCACCCGCAAGCGCGGTGAGGTGATCGAGGACTTCAAGCGCGGGGACGCAGCGGTGTTCCTGATCAGCCTCAAGGCCGGGGGAGTGGGGCTGACCCTCACCGAGGCCGACTACGTCTTCGTGCTCGACCCCTGGTGGAACCCCGCCGTCGAGGCGCAGGCCGTCGATCGCGCCCACCGGATCGGTCAGCGGCATCCGGTCATGGTCTACCGGCTCGTCGCGGCCAACACGATCGAGGAGAAGGTCATGGAGCTCAAGGCCCGCAAGGCAGCTCTGTTCGCGCAGGTCGTCGACGGGGACGGCTCGATGGGCACGCCGATCGACGCCGCGGACGTGCGCGAGCTGTTCGGCGACTGACCGGCCTACCCGGGATAGCCGGATCGGGCCGCCGGGCAGGGCCCTTGGTCCCCTCCCGGCGTGATCGGCTCCGCGCTCGGGCCCCCGGGTCGATCCTGGAGGAGGGGCTGGGGGGCGAGAACGATGAGACTCAGGCGGGTGTCCGCAACATTCTGCTGTGCCCTGCTGGGCGTAACGGGCCCGACGAGTCATGCGGGGGCAGCTGCCGCAGCGCCGTTCGCGCCGGCACTCGCCCCGGGGCCCGCCGCGGTCGTGGTGCGCTCGGCGGTCACGCCGTGCTCGAGCGGCCTGGTGGCCCTCACCTTCGACGACGGTCCGAGCTCTGCCTTGACACCGGACTTCCTGCGCGTGCTGCACGACCGCGGGGCGCCCGCAACGTTCTTCGTCATCGGCGAGCGGGTGCGTGCCAACCCCGGAGTGGTCAGGCGGGCCGGGAGGATGGGGTTCACCATCGGCAACCAGACCTACCACCACGAGAACCTGGTTCGGCTCGGGGACAACCAGATCGAGACGACGCTGCGGCGCACCCGACGGGCGGTCAAGGCTGCGGGAGCCCGGCCCTCGACGCTGATGCGGCCGCCGTACGGGAGCATCGACGCGCGCGTCCGCGCTGTCGTGCGTGGAGTCGGGCTGGTGCCGGTGATGTGGACCGCGGACCCGCGCGACTGGGAAGGCCGGTCCGCAAGCACCATCGCCAAGAGCACACTGAGCCAGCTGAACCCCCACCAGCCGAACGTGGTCGTCCTCCACGACGGCGTCGCGAACTCCGCGCAGACGCTCCTCGCGCTACCCCGCATCATCCGCGGCGCGCGCGACCGTGGCTACTGTCCGGCCGCTCTGGACGCGCAGGGGCGCCCACGGCCGCCCGTGCCCCGGGCCCGGGTGTCGAACGCGTCGGTCCGGGAGCGGCCCGGTGGATGGGTGATGACGATGGCCGTGACGCTCGACCGCCCCACCTCCAGGCGCACTAGCGTCCGGGTTCGCACGGTCGCCGGCACCGCGTCGGCCGGCCGCGACTACGTCGCGACGGACCAGCGCGTCACCTTCCCCGTGGGTGCCAGGAAGCACCTGGTGCGAGTAAGGGTCCGCGACGACCTGCGCGACGAGCGGACCGAACGGCTCGCCGTGCGGCTCTCGGCGCCCCGAGGGCTGCGCGTCAAGGACGGCCGGGGGATCGGCAGGATCCTCGACGACGACCCGCCGCCGCGGGTCACGGTCGCCGATGCGCGGGTCACGGAGCCTACGGAGGGCACCGTCGACGTGACGGTGGCGCTGCGGCTCAGCCGGGCCAGCGGCAAGCGGGTCGGCCTGACGCTGTCGACACAGCCGGGATCTGCGGACGAGTCCGACTTCGTCCCGCTGACGGAGCGGATCACCTTCGCTCCGGGACAGCTGCGAGCGGTGTTCACGGTCACGGTGCGCGCCGACGAGGTCGACGAGGGTCCGGAGAGCTTCGAGGTGGTCGCCCGTGACGGGACAGACGTCGACCTCGCTGCTGCCGGCGGGGTGGTGACGATCGTCCCGCCCTCCGGTTGACGCCTCGAGCCCTTGCGCCCGACAGGACCCGAAGCCTGCACGTCGGTCCGCGCGCTCCACGGCCTTGGCCCGTGGCGGTGGTCCTAGACCTCCCGGCCTGCCGGCGGGCCGAGCGACGCGGACGTCGGCGGGGTCACGAGGTGGATGAACGGAGCCGAGTGGCCGGCGCTCGTCGGCGTCACGACGTTCGTGCTCGCTGCCGCCATCCTGCGGGCCTCGTCCTCGCACACCGCAGAGGCGAGTGCCGCCACCGCCGCGAGGCCGGTGTGGCTGTGCCCGCGGTGCACGGCGTCCTCGAAGGCGCGGCCGAGCCTCGAGCGTGCGGTGGCGAGCGTCGTGTCGAGCCGTTCTGCCTCGGCGCCGTAGGACGGATGGAGGGCGTCGATGTCGGAGACCGCGGCCCACAGCGCGACGGCCTCCTCGTCCCGGCCGACCCGGCCGAGGAGGATCACGAGGTTGCGCAGTGCCGTCACCATGAGCGTCGGGTTGCCCGCCGTCGACCAGTGCACGATGACCCTGCCGAACAGCTCGAACGTGGTGGGCTCCACCGACGTGGAGCGCCCGCGCAGCGCGACGAGGGCTGTCATCGCCACGCCGATGATGAGCCGGTTCCGGACGCTCTCGGCGAGGGCGAGGGCCTCCTCCAGGGCAGCTACCGCCCGCGGCTCGTCGTACTCCGCCCACGCCTCTCCCTGGGCGTACCGCGCGAACGCCAGGGCCGTGGGGCTTCCCGTCCTGGCCGCGAGCTCCAGGGCGCGGGCGACGGCCGCCTCACGAGGTAGGTCCGCATACGCCAGGCCGAGCACCTTGTTGCTCGCCGCGATGGACTCGCCGAGGCGGTCCCCGCTACCCGCGCGGATGCGCTCGGCGTGCGCATAGCTCTCGACTGCGCGTGCCACGGCGCTTCGGGAGAGGTAGACGTCACCGAGGATCTCGAAGAGGCCGCTTCGCGACTCCTCGTCATACCTGGCGGCCGCCAGCTCCGCCACGCGTTCCGCCTCGTCGAAGTCGCCCTCCAGCCAGGCACATGCGGCGGCTGCTGTGTAGGCCACGGGCGGCGCGGTCGTGGGGTGGTCCTCGACCAGCCGGGCGCCCCAGCAGAGCACGTCCGCGCGGAGTCGCCAGTAGGCCCACCAGCAGACCGCCGTCAGCAGCCGCTCGGACACCTGCGACTCCTCGGCTTCCTGGGTCCAACGCCAGGCGCTCTTGAGGTCGTCGAGCACGTCGTCGAGCACAGCCGTCCACTGCGCCTCCTCGGGGCTCTCGAGGCCCTTTCGGCAGCGCTCCGCGAGCTCGGTGGCCCACAGGGCGTGCCTCCGGCGTACTGCCGCGACGTCCTCGGGGGCCAACCGCGAGACGCCGTACCTCCGCAGGCTCTCGAGCAGGCGGTACTTGCCGCGGCGGGAGCCCGAAGGGCGGACCACCATGGACCGGTCGGCGAGCCGGGCGACCACGTCCGCGACCCGGGCGGCGTCCAGCGACTCGTCCGAGACCACAGCCTCCGCCGCCGCGAGGTCGAACCCGGACGGGAACACCGCAAGCCGGGTGAAGACCTTCCGCTCCTCGTCGTCGAGGAGGTCGTAGGACCAGTCGACCACCGAGCGGAGGGTCTGGTGGCGATACGGAGCCGTGCGAGGTCCGCGGGTGAGCAGCTCGAACCTCCGGTCCAGCCGGTCCGCGAGGTCGTCGAGGGTCAACGTCCCCATCCTCGCCGCGCCGAGCTCCAGGGCGAGCGGCAGACCGTCCAGTGCACGGCACACCTCTCCGACGCGGCGCACGACGTCGGGATCACCGCTGAGGTCCACCCCCGCGGCGGCGGCGCGAGCCACGAACAGCTGGACGGCGGGCGCGCGAGGGTCGGCCGTGCCCGGTGCGGGCAGCGCAAGGGGGTCGAGCACGTAGACCCGCTCGCCGACGACGCCGAGCCTCTCGCGGCTGGTGGCCAGAACGGTCGCCGTCGGGGTGACCAGCGACGACAGCACCGCCGCCACGCCGTCGAGGACGTGCTCGCAGTTGTCGAGGACGACGAGGTCGGTGTCGGATGTCAGGCGCTCGTAGACCGCGCTCTCCATGGCGGTGCCCGAGCGGACCTCCACCCCCAATGCGTCCGCGATGGCCTGCAGCACGCCGGACCGGTCGCGGGCCGGCACCAGGTCGACCCAGCAGGACGCGTCGGCGCGGCGCTGGGCGATGTGCTGTGCGAGCCGTGACTTCCCCACGCCACCGGGGCCCACGAGCGTGACCAGGCCCGCGGTCTCCAGCAAGCCGGACACCGCGGCCGCGTCCTCGTCGCGTCCGACCAGCCCAGCGCCGATGTCGCCTCGTACAGCGCGGGCCGCACTTGTCGGCGGCGAGTCGCCCGCAGGCTCGCCCGCCCCCTCGCGCGCAGACCTCTGGGGCGGAACCCGTGTCGGGCCGGGGGACTGCGCCTGGGGCTCGGGGAGCTCCTGCCGCAGGACGCGCTGATGGAGCGCGGCCAGGGTCGGCGAGGGGTCGAGGCCGAGCTCCTCGGCGAGCACCTCCCGGTAGATCTCGAAGGTGTACAACGCGTCCGCCGTACGACCGTGTCGGTGCAGCGCGTCGACGAGGAGGCCCACCGCGCGGTCGCGAAGCGGGTCCTCGAGCACGACCGTCTCCAGGACCTCCACGGCCTCCGCGACCTGTCCCGCGTACATCAGCGCGGTGGCGAGGTCCTCACGTGCGGACAGCCGGGCCTCTTCCAGGCGCAGCGCGTCACCCGAGGCGACGCCGTCGGCGAGCTCACCCCAGGCGGGACCGTGCCAGAGGTCCAGCGCCGACCGCAGCACGAGGACGGCCTCTGCGGCCCGCGCCTCACCCGGGTCCCGGCCGGCGGGGTGGCCGAGGAGGGTCCGGGCACGCGCGTGCAGGTCGGAGAACCGGTCGGAGTCGAGCGACTCGCGCGGGATGTCGAGGACATAGCCCGGGGCGAGCGTGCGCAGCGCCTCCCCCGTGCGGCCGAGGGTCCGGCGCAGCCGGGCGACGGCCGTGTGCAGGGAGGCCCTCGGGTCCCTCGGCTGGTGCTCGCCCCAGAGGCCTTCGGCGAGGCGGGTCGCGGAGACAGCTCTACCCCGGCTGAGCAGGAGCATTCCGAGCAGGGTTCGCTGGGTGCCCGCCGGAACGGGCACCTGTCTGCCTTCCAGGAAGACCTCGAGTGGGCCGAGGACCCGGAAGTCCGGTCCGGGGACCGGGGAGGGCGGGACCATGGCTGCCCCATTGAACTCCTCCGCGAGGGCCGGGCGCCAGTGGTTTGGACCTCGGCCGTGGCTCAACAGCGCTGCCTGGTCCACAGGGTGAACCGGGACAGGGGCCAGAACCCGTGCCTCTGCGCACCCGGCCGGCTCATGTCACTGAACAAGGATGCGCTGGGAAGGTCGGGGTACGCCGCGAGGCGGGTTCGGAGGAGTGTCCGCCAGTACCCACGCCCCCGGGCATGGGGCAGCACGACGCCGATGGCGAGGACGTGGAGGCCGTGCGCGACGTACGAGCCCGCCGCCGCGACGGCCTCCCCGTCGGCGTACCCGGTCCAAAGGCGCAGTCCGGACGACCGCACGGAGTCGGTGAACAGGGCCCCCGGTCGCCAAGGCATCAGCTCGGGCATCGGATACCCGTGTACGGCGACGCGCTCCCACGTCTCGAGCTCCTCCTCGTCGGCGACCTCGCGCACGGTGAGGTCGGTCCCGTCGGGAGGGAGTGGTCCACCGGGCGGACGGAGCAGAAGCGGTGGATGTCCCTCGAGCTCCCATCCCCGCGCGGTCAGGTCGGGTGTCGGCCAGGCGCTCCACAGGTGGACCCGACCTGTGCCGTCGCTGAACAGCGTCCGCTCCACGCCGTCGAGCACCACGTCCCAGCGGGCCGGGTCCGGGGGTCGCATCAGGATCGCCGACGTCCAGTAGCTCACCGGTCTGCCGAGGTCCGTCGTCACCGCGTCGTCCGTCCGGACCACACGGCCTCCCATCGCGTCCACGGGTCCGGCCAGGTACTCCGACCACGCAAGCACGAACCTGCGGAGCTCGGTGTCCTCGGGCGGAAGGTCGGCCTCCCACCCGGTGGTGAGGCCACCGGACGCGGCCTCGAGCGTGGTCATGGCCTCCTCACCCGCCCATCCGGTAGAACCGCCAGAAGGGGAAGTCGACCGCCAGTTCCTCGACGTGCTCGAAGCCGGCCTCCTCCGCCCACCGGCGGACCGTGGGTGCCCGCAGCGCGGTTCCCGCGGCCTCCACCGGATCCTCGGCCATCGTCGCCGGCAGGCAGTGGAGCACGCTGAAGCCGTAGTTGAGCCGCTCGAGGTCGTCGCCGGGTGCCGTGAAGGTGTCTGCGACGCGCTCGTCGGCGACCAGGACGGTCCCACCCGGGGCGAGCCGGCGCCGTGCGGTCCTCAGGGCGCCTGCGGGGTCACCCATGTCGTGCAGCGCCTCGAAGATCGTGACGAGGTCGAAGCCGCCGTCGAAGGACTGGTCGGCCGCATCGCCGAGGTGGAACGTGACACGGTCCTCGAGACCGGCCTCTCTCGCGACCGCTCGGGCCTCGAAGACCGAGGCGTGGTCGAGGTCGATCCCCACCACCTCGACGCGCGGGTAGGCGCGTGCCATGGCGATCGACGACGTCCCGATGCCGCAGCCGAGGTCGAGTATGCGGGCGTGCGGTGCCGTGGACAGGTGCTCGTGGAGATCCGGGACCGAGGGCAGCCAGGCGGTGCCGAGCTCGTGCAGGAACGCCGGTCGGTTGAAGTCCGCGATGCCTTCGCGGATCTCGGTCCCGAAGTCGGCGTAGGGCACGCCGGCGCCGCGACGGAACGCGTCGGCGAGCTGGGGGAAGGCGCGGGCGATCCCGGCGACCATCTTGGCCGCTCCGGCGGCGAAGTACGGACTGTCGCGGTCGGTGAGCACCTCGGTGTGGGCGTCGTCCATTCCATAGCGTCGCTTGCCGGCGGCGGGCTCGCCGTCGTGGGTGAGGAAGCCCGCGACCGCCTGTTGCTCCATCCACTCCCGGGCATAGCGCTCGGCGATCCCGGTGCGGGAGGCCAGCTCGTCCGCCGTTGCCGGGCCGTGCTCCTTCAGCGCCTGGTAGAGCCCGAGTTCGAGCCCGAGGTGGACGGTGAGCATCTCGTTGCTCGCGATCGCACCGGCGAAGATCCGCTCGCCGATCGCCTCACGAGGATCGGGCGTGACGGTTGCGGCCGATGTCGACGCGGCTTCGGTGGTGGTCATGGTTCCTCCTTGGGGTGGTGTCGTGGGAGCAGCCTCCTGGGTGCGACTGTCACGGCGCCGTCAGTCGGCTGTCGCCGCGCGGTCGGTCCACGCGGCGGGTGTCGGGCATGATGTGGCGATGAGCGAGGAGCAGCAACAGGGCATCGTCTTTCCGAGAAGTGCCGACGGCCGCAGGAGCACCGCGGCCGTTGGGAGGGCCGTCGTCGCCGAGGCGCTCAAGTCGGCCGACCCGATCGGGGCCAACAACGCTGCGCAGGAGACCAACTGGCGCAGCGGCTACCTCGTGCACTTCCGCCGGCTCCTCGAGGCCGGACTCACCTCGCGGGAGGCCGCGCTCTCCGTCGCCGCCGACGGTCTGTCGTCCCTCCACGACCGGATGGAGGTCGTCACCGCGGAAGGCGACGAGGTCCCGCTCCGCTCCTGGACGAGGACCGAGGCACGGCGTGGGCTCGACACGATCGAGGTGCGGGGCGAGGGTGAGGTCGAGACCGAGCTGTCGCTGCCGTACCACGGCCGGCGGCTGCGAGGGGACGACCTGCACCGGCGTCTCGACGAGTGGGTCGCTTCGGGCGTGATGGAGCCGAGCGCCGCGGAAGCGGTGCGGAAGGTCATGGCCAACCCGGACTGGCTGAGCCTCGAGGGGCACACCGTCGCCGTTCTCGGGGCGGGTGCGGAGATGGGACCCTTGCAGGCGCTTCTGCGCTGGGGGGTCACTGTCGCCGCGGTGGACCTGCCTCGACCCGAGATCTGGCAGCGGGTGCTCGACACCGCGCGCCACGGCGCGGGGACCACGCTCGTTGCGGTCGAACCCGGTGCCGGAGAGGCTGTGCATCAGCACACCGGGGCGGACCTGGTCGCGGAGGTGCCGGAGGTCGCGGACTGGCTCACCGACCTGCCGGGGAAGGTCGTGCTCGGCAACTACGTCTACGCAGACGGCGCGAACAACGTGCGCGTCTCCATGGCGGTCGACGCGCTGACCGTCCGCGCGCTGGACACCCGCGGTGACCTGGCACTGGCCTTCCTCGCCACGCCGACCGACGTGTTCGCCGTTCCGGGGGACGCCGTTGACCAGTCGACCCGTGCCTACGAAGGACGTTCGACCACCGCGAAGGCGCTCGGGCGGCCGCTGCGTGCCGTGAGCGCGGGGCGGTTGCTGCACCGGGCCTACGTTCCTGGCTCCGACCCCGGCATCAACGACAGCCTGGTCCCGCAGCAGGGACCCAACTACGCCCTGGCGAAGCGCCT
>Ga0075331_1000252_pt1 | contig 11687 bp, 9 predicted proteins | sample MayberrySE_TuleA_FD_120090 | JGI IMG/M metagenome (GOLD analysis project Ga0075331, IMG submission 120090) | Natural and restored wetland microbial communities from the San Francisco Bay, California, USA, that impact long-term carbon... | ecosystem: Environmental > Terrestrial > Soil > Wetlands ... | reverse complement strand
CCTCGCTGAGGGGACCCAGGAGTACACCGACCCGAAGTCCGGGCAGAAGACCTCGGGCCGGTTCTACGACGGCCTCGGCTTCCACCGGGTCATCGACGGCTTCATGATCCAGGGCGGCTGCCCGCTCGGCACCGGCACCGGCGGCCCGGGCTACACCTTCAAGGACGAGTTCCACCCCGAGCTCTCCTTCGACAAGCCCTACCTGCTCGCGATGGCCAACGCCGGCCCGGGCACCAACGGCTCGCAGTTCTTCGTCACGGTCGGCGAGACCCCATGGCTCAACAACCGCCACACGATCTTCGGTGAGGTCGAGGACTCCCAGAGCCGCGCCGTCGTCGACGCCATCGCGGGCACCAAGACCGGTCCCGGCGACAAGCCGGTCGAGCCGGTCGTGATCGAGACCGTCCAGATCGAGCGTCGCTGACGCACACCCCCGACCCCCACCTGCACGTGAGCACCGAGACCACGCCGTACTGCTACCGGCACCCGGACCGCGAGACCCACATCAGCTGCCAGCGCTGTGGGCGTCCGATCTGCCCTGACTGCATGAACCAGGCGGCCGTGGGGTTCCAGTGCCCGAGCTGCGTGCAGGAGGGGCGCCGGACGACGAGGCAGCCGCGCACCACGTTCGGTGGGCGCCCGTCGGACAACCCCGCCCTCACCTCGAAGGTCCTCATCGCGATCAACGTCGCGGTCTGGGTCCTGATCACCGCCACCGGCGGGAGGAGCAGCGCCCTGCTCGACCGGCTGTGGCTGCTGTCGGAGAGTCGTGCGCTGGTCATGCAGGACGGCACCGCCCGCGAGCTGGCGGGAGTCGCCGGTGGCGCGTGGTGGCAGCTGGCGACGTCGATGTTCACCCATGTCGAGCTGATGCACATCGGCTTCAACATGCTCGCCCTGTGGTTCCTCGGCCCGCAGCTCGAGGCGGTCGTGGGCCGCGCGCGGTTCCTCGCGATCTACCTTCTCTCGGGCTTGGTGGGCAGCGCGTTCGTCTACTGGCTCACCCCGCCCTTCACACCCACCGTCGGTGCCTCCGGCGCCATCTTCGGGCTCATGGGCGCGCTGCTCGTGGTCGCGATCAGGCTTCGCGCGGACTACGGCCAGATCCTGCTCTGGCTCGGGCTCAACGTGATGATCACGATCTTCGGCCGGGGGTTCATCTCCTGGCAGGGCCACCTCGGTGGTCTCGTGGGCGGCGTGGTGATCGCCCTCGTGCTCGTCTACAGCCCGCGCGCCCGGCGCCCCCTGTGGCAGGGCATCGGCCTCGGCCTGGTCGGCCTCGCGTTCCTCGCCGCGGTCGTGGCGCGCACGCTCGTCCTCACCTGAGCCGGTCGCGCAGCCTCGGGGACGACCACCCTCACCGTCGTACCGCCGCCCACCTGGTGCAGACCACCGACGGCCGAAGTTTCAGGCAACTTCGCGGGGGGTAGGTGCGTCCGAGGCGCACCTGTTGCACGGGTCACTTGTCCACACTGGGGATAAAGCCTGTGGACGAATAACACCGGTGTGATTCCTCGTCGTGCCCTGCCTGTGCACGAAGCCCCACGACTCCCCGGCTCCACGCGTGGCGCAGCCGCCCTGGGACGAGACAGCCCCTGTACCGGCCCGGGAAGGGCCCGCACAGGGGCTGTGGAAAACTTCGCCGGCCTACTCCCAGCGGGTCGCGTAGACGAACCCGACCGCCATGAAGCCGATGCCGACCACGAGGTTGTAGGCGTCGAGGTTGCGGAAGACCGGGATCTCGGTCGGCTGCCCCGCCATGTAGTACACGATGATCCAGATCAGTCCGATCAGGAAGCAGCCGAGCATCCCGATGACGACGCCGCGGCCCCGGCCCATGGGCGTGCTGGGGTTGGCGAGGAGCGAGAGCCCGACGAAGAGCAGGCCGAAGCCGATGAGGAAGTTCCACCGGCCGAGGTCACCCATCCAGGTCAGCTGCTCGCCGTCCTGGGCGACGTTGATGTACACGGCCATCCACGCGATGCCCAGCAGGGTCACCAGCGCGGCCAGGGCCGTTCGCACGATCGAGATGCCGGACCCGGTCTGGTCGGCCGGCCGATGCCCGGCGGAACCTGCTGCGCTTCCGCGGGGACGGGCCTTGCTGCGGCTCGAGTCGGACACCTGAACTCCTTGGTACTTGCGGTCGAGGATCTGCCTTGGAACGTCCGATAGCGTAGTCCGGAACAGTCCTCCCCACGACAGCGCACCCGACGCGCCCGAACAACGATGAGCCTGTCATGACCGAGTCCCCCCGCAACCGGCGGTCTGCGCTGCTGAGCCGCGAGAGCTGGGCGGCCCGGATCGCCGTCGCTCGTCGCGCCAGGTCGAGGACCTACCGCGACCGCGGGTTGCTCTGGCGGGTTCTCGGGCCGGCCGTCTTCCTCCTCGCCGGTGCCCTCTTCGTCACCAGCGGGGTCAGCTCCGACGGCACGGACCTCAGGGCGGGGCGGTACGGCGACCTGTCGACCGTCGTGGCCCAGGCGACCGAGGAGGTCGACGAGCTGCGGGAGAGGCGCAGCGAGCTCGAGCGGGAGGTCGAGGAGCTCAGCACCCAGCTCGAGGACACCGGTGTCTCCAAGGCGCAGGAACGGGCGGAGGAGCTCGGCGCCGAGGCAGGGCTCGCCCCGGCGAAGGGGCCGGGCCTGACCGTCGAGCTCGACGACGCACCCACCGAGAAGATCGAGGCCGCGGACGTCAAGCCCAGCAGTCTGGTGGTGCACCAGCAGGACATCCAGGCCGTGGTCAACGCGATGTGGGCCGGTGGGGCCGAGGCCATGACGATCCAGGGGCAGCGGGTCATCTCGACCACCGGGATCAAGTGCGTCGGCAACACGGTGGTGCTGCACGGCATCCCGTACTCCCCGCCGTACGTCATCACCGCTGTCGGCGACCCGGCGTCGATGCTCACCGCGATCAACGAGAGCCCCTACATCGACATCTACATGGACTACGTCGAGGACCCTCGCTACCAGCTCGGCTGGGACGTGCTGCTTCACGACGAGGTCAGGCTGGCGGGGTACGACGGGTCGCTCGACCTCGAACATGCCCGCCCCGTCGGCGTGGACGACTCGGCCGGGAACGACGACGTCTGACCTCTCCGCGGAGCCGCTGGGCCTCAGGGGCTCGGCGACTCGCTGCTACCGAACCTGGGGGCGGTCGTCGGTGTCGGGGTCGGCGTGGGCTCCTCCGTCGGTGTGGGGGTCGGCGTGGGCTCCTCCGTCGGTGTGGGGGTCGGCGTGGGCTCCTCCTCGGGCTCCTCGTAGGAGGAGACCGTGATCGTCACGGTGCTCCCGGAGTCCGGCGTGCTGCCGGCCTCGGGGCTCTGCGAGAGCACGATCCCTCGCTCGGACCGGGTCTCGCTGTCGTAGTTGACGCTCACCCCGAAGCCGGCCTGCTCGATGGCCTGGCGAGCCTCGCCCTCCTGCAGCCCGACGACGCTGGGGACCTCCTCCGGTCCGTCCGAGTAGAAGACGGTGACCAGGGTGTCGATGGCGACCGTCGTGGCCGGCCGCGGGTTCTGCTCGATGACCTCGTCGGCGGGCTCGTCGGAGTCGCGGCGCACCAGCCTGACCCGGAGCTGGTCCGCCTCGAGCTCGGCGCGTGCCTCGTCCTTGTCGGCACCGAGCACGTCCGGGACGACCACCTCCGGCTTCCCGGTGGACAGGATCACGTCGACCTCCCCACCCTCCTCGAGGAACTCACCGGCCTCGGGGGTCTGCGAGACGATCTTCCCCTTCGGGACGTCCGCGGAGGCCTCCCGCTCGACCTCACCGAGCACCAGGTCGCGGTCCTCAAGGGCGCGTTCGGCCTGTGCCCGTGTCATGTTGATGACGTTCGGCACGGACTTCTCCTGCGGGGAGGAGTTGAACAGCATGGGGCCGAGGATCGCCGCGGCGATGAGCAGGCCGAGGACGCCGAGCCCGAGCAGGACCAGCGGCCAGCGTTTGCGCTTCTCCTCGGCCTCGGGCGGCTCGCCGCTCCCGCCCCCGAAGATCGAGGTCTCCTCGGCGGCCGACTCCTGCGGGAGGAACGTGGTCGCGGCCGCGCCGGCGGCTACGACGGGCGCCACGACCGGCTTGCCGGCGAGGAAGCGCTCGATGTCGGCCCGCATCGCGGCGGCGCTCTGATAGCGCTCCTCGACCGGCTTGGCCAGGGCCTTCATCACGATCGCGTCGATCTCGGGCGGGAGGTCGGGGTCCAGGGACGACGGCGGCGCAGCGGGCTCCCGGACGTGCTGGTAGGCCACCGACACCGGGCTCTCGCCGACGAACGGCGGCCGACCGGTGAGCAGCTCGTAGAGCAGGCAGCCCGTGGAGTAGACGTCGCTGCGGGAGTCCACCGTCTCTCCGCGCGCCTGCTCGGGTGAGAGGTACTGGGCGGTGCCGACGACGGCCGCGGTCTGGGTCATCGTGGAGGACGCGTCCGCCACCGCCCGGGCGATGCCGAAGTCCATGACCTTCACGTCCCCGGACGGGGTCAGCATGACGTTGGCGGGCTTGATGTCGCGGTGCACGATGCCGGCGCGGTGGCTGTAGTCGAGAGCCGAGAGGACGCCGGAGGTGATCTCGAGCGCGCGCTCGGGGAGGATCTTGCGCCCCTCGCGCAGGATGTCGCGCAGCGTCCGGCCGGCGACGTACTCCATCACGATGTAGGGCTGCGGGACGTCTGTGCCGTCTGTCGACATCTCCTCGCCAGTGTCGTACACGGCGACGATCGAGGGATGGTTGAGGGACGCGGAGGACTGTGCCTCACGCCGGAACCGTGCCTGGAAGGTCGGGTCGCTGGCCAGGTCGGTACGCAGCCGCTTTACGGCGACGATGCGGCCGAGGCGGACGTCGTTGCCCTTGCGGACCTCCGCCATGCCGCCGCGGCCCAGCAGCTCGCCGAGCTCGTAGCGGTTCCCGATCCGGTGCGGCTCTGCTCCGGTGCTCATCAGTCGTCGTGGCCCTTCCCTTTGCCCGGGTGGTCGTCGGACCACCTGCCGGACTCGTCGTCGTCCCCCTCGTCCCAGTCGTCGTCCCGGTCGCGCTTCTCGGGCTTCGGCGGCTTGAACCCCTCGTAGACCTGAAGCGTGATCGTGCTGCCCGGCTTCACGAGACCATGCGGGCGTACGGCGGCGACCGTGTTCTTGGCCTGGTCGGCCGAGGTCGCGGCCACTTTCTCGTCCTCGACCTCGAACCCGAGCGCCTCCAGCTCGTGCTTGACCTCCTTGGCGTCCCGCCCGAGGTAGTCGGCCTCTCTCACCCGGATCCGGTCGTCGGCCTTCTTGCTGGGACGGTCGGACGGGCTCTCCGAGGCCTCCGACGACGCGCCGGGATCCGCGACCGCCGGTTCAGGAGAGCCGCTCCCCGCCAGCGCCGCCGTGGCCAGCACGATGACGAGGACCGCTGCCGCCGCGGCCGCCCACGGCCACCAGGGCGGGAGGCCCCTGCGGCGCCGGTCGTCCTCGTCCACCGGTGTGCCGGCCGACCCCACGGGCCCGGTCGGCGGACGTTCGAGGATCTGCGTCGTCCCGGCGTCGAGGCCCATGCCCGCGGCCTCCGCTGCGGCACCGGCCGCCGCAAGGCCCGCGACGGCTCCACCCCTGAGGGCGGTGGCCAGGTCCGCGGCACTGGCGAAGCGGTCCTCGGGCTTCTTGGCCAGCGCCTTGTCCACGATCGCGCGGACCCGCTGGGGAACGCTCTCGGGAAGCGGGGGGACGTCCTCGCGGATGTGCGCGAGAGCGACCTGGATCGCGGTGTCGCGCGCGAACGGCCGCTGACCCGCGAGGCACTCGTAGAGCACGACGCCGAGGGCGTAGATGTCGCTGGCCGCGGTGGCGGGCCGGCCCTCGGCCTGCTCGGGCGAGATGTAGTGCGGCGTACCGATGATCTGGCCGGTCTGCGTGATCGCCGCCCCGTCGCCCGCGCGCGCGATCCCGAAGTCGGTGATCTTCACCTCGCCGTGGGGCGTAACGAGGAGGTTGGCCGGCTTCACGTCACGATGCACGATCCCGAGCGCGTGAGCCGCGGCGATCGCGTCCGCGGCCTGCGCCACGATGTCGGAGGCGCGGTCGGCCGGCATCGACTCCCCGCCGCGCAGCAAGCCGGACAGCGGCTGCCCGGGGACCAGCTCCATCACCAGGAACGGCCGGGTGCCCGCGCCGTCGTCGTCGACGAGCTCGCCGAAGTCGAAGACCGAGGCCACGTTCGGGTGCACCAGCGCGGCGGCGTGCCTGGCCTCCGCCACGAACCGTGCACGGAAGACGGGGTCGTCGGCGTACTCGTGCTTGAGCACCTTCACCGCGACCTCACGGTCGAGCACGGTGTCCTCGGCGCGCCAGACCTCGCCCATCCCGCCGGTGGCGATGCGGCTGGTCAGCTGGTAGCGGTCGCCGTTGTCGTGCGGACTCACTGGTTGATCACCGCCTCCATCACGCGCTTGGCGATAGGTGCGGCCAGGCCGCTTCCGGAGATCGCGTCGCGCGCCACGCCGGCGTCCTCGATCAGCACCGCGACGGCGACCTCGGGGTCGTCGGCCGGCGCGAAGGAGACGAACCAGGCGTAGGGGTTCTGGTCGGTCGAGGTCTGCGCCGTCCCGGTCTTGCCGGCCACCTTGGTGCCCGGGATCTGGGCGGTCGTGCCGGTGCCGTTGTCGACGACCTCGATCATCATCTGGGTGAGGTCACGGGCCACCGACGAGCTGACCGCCTCCCGGTACGGCTCGGGGTCGGCCTTGTCGAGCACATCGAGGTTCGGCGAGCGGATCTCGTCGACGAGGTAGGGCTTCATCACCGTGCCCCCGTTGGCGATGCCGGCGGTGACCATCGCCATCTGGAGCGGGGTCGCGGCCACGTCGAACTGGCCGATCGCGGAGTACGCCAGCTGCGGCTCGTCGGGGTCGGTCGGGAAGCGGCTCTCGGCCTGTCCGTTGAGGTCGTCGAGGTACCTGTCGCCGAAGCCGAACTTCTCCGCCTGCTCCCGCAGCGCGTCGTCGCCGATCTCCATGCCGAGGTGGCCGAAGGCGACGTTGCAGGAGACCTGGAGGGCCTGGGTCAGGGTGATCCGGTCGCCGCCACAGCTCCCACCGCTGTCGTTGGGGAGGTCCCGGTCGGTCAGCGGGAGGTCGAGTGTCGCCCCGCCGGGGACCATCGACTGCGGGGTGTACTGGCCGCTCGACAGGGCCGCCGCCGCGGTCACGAGCTTGAAGGTCGAGCCCGGAGGGAAGACCTCCTGGACGCCGCGGTTGAGCATCGGCCGGCTCGGGTCGTTGTTCAGCTTCTTCCAGGCGTCGGAGATCTCACCGAGCTTGTGCGAGGAGAGCGCGTTGGGGTCGTACGACGGGGACGAGACCATCGCCTGGATCGCGCCCGTCGAGGGGTCGAGGGCAACGACGCTGCCCTTGATGCCAGGCCCGCCGAGGTCGCGGAGACCTTCGAACGCCGCCGTCTGTGCCTGCGGGTCGATGGTGAGGCTGACGTCGCCGCCCTTGGGCTGGGTGTTGCCGAACATGTCGACGACGCGGTTGACGAACAGCCTCGGGTCGCTGCCGGACAGGATGTCGTTCTGGGTGAGCTCCACGGCGTTGCGGCCGTAGGTGTAGGAGTAGTAGCCGCTCAGATGGGCGAACTTCAACGGCTGCGGGTAGCGTCGCTGGAACTCGAACTGGTCGTCGACGGGAACGCTCTCGGCGACCGAGTTGCCGCGCACGAGGATCGCTCCACGCTCGCGGGAGAACTCCGCGTCGCGCACGCGCTTGTTGTCGTTGCGAGAGTTGAGCTGGTCGGCCTGGAGGTACTGCAGGTAGGTCGAGTTGACCAGGAGCGCGAGGAAGAGCGCGAGGCACACGATCGCCATGGTGCGGATCGGCTTGTTCATCGGACCATCACCACCTGGGTCGCGTCGTCCTCGATGGGCCCGGACAGCTCGGGCAACGGACGACGAGCCTGGTCGGAGATACGAAGCAGCAACGCGACGATCGCCCAGTTGGCGACGAGGGAGGAGCCACCGTAGGACAGGAACGGGGTGGTCAGGCCGGTCAGCGGGATCAGCTTCGTGACGCCGCCGACGACGACGAAGACCTGGAGCGCGAAGACGACCGCGAGTCCGGTGGCCACGAGCTTGCCGAACGCGTCACGGCAGACCAGCGCGGTGCGGAGGGCTCGTTCGACGATCAGTCCGTAGAGCACGATCAGCGCCATGACACCGGTGAGGCCGAGCTCCTCCCCGATGGCCGCGACGATGAAGTCGGAGTAGGAGAACGGGATCAGGGTGGGGTCACCCTGGCCGAACCCGCGGCCCACCAGTCCGCCCCAGGCCTGGCCGTACATCCCCTGCACGATCTGGTAGCTGTCGTACTCGCTCCCGAACGGATCCAGCCAGGCGCCGACACGTGCCTTCACGTGGGAGAACAGGAGGTACCCGATGTACGAGCCCGCGGCGAAGAGCGTGCCGCCGACCACCAGCCAGCCCGGCCGCTCGGTGGCGACGTAGAGCATCACCAGGAAGAGACCGAAGAAGAGCAGCGACGAGCCGAGGTCGCGCTGGAAGACCAGGATGCCCAGGCTGATCATCCACATGACGAGGATCGGGCCCAGGTCACGGCCGCGAGGAAGGTCGATGCCGATCACCCGGCGACCGGCCAGGGCCAGCGCGTCGCGGTGGAGGACGAGGTAGCCGGCGAAGAAGACCACGAGGAGCACCTTCGCGATCTCGCCGGGCTGGAAGCTCATCGGGCCGATGTTGATCCAGATCCGGGCGCCGTTGATCTCGGTCCCCAACACGGGCATCAGCGGCAGCAGGAGCAGCGCGATCGCGGCGAGGCCGGAGGTGTAGGTGAAGGCCTGAAGGCGTCGGTGGTCCCGCAGGAACACCAGCACCGCGACGAACAGGAGCACGCCCAGCGTCATCCAGATCAGCTGGTCGGTGGAGAAGGTGTTCGCGTCCTCGTTCTGCGCGAGCTCGGCGAGGTCGATGCGGTAGATCATCGCCAGGCCGAGGCCGTTGATCGCCGCGACCACGGGCAGCAGCACCGGGTCGGCGTAGGGCGCGGTCATGCGGACGACGATGTGGCAGGCGACCACCAGCACCGCCAGCCAGCTTCCGTAGCCGACGATGTTGGCCGGGATGGTCCCCTCGACGCCGAGCCCGACCGCGGCGTAGGCGCCGATCCCGACCAGCAGGCTCAGGACGATCAGGAACAGCTCTGCGCCGCGGCGGCGCCGGTGGGTGAACCCGCTCAACGGGTTGACGGCCATCAGGGGCTCACCTCGACGCAGTCGGGAGGCGCCAGCGTGGGTGACGGGCTCGGCGACGGCGAGGGGCTGGGCCGGGCCGACTCCCGCGGTCGCTCGGAGGCGTTCTTGTCCCCGCCGCTGGGGCTCGCCTCAGCGCTCGGGGAGGCGCTCGGCGAGGGCTCCTCCGTCGGGCAGGGCCGGGCGAGGTCGCCGATCCTGGCCACGATCCGCTCGGCGTCGGCGAGGTCCTTGGCGCTGATGCCGTCCCGGACCTGGGCGGCGCGGTAGTCGGGCAGGGCGGCCAGGGTGATGTCGGAGGTCTCGTGCAGCTTGGACAGGCTGACGCCGGGAAGGTCGGCCTGGACGCCCTGGTAGATCGCGACGTGGTCGCCGTCGGCGGCGACGTAGTACTGGTCCTGGCTCCAGGAGTAGGCACCGGTCGCAGCCAGGACGAGGAGCGCGGTGAGGCCGAACAGGACCGCGAGGCGGCGCAACCAGGCCCACCGCCGCGGCGGTCGCGGGGCGTAGCGCAGCTCCTCGGGGTCGACCGGCTGCTCGTCCTCGCCGGGCACCGGCTCGAGCTCGCCGGTGTCACCGCTGCGGTGGCCACGGAAGAAGCTCTTGGAGGTGGCGCCGGCCTTGCGGGGCTGCTCGGCCGCGGCGCCCACGAGCATCGGGCCGGTGGAGGTCGCGGCAACGGTGCCCTCGTCCGCCGGCGCGTCCGCGCTGACGACGTCGGCGACGACGCAGGTGATGTTGTCGGAGCTGCCCGCCTCGAGCGAGGCCCGGACCAGCTCGACGGTGGCGAAGTCGACCGTGCCCGTGCCGAGGATGTCGGCTAGCCGGTCGTTGTCGAGCACCCCGGAGCAGCCGTCGCTGCACAGCAGCAGCCGGTCGCCCTGGACGAGCTCGATGGTGAAGAGGTCGGGATCGGTCTCGTGCACCCCGTCGACGGCCCGGAGGATGAGGTTGCGGTGCGGATGCGACCGCGACTCCTCCTCGGTGATCCGGCCCTCGTCGATGAGGCTCTGGACGAAGGTGTGGTCCTTGGTGAGCTGGGAGAGCTCCCCGTCGCGCAGGAGATACCCACGACTGTCGCCGACGTGACCGATGCCGACGCGCCGGCCGTCGAAGAGCGCGGCGGTGACCGTGGTGCTCGTGCCCTCGAGCTCCGGGTCCTCGTCGACCAGCTCCGCGATCCGGTCGTGCGCGCGGTGGATCGCACCGGCGAGCGCCTCGAGCAGGTCCTCGGGCGGCGGTGCGTCGAGGCGTCGCAGGATCTGCACCGCGGTGGAGGAGGCGACGTCGCCTCGCGCGGCACCCCCCACACCGTCGGCGATGACGAGGAGGTTCTCGCCGGCGAAGCCGGAGTCCTGGTTGTCCTTGCGCACGCGCCCCACGTCGGAGAGGGCGGCGTAGCGCAGGCGCAGCGTTGGCTGTGTCGTGGAGGTCACGGTCGGGCTACTTCCTCAGCTCGAGGGTCGTCTTGCCGATCCGGACCTGCGAGCCGAGCTGGAGGGTGGCGGGCTGGGTCAGCCGCTGGGACCCGAGGTACGTGCCGTTGGTGGACCCGAGGTCCTCGATGAACCACTGGTCACCCGAGGCCGCGATGCGCGCGTGGCGCGTTGAGACGTAGTCGTCGTCGAGGCGGATCGCCGCGTCGCTGCCGCGGCCGATCAGCAACGGGGCGCCGTCGAGGGAGATGTTCTCGCCCGCGTTCGCGCCTTCCACGATCGCCACGTGGGTCGGCGCGCCGCGGGGCCGCTTGGCCGGCTTCGGACGGTTCCTGGCCGCCCGCTTCTGCTCCCGCCGCTCGGCGCGGGGGGTCTGCTCGATGCGCGCCCCGAACATGTCGGAGCGGATCACCGAGATGGCCGACAGGACGAAGATCCACAGGATCGCCAGGTAGGCGAACCGGATCAGCATCAGGGTCAGCTCAGACATCCGATCCGTCCTCCCGAGACCTGACGAAGCGAACCGTCAAGGATGTGTTGCCGATCTTCACGTCCGCCCCGTCGTCGAGCTGTGCCTGCTGGACGCGCTGGCCGTTGACCAGCATGCCGTTGGTCGAGCCCAGGTCGACGATGCTCACTGCCGGCGCGTCGGCTCCGGGCATGACCCGGATCTCGGCGTGGCGACGGGAGATGCCTGGGTCGTTGATGCGTAGATCGGCGTCGGCGCCCCGGCCGATGACGAGGCCGGGGGGTTCGAGCGGGTGGCGCATCCCGTTGACCTCGAGAACGACGCTCGCCCGGCGTACGGATGTGTCGGAGACGTTGCCGCCGCCGGCCGGGGTGACCCTGGCGAGAGCGGAGCTGCGCACCCGGAAGCGGCCGGTCCCGAGCTCGTCGTCCTTGTCGAAGCTGATGGAGACCGGGCCGGTGAAGACGTAGGACTGCTCGTCGGCGTGCTCGCGGAGCATCTCGGCGAGCTCCTGCGCGAGCGTGGAGCCGTACTGCGAGAGCCGCTCGTG
>Ga0075331_1000251_pt1 | contig 11693 bp, 10 predicted proteins | sample MayberrySE_TuleA_FD_120090 | JGI IMG/M metagenome (GOLD analysis project Ga0075331, IMG submission 120090) | Natural and restored wetland microbial communities from the San Francisco Bay, California, USA, that impact long-term carbon... | ecosystem: Environmental > Terrestrial > Soil > Wetlands ... | reverse complement strand
TGGGTGGCACGGCTGGCGGGAGACACCGTGGCTCTGGTCGATTTTGCGGCGCTCCGCACCACACTCTGGAATCGCAAGGGCGAGCCGCTCCGCGTCCTGCCGCTCACGCCGGTCGCCGGCACCGCTCCGGTCCTGGTGTACGATACGATCGGACACGGGTACAAGATCGACTACCAGACGATGCTCGGCACCGAGCCTGGGGTGTCACAGCGCGCGGACAGCGTGCCGGTGCTGCGGATTCACCTGGCCGACGGTAAGGTGGACACGGTGGCCAAGCTGGCGGCGCCGCAGTTCGGAAAGGCGAAGTTCGGCGAGCAGGCCCAGGAGGCGGCGACCGTCTTCGCGCCCAACGACTTCTTCGGCGTGCGCGCGGACGGCAGCGCCTGGGTGGCTCGGGGCCGGGAAAACCGAGTGGATTGGCGCTCCGCCGAGGGGAGATGGAGCCTCGGCACCACCCGCAAGTACCAGGCACAGCCGGTGACCCAAGCCGATCGGGACCGTGTGCTGGCGCAGGTGCGGGAACAGGGCAAACAATACGGGATGCCGCAGGAGCTCTCGATCGAATATCCGTTCGCCGACACCAAGCCGCCCTTCGACTACGCGCTGGGCCGACCCAACGGCGAGGTCTGGCTGCAGCGCCCGCGCGCGGCCGAGACCGCGGCGATGGTGTACGATGTGTACGACGCGAAGGGCGACTGGCAGCGGCAGGTGACGTTCCCTTCGGGCGCCATGCTGGCGGGATTCGGCGAGAGCGGCGCGATCTACGCGGCGGTGAAGAACGACGATGGGACGAAGTCGGTGGCGCGGTATCGGCTGACGGGGAGCCCCTAGAGCGCACTGTCAGTCGAGAATCGGCGGCTCTCCGCCCGGCGGGGTGTTGGGCCCCTGCCGGTCGGTCCGTCGCCGGTCGCGGCGCTGACCCTCCTCGTACCACCGTCGCGTGATCTCCCCGGCGAGATCACGGTTGCCGAGACCGAAAGCGAGACCCACGGCCAGCGCCACCGCGCCGAGAATCAGTGTGAACGCGGCGGTCACGAACTCCTCCGCCACACCCACCTGCTGGAGCGCCATGAACAGCGCGATGACAATGACGGCGCCCTTGGCGATCTTCGCCACCGTGGGCACGCCCGCCACCCCGCCCGCCGAAGCGAGGATCAGGCCGCGGACGAACTCCCCCAGGATCATGCCGAGGATAATGATCACGATCGCGGCGATGAGCGTGGGGATGAACGCGAGCATCATCCCGAACATCTGGTTGATGCTCTCCAGTCCCAGCGCGGTGCTGGCGAGCAGGATCACTACCAGCATCACCAGCCAGAAGACGAGCTTGGCGAGGGCGCGGACCGGGTCCAGCCTGGAGCCCGTCCGTCCCACCACTTCATCCAGGCCGCCCGCCGCCGCCATCCGGTTGAAGTCCACCTTCTTGAGCGTGTCGTCCGCCCATCGCTGGACCTGGCGAGCCAGGAAGTAGCCGGTCAGCATGATGACGGCCGCGCCGACCAGCGCGGGCACCACGTTGCCGATCTGCTCCGCCCCGATGAGGAGGCGCTCATAGAGTTCGTTCACGGCGACACCTCGATCACGAGTTTCCCGGTCTGCTCACCCCGCTGCATCCGCGCGTACGCCGCGGCGCCCTCCGCGAGCGGTACCACGCTGTCCACCACCGGCCAGAGCCGGCCTTCGTGCGCCAGCCGGACGATCTCCGCAAACTCGCGGTGCGTGCCCATCGTGGAGCCCAGGATGCTCCACTGATGCCAGAACAGCCGACGCAGGTCCAGGGACACCCGGGGCCCGGTCGTGGCGCCGCACACCACCAGCCGCCCGCCACGCCGGAGCGCCCGCTGGGAATTGGTCCAGGTGGCCTCACCCACGCAGTCCACCACCACGTCGGCACCCCGGCCACCCGTCTCACGGCGCACCTCCGCCACCACGTCGGCACTGCGGTGGTTCACACCGAGGGTCGCGCCGAGTCGCGCGGCGGTCTCGAGCTTGTCGTCGGAGCCGCTGGTGACGATGGCGCGCGCCCCGAGCAGCACGGCGATCTGGAGCGCCGCCATCCCCACACCGCCTCCGACCCCCCAGATCAGCACCGTCTCGCCGGGGTGCAGCATCGCGCGGGCGGTCAGCATGTGCCAGACGGTGAGTGTCGCGAGCGGGAACGCGGCCCCCTCGGACCACGACATGCCGTCGGGCACGCGCCCCAGGTTCGCGGCCGGAACCACGACCAGCTCCGCGGCGGTGCCCGGCAGATGCTCGCCGAGGATCCCGAAGCTGGAGCAGAGCGACTCTTCTCCCGCCTCGCAGGCCGCGCAGTGGCCGCACGAAATCCCGGGATTGATCAGCACCCGGTCGCCGGGGTGCCAGTCGCGCACCCCCGGGCCCACCGCTTCGACCTCGCCCGCGCCGTCCGACCCGACCACGTGCGGAAACGCCGGCTTGACGTTGGGAAGGCCACCGGTCATCCACAGGTCGATGCGATTGAGCGCGGCGCACCGGACCCGGATCAGCACATCGCCATCGGCCCGGAGCGCGGGCGGAGGCACCTCCAGTATCGCCAGATGCTCCAGTCCGCCGATGCCCGTGAGTGTGAGGGCCCTCATCGGTGCCGGAGTCGGCGCCTGCGCTAGAAGGCGGGGCTCAGGACGTGCTCGCCGGGACGGAGCGTCACCTGGGCCGGTGTCGCCTCGGCCGCGAGCGATCGCACGAAGAGCCGGAACCGCGCCTTATTCTTCGTGGCTTCGGTGAGACGCCCCAGCACGTACGCCATCCGGCGACCATCGCGCGAGACCGCGAGGCCGCTGATCGGCTCGTCCGTCTCCAGCACCGTCTGAGGCTCCCCCTCGGTGCCGGCCAGGCGCACCAGCCGGGATCCCTTGCCCCGCTCCACCACGTAGATCAGGTCTCCGTTCGGCAGGAAGCGCGGCTGCGAATCACGCTGTCCCGTGCGGGTGATCCGCCGCGCCGAGCCGCCGTCCACCGGCATCACGTAGATCTCCTGGTCGCCGTCGCGGGTCGAGACGAACGCGATCCTGCGTCCGTCGGCGGAGATGGACGGCGAGTGGTTACCGCCGGGCTCCGCGCTGAGCGCGTGCGCCGGACGGCCGTCGGGACGGAGCACGTAGAGCTGAGGCTGACCGCCCTGGCGCGTGAAGGTGTAGACCAGTCGGGTGCCATCCGGGGTCCAGACCGGCTCGCCTTCGCGGCCGGGGTCGGTGGTGAGCCGCTGGAGGTTGCCGCCGTCGGCGTCCATGAGGTAGAGGTCGTAGCTGCCCTGGCGATCGGAGCTGAAGGCGATGCGGGTGCGGTCGGGGGAAAGGGCAGGCTGGATGTTCGCGAAGCTGTCCGTCAGAACGGCGCGCAGGGTATCGGTGACCCCGCTCCGCAGCTGGTAGATGCCTGGTTCTCCGGACCGGTTTGACGACACGAAGAGGTCGGCGACGACGAACACGTCGGTCGTGGCGGTCTTGCCCCACGGAGCCGCCGCGGTGACCGTGGCTCGCCCCGGCCGCAATCCGTCGATGACGCCAGGTCCCGAGACCTGCAGCACCTGCGGGGCACTACTGGACCAGGTCAGCTCGGATGGAGCGCCCTGGGGCTTGCCGTTCTCGTCCAGCAGCACGGGACGGAGCGAGTCGCGCTCGCCCATACCGATCCCGATCCGCGGGGGATCGAGGCCGAGCACCCCGGGGATGACCTGAATCCTCCAGACCACCGGGTCGAACCCGTGAAGCCTGGCCGTCAGGGTGGTGGTCCCGAGGCCGCGGCCGACGAGCTCGGCCTTCGTGGTGTCGTAGGTGATGACCATCGTGTCACCTGCCTCCCACTCGCGGCGCGCCTCCGGTATCGGCGTCGAGTCGGCGGCCTCCACGACGACCGTCACCTTGCGGACCGCGCGCACCGGGAGCTGGATGGCACCGGCGGCCGGCGGGGGCGTGACCACCAGCGTCCTGGGTTCGCGGTGCACCAGCACGGAAGCGCGCCGCTCCTGGCCGAAGCCGGTGGCGACCACTTCCGCCCGGCCCGGGACCCGGGCGCTCACGATGCCGGTGGGACCGACCCGCACCACCCCCGTATCGCTGGTCTGCCACTGGAGGCCCGCCCGGAGCTCGCGGTTCCCCTGTCCGGGGACCAGGACTCGCAGCGTGTCGGTCTCTCCGGGACCCAGGATCAGACGAGACTCCGCCAGCGAGATCTCCGCCGCGGCCACTTCGATCGCCGCCGTGGCGGCGAGGCCGCTGGGGGCGGAAGCTTGAACGATGGTGCGGCCGGGTCCCACCCCGATCACCATTCCGTTGGAATCCACCGCGGCGACTTCGGGGTGCAGCGCCTTCCAATTCACCCTTCCGACCGTCGCCGCGCTGCCATCTTCCCGGACGGGCCGGGCTTCGAGACGCAGGCTCTCGCCGGGCAGCAAGGTGGCGGACGTCGGAGCGAGCGTCAGAAGGACATTACCCTGGCCCGCCCCGGATCCGGCGACCTCACCGTTGCCCGAACCGGTGACAAGGATGGCGGTGGAAGCCTGCAGCCCGTGGATCCGCGCCTCCACCTTCGCCAGGCCGGGGGCGACGCCGAGGACCGCCCCGTTCCCGCCGACCTTGGCCACGGAGGTATCCGAGCTCCAGAAGGTGAAGCGGGCACTGGGGATGAGGTTGCCCTGGCGGTCGTAGGCGGTGGCGAAGAGCGTTTGCCTGCCCCCGACCGTCAGGGTGAGGGTTTCCGGGGTGACCTGGACCTCGGCGACGGTCTGGGCGCGGGCCGAGACCGCCGACGTGAGGGCCAGGCCGCCTGCGAGCAGGAGCCGGATGAGGCAGGGCAATGTCACCGGGTGAGAGCGTCCGGGATGAGGTCGGAGATGGCGTAAGTATAGCGTGTGGCAGTCAGGCTTGCAGAAGGATCGAAGATGTGCGAGTTATTTAACTCGACCGTGAGCGGGTGCCGTGGCGCCTCGCGACCGGCGGCGGGTTGCGCCGCATCTGCGTTCGGAAGGAGCGAAGATGGCCGACCTTCATTATATGGAGATGGGCTGGTCGGGCTCGGGTTGGATGGATCCGCTGCCCTCGGAACCTCCCCCTGCCCCTACGCCGACCCCGGCCTCCACATCCGCTACCCCCTCCTACGCCCCGGCCTCATCGACCGACGAGGAGCGCCGCCCGGTCACCCGGAAGTCCCCCCGGCGCCCGGCAAAGAAGACCGCCAAGGGGAGCGCGAAGCGGAGCGCGAAGCGCGCCGCCAAGAAGAGCGCCAGGGGTAGCGCGAAGAAGGCCTCGAAGAAGGGAGCCCGGAAATCGGCACGCACCCGGAAATCGGCCCGCAAGAGTGCCCGGAAAGTCCGGAAAGCCGCCAAGCGTGCCGGCCGCCGCGTCAGGAAGAGCGCTCGCCGAGCGGCCCGGTCGGCCCGACGGTCCAAGAAGTCGGCAAAGCGGTCGGCACGGAAATCGGCCCGAAAGTCCCGCCGCCGCTAGCATACCGCGACACCGCTCTCTCACGCGCCCCGCTCACCCGCGGGGCGCTGCTGTTTCGGCTCTTGCTTCGCCTGGGACGCATACCCACCTTCCAGCACCTCATCCCGCAGAGTCGATGTTCCTTCGCCATCTCCACGCGGCCACGGCCGTTGGGCTGTGTCTGCTGCTCGCCTGCCGCTCCCGGGAGCCGGACGGCATAGCTCTGGTCGGCGCCACGCTGATCGATGGGAGTGGTGGGCCGCCGATTCCGGCCTCGGCGGTGGTGATTCGCCGGGGCCACATCGAGTCGGTGGGATCGCGCGCGGATTTCCGGCTGCCACCCCGCACCACCGAGTTGGACCTTACCGGCCGCTGGATCATCCCCGGCCTGGTGGACGCGCACGTCCACCTGGTGGACCCCCAGGCCGGCGTCGCGCGATGGTCCATGGCCCGCTACCTGGCGTGGGGAGTCACGACCGTGCGCGACATGCACGGCTCGCTGCGCACCGTCCTCGCGGTGCGGCGGGGGCTGGACCGCGGCTGGCGGCCGGGGCCGCGGGTGTACGCCGCCGGAGCAATGCTGGACGGAGCGCCTTCGACCTATCCCGACGCCATCATCGTGCGGACCGCCAAGGACGCGCGTCGCGGCGTGGATCGGCTGGTGGATGCGGGCGCCGATTTGGTGAAGGTGTACACCCGGGTGGACCGGACGCTGATCGGTCCGCTGCTGGACGAGGCCCGCACGTTCAATCTCCCCGTCGCGGGCCATCTCGGGCTCACCGACGCGGCCACGGCGGCCCGCGCGGGGCTGACCTCGCTCGAGCACATGAGTGGGATCCCGGAGGCGGCGCTGGAGGATCCGGCGCCACTTTTCGCCGCCCACGAGCGCTCGTTCCTGGCCGGGTGGACGGCATTCGAGCGCGCGTGGGGCGGGCTCGACTCGACGGCGCTCGCGAGGGTTGCCGGCGTGCTCGCGGCCCGGAACGTGGTCGTGGTCCCCACGCTCGTGTTACACGAGACGTTCAGCCGGCTGGACGACCCCGCGGCGCTGGCGGACACGGTGCTCGCGGCCGTCCCCGAGGAAGAGCGACGGAGGTGGAACGCGGCCGACATGATCGAGCGCGCGGGGTGGACCCCGTCCGACTTCACCGCCTTCCGCAGCGCGCGGCCGGCGCAGGATCGCTTCCTGCGGATCTTTCGCGCGAAGGGGGGAAGGATCGCGGTGGGTACGGACGCGGGCAACCAGATGCTGATCCCCGGCTACTCGGTGCACCGCGAGCTGGAGCTGCTGGTGCGGGCGGGGCTCACCCCCGCCGAGGCGATCAGCGCGGCCAGCCGGAACGGGGCCCTGCTCCTGCGGGTGGATTCCCTGGGACTGGTCGCCCCGGGCAAGGTGGCCGATCTGGTGATTCTGGAGCGGGACCCGATGGCCGACATCCGCAACACGCTCGCCATCGAGCGGGTGATGAGTCGGGGCCAGATGCTCTCACCCGACAGCATCCGAGCCCAATGGTGAGCGGTGTATGGCCCTGAGCCGAATCGTCCTGGCCTGGCTCGCGGTGACGGTCTGGCTGGTCCTCTGGGAGTTGCTCCTCTCGCGCCTGGGCCCGGCCCGGGGAAACGGCCGACTGCGCCGTGTCCGGGTCCTCCTGGTCGAGGCGCTCCTGCTCACTCTGTTCGGCGCGCTCTGGTTCGGCAGCCTCGGCACGGGCTCGTGGTGGCTGGTCTTCGGATTGGTCGGCGCGCTGCGCGAATGGCCGGGGCCGACCGGGCGGCGCCCGGCGGAGCAACCGGATCCCATCGGCCTCGGACTCTCCGCCCTTCGCGTAGCTAGGACGGTGGTCGCAGGTGGCATCCTTGCGTGGCGCCTGGGTGCCGCATGAGCGCCGAGGCGATCCAGCGACTCGCGCTCTACTTCGGCACCGGGGCGACTCGTCAGGCGTACCTCGCCCGGCAGGCGCTCGGTCGCCCCCTCCCGGGCGATCCGCGCTTGGCGGAGCGGCTCCGGCAGGAGCTCGCCGCGGGGGTCCGGACCGACGGCACCGTGAGTGGCGGCGCCGTCCCTACGATCTGGCGGGTTCACGAGTTGCTCGACCTGGGGCATGCCGAGGACTCGTCCGCGATCACTCGCGCCTTGGCCTGGATGCTCGCCCTGCAGGATCGCCCCGGCGCCTTCCACGACGGCTGCGACCGGGTCCGCCACTCGCGCCGACTCTGTCAGCATTACATCGCCGGCTTCTTCGCTCCCGCGCCACCGACCCAGCGACTCGCGCCGGTCACCCTGCCCCACGGCAAGGTGTACCGGGTGGAGGCCGCGGCGCGCTTCGCCATCAGCTGTCTTGCTCTCCGGGCCGCGCTGCGGGCCGGCTACGAGGACCGGCCGGCGATCCGGCGCCACCTTCAGAGTCTGGGGCAGATCTCGGAACAGTGGACCGAGTGGAACGGCTACTTCGCGCCCGATGTCATCGTGGCGGGGCTGCATGCCCTGGCGGCGGGAGGCCGGGACCATCGCCCGGCGGTAGGCCGGTTGGTGGATCTCCTCACGGCCAACCAGGGGGTCGAGGGCGATTGGCCTTCGGCCGACCTCTTCCAGGTGCTCGACGCCCTCCTGGCGGTAGACACCCCCGAGGCACAGGTCACGGTCCGCCGGGCCGCCACGGCCCTTGCGTCCCGCCAGCGAGCCGATGGCACCTTCGGCCCAAGCGCGCAACAGGAGCGCGCCCTCATCGGTCTGCGCGCGCTGCTCCGGGCCGCGCGCGCCCCAGCCTGAGCGAAAGTGATGAACAAACAACGTCGGCGGCCACGGGGGAAAATCGAACGGCTCCAGGCCGGGCCGGACGCTCCAGGCTTGGACCGCGACCTGACCGTGTATCTTCCCCCCTCCTACGGGCGGGGCGAGCGCCACTACCCCGTGCTCTACTTGCAGGATGGCCAGAATCTCTTCGACCCTGAGGAGAGCTTCGCGGGCTCGTGGCGGGTGGACGTCGCCATGGATCAGGCGGCGGGACGGGGGTTCGATGGGATCGCGGTCGGGATCCGGCACGCGGGTGAGGAGCGGCTGGCGGAGTACAGCCCCTTCGATGATCCGAAGGCAGGGTCCGGCCGGGGACGAGAGTACGTGACCTACCTGGCGGAGACGATCAAGCCGCTGGTGGATGCGCGCTATCGCACCATCCCCGGCCGGGGTACGACCTGCGTCGCCGGCTCCTCGATGGGTGGGCTCATCAGCCTCTTCGCCTTCCTCGCGCGCCCCGACGTCTTCGGGGCCACGGCGGCCATGAGTCCATCGCTCTGGTACGCCGGCCGCGCCATCTTCGAAGCGGTGGAGGCGGCGCCCTTCCAGCCCGGCCGGATCTACCTCGACGTGGGGCGGCGGGAAGGCGAGGAGACCGTGGCGGACGCTCGCCGGCTTCGCGATCTGTTCATCGCCAAGGGCTATCGGAAGGGCGACCAGATCCGCTATGTCGAGGACCTGGCGGGCGGCCATGAGGAGGCCGCCTGGGGCCGCCGCCTTCGCGCCGCACTGCCCTTCCTGCTCGCACCTCCGGGGTGACCCGTGCACCACGAATTCCACCGATGGTTCAGCCCGGCCCTCGGCCGGGAGATGGCGATCGATGTCGTGGGCCACCACGGCGCCCGGGTGCTGGCGTTCCCCACGTCCATGGGCACCCACCGCGAGTGGCTCGACCGCAGGATGCACGAGGTGCTCGCCGACCACATCCAGCAGGGCTGGATCCAGCTCTTCCTGCTCGATCACCTGCCGGCCGAGACCTGGAACGCCGACCACCTGCATCCCGGCGCCCGGGCCTGGCGACATCTCCAGTACGATCAGTATCTGGTGAGCGAGGTGCTGCCCTTCACCGCCAGCCGCAACGGCAACCCCTACCTCATCGCCACCGGCGCCAGCCTGGGCGCGTACTACGCGGCCTGCCTCGGGTTTCGGCACCCCCACCTGGTGAACCGAATCATCGGCATGAGCGGCACGTACGACGTCCGGCGGCTCACCGGCGGCTACTCCGACCACAACGTCTACGCCTGCAATCCGGTCGAGTTCCTGCCCCTGGAGCACGACCCCGGCCGGCTGGAGGCACTCCGCCGGCAGGACATCATCATCGCCGTTGGGCGGACCGACCCGGCGTACGCCGACAACGAGGCGCTCTCGGCCATCCTCTGGGCGAAGGGCATCGGGAACGCCTTGCGCATCTGGGACGGTTGGGCGCACGATTGGCCATACTGGGAGAAGATGATCCGGCTGTATATCGGAGGACACGACTGACATGGCACGCCTCACACGCACGGCCCCCAAGCGGGTGGGACTCATCCTCGGGAGGGAATGGTCGTTCCCGCCCGCCCTCATCGAGGAGGTGGCGAAACGGGACGAGGGCGTCACGGTCGAATACGCCCGGATCGGCGCGACCCTGATGGACCAGCCCTGTCCCTACGACGTGGTGATCGACCGTATCTCCCACGAGGTGCCGTTCTATCGGACCTGGCTCAAGAAGACGCTGCTGGACGGCGTCACCGTGGTCAACAACCCGTTCATGTGGAGCGCGGACGACAAGTTCTTCGGCGCGGCCCTGGCCACGAAGCTCGGCGTCGCCTCTCCCAAGACGGTGGCGCTGCCGAACAAGTCGTACGTCCCCGGCATCGTGCCGAGCGAGAGCCTGCGAAACCTGGAGTACCCGCTCGACTGGGAGGGGCTCGCCCGGGAGATCGGGATGCCGTGCATCCTGAAGGATGCGCACGGCGGCGGGTGGAAGGAGGTCTACGTCTGCCGCTCGCTGGACGAGCTGCTGCACCACTACGACCGCTCCGGGCTCCTCACGATGGTGCTCCAGGAGTACATCCAGTGGGAGCAGTTCGTCCGCTGCCTCTGCATCGGCCAGGAGGAGATCCTGGTGATGCCGTACGAACCGCGGGAGCGGAAGTACCTGGTGGAGCCGGGCTATCTCACGCCCGAGCTGGAAGCCCGCATCACGGAGGATGCGCGCACCCTGGTGCGGGCGCTGGGCTACGACATGAACTCGATCGAGTTCGCCGTCCGGGGCGGCATCCCCTACGCGATCGACTTCATGAACCCCGCGCCGGACATGGATATCTACTCGCTCACGCCGACCTACTTCGCGTGGACCGTGCGGGCGATGACCGACATGGCCATCCGGCTGGCGAAGAAGCCGCGTCGCCAGTCGCGCGCACTCAAGTGGGACGCCGCGTTCACCGCCGGGCGCTAGGCGCGGTTCCGTGCAGGAGGCGATCGCCCACTACCACGAGCTGCTGACCGACGAGCTGGCCCAGGCGTCCGAGGCGATGCTCACGGACCAGCTTCGGCGCCGCGGGCTCGTGTTCGGTGACCGGCCTCTCGCCACCGTGCTGCGGCCGCGGTTCATGACCCTGGACCGGTACCGGCTGCTCCAGCACCGGGTGCGACTGCTGATGAGTGCCTTGGGGAAGGTTTACGAGCGGGCAATCGTGGACCGCACCTTCCGGCACCAGTTCCGGCTGACCGACTGGGAAGAGCGGCTCATCGCAGGCGAGACCGGTCTCCCCGAGCCCAGCCCGACCTCGCGACTGGACGCCTTCGTGATGGACGAGGCGGGCACGATGTCGGTCACCGAGTACAACGCGGAGACGCCGGCGGGCGCGGGGTACAACGACGCCCTGGTCGCCTCCTTCGCCGACCTGCCGATCATGCGGGCATTCGGCCGGCAGTACGAGGCGATCCCGCTGCCGGCGCGGCACGGCGTGCTGCACGTGCTGCTCGACGCCTACGAGGCGTGGGCGGGACGCCGCGAGCGACCGAGGGTGGCCATCGTGGACTGGCCCGAGGTGCCCACCCGCAGCGAGTTCGTGCTGTTCCAGGAGTATTTCACCGCGGTCGGCATCGAGGCCGTCATCGCCGACCCGCGTGAGCTGGAGCTTCGTGGCGGCCGGCTCTACGGGCCCGGTGGCCGCGTGGACCTGGTGTACAAGCGGGTGCTGCTCGCGGAGCTGGTGGAGCGCTGCGGGGCGGACACGCCGCTGCTCCAGGCCGTCGCGACGCGCGCCGTATGCATGGTGAATCCGCCGCGCTGCAAGGTGCTCCACAAGAAGGCGAGCCTCGCGGTGCTGTCGGACGAGCGAAACCAGTCGCTCTTCACCCCGGAGGAGCGGGCCGGCATCACCGCGCACGTGCCGTGGACACGTATCCTGGAGGAGCGGCGGACCGAGCACGCTGGAGCCGAGGTGGATCTGGTGCCATTCGCCGTCGCCGAG
>Ga0075331_1000250_pt1 | contig 11693 bp, 11 predicted proteins | sample MayberrySE_TuleA_FD_120090 | JGI IMG/M metagenome (GOLD analysis project Ga0075331, IMG submission 120090) | Natural and restored wetland microbial communities from the San Francisco Bay, California, USA, that impact long-term carbon... | ecosystem: Environmental > Terrestrial > Soil > Wetlands ... | reverse complement strand
GCCTGCTCTCGGACGAGGACACCTCGGCCCGCGTGCTCGAGCTGACCGGAGGACGAGGAGCCGACGTGGTGCTCGACTTCGTCGGCACCGACGGGACGCTCGCGCTGGGTGCCGCGACGGTGCGCTCGCTCGGCGACCTCACGCTCGTCGGCCTCGGCGGCGGGACGCTGCCGGTGACGTTCTTCTCGCCGCGCTACGAGGCGAGCGTCCAGTCCACCTACTGGGGATCGCGGCCCGAGCTCGTCGAGGTGCTCGACCTTGCCGCGAAGGGGCTGCTCACGCCGCGGATCTCCACCTTCGGGCTGGGCGAGGCCGTCGACGTCTACCGGCTGCTGCGTGAGGGGAAGATCGACGGTCGGGCGGTCATCGTGCCGACCCAGGGCGCGTGAGTCCAGAGGTGAGCCCAGAGGTGAGCACGGGACAGACACCCACGGCCGAGGTCGGTGCCCGGATGTCGGCCTGGCAGGTGCGCGAACCGGGTCCGGTGTCCGGCGAGCCGCTGGAGCGGGTCGAGCGCGACGTGCCGGCACCCGCACCCGGCGAGGTCCTGGTACGGGTGCGCTGCTGTGGGGTGTGCCGTACCGACCTGCACGTGGTGGAGGGAGACCTGACACCGCACGCCGTACCCGTGGTGCCGGGTCACGAGGTCGTCGGCGAGGTGGTGGCCCGGGCGCCCGACGTCGCCCGCTTCGACCTCGGTGACCGGGTCGGGATCGCCTGGCTGCGCCAGACCTGCGGGGAGTGTCGCTGGTGCCGGGCGGGCGCGGAGAACCTCTGCCGGCGGTCGCGCTACACCGGCTGGGACGAGGACGGGGGCTACGCCGAGTACGCCGTGGTGCAAGCCGCGTTCGCCTACGCCGTACCCGCGCAGTTCTCCGACATCGAGGCCGCGCCGCTGCTGTGCGCGGGCATCATCGGCTACCGGGCGCTGCGGCGGTCGGCTCTTCCACCCGGCGGCCGGCTCGGGATCTACGGCTTCGGCGCGAGTGCACACATCACCGCCCAGGTGGCGCTCGCCGCCGGCGCCCGGGTGCACGTCCTGACCCGGGACGAGGTGGCGAGGGAGCTGGCGCTGGAGCTGGGGGCGACGTCGGTCGGTGGCGCCTACGACGACCCCCCGGAGCCGCTCGACGCCGCGATCCTGTTCGCGCCGGTGGGGGACCTGGTGCCGGTGGCCCTGCAGGCGCTCGAGCAGGGCGGGACCCTGGCGGTGGCGGGCATCCACCTCACCGACATCCCGTTGCTGAACTACGAGCAGCACCTGTTCCGCGAACGCACCCTGACCAGCGTCACCTCCAACACCAGGTCCGACGGCGAGCAGCTGATGTCGCTCGCAGCGACGCTGGGCATCCGGGTGGCGGCCACCCCCTACGCCTTCGACCAGGCGCCCCAGGCGCTGCGCGACCTGCGTGCGGGTCGGGTACGCGGTGTCGCCGTGCTGACGATGCCGTAGCCCGCCCCTCAGGCGTCGGCCGCGAGCACCACGTGGAGGTTCCGCGGTCCGTGCACCCCCTCCACCCGCTGCAGCTCGATGTCGCTGGTCGCCGAGGGGCCACTCACGAAGGTCAGCGGCCGCGCCGGGTCGAGCCGGGCGATCGCCTCGGGCACCGAGCCGACGACCTGGTCGGCGTCGATGATGCAGATGTGCAGGTCCGGCACCAGCGTGAGCGCCCGTCGGCCGCTGACGGGGGAGGAGTCGAGCACGAAGGTGCCGGTCTCGGCGATGGCGACGGCGCAGCCGGTGACGACGGCGTCGACGCGGTCGAGGTCGGCCGGGGCGAGGTCGCCGGTGTCGGGCGTGATGCCGACCCGCTCGGCCACTCCCGGAGCTGCGAGCACCGTACGCCGGTCGCCCAGCCGGTCGGTCAGGATCGCGGCGACGGCGTCCGCCACCCCCGCCCCGGACGTGCGGTGCACGGTCGCGCGGTAGTCCTCGAGCCGATCGGTGAGCAGCTCCAGCAGCGCCGGGCTGCCCGCCGGGTGCGGCGCAGCGCGGCCGTAGTCGCGGGGCACGGTCTCGGCGCGGGGGTTCGGGCCGACGGCCGACCTGATCCGCGCAAGCACCTCCTCGCGCGCGCTCACGACCGTTCCCGCCCGTCATCGGACCCGCGCTCCCGCAGCCACCAGCTGCGGAACGTCTCGCGCGGCGGCACCGGCAGGTCGCGGCTGGCGGTCCAGCCCGAGAGGGGGAACGGCAGCGAGCTGATCCGCCCGCGGCGACCGCCCAGCAACCGGCCGGCGCGGGCCGCGGCCTGCGCCCGCACCCACCGGGGTGCCGCGCTCATGGCCCGTGCGGCCGCCCGCATCAGCAGGCTCTCCCCGGTCGGCACCCGGTGGGCCTGCTCCTGTGCGTCGACGTGCTCGGCGCGCAGGTGGACGAGGATCGAGGGGATGTCGATCTTGACCGGACAGACGTCGTAGCAGGCACCGCACAGCGACGACGCGTACGGCAGGGAGGCGTTGTCCTCCACCCCGGTCAGCAGCGGGCTGAGGATCGCGCCGATCGGGCCGGGGTAGACCGAGCCGTAGGCGTGCCCTCCGGTGCGTTCGTAGACCGGGCACACGTTCAGGCAGGCGCTGCAGCGGATGCAGTGCAGGGCCGAGCGGCCGATCTCGTCGGCGAGCGCCGCGGTGCGGCCGTTGTCGAGCAGCACCAGGTGGAAGTCCTGCGGTCCGTCGCCGGGTGTCACGCCCGACCAGGTGGAGGTGTAGGGGTTCATCCGCTCGCCGGTGGAGGAGCGTGGCAGCAGCTGCAGGAAGACCTCGAGGTCGGCCCAGGTGGGCACGACCTTCTCGATCCCCATGACGGTGATCAGGGTGTCGGGCAGGGTGAGGCACATCCGGCCGTTGCCCTCCGACTCCACCACCGAGCAGGTGCCGGTCTCGGCGACGCCGAAGTTGGCGCCGGAGATCGCCACCCTCGCGGTGAGGAAGCGCTCGCGCAGGTAGCGGCGGGCCGCCATGGCCAGCTGCCGAGGGTCGTCGGTGAGGGTCGCGTCGATGTCGGGAATGGTGCGCAGGAAGAGCTCGCGGATCTCGGCCCGGTTCCGGTGGATCGCCGGCACCAGGATGTGCGACGGCTTGTCCTCGGCCAGCTGCACGATGAGCTCGGCCAGGTCCGTCTCGTGCGCGGTGATGCCGGCCTGCTCCAGCGCCTCGTTCAGCCCGATCTCCTGGGTGGCCATCGACTTGACCTTGACCACCTCGCGCTCCCCGGTGTGGCGTACGAGGTCGGTGACGAGGGCGTTGGCCTCCGCTGCGTCGCGCGCCCAGTGCACGGTGCCGCCGCGCGCGGTGACCTCCCGCTCGAGCCGCTCGAGGTGCTCGTCCAGCCGCGCCATGGTGGCGGCCTTGATGGCCCTGCCGGCCTCGCGGAGGTGCTCCCAGTCGTCGACCTCACCCACGACCTGTGCACGCTTGGCGCGGATGGTGGCGGTGGCCGCACCCAGGTTGCGGCGCAGCTGCGGCTTGCCCAGCTCGCGGCGGGCGGCGTCGGGGAATGGTTCGTCGCCGCGCAGGTGGCCGACGGTCGAGGCATGCGGGATGGTCGGCATCCCCAGCAGTACGTGCTCGCCGCGTGCGTCGCTCATGGCATCCAGCTCCGCTCTCGGGTGCTGGCCAGGATCTCGGCCAGGTGCAGGGTGCGGGTGCCGCTGCGCAGCCGCGACAGACCACCCCCGATGTGCATCAGGCAGGACGAGTCACCGGCGGTGCAGACCTCCGCACGGGTCGACATCACGTGTCGCATCTTGTCGGCCAGCATCGCGGTGGAGGTGTCGGCGTTCTTCAGCGCGAAGGTCCCGCCGAAACCGCAGCACTGGTCGGCGTCGGGCAGCTCCGCCAGATCGATGCCACCGACGTTGCGCAGCAGCCGCAGCGGCTTCTCGCCCACCCGCAACATCCGCAGGGAGTGGCAGGTCGGGTGATAGGTCACCCGGTGGGGGAAGAACGCCCCCACGTCGTCGACACCGAGTACGTCGACCAGCAGCTCGGAGAGCTCGAACGTGCGCCGCCCGACCTCCTCCGCGGCTGCCGCGAGCCCGGCGTCGCCGCAGCGGTGCGCCACCTGCGCGTGCTGGTGACGAACCGAGCCCACGCACGACCCCGAGGGGGCGACGACAACGTCGGCCGACTCGAAGGCTGCCACGTGGTTGCGCACCAGCGGCATCGCCTGGCGCTGGTAGCCGGTGTTGATGTGCATCTGCCCGCAGCACGTCTGTGCCTCAGGGAACACGACCTGATGACCCAGCCGCTCCAGCAGGTCCACCAGCGCACGCCCCACCTGGGGCTGCAACGTGTCGGCCAGACACGTGATGAACACCGCGATCCGCATGAAACGACCCTAACGGTGCGACACGCGCCGCAGGGAGGTCAGGCAGCGAGCGGGTCCAGCGAGGCGTCCTGCCGGGAGGACCCCGACATCGCGGGCTCGGTCAGCAGGCTCAGGTCGCTCGCGTGCCGGTGGACGGCGGTCCTGCTGCCCTCGAGCAGCCGGGCGGCCTGCCGCCTGCTGAGCGCGACGACGCGCCCCGGCATCCGGGTCGCCAGGGCGAGCACCACCGCCGGGTTGCGGTCGCCGTGCACCACAGCGGCGAGCAGCGCGGCGGTGACCGCCAGCACCGAGATCGTCGTGAGCGCGAGCGGGATGCCGGCGGCCTCGGCGGCGAAGCCGATCACCGGTGGGCCGCCGAGCAGGCCGGAGTAGCCCACGGTCGAGGCCAGGGCAACCCCGTTGGGGCCGCCCAGCGCTCCCGCGCGGGCGATCGCCACCGGGAAGATGTTGGCGAGCCCGAGACCCACCAGCACGAAGCCGGCGAGCGCGACCCCGAGCAGCGGCGACAGCGCGGCCGCCAGCACGCCGACCGCCGCGAGCGCGGCACCGCTGACGAGCAGGCGGGTGTCGCCGAGCCGGGTGAGCAGGGCGCCACCACCGAGTCGCCCGACGGCCATCGCCAGCGAGAACCCGGCGTACCCGGCCGCGGCGACGAACGGCGACGCGTGCAGGGACTCGCGCAGGTGCAGCGCCCCCCAGTCGGTGATCGAGCCCTCGCCGAAGGCCGTGCTCCCGGCGATGACTCCGAGCACCACGACCACGCCACGGGGGCCGGTCAGGGCACGGCGCCGTTCGCCCGCGTCGGCGCGCTGGGCCCGGGTACGCCGGTCCGCGGCGACGAGGGTCGGTGCGGAGACGGCCAGGACGAGCAGGCCGAGCGCCGCGACACCGAGCAGGTGGAGATCGACCGGCCCGTGTGCCGAGGCGAGGCCACCGGTCAGCGCCCCGGCGAGCCCGCCGAAGCTGAACCCGGCGTGCAGCGACGGCATCAACGGCCGCGGGCGGCCGGACTGCACCGCCACACCGAGGCTGTTGGCAGCGACGTTGCCCATGCCGGTGACGCCGCCGAAGGCGAGCAGGGCCACCGCGAGACCGGTCACGCTCGTGGCCAGACCCGGCAGCACCACCGCCAGGGTGGTGAGCGCGGCAGCCATGGCACTGACCAGGCCGGAGCCGACCCGGGCGCACAGCGCGCCGGTCAGCTGCATGGTGGCCAGCGCACCGAGGGAGATGCACAGCAGCGCGATGCCGAGCTCGGAGGCAGAGGCTTCGACGGCCGCGCTGACGTCCGGCACCCGGGCGGCCCAGCTCCCGAACACGAAGCCGTTGAGCGCGAACAGCGCGGTCACCGCCACGCGCGCTCGCGTGGAGGTGGACGAGGCGGGACGGGGCCGGCGGCGCAGGCGACCGAGACCGGCGTCGGGCAGGTTCAGGCGATGCGTGGCAGGAGACATCGGCAGGTACCTCAGCGGGCGACCGCGCGCAGCGCGCACGGCGGTCACGCTCGACAGGTAGGGGAAGGAGGACGTACTCGTGGGAGCAGGCACACGACTTACGGCACCCACGTCAACGGTGCCAGTCGTCACCGTCTTCCTGAAATCGACAGCGCGTGAGTCGACTCACGTCGAGAGACTGGTCCCATGGACAACGAGATCACCGGTTCCGGACTGACGCCGCGCAGCGCCGTGGCCCTGGCCCGGTCGGGAAGCACGCTGCAGCTGGCCGGCACCGCGCGGGACGCGATGGCCCGCAGCGCGGCCGCGGTCACCGAGCTCGCCACCCGGCGTCCTGTCTACGGCCGGACCACCGGCGTCGGCGCCAACCGGGACGTCCTCACCGACGACCCGGGCCACGGTGCCCGGCTGCTCGCCTCGCACTCGACGACCGGCACGGTGCCCTACCCCGGCGAGGTCGTCCGGCTGGGCATGCTGATCAGGGTCAACCAGCTGGCGGTCGGCGGGTCCGGACTGGCGCCCGAGGTCGCCGAGGCCGTCCTCGACCTGCTCAACTCCGGGCGGCTGCCCGACCTGCACCGTGGCGCCGCGATCGGCACCGGCGACCTGGGCGCACTGGCCGAGCTCGGACTCGCCCTCGGCGAGGTGGTCGACGGCCAGAGCGCACTGCCGCTGATGTCGAGCAACGCGATGACGCTCGCCGAGTGCTGCCTGGCGCTGATCGACGCGCAGGACCTGGTGCGGGTGGCTCCGGTGGTCGCAGCCGTGGCGCACGTCGCCATGGGTGGCAACCCGGAGGCCTATGACGTCCGGGTGCACGCGGCTCGGCCGATGCGCGGCCAGCAGCTGGTGGCCGCGCGGCTGAGGGAGCTGCTCGACGGTCTGCCGCTACCGGCACGCCGGGTCCAGGATCCCTTCGGGCTGCGCGCGTTCCCGCAGGTACTCGGCCCCGCCCACGAGCACATCGGCGTACTCGAGGACGCCCTCACGATCGACATCAACGCCGCCACCGAGAACCCGCTGGTGGTGGACGACGCGGTGCTCCACCACGGCAACTGGCACGCGATGCCGATCGCGCTCGCGCTCGACGCGGTCAGGCTCAGCCTGCACAGCGTCGCCACTCTGTCGACGTCGCGCCTGGCCAACCTGGTCGACCCCGAGTTCACCGGGCAGACCCGCTTCCTCGCCAGCGGCCATCCCGCCAACTCCGGCGTCATGATCATCGAGTACGTCGCCCACGACGCGCTGGCCGCTGTCCGCGCCGCGGCGCAGCCGGCGACCCTGGGCACCGCCACGCTGTCCCGGGGCGCGGAGCACCACGCAAGCTTCGCCCCACAGGCGGCGGCACTGACCGCGACGCTGATGGAGGAGCTGCGCACGGTGCTCGCCTGCGAGCTCGTCGCCGCCTGCCGCGCGGTCCGGTTGAGCCGCGTGCGTCCGGAGGAGCTGGCTCCGGCGCGCATCGCCCCGCTGCTCACCGAGGCGCTGTCGGTCCTGCCGGCTGACCTGGAGGACCGCTCCCTGCGTGACGACGTGCGCACCGCGTGGGGTCTGCTGGAGACCTGGGGCGCCGACGAGTGACCGACGCGTGAGACGCCCTGCGGTGGGTGTTCGAGTCGTTGCTGGTGGGTACGCCACCCAGTGCCGAAGCTGAGCAGCGGATCGAACGACGAGACGACGCAGAGGAGTCACCATGAGCAAGGTCACGATGCTGGCGGCCGGAGTCGCGGGCTACGTCCTGGGCGCGCGGGCCGGCCGCGAGCGCTACGACCAGATCGTGACGCAGGCGCAGAAGCTGTGGACCAATCCCAACGTGCAGAAGGCCGCACACGACGTGCAGGACGCGGCCCGTGAGAAGGGACCGCAGGTCAGGCACAAGGTCGAGGACGCCGTCCGGAGCAGCTGACCGGCGCATCCGGCATCCCGGTCAGCGAGGTGCCACCAGCAGGGACTGTGCCGCCGAGCCGATGCGTCCCTGAAGGTCGTAGAGCGTGGTCGAGGTGACCGCTGTGCCCGTGGGGTCCACCTGGGTGCGGGCGTCGAGGCACACCCAGTCACCACGCGGCGGCCGCACCAGGTGGATGCTGAGGTCCACGTTGAGGAACGTCCAGCTGTCCCAGTCGAGCACGGCGCTCACGCCGCTGCCGGAGTCCGCCGCCGCTGCCACCCGCTCCACGGGTGACGGCTCGTCCCCCTCGACCACGGCACCGCGCAGACGCGTCCACACCGTCGCCGGGCCGGGGCCGGAGGTGTCTCCGCGGGCGACGCGCCACTCGATCGAGCGCGCATAGCCGAAGTCCAGCCCCACCGGGCTCGGCACCGACTCCGTCGGCAGCGGCGGCGGGTCGACCTGCCCGCCGCCGACGGGCTGGGGCAGCCCGGTGAGCTCCGTGCGCCGCAGACGCCACGCACGTGCGCGCATCACGGTGCGGCCGGCGGCGACCAGCTCGGCCTCGAGCAGCTGGGCGTTGCGGCCGTCCTTGACCACCTGCGTGCTCACCAGCAGCTCCGTGAGCGGCACCGGTGCCAGGAACTCCGCGGTGATCCTGGCGATGGACATGTCGGTGCGCGGCGCGGACCGCTGCATCGCGTGCACGAGCAGTGCGGTGGGTGGTCCTCCGTGCTGCGCGTGCGGGCCCCACGGCCCCTCGGTCGACGGCGCAGGGACGAACCCGCCGTCCCCCCGGTCGACGTAGTAGGCGTCGCTCACCGCCTTGCACTCCCTGCCATACGGCAGCAGGTTAGAGGGAGGTTCGTCAGGGTGGGCGAGCGGCCTACGCAGGGATGGCTATTTCTCGATCTGGCCCGTGCCGTGGGCGGTACGACCTGCCTACCCTGCGAGCACAGGAAGCCGCGGGAGGGGTGGTGACGTGGCTGTGACACGGATCGGGTGGGGCGCGCTCGCGCTCGTGTGCGCAGTGGCCGGGCTGCCTGCGGTCGGGGCGACGGCTGCTCCTGCGGCTGGATCGGGGGCCCGACCGGGCGCGGAGTCACCACGAACCGGACAGATTGCCGACTGGCCGTTCGCGCCCGGCCGGCTGCTCGTCGCGCCTGCCGCGGGTGCTGGGGCAGACGCGCTGCAGACGCTGCACCGGGGGCTCGGAGCACGGGTGACGGAGGTGCTGCCGGGGAGCCGGATCCGCGAGGTCCGCCTCCCGGCCGGGGTCTCGGTGGCCGAGGCGGTGGCGCGCTACGAACGGTCGCCGGCCGTGCGGTTCGCGGAGCCCGACTACATCCTTCAGCCCACGGTGACGCCGAACGACCCCCGCTTCCGGCAGCTCTACGGGATGCACAACACCGGCCAGACCAGCGGCACTCGGGACGCCGACGTGGACATGCCCGAGGCGTGGAACCTGACCACGGGGTCGCCGAACACCGTCGTCGCCGTGATCGACACCGGTGTGGACATCCGGCACCCCGACCTGGCGGCCAACATCTGGACCAACCCCGGCGAGGTCGCCGGCAACGGCGTCGACGACGACAACAACGGCTACGTCGACGACGTGCACGGCTGGGACTTCTTCGAGAACAACAACTCGGTCTTCGACGGCGCGAGCGACATGCACGGCACGCACGTCGCCGGCACCATTGCCGGACGCGGCAACAACAACGTCGGTGTGGCGGGGATCTCCTGGCGCGCCAAGGTGATGCCGGTGAAGTTCCTCGGCCCGAACGGCGGCCTGGTGTCCGACGCGGTCGAGGCCCTCGACTACGCGGTCGCCAACGGTGCCCGGGTGAGCAACAACTCGTGGGGCGGTTCCGGGGTGTCCCTCGCGCTCCAGCAGGCGATCCAGCAAGCGGGCGCGGCCGGTCACCTGTTCGTAGCAGCCGCCGGTAACGCCGGCAGCGACATCGACGTCTCGCCGACCTACCCGGCGGCGTACCCCGAGGCGAACATCGTCTCCGTCGCAGCCGGCGACCACAACGACAGGCTGGCGACGTTCTCCAACTACGGGTCGCAGGGCGTCGACCTGGCCGCCCCCGGGGTGTCGATCATGTCGACGCTGCCGGGCAACACCTACGGCGAGCTCAGCGGGACGTCGATGGCGACGCCGCACGTCACCGGCGCGGTGTCGCTGCTGCTCGCTCGCCAGCCGCGGCTGACGACGTCCGCGATGAAGCGCCGGCTGCTGGACTCCGCCGACACCAAGGCCGCCTTCACCGAGACGGTCAGCGGCGGGCGGCTCAACGTGCGCGCCGCCCTCGGCCCCAACACGGCGGCGTCGGTGACCCTCGCGGTGTCACCGGGCCGGGTCACCTACGGCAACCGGGTGGGGCTGTCCGGTCGGCTGACGTCGTCCGACGCCCCGCTCGCTGACCGCACGGTGGTGCTGCAGCACCGGCCGCTGGGCGCCGAGCGGTGGCGCCGCGTGCCCGACGGAGTGCTGACCACGGCAGCAGACGGGACCTTCCGGCTCCGCGGCGTGCGACCGGCCAAGCACACCGACTACCGCGCGCGGTTCGCGGGGACGATCCCGGTCGTGGCGCCGGCGACCTCACCGCGGCGCCGTGGTGCGGTGCGGATCAAGGTAAGCCTGTCGATGCGGACACGCGACCTGGGGCTCGGTGGCACCCGCACCCTGACCGGAACGGTGGCGCCGAGGCACACCGGGAGCGTGCGCGTCGTGATCGCCCGGGGCGGGACCGTGATCGCTCGGCCGAAGGTCGCGCTGGTGGACTCGCGCTACCGGTTCACCTACCGGCCGTCCCGGGCCGGACGCTACACCTTCCGCACGGTGCGTCCCGGGGACCGCGACCACCTGAGGGGTAGCAGCCCGGTGAGGGCGCTGCGGGTCACCCGCTGACCGTGCGGCTCACCCTGCCTTGGCTGCGTGTACGCCGACGAGGCGGTTCGGCTGCTCGCCGAGCACGACCGGCCGGCGGCACGGCTCGAGGAGGGCTTCGCGCAGCGGCGCCGTGCGGGGCTGCCCACGGCGGGCACCGGGTCCGGCTGAGCGTCAGAACAGGATGCCGGCGGCGAGCGCGAGGAGCAGGCCTCCCACCGCGACGACCACCAGGCCGATGAGGGCCAACCAGACGAACGGCAGCGGCCCGCGTCCGGGCGGAGCGTCGTCGGGCTCGGGGCGGCCGACGGTCTCGCTCTCGCCGGTCTCACGCGGCTCGTCAGGCGGCAGATCGCTGGTGTTCACGTCGTGACTGTGCCCGGCCTGGGCCGAACCAATGCGTGGGCCCTGCGGCGGAAGCAGAGCAGGGCATGCACCCATCCATTCCGGTCCTGCATGGCTCTCATGCACGTGGTGAGCCCTGCCTTGTCATGCGCCCGCCGAATGGATGGGGCATGACCCCGTTGGTCCGGCCCGATCCTTTCGCCTGTCAGGCGTACTGTCCGGTCTGCTGTCCGCCTGGAAGGGCGGAGTCCGACGCGACGATGACGGCTGCTGCCACGGCGGCCCAGTTCACGACGAGCGTGGCAGGAGCATCGGTCTGCGGATCCACGACCGGGAGATGCCCGACGACGTCCTGTCCGACCGAGTCGAGTTGGCCCTGTGTCTTCTCGACCTGATCAGGCGCGATCTCCCAGCGCTGGGCCCACCCACCGACCCCGTACAGGATCACGTAAGGATTGGTCATGTCAGCGCCCTTCTTCCGGCGCGGCGCGGTTGGTCGGCGACGGAGGCCTCTTCGACGTCGTCATGACGTCCACCTCTCGCTCAGTTCATGAGGAACCGGAGTGAGCGATCTTGAACTGCTTCGGCATCAGGATATGCCGGTGAGCCACGAAACAGGGGCTGCGGCAGCCGACGCGCTTCCGCGGGTCTTGCGTGGTGGTCGGGGCCGGGGTCGAACCGGCGACCTTCCGCTTTTCAGGCGGACGCTCGTACCAACTGAGCTACCCGACCGCGTGCGACGGCAACCATACCGCAGGCTCCGGGCGGGTCCACCAT
>Ga0075331_1000249_pt1 | contig 11708 bp, 12 predicted proteins | sample MayberrySE_TuleA_FD_120090 | JGI IMG/M metagenome (GOLD analysis project Ga0075331, IMG submission 120090) | Natural and restored wetland microbial communities from the San Francisco Bay, California, USA, that impact long-term carbon... | ecosystem: Environmental > Terrestrial > Soil > Wetlands ... | reverse complement strand
TAGTTGATAAGAATGACTGACAAAGGTTAGTCTACTGATCAACTTGTCTTACTGCAGAAAGGTCGCCTCGTGCGCGCTCTCATCGTCTTGGCCGTGGTCGGCCTGTTCGCCCAGCTCGTCGACGGGTCGCTGGGGATGGCCTACGGTGTGACGTCGTCCTCGCTGCTGTTGGCGGCGGGGATCGCGCCGGCGGCAGCCTCGGCGGTGGTGCACCTGTCCGAGGTAGGCACGACGTTGGTGTCGGGTGTGTCGCACTGGAGGTTCGGAAACGTCGACTGGCGGATCGTCGGCATCATGGCGGTGCCGGGCGGACTGTCCGCCTTCGTCGGGGCGACGTTCCTGGCCGGTCTGGACGGCGACACTGCCAAGCCATGGGTGGCGCTTCTGCTGCTGTCGCTGGGTGTGTACGTCGTGTGGCGGTTCCTGCGGCTCGCCGGGCGGCGGCCGCAGTTCGGTGGCCGCTTGTCGTCGAGATTCCTGGTGCCGCTGGCCTCCGTGGCCGGGGCCATGGACGCGATCGGCGGGGGCGGCTGGGGGCCTGTCGGCACCACGTCGCTGCTGTCGTCAGGTCGGCTGGAGCCGCGCAAGGTGGTCGGCTCGATCGACACCTCGGAGTTCCTGGTCGCGTCGGGGGCATCGCTGGGCTTCCTGTTCGCGCTCGGCTCGGCCGGGATCGACTTCGGCTGGGTGGGCGCACTGCTGCTGGGCGGTGTGATCGCGGCTCCGATCGCGGCCTACATCGTCCGCCACCTGCCCGCCCGGGTGCTGGGTGTCGCGGCCGGCGGACTGATCATCCTCACCAACGTCAAGACGGTGCTGGAGAGCAGCTGGGTGGGGCTGGAGCAGGACTCGGTCATGGTGTGGGGTGTCGTCGCGGTGCTGGCCGTGGGCTGGCTGTCGATGGTCGGGGCCGCGGTCACCGCCGAGCGCGCGGCGCGGCGCAGCGAGGTCGTCGAGGATGAAGGCGTGCGCGCATGAGCGACGACATGCTCACCGCAATGTCTACCTCGTCTGTCAGAATTGGTGCCATGCGCGTCTCCGCGAAGTCCGACTACGCCCTGCGGGCGCTGATCGAGATCGCGCGCGGGGCCGGGGAGGCGCCGGTGTCGGCCGAGCAGATCGGCAAACGCCAGGAGATTCCGCACGGCTTCCTCCAGTCCATCCTGGCCGACCTGCGCCGCGCCGGGGTCGTGATGAGCCAGCGCGGGCAGTCCGGTGGCTGGCGGCTGGCTCGTCCGGCCGACGAGATCAGCGTCGCCGACGTCATCCGCGCCGTCGACGGGCCTTTGGTCAGCGTGTACGGCGTGCGACCGGAGGCGGTCACCTACAACGAGTCGGCCCAGGTGCTGCAACCGGTCTGGATCGCTGCTCGCAGCAGCCTGCGTCAGGTGTTCGAGCACGTGACGATCGGTGCGCTCGCGACCGGCTCGCTTCCCGACGACGTGGTCGCCCGCACCGCCGACGACGACGCCTGGCGCCCGCACTGATCCGTCCTCCCCGGCAGGAGTGAGACCGCACCGAAGTGGGCACGTGTGGGATGTGCAGACATTGAAGAGGCGCGTGGTGGTCGACACCCCGATCGACCGAGTCTTTCCCTACCTGGCCGACTTCTCCAACGCCGTGGACTGGGACCCGGGGACCGTGACGTGTGAACGCGTGAGCGGGGACGGCGGTGTCGGAACGACCTACCGCAACGTCTCGAAGTTCCTGGGTCGCGAAACAGAGCTCACCTACGTCGTCGAGGAGCTCGAGGGCAACCACAAGATCGTGCTGCGCGGCAGCAACGACACCGTGTCCGCGCGCGACACGATGGTGATGCGGCCGGACGGCACCGGCACCGAGATCCTCTACACCGCGGAGTTCGAGTTCTCGGGCGCGGCGAAGTACGTCGAGCCCCTGCTGCGGCTACCCCTGAAGAAGCTCGGCGACGACGCCGCGAAGCAGATGAACGCGGTCCTGTCGCGCCTCTGACGAGTGCAGAACCCGGCTACTCCGTGTTGTAGCCGTAGACGGTGACGTGGACGTGGTCGTAGTGGTTGGCGGTGTCCGAACCCCGATCCTCCATCCAGCGCCAGCCCTCACTGCTGCGCTCGACCGTCCAGATCCGCTGCGCCCAGATCACTTCGCTGACTCCGAGGTCCTGGTGGTGGGAGCGCACCCACTCGGCGACCTGATCACCGACTGAGGAGTCCGAGATCATGGCGTCGAGGGCACGGCCGTCGCCGTGCTCGCCGTCGTCGCCCTCCCGAACGCCGCCGTAGGAGGTCACCTCGGGGAAGTTCGCACACACGGCGCGGTGGACGGCGATGGCATCGGGAGTGAGGCCGTTCTCGACCGAGGACCCTGACGGGCAGGGTGCGTCCGAGAGCCCACCGCTGACCTCGGTGTCCTCCGGCGTCGCCTCGACCGTCGGCTCGGGTTCCGGGGTCGGCTTCTCCTCTGCGAGGTAGTCGGCGTTGACCCAGCGAGACTCGCCGTCCTGGACGATCTCGGCCCACTGGCCCTCGACGACGCCCGTGACGGCCACCTTCGTGCCGGCCGGCAGCACGTCGAGCAGCGTGTGCTGCTCGCCGGGTCCGGTCCACACGTTGAGTGCCGTGGTCATGAACAGGTGGTCCACGATCTCGGGCTCGTCCGCGGGGGCTTGGGCGCGCGCGGGCTCGGCGGTCGGGTCAGCGGCCGCCCGATGGGCCGGCTTCTTCTGCAGCGCGAGCCTGGCGGTCGAGCGGGACACCTCTTGCCCCGCGGCGCGGACGGCGTCGGCATCGAGTGGTGCGGGAACACTCAGTGCAGCCGGCCGCTCCGGTGCGATTGCGGGGTCCGGCTCGGAGTCACGCCATGCGACTGCGCCGGTGCAGGTGGCAAGAACCATGGCGATCGAGAGGCCTGGGGCTGCGATGCCGCGAAGGCGGCGTCGCGACGGTGGGGACTTGTGCCGCGCCTTGTGGCGTGGTCGAGCCACGTGAGAATCACCCATCCAGCTGCTTCGGGACCAAGTGGCGAACGCTGAGTGAACCACATCTGCCCTTCGCGATCCCAACCGAAACCCGCTCTGCAGCCGACTGATCGAGGCTTTACCTTCGGCTCATCGGGTAGTACCCCTACCGGGTGTCCGCCACGGTCCCGTGGCGGAGCCGTCCGTCCGAACCGACCGACCCCAGGGAGGAGGGCGCCTGGATGGCCGCATACGTGGGCGCGGTCACGATGCTGGGCGCAGGCCTGCTCGGTGTCGCGGCGATCTTTCTGGCGCATCGGGCCTTCACGGTCTCCGACGACGCCGTGACGTCGCTGCCGTTCCTGTCCGGATGGGGCCCGCAGGAGCACGCCCTGTCGAGGTTCCACGTGCGGTGGTATCCGGCCACTCTGCTGTTCCTGGCGTTCGACGTCGAGATGCTCTTCATGTACCCGTGGGCCGTGGTCGTGGCCGAGATGGGGGCCGCTGCGGTGGTGGAGATGTTCCTCTTCCTCGGTGTCCTCATGGTCGGCGTGGTCTGGGCGTGGCGTGAAGGGGCGCTGCGGTGGGTCTGAGCAGCTGGGTGGCCGAGCAGGCGGTGGCGGGGGCGCACGTCCTGCTCGTCGACGTCCCCGGTGCATGGGCGGTTCGCGTGGCGGCTGAGCAGCGGGTGGCTCGGCGGGGATGGCAGCTCGCGCTGTCGCCGGCCGATGCCGACGTGCTCATGGTCTGTGGTCGCGCAGGCCCGCAGCTCGTCGCGGCGGTCGACACCGTGTGGGAGCAGCTGCCGGGCCCCCGCGCCCGCGTGGGTGCGGCCGGTGTGGACGAAGTCGCGGCCGCCCTCGACGAGTCCGCGAGGCTGCTGGGCGACGAGACGCACCAGTGCGACGACGCGCGCGAGCGTGCCCGCTCGCTCGTGGCGGAGGACGGCCACGACGGCCACGACGGCATGGAGATGTCGGGCCCGGGCGGGATCGCACTGGCCGGAGGGGACATGGACCGGGACGGCCTGGAGATGGACGTGCTGCACGTGCCGCTGGGCCCGGTGCTGCCGTACTGGCCGGCGGGTCTCGTGCTGTGGGGCTCGCTGCACGGCGACGTGTTCGAGGACGTGCATCTCGACGTGCTCGACCCGGCAGCGATGGCCGACCCGGAGCCACCGGCCGTCTCGTCCGACCCGGCGGTGCACGCGGCGCGATCCTGCGACGAGGCGGCAGCGCTGCTGACTCTTGCCGGATGGGGCCACGCCGCGGTGACGGCACGCGGGCTGAGGGACATGCTGCTGGCCGGGGCCCCGGCGGACCGGTGCGTGCCTGAGCTCGACCGACTGGTGTCACGGGTACGCCGATCCCGGACCCTGCGGTGGGCCGTGCGTGGTCTCGGTGTGGTCGATGAGGTCCTCGCCCGCGAGCACGGCCTACCGGAGCGGGTGCGCGGTGACGTGCACGATCGCCTCGCGGGCATGCTCGACCGCGCTCGCGCGCTCGCGGCCGGGCAACAACCGACGGAGCGATCGTGTGCGCACGGCGAGCCCACCGCGGTCCTCGACGCGTTGCCGCACCTGCTGCACGGAGTGGACATCGCTGCGGTCCGGCTGGTGGTGGGGAGCTTCGCCGTCGAGTACGGCGGCCTGTCGGCCGAGCCGGCTCGAGGGGCGAGTCATGCCTGAGCCGACGGTGGTCGAGGTGTCGGCGGCGTGGGCACCGCCGGCGGCGCTGCTGCTGCTCACGCTGGCGTGGGCCGGCGCGTGTCTCGACGGTCTGCTCGGCCCTGCGCCGGGTCAGGGCCGGGTCAGGGCCCTGCGACGGCCACTGACCGAGACCGCGCGGCTGCTGCGGCAGCCTCGCCGCACCCTCGTCGGTGCCGACGTCATGCTGTGGCGGATCGGTGGCGCGGGCCTGGTTCTCGTGGCCCTGCTGATGGTCGCGGTCGTGCCGCTGGGCCGGTGGACGTTGGCCGACCTCTCGGTCGGCATCGTGTGGTTCAACGCGCTGGACGTCGTGGTGTGGGCCTTGGTGTGGCTCGCGGGCTGGGGGCCCAACGCTGTGCACTCGCTGGTCGGCGGCTACCGTTTCCTGGCCCAGGCGCTGGCCTACGAGCTGCCGCTGATGTTCGCCTTGACCTCGCCGGCGGTCGCAGCGGGAAGTCTGCGCGTCGCGGATGTCGTGGCTGCCCAGCACACGGTCTGGTTCGTCGTCTGGATGCCGGTGGCGTTCGTCGTCTACTGCCTGGCGGTCGCCGGATTCTCGGTGTGGGGCCCGCTGTCACCCGCGGCGGGTGCGGACATCGCGGGTGGGGTGCTGTCGGAGGCGTCCGGACCGGACCGGTTGCTGCTGCTCGGTGGGCGGTATGCGCTGCTCGCCGCAGGCGCCGCGTTCGCCGTACCGCTGTTTCTCGGTGGGGGCGCGGGACCACTGCTTCCGGGCTGGGCGTGGGTGCTGGTCAAGACCGTGCTGCTGCTCGCGGCGCTGGTGGCCGTCCGGCACCGGCTGCCGACACTGCGTCCGGACCGGTTCGTCGAGGTCGGCTGGATGGTGCTGCTTCCGCTGGTCCTGCTGCAGGTGCTGTTCGTGTCGGTGATCGTCGTCGGAGGGAGCTGACAGGTGCTCGAGGCGATCGTGTTCTGGACCCTGGGCGCCGTGGCGGTCGCGGCCGGCGCCGCGGTCTTCAAGGTCGACTCGATGGCACGCGCGACCTACGCGCTGGCCGTCTCGTTCGTGGCGGTGGGGCTGGCCCTGCTGCTGGTCGACCTGCACTACGTCGGGCTGGTGACGGTGCTGATGATGGTCATGGAGATGGCGATCATGGCCGTCTACATGGTCATGTTCATGGGGATGAACCCCGCGCTCATGCCGATGAGCATGGTGCACGGCCGGCGCACCGCCCTCGTCGTGTCGGTGGGGACCTTCCTGCTGCTCGCGGCGGGTGCCCTGCTGGTGCCGTGGCCGTCGCGCCGGGACGCCCCGCCGGTCGACGTCACGGCCGCGCTGGGCGAGGCGCTCATGGGCTCCAAGATGCTGGTGATGATCACCGTCAGCCCGGTCATGCTCGCCACCATCGTGGCCGGGATCGTGCTCGCCGCGCCCCGGACCCGCTACGACCGCTTCGGCGACGACCTGCGTGGGCATCCGGCCGATGACCCGCAGCCGGGAGGGGTGGGCCGCCGATGACGCTGCAGGCGGTGCTCCTGGTCGCAGCGGCCCTGTTCAGCGTCGGGCTCTATGGTGCGCTGTCGCAGCAGGTCGTCGTGATGGTGATGATGGGGCTCGAGCTGATGATCAACGCGGTCATCCTCGCCGCGGGCGGCTTCTGGTGGTTCCTCGCACCCGCCGCCGACGGGCAGGTGCTGCTGCTGGTGGTGATCGCGGCGATGACCGTGGAGATGGCGATGGGTTTCGCCGTCGCCACGCTGCTGCACCGCCACGGTGCCGGTGACATGACCGACATGGCCGCGGACCTCTCCCGGTGATCGCGCCGATGAGCAGCGCAACGACGACAGACGCCGCGCTGTGGTTGCTGGTCGTGCTGCCCGCAGGCGTCGGCGCCGGGTTGTGCATCGCCGGCCGTCCGGCGAGTCGGCTCGCGGTGCCGGTATCGCTGGCGACCGCCGCGATCTCGGTGCTGCTCGCGGTGGCGGTCGCCGTGGTCCGGCCGTCGGTGTCGGCCCCTTTCATGGCGGGTACGCCGTTCGCGCTGGCGGTCGATCCGTTGTCTGCGCTGGTCGTACCGACCGTCGCCGCGGTGACCATGCTGGTGCTGGTGTTCTCCGCCGGGCATGTGACCTCGGCACGCGCACGCTTCCACGGCCTGATGCTGCTGTTCCTGGCGGCGGTCATGCTCACCGCGACTGCCACGACGCTGCCGCCGCTGCTCCTCGCGTGGGAGGTCATGGGCGCCACGTCGTACGCGCTGATCGGGTTCGGCTGGCGCGAGGTGCACAAGGTCGAGGCGGGCGCCGCCGCCTTCCTCACCACGAGGGCGGCCGACCTCGGCCTCTACATCGCTGCCGGTGCTGCCCTCGCCGGCGGCGCCGGACTGGCCCTCGCCGACCTTCCGGACGCGAGCCCCGGTTGGCGGGACGTGGTCGCAGCCGGCGTGCTCGTGGCGGCGCTCGGCAAGGCCGCGCAGCTTCCGTTCTCGTTCTGGCTGTCCCGGGCCATGGAGGGGCCGAGCCCGGTCAGCGCGCTGTTGCACTCCGCGGCGATGGTGGCGATGGGGGGATACCTGCTGCTACGCGCCGAGCCGCTGCTCGACGCGACCGGCTGGGCAGCAGGTGCGGCGGCATGGGCGGGTGCGCTGACCGCGCTCCTGCTCGGTGCGGTGGCTGTCGCGCAGAGCGACCTCAAGCAGCTGCTCGCTGCCTCGACGGCCGCGCAGCTCGGGTTCGTCGTGCTCGGCGCCGGGCTGGGCGCCGTCGCCGGGGGGTCGGCCCATCTCGTGGCGCACGCCGCGACCAAGGCGCTGCTCTTCCTGGTCGCGGGCGCATGGCTGGCGGCGCTGGGCACGAAGCGCCTGTCGGCACTGCGGGGCGCGGGCAGACGCTGGCCGGTCGTCGGTGTGACTGCCGGGATCGGCACGCTCGCCCTGGCCGGGGTGGCGCCGATGTCGTTGTGGGCGACGAAGGACGAGGTCCTCGTCGCCGCGCGCGAGGAGTCCTCCGTGCTCTATGTCGTGAGCCTCGCTGCTGCGGCGCTGTCGAGCGCCTACGCCGCGAAGGTGCTGCTGGTGGTCCGGGGCCGTCCCACCACCGAGGCCGAGGCGGGGTACGACACCGAGGTGCAGGGCACGCGCCGCGTCGGCCGTCCGGAGCAGGCTCCCCTCGTCGTCCTCGCGGCGGGCGCGCTGCTGCTAGGACTGCTCGCGCTCCCGCCGGTCAGTCACACCCTGCGCCAGGCGTTGGGTGACACGGCCTCCCCGACGGCGGGAGCTGCCGAGCTGGTCGGCTCTGCCCTGCTGGCACTGGCCGTGCTGGTGGCGGCGCTCCGATGGGGGCTGCCCGGGCCGGTGTGGGCAGCCGCGTGGCTCGGCCTGGAGTCCGCGGTCGACGCCGTCGTGGTGCGCCCGACCCTGCGGCTGGCCGACAGCACGGCGCGGTTCGACGACCGCGTCCTGGACCGTGCGGTGACCGGCTGCGCCGTCCTGGGGGAGCGTGCCGCTCGTCGTGCAGCGGTCGTCGACGTGCGCCGCATCGACGCCGCGGTCGAGGCCGTCGCGTCCGGAGCACGCCGCCTCGGTCGGCTCGCGCGGCTGCCGCAGACCGGTCAGCTGCACGAGTACTACGTCCAGACCGCCGCGGTGCTCGCGGCCGGTGTCGTCCTCCTCGTGGTGCTGGGGTGAGCCCTTGCTGAGCCTTGTCGTCTTCCTGCCCCTCGCGGCCGCCGTGGTGCTGGTCGCCGTTCCGCGGCTGTCCGACGTCGCTGCCCGCTGGGCCTGGGTCGTGGTGACGCTGCTCGACCTGGCGCTCGTGGCCGGCATGTGGCTGGCCTACGAAGCTCCGCCACCCGGCGGGGTGGCGTTCGAGCAGCACGTCGAATGGATGCCGGGCATCGGCAGCAGCTACCACGTCGGTGTCGACGGCCTCTCCATGCCGCTGCTGGCGCTGACCGCGGTGGTGTTCGCCGGCTGCGCGGTCTTCGCGCTGCGCGAGCAGGACCGCCCGCGGCTGCAGGCAGCGCTCTTCTTGTTCTTGCAGACCAGCAGCCTGGGGCTGTTCGCCGCCCTCGACCTGATCGTGTTCTTCGTCTTCTTCGACCTGTCGATCGTGGGCATGTACTTCGTCATCGCCGGCTGGGGTCGCGGCGACGCGGCGCGGTCGGCGTTGAAGTTCTTCCTCTACACGTTCCTCGGCTCGCTCGCACTGCTGCTCGGCTTCATCGGCCTCTACGTCGCGGCCGAGCCGCATACCTTCGACATGGTCGAGCTGGCTCGCAGCACGCCGTTGGCCGACGCCCCGGCAGCCGGTGGGCTCGTGCTCGCCGCCATCCTCGTGGGGCTGGCCGTGAAGACACCGGCGGTTCCGTTCCACACCTGGCTTCCGCCGGCGCACACCGACGCACCGGCGGTCGGATCCGCCGTACTCGCGGGTGTGCTGCTGAAGATGGGGACCTACGGGTTCGTGCGGATCGCGATGCCGATGCTGCCCGGCGCGTGGCGGGACTGGGCGTGGGTGATCATCGCTGTGGGCGTGGTCTCGGTCGTCTACGGCGCGCTGGTGGCCCTCGCGCAGACCGACCTCAAACGGATGATCGCCTACACGTCGGTCAACCACATGGGCTACGTCATCGTGGCGGTCGGTGCCGCCGGCGTCCTGGCCGGAAGCGATGCGCAGGTGCGCGCGGTGGCGGTCAGCGGAGCCGTGACCCAGATGGTGAGCCACGGCCTCATCACCGGGGCCTTGTTCCTGCTGGCCGGCGTCGTCCACGACCGTGCCGGCAGCTACGACATGGCAGCCTTCGGCGGTCTCGCCGGTCCAGCGCCGCGGTTCGCCACCCTGTTCGCGGTCGGCGCGTTCGCCTCCCTCGGACTGCCGGGGTTCTCCGGCTTCATCGCGGAGTTCCAGATCTTCACCGGCAGCATCGCCGCCGTGCCGGTCACCGCGGTCGCGCTGGTCGGGATCCTCCTCACCGCGGCGTTGTTCCTCCGTGCGCTGCAGCGGGTCTTCACCGGGACCACCCGGGGTCTCTCCGTAGGGTTCGGCGATGTGCGGCCCGCGGAGCTGTGGTCGGTCGGCCCCCTGCTGCTGCTCGTCCTCGCGGTCGGCGTGCTGCCGCGTCCCCTGCTGGACGTGATCGAGCCCGGGGCTCGCGCGGTCGTCGACATGGTCGGTCGCTGATGGACGCGTTGGCGCTGCTGCCGGAGATCTGCCTGCTGACCGGTGGACTGCTCACGCTGATCGGCGGATCCTTCCTGCCGCGGCGACGTCAGTGGGTCGCGCGCTGGGTCGCGGTCGTCGCCCTGCTTGCGACGGTCGTCCTCGCCGGTGTCGGCCTGGGAGAGCCCAGCAGGCACGTGTACGACGCAAGCTACGCAGTCGACGTGTCCACCGGGGCGGCCCGGATCATCGTCGCGGTCGCGACCCTGGTGGTGATCTGCCTCGGTGTCGACGAGGTCAGCGGCGACGCGAGGGAGAGCGAGACCTACGCCCTGCTCCTCCTCTCGGCCGTCGGCGCGGTCGTGCTCGCGGGCGCGTCCGACCTCCTCGTGCTCGCGGTCGGCTACCTCCTCGCGAGCATCCCGCTCTACGCCCTGGTCGGCCTCGCCCGCACCGCGGCAGCGGCCGAGGCCGCGATGAAGACCTACTTGCTCGGCGCCCTGCTCGGCATCAGCCTCCTGCTCGGTGTCACGGTTCTCTACGGCGTCGCGGGGGCGACCACCTATACGGCTCTCGGCTCGCGCCTCGCGGATGCGCCGAGCGCCGCGGTCGCGCTCGGTGTGGTGGCGGTGCTGGGCGGGCTGATGTTCAAGGCGGGCGGCGTGCCTGGTCACTTCTGGGTGCCCGATGCCGCCGAGGGTACGGGCTCCGTCGCGGCGTCGTTCCTCACCACCGTCCCGAAGGTCGGCGCACTCGTCGCGGCCTTCCGCCTGCTGTCGGCCCTCCCTGACGTCGTCGACTGGGCGGTGCTGGTCGCCGTACTCGCCGTCGCGAGCATGACGCTGGGCAACCTGGCTGCGCTGCAACAGACCGACCCCCGCCGCCTGCTCGGTTGGTCCACGGTCAGTCAGGTCGGCTACCTGCTGCTGCCGGTCGCGGTCGCCGGCCGCTCCGAGCTGGCGGCACCGGCGCTGCTGCTATATCTCGCGGCGTACGCCCTGACCAACCTGGCGGCGTTCGCGGTCGTGGCTGCGCTGCCGGCGCGGCGCGACCTCGCGTCCTATCGCGGTCTTGCCGGTTCTCGTCCGGGGCTCGCGGCGGCGCTGCTGATCAGCCTGCTCGGGCTGCTCGGCACCCCACCGACCGCCGTCTTCGTCGGCAAGCTGACGGTGGCCACTGCGGCGTGGGAGGGCGGCTCGGCGTGGCTCGCGGTCGCGCTCGTGGTCAACACGGTGCTCAGCCTCTTCTATTACCTGCGCTGGATCGTCCCGGTCTACGGTCCGGCGGAGCCGACCGAGCGGGCAGCGGCCGGTGCGTTCATGGCCGAGCCCTGGGCGGCGGGTACCGCCTCGGTCGCCGCCGCGTCGAGCCTGGTGCTGGGGCTTCTGGCGGGCGGCGTCTGGGCCGTCGTGTCCTGAGCGCGAGGGCGGTCCGCTTGTCGTGCGCCGCGGATCTTGTACGGTATTCCAAGGAATATTGGAGGAGTCCAGTGACGGAGCGCGAGCGGAAGACCGAGCTGTTCGACGAGCTCGCCGTGGTGGGCAAGGCGTTCGCCAGTGCCAAGCGGCTGGAGATCATCGACCTGCTGAGCCAGGGGGCGCGCACGGTCGACGGCCTGGCACGGGCGGCGGACCTGGGAGTGAGCACTGCCTCGGCACACCTGCAGATCCTGAAGCTGGCCAACCTGGTCTCGACCCGCCGGGACGGCACCCGCATCTTCTACAGCCTGGCCGGTGACGACGTGGCAGCCCTGTACGCCGCTCTCGGCGCCGTCGCGCGTGAGCGGTCGGCCGATGTCGAGCGAGCCCGCGAGGCATACCTGGGCCTGAGCGGGGTTCGAGACGTCGAGGAGATCTCCCGCGAGGAGCTGCTCGGCCGGCTCGGCGATGCGAGCGTGCTCGTGCTCGACGTGCGCCCTGACGAGGAGTACCGCGCCGGCCACAT
>Ga0075331_1000248_pt1 | contig 11718 bp, 12 predicted proteins | sample MayberrySE_TuleA_FD_120090 | JGI IMG/M metagenome (GOLD analysis project Ga0075331, IMG submission 120090) | Natural and restored wetland microbial communities from the San Francisco Bay, California, USA, that impact long-term carbon... | ecosystem: Environmental > Terrestrial > Soil > Wetlands ... | reverse complement strand
TCGGGCTCTACGCCCCCGGCGGGATCGCGCCACTGGTGTCGAGCGTGGTGATGAACGTCGTCCCCGCCCAGGTCGCCGGGGTGGGGTCGATCGCGCTGACCTCACCCCCGCGCGCGGACAACCACGGCCTGCCCCACCCGACCATCCTCGCGGCCTGCGCGCTCCTCGGTGTTCACGAGGTGTACGCCGTCGGCGGCGCCCAGGCCATCGCGATGTTCGCCCACGGCGCCGGCCCGTGCCGAAGGGCGGACCTCGTCACCGGGCCGGGGAACATCTACACGGTCGCCGCGAAGCGGCTGCTGAAGGGCACCGTCGGCATCGACTCCGAGGCCGGACCGACGGAGATCGCCGTGCTCGCCGACGAGACAGCCGACCCCGCGCACGTCGCCGCCGACCTGGTCAGCCAGGCCGAGCACGACCCGATGGCCGCGTCGGTGCTCGTCACGACCTCGGCAGCGCTGGCCGACGACGTCGACGCGGAGCTGGACAAGCAGGTGGCCGCGGCCCGGCACGGGGACCGGATCCGCACCGCCCTCGAGGGTGAGCAGTCCGCCGTCGTGCTGGTGCACGACCTCGAGCAGGGCCTGGCGGTGGTCAACGCGTACGCCGCCGAGCACCTGGAGATCCACACCAGGGAGGCCACCTCGTGGGCGTCCCGGGTGACCAACGCCGGGGCGGTGTTCGTCGGGCCCTACTCTCCGGTGTCCCTGGGTGACTACTGCGCCGGCTCCAACCATGTGCTGCCGACCGGGGGGTGTGCCTGCCACTCCTCCGGGCTGTCGGTACGGACCTTCCGCAAGGCCGTCCACGTGGTCGAGTACGACGAGCCGGCCCTGCGGGAGGTGGCAGATCACGTCGTACACCTTGCCGAGGCGGAGGACCTGCCCGCCCACGGCGCCGCCGTGCGGGTGCGGCTGACCGGGGACGGCACCTGATGGAGCTGCCCCTGAGGGACGAGCTGCTGGGGGTCGAGCCCTACGGCGCCCCCCAGATCGACGTGCCCGTCGCGCTCAACGTGAACGAGAACCCGTACCCCCCGTCCGAGCAGGTGGCCGCGGAGATCGGGGCGGCCGCCGCGCAAGCGGCGCGCACCCTGAACCGCTACCCGGACCGCGAGCTCACCGCGCTGCGGGAGGCCCTGGCCGGCTACCTCGGCCACGGCCTCACGCCGGACCAGGTGTGGGCCGCGAACGGTTCGAACGAGGTGATGCTGCAGATCCTGCAGGCATTCGGCGGACCCGGCCGGTGCGCCGTGTCCTTCGCCCCGACCTACTCGATGTACCCCGAGTACGCACGCGACGCGATGACCGGCTGGGTGGTCGGGCACCGCGAGGACGACTTCAGCATCGACCTGGAGCACGCGGTCTCGGTGCTCAAGGAGCACCAGCCCACCGTCGTGCTGCTGCCCTCGCCCAACAACCCCACCGGCACCGCGCTGCCCCTCGACACGGTGCGCGCGCTGTGCACTGCCGCGGAGGAGCTCGGAGCGATGGTGGTCATCGACGAGGCGTACGGCGAGTTCCGCCGGGCCGGCACGCCCAGTGCGCTGGAGCTGCTCCCGGAGACCCCGAACCTGCTCGTGACGCGGACGATGAGCAAGGCATTCGCGCTCGCCGGCGCACGGCTGGGCTACCTGGCCGCCGCCCCCGCCGTCTGCGACGCGCTGCGCGTGGTGCGGCTGCCCTACCACCTGTCGTCGGTGACCCAGGCGGTCGCGCTGGCGGCGCTGCGGCACCGCGACGAGCTGCTCGGCAAGGTCGACGACCTGCGCCGCGAGCGGGACCTGACCGTGGCGTGGCTGCGCGAGCTGGGGCTCGAGGTCGCCGACAGCGACGCCAATTTCGCGTTGTTCGGGCGGTTCGCGGACCGGCATGCTGTCTGGCAGGGTCTGCTGGACCGGGGTGTGCTGATCCGGGAGACCGGGCCGGACGGCTGGTTGCGGGTGTCCATCGGGACGCCCGGGGAGATGGTGGCGTTCAAGGACGCGCTGTCCGAGGTGATGGAGGAGACGAACAGATGACGCGACGGGCACGCATCGAGCGCGCGACCAAGGAGTCCAAGGTCCTCGTCGAGCTCGACCTCGACGGCACCGGCCGCGCCGACATCGCGACCGGGGTCGGCTTCTACGACCACATGCTCGACTCGTTCGCGCGGCACTCGCTCGTCGACCTCACCGTGCAGACCGACGGCGACACGCACATCGACGCCCACCACTCGGTCGAGGACACCGCGATCGTGCTCGGCGACGCCCTCCGTGAGGCCCTGGGCGACAAGCGCGGCATCCGCCGGTTCGGCGACGCGCTCGTCCCGCTCGACGAGGCCCTCGTGCAGTGCGCGGTGGACGTCTCCGGGCGGCCCTACTGCGTGCACACGGGTGAGCCGGACGCGCAGGCGTTCGTGCAGATCGGGGGGACCGGGGCGCCGTACGTCGGCTCGCTCACCCGGCACGTCTTCGAGACCCTGGCCTTCCACGCCCAGATCGCCCTGCACGTGCGGGTGATCTCCAGCCGCGACCCGCACCACCTCGTCGAGGCGCAGTTCAAGGCGTTCGCCCGTGCCCTGCGCGACGCGGTGGCGATCGACCCGCGCGAGACGGGCGTGCCGTCCACGAAGGGCTCTCTGTGAGCGTGAGCTCCGTGGTGGTCCTCGACTACGGCTCGGGGAACACGAGATCGGCCGTGCGCGCGCTCGAACGGGCGGGTGCGGAGGTCGAGCTGACGGCCGACCTGGACGCGGCACGCGAGTGCGACGGTCTCGTGGTGCCCGGCGTGGGCGCGTTCGCGGCCTGCGTCGAGGGCATCCGCCGGGTACGCGGCCACGAGGTGATCGGCCGGCGGCTGGCGGGCGGGCGGCCCGTGCTCGGCATCTGCGTGGGCATGCAGGTCCTGTTCGCGCACGGGGTCGAGCACGGCGTGGACACCGAGGGGCTCGACGAGTGGCCGGGCGTCGTGGAGCGGCTCCAGGCGCCGGTGGTGCCCCACATGGGGTGGAACACCGTCGAGGTGCCCGAGGGCACGCGCCTGTTCGCCGGCGTCGAGGACGAGCGGTTCTACTTCGTGCACTCCTACGGCGTGCGGGACTGGGTGCTGCGCACGAACGGCCGCACCCGTCCACCGCTGGTGACGTGGGCCGAGCACGGGGGCGACCGGTTCGTGGCCGCGGTGGAGAACGGCCCGCTGTCGGCGACGCAGTTCCACCCCGAGAAGTCCGGCGACGCCGGGGCGGCGCTGCTGCGCAACTGGGTGGGGTCCCTGTGAGCACCGGCCGGGATAGCCGATGAGCAAGGACCGGGCCCGCCGCCGTGCCGAGCGCGAGCGGGAGGCGGCGATCCGGACCGCCGCCCGGGCCGCCGAGGCCGAGCGCCGGGAGCGGCGCGAGGCGCGCAGGCGCGCGCTGCGCCGGGCGACGACCGACCGGCTGCCGCGCTTCCGACCGGTGGGACGCGACACCGGCACCCTCGCGCGCCGACGAAGGGTCCGGCGTGGCCTGCTGATCGTGGTGCTGGTCGCGCTGAACGTGCTGCTCTGGTACGTCCGGCCCGACTGGGAGGCCCGGCTCGCCGGTGCCGTGCTGACCATCCTGACCTTCCCGGTCCTGCAGCTGCTGCTCCTGCCGTCCCGCCGCTGAGCAGCGTTTCAGCGCACGGGGTGGCCGGCGTCCGCCAGCGCCTTCTTCACGTCCCCGATGCGCAGCGTGCCGAAGTGGAAGACCGTGGCCGCCAGCACGGCGTCGGCGCCGGCCTCGACCGCCGGCGGGAAGTGCTCGACCCTGCCGGCGCCACCCGAGGCGATCACCGGGATCGTCACCTCACGGCGCACCAGCCGGATCAGGTCGAGGTCGAACCCGTCCTGGGTCCCGTCGGCGTCCATCGCGTTGAGCAGGATCTCCCCGGCGCCGAGCTCGGCCGCCTGCCTCGCCCACGCCACCGCATCGAGCCCCGCGGACCGCCGGCCGCCGTGCGTCGTGACCTCGAAGCCGCTGTCGGTGCCCGGCGCCCGGCGCGCGTCGACGGAGAGCACCAGCACCTGGTTGCCGAACCGGTCGGCGATCTCGGCGACGAGCTCGGGCCGCCGGATCGCGGCGGTGTTCACGGCGATCTTGTCCGCCCCGGCGCGCAGCAGCCGGTCGACGTCCTCGACCGACCCGACGCCGCCGCCCACGGTGAGCGGGATGAAGACCTGCTCCGCGGTCGCGGACACGATCTCGAGCGTGGTGGACCGGCCCTCGTGCGAGGCGGAGATGTCGAGGAACGTCAGCTCGTCGGCGCCCTCGGCGTCGTAGACCTTGGCGAGCTCGACCGGGTCGCCGGCGTCCCGGAGGTCCTGGAAGTTGATGCCCTTCACGACCCGGCCGGCGTCGACGTCGAGGCAGGGGATGACCCGGACCGCCAGGCTCATGCCGTGCCCGCGGGCTTCGTCAGGGCGAGCGCGTCCTCGAGGGTGAACCGGCCCTCGTACAGCGCCGTGCCGATGATCGCGCCCTCGACGCCGTCGGGCACCAGGCCCTGCAGCGCCTCGAGGTCGGCGAGCTCGGTGATGCCGCCGGACGCGACGACGGGACGCTCGGTCGCCGCGCACACGTCGCGCAGCAGGTCCAGGTTGGGGCCCTCGAGCATGCCGTCCTTGTTCACGTCGGTCACCACGTAGCGCGCGCAGCCCTCGGAGTCCAGGCGCGCCAGGACGTCGTACAGGTCGCCGCCCTCCCGGGTCCAGCCGCGCGCCGCCAGCGTCCGCCCGCGCACGTCGAGGCCGACGGCCACCCGGTCGCCGTGCTTCTCGATCGCCCGCGCGCACCACTCGGGCTGCTCCAGCGCGGCCGTGCCGATGTTCACGCGACGGCAGCCGGCGGCCATCGCGGCCTCGAGGGAGACGTCGTCACGGATGCCGCCGCTCATCTCCACGTCGATGTCGAGCGTGCCGACGATCCGGGCGAGCAGCTCGCGGTTCTCACCCCGCCCGAACGCGGCGTCGAGGTCCACGAGATGGATCCACTCCGCGCCCCGGCGCTGCCAGTTCAGCGCCGCCTCGACCGGGTCGCCGAAGTGCTTCTCGGACCCGGCCACGCCCTGGACGAGCTGGACGGCGCGGCCGCCCGCGACGTCGACGGCGGGCAGCAGCTCGAGGTACGCGCTCATGGGACCAAGCCTAGGAGCCGCCCGGCGGACGGCCACACCGGTCTCACGTCACACGGGCCAGCCGACCCGGGCGGCCAGATGGCCCCTGACGGCGCGGCTCACGGGCCAGGCGCCGTTGACCGTGTTGGCGATCACGGTGTAGGTGAACCGCCGGACCGGGTCGTGGATGCTGGTGAAGGAAGCGCCGGCGTCGGCGCCGCGGAGGATGGTGACGCCGCCGTCGACGTCGAGCCACACCCCGAGGCCGTAGCTCTGACCGTGCTCGTCGCGCTCGGACCGGGGGCGCAGCATCTGCGCCACCATCGCGTCCGACACGATCTCGCCGCGGTGCAGGGCGTCCCACATCCGGTGCACGTCGTCCACCGTCGTGAACGCACCGCCGTCGCCGGTGCCCCGGACGGGCAGGTGGAAGACGTTGGAGACCCACGTCCCGTCCACCCTGACGTACCCCAGGGCGGCGTCCCCGGGCAGCGCGTCCGAGCGCAGGAACGCGGTGCGGTCCATCCCGGCGGGCCGGCACACCCGCTGGTGCACCAGGTCGTGGAAGGCGACACCCGCCGCCCGTTCGGCCAGCAGCGCCAGCACGACGTAGCCGGCGTTGCAGTAGGAGAACGATGTGCCCGCGGCGAACTTGGCCGGGTACCCGTCGAGCACCCGCACGAACGCCTCCGTGCTGGCCAGCTCGTGCACCGACACCGGCATCAGGTAGGCGCTCTCGTCGAGGTCGGGGTCGTCCTCGTCGAGGTAGTCGCCGATCCCGGAGCGGTGGGACAGCAGGTGCTCGACCGTCACGTCCGCGGCCACCAGCGGCAGGTCGTCGCCCAGCAGCGACCGCGCCGTCGTCGACAGGGACAGCACGCCGTCCTCGACGAGGCTGAGGACGGCGAGCGCGGTCAGGACCTTGGAGCCGCTGGCGATGCCCAGCCGGGTGCCGACGGTCATCGGGATCTCGCGTGCGCGCTCGGCCAGCCCGTAGGCGGCGCGCAGCTCGGTGCGGCCCTCCACGTCGAGGCGGACCACACCGGCGAACCCCGTCTCGGTGAGCGCCGCGATCCGCTCCTGGAGGTCCTCGGTCCCGGTCACCACGCGGTCCAGACTACGACCCGCGTCAGACGCCGAGCGAGGCCTCGCGCAGCGCCACGATCGCGTCGTCGGGGCCGAGCAGCTCGACACGGGCGTGCTCCTGGCGGCCGAACAGGAACATCGTGACCTCGCTCGGCGGGCCGTGGACCACGACCTGCTCCGGCGCCTCCTTGAGGACCACGCGACTGCCGGTCGCACTGTTCTCGACGGCGACGCCGGTGGGCGCACGCCGGACCAGGGGCTTCCCGGCGGTGCGGACCATGGCCCACAGCTGCTTCTGCTGCTGGTCCGGCAGCTCGCGCGGCTCCCAGCCGGGCTGCGCCCGCCGGATGTCCTCGAGGTGCACGAAGTACTCGAGGGTGTTGAAGATCGAGTCGAGCTTCGGGACGGCGTACGGCGACCACACCGGCGGTCCACCGCGGAGCTTCTCCACGAGCACCCCGAAGTCGCGGGCGGCGAAGCGCCGGGTCTCGAGGTCGGTGAGCCGGCTCAGCGGCTTCAGCACGATTCCCGCCGCGGCCGGGCTCCGCTCACGCACCAGCAGGTGCACGACGAGGTCCTTCACCGTCCAGTCGCCGCACAGGGTGGGCTCGCCCTCGCCGAGCTGCAGGGCCAGGTCGCACAGGGCGTCGCGCTCGGTCCTCGCCATTCGCGTCATGGGCCCGATCGTAGGCTGGGGCGCGGCGCGCACCGGGCGCGCCCCGGGGCAGGAGGGTCTGGGTGTCGAGCAGCCAGGACGCGGTGGCGGGGGAACCGCCCTCGGCGGTGACCGCGGGCAGCACGCTCCGCGACGGGTTCCGCGTCCTCGGTGTCGCCATCCGCCGCGAGAAGTGGGTCTTCACGCTGTCCACCCTCGGCAGCCTCCTGTTCGGGGCGCTGACCGTCGCCGACGCGTGGGTGCTCGGCTGGGCGACCGACAACGTGGTGCTGCCGGCCTTCGAGACCGGCGAGTACGACTGGGGCGGACTGATCGCCATCGTCGCGCTCTTCCTCGGCGTCGCGATCCTCCGCGCCGTCGGGATCGTGGCCCGGCGGCTCGGCGCCGGCGTCATGCAGTACCGGATGCAGGCGTGGCACCGCCGTGCCGTCACCCGCCAGTACCTCCGGCTGCCGATGGAGTGGCACCAGCGCCATCCGACCGGCCAGCTGCTGTCGAACGCCGCGTCCGACGTCGAGGCCGCCTGGGCGCCGATCGCGCCGCTGCCGATGGCGGTCGGCACGGTGGCGATGATGGTGATCGCGGTCGTGCAGATGCTGCTGACCGACCTGGTGATGGCGGTGGTCGGGCTCATGGTCTTCCCGCTCGTCATCACCGCCAACGTGGTGTTCCAGCGCATCCAGTCCCCGCTGATGACCCGGGCGCAGGCGCTGCGGGCCGAGGTCAGCGAGGTCGCCCACGAGTCGTTCGACGGGGCGCAGGTCGTCAAGACCCTCGGCCGCGAGCGCGAGGAGACCGACCGCTTCGCGCAGAAGGTGCACCAGCTGCGTGAGACGAACATCAAGGCCGGCAAGGTCCGGGCCGTCTTCGACCCGGTCCTGGAGGCGCTGCCCAACCTCGGCGTGCTGGCCGTGCTCGCTGTCGGGGTGCAGCGGGTGCTCGCCGGCGACGCGGACCCGGGTGACGTCGTCACGATCGGCTACCTGCTGACGATCGTGGCGTTCCCGATCCGCTCGCTCGGCTGGCTGCTCGGCGAGTTCCCCCGCAGCGTCGTCGGCTACGAGCGCGTGCAGCGCGTCCTCGACGCCACCGGGGAGATGCGGTACGGCGACAGCGTCCTCCCCGGCACCGCCGACCGGGGGGTCCGCCTGGCCGTGGACGGCCTGGCCTACCGCCACCCCGGCGGGGTCCGGCTCCTGGACGACCTCACGTTCGCGGTGGAGCCCGGCCGCACCGTCGCCGTCGTCGGTGCGACGGCGTCCGGCAAGAGCACCCTCACCTCCCTGCTGGTCCGCCTGGTCGATCCCGACGCCGGGGTGGTCCGCCTCGACGGCACCGACCTCCGCGAGCTCGGGCACGGGGAGCTGGCGCGGAACGTCGCGCTCGTGCCGCAGCAGGCGTTCCTGTTCGACGACACGGTCCGCGGCAACGTGACGCTCGGCGCCGACGTGCCGGACGACGAGGTGTGGGCGGCGCTCCGGGTCGCGCAGGCGGACGGCTTCGTGGCGGCGCTGCCGCACGGGCTGGACACCCGGCTGGGGGAGCGCGGCACGTCGCTCTCCGGCGGCCAGCGGCAGCGGCTCTCTCTCGCGCGCGCCCTGGTGCGGAGGCCGCGACTGCTGATCATGGACGACGCCACGTCCGCGGTGGACCCGGAGGTGGAGGCGCGGATTCTCGCCGCGCTGCGGCACCGACCCGTCGACGCTCGTGCGACCCCCCGCCGGAACCCCGCCGAGGGTGACGGGTCGGCGAGCGTGCTGGTGGTGGCCTACCGCAAGGCCACGATCGCGCTCGCCGACACCGTGCTCCACCTCGAGGAGGGCCGGGTCGTCGACCAGGGGACCCACGCCGAGCTGCTGGCGCGCAGCCCCGGCTACGCCTACCTCGTCAACGCCTACGAGGCCGAGCACGCCGACCACCCCGACGGCAGCTCGTCGGCCGGCGAGGAGGTGCACCCGTGAGCACGGTCATGGACACCGGCGAGCAGACCGGCGCCTGGGAGACCATCCGCCGCGGCGTCGCGCTGTCCCCGGAGCTCAAGGAGGGCGTCGGGGGCACCGCGGTCCTGGCCGTCGTGGCGACCCTGGGGCGCGTGGTCGTCCCGATCGCGGTGCAGCAGACGCTGGACCGCGGGCTCGGCGCCGCGGGCGGCCCCGACGCCGGGTTCATGACCTCGATGGCGGTGGCCGCGGCGTTCGCGATCCTGGTGACCGGCGGGGCGTCGTTCCTCATGACCGCACGCCTGTTCACCGCCGCCGAGCGCGGCCTGGCCACCCTGCGGATCAAGGCGTTCCGGCACGTCCACGACCTGCCGCTGCTGACCCAGAACACGGAGCGACGCGGCGCCCTGGTCTCCCGGGTCACCTCCGACGTGGACCAGGTCAGCCAGTTCCTGATCTTCGGCGGCATGATCGCCGTGGTCAGCGTCGGCCAGATCGCCGTGGCGACCGTCGTGATGGCGGTCTACTCGTGGCAGCTCACCCTGGTCGTCTGGATCTGCTTCCTGCCGCTGTTCCTGTCGCTGCGGTACTTCCAGCGCCGGCTCTCCGACGCCTACGGGACGGTACGGCGGCAGATGGGCATCCTGCTCAGCGCGGTCTCCGAGCCCGTGGTGGGGGCGGCCGTGGTCCGCTCCTACGCCATCGAGGAGCGCACGCAGGAGCGCATCGACACCGCCATCGACCGCCACAAGCGGGCCAGCACGAGGGCGCAGGGACTCACCGCGTTCTCGTTCTCGCTCGGCGGGGTCTCGGCAGGGCTGGCGAACGCCGGCGTGCTCGTCATCGGCGTGCTGCTCGGCGTCGACGACCAGATCACCGCCGGCAAGGTCCTGGCCTTCGCGTTCCTCGTCACGCTGTTCGTCGGCCCGGTGCAGATGGGGACCCAGGTGCTCACCGACGCGCAGAACGCGATCGCCGGGTGGCGGCGCGTCATCGGCATCCTCGACACCCCGGCCGACGTGGCCGACCCCGGGGCCGCCGGGACCCCGCTGCCGCGCGGGGCCGTCGCCCTCGACTTCGACCACGTCGGCTTCGCCTACCCCGGGGGCCCGCCGGTCCTGCACGAGGTCACGCTGCACGTGGAGCCGAACACCAGGCTCGCCGTGGTGGGGGAGACCGGGTCGGGCAAGACCACCCTCGCGAAGCTGCTGACCCGGCTGATGGACCCGACGACCGGGGCCGTGCGGCTCGACGAGGTCGACCTGCGCGAGGTGCCGTTCGCGTCGCTGCGGGAGCGGGTCGTGATGGTGCCGCAGGAGGGCTTCCTGTTCGACGACACGCTGCGGGCCAACGCCCGCTACGGCAAGCTCGACGCGACCGACTCCGAGATCCGCGACGCCGCCGAGCAGCTCGGCCTCGCCGACTGGCTCGACGGCCTGCCGCGCGGGCTCGACACCCAGGTCGGCCAGCGCGGGGAGTCGCTCTCGGCCGGCGAGCGGCAGCTCGTGGCGCTGATCCGCGCCCACCTCGCCGACCCCGACCTGCTCGTGCTCGACGAGGCGACGAGCGCGGTCGACCCGGCACTGGAGATGCGCATCGGACGCGCGCTCGAACGGCTCACCCGCGGCCGCACGTCGGTGACCATCGCGCACCGGATGACCACCGCGGAGAACGCCGACGAGGTCCTGGTCGTGGACAAGGGCGAGGTCGTGCAGCGCGGTTCGCACGACCGGCTGCTCCAGGAGGGCGGCGTCTACGGGCGGCTGCACGAGTCCTGGATCGCGCAGCAGGCGCTGCACTGACGGGTTCCGTCCGGTGGAAGACTGGGCGCCGTGAGCGACCTCGACCCCGCCATCGCCGCCCGGCTCAAGCGCGACCCGCAGGGACTCGTGCCCGCGGTGGTGCAGCAGCACGACACCGGTGAGGTGCTGATGCTCGGCTGGATGGACGACGAGGCGCTGCACCGCACCCTCACCTCCGGGCGGGCGACGTACTGGAGCCGGTCGCGCCGGGAGTACTGGGTCAAGGGGGAGACCTCGGGGCACCGGCAGTGGGTCCGCTCGGTGCGCCTGGACTGCGACGGGGACACGTTGCTCGTCGCCGTCGACCAGGAGGGACCGGCCTGCCACACCGGCACCCGGACCTGCTTCGACGCCCGGGACCTGCCGGTGACGGCGCCGGAGACGCGTGGTGCGTGACCGCAGCTTCGGTCCGGCGGTCCTGCTGGGTCTCGGCGGGGCCGTCCTGGCGGCCGTCGCCTCGGGCCGCGACTGGGCGTCCGCCCGGGGGGACGCCGCCGGGGTCGAGGTGAGCGCCGCGGTCGCCGGCTCCGACACCGCGCCGCTCGCGCTCGCGCTGTCCCTGGTCGCGCTCGCCGCCTGGGGAGCGCTGCTCGTGCTCCGCGGTCGCGTGCGCCGAGTCGTCGCCGGGCTCGGCGCGCTCGCGGCCGCCGGGGTGCTGGCCGCGGTGGTCGAGCGCTTCGACGGAGCGCAGGACGACGCGCTGGAGGCCGTCCGCGCCGCCGGGGCCACCGGCGACGTCACCGGCGCCTCCCTCACCGGTTGGTACTGGGCCGCCGGTCTCGGAGCGCTGCTGACGCTCGCCGCGCTGGTGGTCGCGGGCGTCCGGTCCCCGGGGTGGCCGGCGATGGGCAGCCGGTACGACGCCCCGGCCGCCCGTCGTGAGCAGCAGACCGCGGAGCCGAGCGAGCAGGACCTGTGGCGTGCCCTGGACGAAGGACACGATCCGACCACGTGACCCGGCGGCCACGAGGGGCCTGTCCCGGCCCTATCATGAGTCCCGATCCCGACATCGGCACGCGCAGCTCACGAGGAGAAGCCCCGCATGGCTCACCACGGCAACACCCCCGCCGCCTGGACCGGCGTGATGATCATCCTGGTCGG
>Ga0075331_1000247_pt1 | contig 11730 bp, 7 predicted proteins | sample MayberrySE_TuleA_FD_120090 | JGI IMG/M metagenome (GOLD analysis project Ga0075331, IMG submission 120090) | Natural and restored wetland microbial communities from the San Francisco Bay, California, USA, that impact long-term carbon... | ecosystem: Environmental > Terrestrial > Soil > Wetlands ... | reverse complement strand
GCAACTACCCCTACTTCGACTCGGGCTCCGTCGCGGTGACCGGCATCGAGGAGGGGCTGTTCATCCTCAAGCCGCGGGTGAAGTCCTCCACGACCTCAGCGCGCTGACGCTGCGGTAGCGACACGGAGGGGCCTGTCCCGGGTGATCCACCCGGGGCAGGCCCCTCTCTCGTGCCTCAGCCGCGGCGGACGTGCTCGAGCAGCAGCCGCCGCTCGGCCCGGGCGATCACCTGGCGCGCACGAGCCGCCGCGTCGGGGTTCACCGATATGGACGTGATGCCGGAGCGGACCAGAAACTCCGCGAACTCGGGCTTGTTCGACGGCGCCTGACCGCACAGCGACGAGGTGATCCCGGCCTCGGTGCTGGCTTGGATTATGCGCCCGATGGCGTCGAGCACCGCCGAGTCGGACTCGTCGAACAGCTCCGAGCAGATCTCCGAGTCGCGGTCGACACCGAGCATGAGCTGGGTCAAGTCGTTCGAGCCGATGGAGACGCCGTCGATGCCGAACGCGGCGTACTGCGGGATGCGGTAGGCGACCGAGGGCACCTCCGCCATCACCCAACGGTGCAGGCCGCGCTGCCTCCCGAGCGGATGGTCGTCGATCGCCTCGAGACAGGCCTCGAGCTCCCAGAGCGTGCGCACGAACGGGATCATCAGGTGCAGGTTCGGGGTCTGCTCACGAACCTGCGCGACCACGTCGAGATCGAGGGCGAAGATCTCCGGGTCGCGGATGTACCTGTACGCGCCCCGGTAGCCGATCATCGGGTTCGCCTCGACTGGCTCGAACTCCTCGCCGCCGGCGAGCCCGCGGAACTCGTTGGTGCGGAAGTCGACCGCGCGGTAGACGACGGGGCGTGGTGAGAAGGCCTGGGTGATGCGCAGCACCGAGGAGGTCATCTTGTCGAGGAACTCCTCGCGGCGGCCGGTCGCCAGCAGGTGCTTGGGATGCTCGCCACCCAGCGCGTCGGTGATCATGAACTCCGCGCGCAGCAGTCCGACTCCGTCGACCGGCATCGCCGCGACCTCCTCGGCGTTGTCCGCGATCGCGAGGTTCACGTAGAGCAGGGTGCCGGTCGCCTCCGCAGCAGGAGGAGGCGCCGGCGCCGGCCCGGCGGCCTGTACGACGGCGGGCGCGGTCGTAGCGGGCGCCGGCATCGCCGCGCCCTCGAGCACGACCCCCTTCGCGCCGTCCACGGTCACCATCTCGCCGTCACGCAGGACGGTCGTCGCGTTGCGGGTCGCCACGACGGTCGGCAGGTGAAGCTCGCGTCCGACGATGGCGGCGTGGCAGGTCACACCACCGCCGTCGGTCACGAGAGCACTCGCCCGTCGCATGGTGGGGACCCAGTCGGGGCTGGTCATGGTCGCGACGAGCACGTCGCCCTTGTTCAGGCGCGCCCCGTCCGCCGTACTCTTCAGGATCCTGACGGCACCGGACGAGACGCCGGGTGCGGCCGCGAGGCCGCTGCACAGCACCATGCCGGGCGCCTCGGCCTCGCCCGCGCGTGCGATTTCGCCCAGGGTCGTGATCGGGCGGGACTGCACGATCCAGGTCCGGTCGCCCTCGCGGGCGAACTCGACGTCCTGCGGCGACCCGTAGTGGCGCTCGATCCGGGCCCCCATCCGCGCGAGGTCGAGTAGCGCCTCGTCGTCGAGGACCCGGCGGGCCCGATCGGCCGGTGGGACGACCAGCCGCAGGTCGTGGCCGTCGGGGCCGCGCACGATCTTCTCCGCCTTCGTGCCGAGGTGCACGTGCTTGATCCGAGGGCCGTCCTTGAGGAGCTCGTAGGTATCGGGCTCGACCTGCCCCCCGACGACGACCTCGCCGAGGCCGAAGGCCGCCTCGATCACCGTGCTGTCGAGGTCGCCGGTCGCGGGGTCGGCGGTGAACATGACGCCCGAGGAGTCGGAGTCGACCATCAGCTGGACGACCACCGCGATCGCGGGCTCCTGGGCCAGCTCGTGGGTCGCGCGGTAGGCGACCACACGCGGGCTCCACAGAGACGCCCAGCAGTCGACGATCCGCTCGATCAGCTCCTCGCCACCCTGCACGTTGGTGAAGGTCTCGTTCATGCCGGCGAAGGACGTCGATGCCGAGTCCTCGGCGGTCGCCGACGAACGGACCGCGACCCGTGGCGCATCGCCCATGGGGGCGTACGCGTCGAGGACCGCCAGACGCAGGTCGTCGGGCATGCCGGCCGAGCGGACGAGCGCCCGCAGGTTGTCCGCCGCACGCGTGAGCGTATCGGGGTCGTCCACGTCGGCGGTGGCGACCTCCTCCTGCAGGGCCGCGCGTACGCCGCCGCGCTCCATCGCGTCCAGGTAGGCGTCCGCCGTCACCACGAACCCGGGTGGGACCGGGAGCCCCGCACGGGTCAGCTCGCCGAGGTTGGCGCCCTTGCCGCCCACCTTCGGCACGTCGGCCTTGGAGAGGTCCTCGAACCAGGCGACGAGCTCCGTCGTCACCTCCTGCGCAGGAGGGTCTATGCGTTGGGTCATGCGTCCAGCGTCCGCCGACGCGGCATGACGGCACAGAGCCCTTGGTCCCGCACCCACAGCGACCGTTCGGTGGGCCGCCCGCTCAGTGCGGTTCCACCGCCTCCGCCAGGTCCACCACGGCGGAGACCAGCTCGTCCCCGTCGAGGAGGGTGATGTCGTTGTGGTCCGCACCCGGCACCTCGACGACCTGCCTCAGGTCGGGCGCGGCCTCCGCGACAGCACGGCTCTGGGCCGGTGGCACGATCGAGTCGTTCCCGCCGTACACGACCGTCACCGGCACGGTCACCGAGGCGAGCTGCACCTTCAGCGGGAACTCGTCGCGGAGGAGCATCCTTACGGGCACGAAGCCGTAGTGCACCTCCCCCATGGACGCCAGGTCCACGAACGGTGAGCGGAGCAGGAGCCCCGCAGGCGGATGCTCGGTGGCCAGATCTGTCACGACTGCTGTGCCGAGGCTCTCGCCGAAGTAGAGCAGCCGCTCCTGTGGCACACGCAGCTCCTCGGTGAGGTAGGCACGTGCCGCCCGCACGTCACGAGCCAGTCCCTCCTCTGAGGGACTGCCCGGGTTGCCGCCGTAGCCGCGGTAGTCGAAGAGCAGCACCGACAGCCCCGCCTGGGCGAGGGCTTCGGCGAGCGGTGCGCGGACCGACCTGTCGCCGGCGTTGCCGTTGGCCACCAGGACCGTCAGGCCGCGGTCCGGCTGGCGCGCGGGTACGAACCAGGCGCCGAGCTCCAGGCCGTCGCTGGTCCGGAGCGTCACGTCGCGCGCACCCGGGACCACGCTGTCGGCCGACGGGACGACCGCGGTCGAGGGCAGGTAGATCAGCCGTCGCTGGAGAAGCCAGGCCATGCCGACGAGGAGCACGGCGAGGACCACAAGGACGACGAGCACGCGTTGCATCCCACCATCGTGCCGCTCTCGGGACCTTCGCCACTACGACCGGTCGTCGATCCGGACCCATGCTGGAGGAGCAAGGCCATACGACTCGGGGGAGAGGACATGACGAACCCAGGCCCGCTTCCACGGTCTGCCGCCTGGCACGCCGTCGCCCGTTGTTTCGCCAGGACCGCGGTGATGCTGGCCCGGCGCGAGGTCTCCCAGCCGCGTGAGAACGTCGGCCGGTTCCTCGCGTTCGCCGACGGCACCTTCGGCCGGGTCTACCGCGAGACGAGAGCCGACCGCACGCCCGCGGACCCCTGCGTCCTCGTCGTGTCGTTCAGGCTCAGGAGGGTCCGGGGGCGGGGGCACGTCGTGTTCGAGTGGGAGAGCCTCCTCAACACCCCGTTCTTCGTAGGGTTCCCGGGCTTCGTCTCGAAGCTCTGGCTCGCCCACGACAGCCGCGGCGTCTACCGGGGTCTCTACGAGTGGGACGGACCCCAGCGGGCGGAGGACTACGCGCGGGCGCTGTGGAGGGTGCTCGAGCTGGTCAGCGAACCAGGCTCCATCGACTTCCAGGTGGTTCGTGGCGTGCGCCGCGACGACCTACTCGCAGACCCCGGGAGGCTCGACGGACAGGTGGAAGGCGAGGCGCAGGCATGGTGGCGCGTGACAGCGGCCTGAACGCGCGGCCGGACGTGCTCGTCGTCGGCGCCGGGCCGGCGGGGCTCACCACGGCGCTGCAGGCGCACGCCAACGGCGCGACCGTCCGGGTCGTGGAGCGCAGGTCCGAGGCGTTCCGGCCGTCGCGGGCGATGATCATGCACCCACGGACGATGGAGAGCCTCCGCCCTCTCGGAGTCACCGACGAGCTCCTCGACCGGGGAGACATCTCGCCCAGGGCAGAGCTGCATCTGGGGCGCACGACGGTCGCCGCGGAGCTGGCCGAGCTGGACATGCCCGAGACGGCGTTCCCGCACCTGACCATGCTGCGTCAGATGGACGTCGAGGAGGTCCTCGCCCAGGCACTGGAGGAGCGCGGCGTGACCGTCGAGCGTGGCACCGAGCTGGTGGACGTGACCTCCGGCCTCGACGGCCACCCCGGCCCGACCGCGAAGCTCCGCGCCGACGGCGGGACCGAGGAGGTGGGCTGTCGGTACGTCGCGGGGTGCGACGGCCCCACCAGCACGGTGCGTGACCTCGCGGGGATCGGCTTCCACGGCGGGACCTACCGCGAGGAGGTCGTGCTCGCCGACCTCGAGCTCGACGGTGGCCTCGCCCCGGGCGTCCTCCACGTGGTGGCGGGCCGCGAGGGACTCGTGTTCCTCTTCGCCCTGGGCGAGGGGGCCAGCTGGCGGATGCTCGCCACCCGCCCGAGCCATGACACCGACGTGCCGTTCGGCCAGCCGGGTGGCGAGGTCCCGGCGTCCGACGTACAGCGGCTTCTCGACGTCGCCGGGCTCGGGGTGACCGTCAGCGAGCTGCGGTGGTCGGCGGAGGTGCGGCTGCAGCACCGCCTTGCCACCGCCTTCCGGCACGGCTCCCTGTTCCTCGCCGGTGACGCCGCGCACGCGCACTCGCCGGCAGCGGCGCAGGGCATGAACACCGGGATGCTCGACGCGGTGAACCTCGGCTGGAAGCTGGCTTTCGCGGCCACCGCCGATGGTGAGCACCCGGAGCTGCTGGCCTCCTACGGCAAGGAGCGCCGCCCTGTGGCCCGCCAGGTGCTGGCACTCACCCACGCGGTCTTCTTCGCCGAGGCCTCGACCAACCCGCTCTCCTCCTTCCTGCGCGGGACGCTCGTGCCGCTCGCGGCGCCGGCCTTGCCGTTCGTGCTGAAGCAGCGGTGGCTCATGGCGGAGGTGGTCCGCATGCTGTCCCAGCGCTGGGTGCGCTACCGCGGCAGTGCGCTCTCGGTCGAGGGCATCCCCGACGGCGACGGTTGGCCGCGGCCCGGCGACCGGTTGCCTGACCTGGACGTGACGTACGACGGCCGCTGGGGCCGTCTCCACGAGCTGACCGCCCGTCCGGGGGTGCACGTCCTGCTGGAGCGCGACGCCGAGCGGCCCGACGAGCACCTCCTGGGTCCCCACGTGTCGGTCCACCACCTGACCAGCCACCCGGGACGCGGCCTGGTCGCCGTACGACCGGACGGCCATGTGGGGTTCCGGAGCGCGAACGCGGACCCGGGCCAGCTCGGGACGTGGCTCGACCTGGTCGGGGCCAGGTAGCCTCGCCGGACCTTGGACGGCCGGTCAGTCGTCGCGCTGGGTGGTGAAGGTGCGGGCGAACAGCATCTCCTCCTCCCAGTTCCAGGCGGTCATGGTGACCTTGACGGTGCGTCCGTCGTCCTCGATCCCCACGGTCCCGAACTGGCCGCCGCCGGGCAGGACGGGTCCGGTGTAGGGGCCGCCCTTGACGCTGCCCTTGCGGTCCAGCGAGGCGGCGTGGAAGAGGGGGAAGGCTGCGTTGCCGGACCGCGAGTAGTCGGTGTGCGCGCCGTCGTCGTAGGCCAGCATGTGTGCGTCGCCGCTGACCATCAGCAGGTTGTCGACGTCGTTGCGGGCGACGGCGTCGGCGATCGCGCGGCGCTCGGCGGCGAAGGCGGGCCACAGGTCGGAGGTGGGGTCGGCCTTCCCCACCCAGGGCGCGCCGTTGACCCACACGACCAGCCCGTAGCGGTCCGCCTGGGCGAGCTCACCGAGGAGCCACCTGCGCTGCTCCTCGCCGAGCATCGAGCGCGGGGAGTCGCCGGGCGGCTCGCGCGCCGACCGGGGGTCGGTGAGGACGAAGCGCACGTCGCCCACCGTGAACGCCTGGTAGATCGGCGACTCTGGCCCACTCTGCAGCGGGTAGTGCGGCACGTACTGCCGGTAGACAGCCATCGCGGCGGGCCGGCTCGTCGCGGTGCCGTCCGCGTCGTTGCCGGCGAAGTCGTGGTCGTCCCAGACGTACGCGAAGGACGTCGAGGCGTAGAGCGCCGCCTGCGCGGGGGAGGTGAGGTTGGCGTCGTACTGCCGGCGGTAGAGGTCCTCGTCGTTGCGGTCGATGTCGCCGTAGAACCAGTCCCCGTGGTTGAGGAAGAAGAGCGGCCGCATCCGTCGGATCGCGTCGTACACCTTGCCGTTGGAGCCGGTGCGGGCACACGACGCGAACGCGAACATGAATGACGACGGCCCGCGCGGGAAGGTGGCGAAGTGCCCTACGCGCCTCGTGTAGACCTCACCGTCGAGCTCGAGGGCGTAGTAGTAGTCGCGGTCCGGCTCCAGGCCGTCGACGGTCAGCGAGACGACGTGCTGGTTCGCGGCCTCGGAGCGTCTGGCGGCGGAGTACGTCGGCGCCGACAGGTCGGTGTCCTCGCCGACGACGAGCCGGACCCTTGCGGTGTCGTCCTCGGTCCGCGCCCGGACGTTCACGCTCGTCGGCGTTACCGCACCGGACCACATCCAGTCGACCACGTCTCCCGGCGGCGCCGGGGTCGCCGACGACGGATGGGTCGGGCCCCACTGGCTGCTGTAGTTGGCGGAGGCGAAGTAGATCAGCCCGGCCAGCAGCGCTGACGTGGTGAAGGCGACCCCGAGGGCCGCGCGCACGGTCGCCACCCGATGCCACTGCAGCCACAGCAGGAGCGCTGGGGTGAAGGCGGCGAGGGTGACCACGGCCGCCACCCACGGCGCGTACTGCACGGACGAGGCGTAGCCGAGGAGGGCGGCGGCGAGCGCGACGACGACGGCGCCCGTGACGTGCCACCGGGCCGCCACGAGCACGCCGACGACGATCAGCACGACCAGAGCGATGTTCAGGGGGACCTCCAGCCCGGTTCCCATGACCCCGGACTCGGGGAGGCGCGGGATGCCGCGCGTGAGGGCTACGGAGCCGAGGACCGCGGCCAGGACGAGGCTCCACACCAGCGCCACCCGGTACAACGGGTGCGACCTCCCGCCCAGCTCCTCGACAGGGCGCTCCGGCGCGCTCTCGCCCCGCTGCCACGGGCAGTCCTCGCACCGGGCGTGGAGGCGGGAGGGCTGTTCGACGACGGCCAGGGCGGCGACCGCGGCGGTGGCCCCCAGGGCGACCCCGCCGATGACGTCGAGTGGCCAGCGGAGCGCGCCGTGCACCTCTTGAAGCCCCGCGACGAGGACGAGCGACCACAGCAGGACGGCTGCCGTCAGGGTCACGACGCGGGCGCTGGTGAGCATGCCGAGGCACACCGGGACCATCAGGGCGACCGCGGCCAGCACGGTGACCATCGGGCTCGGGTAGCTGTCGCTGCTGGTGAGGTAGGAGTCGAACGGCCGGGGCCGGTTCACCAGCAGACCGAGTACGACGGCCAGGCCGAACGCCGAGAGCAGGGCCACGACGTACCCCCCGATCAGGGCCCGGCACCGCCAGCCGAACAGGCCGAGGAGGGCGACCAGGCCTACGAAGGGGGCCCAGCGGACGAGGTCGAGCTCAGCCAGCGCGCGAGGGAGTCCGAGCCCGCGGACCCGGAGGTAGAGCCACTCGTCGGCGGGAGGGTTGGCCCACGCGGCGAGGGCGGAGATCACGGTCGTGAGGACGATCAGCACGCCCAGGACGAGGATGTGCCGACGTCGCGCCCTGTTCTGGAGGTCTGTCATGGCCGCTCCTCTCCATCCACTCTCGGGCCTCGGCGGTCCTCGCGGAATGGGTCGTTGGGCCTCATGTGCGGCTTCGGAGACCAGAACCGTCAGTGACCAATGGCCCTGGGTCCGTGTGCCCGGAGGGAGCGAGACTGGCAGGGCCGGAACGCTTTGAGAGGTCTGTCCGATGGCCGTTGCGTCGGAGTCGGTTGCCATCGGGTATCTCTGTGCCCTCGAGGAACCCTCGGCTCGTGGCGCCGGGGTCACCGGGTCCAAGGCCGCGAGTCTCGCCCAGGCCCTGGGCCACGGTCTGCCCGTGGTCCCAGGCTTCGTGATCACCACGCGTGCCCACGCCGCCTATCTCGACGCCGGGCGGACTCTGCCCCCGGAGCTGACGGAGCCGCTCCACGAGGTCTGGGGGAGGTTCACCGACGGGGGACGCACACCGGTCGCGGTCCGGTCCTCCTCGACGGTCGAGGACATCTCCTCGGGCTCGATGGCGGGGCGCTTCCGAAGCGTCCTGGACGTACAGGGCTGGGACGACTTCCTGGCGGCGGTCGAGGACGTGTGGGGGTCGGCCGACGAGGTCGGTCACGGCAGCCCCAGCCCGATGGGGGTTCTGGTGCAGCGCCACCTCTCGCCCCGGAAGTCCGGCGTCATGTTCGGTGTCGACCCGGTCACGGGCGACCGGACCACGGTCGTGGTCGAGGCGGTCAGCGGAGGACCGGACAAGCTGGTCAGCGGCCAGGTCACCGCGGAGCACTACGTCCTGACGCGCAGAGGACGCCCGGTCGCCCTGGACTACCGATCCTACTTCCGGGTGCGGCGCCACGAGGAGCGGCGGCGCCTGCTCGGTCCCGCCGACTTCGTCGCCCTGAGCGCCCTGGCGCGGAAGACCGAGCGCGTCTTCGGCGCGCCCCAGGACGTGGAGTGGGCGACCGGGGACGACGAGGTGCTGCGGCTGCTGCAGAGCAGGCCGGTCACGGCCACGGCGGCGGCCGCGCCGACGCGGGGCCCGGTGCTCGGCCCCGGCCCGCTCGGCGAGACCTTCCCCGACCCGCTGGGAGAGCTGGAGGTCGACCTGTGGGTCCGGCCGCTGCGAGCCGGCGTGGTCGACGCGATGCAGGAGACCGGCGCCGTGCCCGCGGCCCGGGTTGCGGGATCCCCGGTGGTCACCACGGTCAACGGGAGGGTGGCGGTCGACCTCGAGCTCTTCGGGTACGTCCGCACCCGCAGCCCCCTGGGCCCTCTGGACCCGCGGCCAGGAGCGCGTCAGCTGAAAGCCGCCTGGCGCACCGGGTCGCTCCGCGCAGAGCTGCCGGCGCGGGTGACGGCACTCGTCGAGGAGACCGACCGCTGGCTCACGGGCATCGACCCGACGGCAGCGACGGAGGCCGAGCTCGTGTCCCTGCTCGAGCAGGCGGTGGAGGTTCTGCGGCGGCTGCACCACGACGAGGCACTCGCGGGCACGCTGCTGCCGGCGGCGCGTGCCACCGGAGCCGCCCTCGCCCTCAGGATCCTCACCTCCGCCGACTCCCAGCCGCCGGCCGACGAGCTGGTCCGGGGGCATCCGGTGCTGCTGACCCTGACGCCGCCGTCACTCCAGGGTCGGCTCGTGCTCCCGCCCGTGGCGGCCGCCGGGACCCCGCCCGGGTCGCCCGAGCCGTCCGAGCCGCTCGGGCCGCGCGAGCAGCTGCGACTCAGGGCCCGCTGGGTTCAGGAGCTGACCGTCCGGGTCGCCATCGACCTCGGTCGCAGGCTGAAGCTGCGCGGACTGCTCGAGCACCACACCGAGATCGGGCTGCTGCGGCTGGAGGAGGTCGGGGCGTTGGTCGCGGGAGCCCAGCCTGCGCCCGGCCTGGCCGAGCGCCGTGCCGGGGAGGTGATGGCAGCGTTCAGCCCACCGCTTCCGGCGGAGTTCCGGCTGACCGACAGCCACGAGGTGGTCCCGGTCAGGCGGCCCCGGGGCAGCCCCGGCTTCGGTACGCCGGCCGGTGGGGGACGCGGCCTCGGGGCGGTTTGCCACGGGTCGGTGCGCCGGCCGCCCTCGCCGGGCGAGGTGCTCGTCGTACGCACCCTCGAACCGGGGCTGGCCGGATGGCTGCCGGAGCTGGCGGGGCTGGTCGCGGAGACCGGTGCGAGCCTCTCGCACCTGGCGATCCTCGCCCGCGAGTACGGCGTCCCCACCGTGGTCGGTGTCCACGACGCCTTGCGGCGGTTCCCCCCGGGCACCCGGCTGCTCGTCGACGGAGGCACCGGTGAGGTGCGTGCTGTGGGCGGGGAGGAGGAGTCGTGACGAGACTCGTGGCCCGGGCCGTCCTCTGGCTGGCGGTGCTCGCCGTCATCGTCGTCGCGGGCGGACACTTCGTCTACTACCTGCTCGAGTGGGAGTGGAGCCGCGCCAGCATCGCCGGCGTGGGCTTCGTCGGTGCTCTGGTGCTGGGATCGTCCTTCCTGTTCCTCACCAGGCTGCTCGCGGTCGAGCGGCGTCTCGACCAGATCCTGATCGCGCTGGAGGAGCTCGAGGGAGCTGCACAGGCTTCCGACGAGAGCCGTGACGACGAGCCGCGCCCCGACTTCCCCTGGTTGAGGTCGCCGTCGACGTACGCCTTCGGGCTCCTCGCCGTCGCCGCCGTCACCACCCTCGAGCCTCCGGACCAGGGCGTGTTCATCCCGGTCTTCCTCGCCGCCGGCCTGGTGATCTCTGCGGTTGCCGGGGCGGTGGAGCGGGTCGCCGCCGTCCGGCACGGGGGCCGCGTCGCTGCCGGGGCTACGCGTAGGTCTGTCCGCGCTGACGCGGGGCCCCTGCCGACAACCCGCGAGATCCTCACCGCCCGGCCGGCGAGGTCCGTCGTCGTGATCCCGGTCATCGGGGCGGTCGCCACCGGGCTCGTCGTCTGGGGGCTCTACCTGGGTAGCCACTACTGGTCGAAGCCTGTCGGGCCGGGCATCACCACGATGACCGTGGAGGTCGAGGACCAAGGATTCACCACGTCCGACGTCGACGTCGTGGAGACGGTCGGCCGCTTCTGCGCCCTGGACACCGGCACCAGGATCCGGTTCCGGGGCGTGGACCCCGGCCCTGGCGAGTCGACCCTCCTGCGGCTCTCGCCCCTGCTCGACAAGGACGCGCAGAACAGGTACATCGGCTGTGTCGAGGACGCCGTCCTCGAGTTCCACCAGCTCACGGTGACCGGCACCGTCCTCGCGCCGCGGCAGTGACGAGGAGGGGTGGTGAGGACGTCCGTGAGACAGAAGGAGCTCGTCGTACGCGAGGGCGTGGTGGGGCCCGGTATGGCGTACCTGCGGACGGGAGCAGGCGCTCCGCTGCTCTACCTCCCCGGCCTCAGCGGTGACCACCGAGCACCACGAGGCAGCGACCGCGCCTTCCTGCTCAGGGGGGTCAGACCTTTCGCCGCGGTCCGGGACGTGTGGTGGGTCAACCGCCGTCCCGACCTCGAGCCCGGCGTCACGATGGCCGACCTGGCGCGGGACTACGCGGAGGCGGTACGCGCCGAGCTCGACCCGCCCGTCGACGTGCTCGGTGTCTCCACCGGCGGCAGCGTCGCCCTCCAGCTGGCCGCCGACCATCCCGCGCTGGTACGACGGCTCGTGCTCGTGTGCTCGGCGTGCCGGCTCGGTCCCGAGGGCCGCGAGGGTCAGCGCCGCGTAGCAGACCTCGCGGTCCGTGGAGAGCTGCGTCGGGGCGGGGGCCTGATGATGTCGATGGCCGGACGCGGCCCGGTGTCGCG
>Ga0075331_1000245_pt1 | contig 11749 bp, 6 predicted proteins | sample MayberrySE_TuleA_FD_120090 | JGI IMG/M metagenome (GOLD analysis project Ga0075331, IMG submission 120090) | Natural and restored wetland microbial communities from the San Francisco Bay, California, USA, that impact long-term carbon... | ecosystem: Environmental > Terrestrial > Soil > Wetlands ... | reverse complement strand
GTTCGGCAGGCCGACCACCCTGCCGTGGGCGCTCGAGATCGACCGGTGGAACCGCCCGGCCGACTACACCGGGTTCGCCACCTTCCATCCGACCTTCCTCTACGAGTTCGTGTGGAACCTCGGTGTCGTGGGACTGCTGCTGTGGGCGGATCGCCGGTTCAGGCTCGGCTACGGTCGCGTGTTCTGGCTCTACGTGATGGCCTACACCGCGGGGCGGGCCTGGATCGAGTACCTCCGCATTGACACCGTCAACCACGTGCTGGGCCTGCGGTTGAACGTCTGGACCTCGATCCTCGTCTTCCTCGTGGCGCTGGCGTTCTTCATCCGCAGCACGCGTCGCCACAAGGGCCGCGAGCCGGTGGTCGACAGGCGAGTCGGCCCGGTTACCGACACCGCTGCCGACCAGCAGGCCGGAGGTGCATCAGACGCGGCTCCCACCGACACCACCGCCGACACCGAGGCGACCACCGACGAACCTCCCGACCACCAGCGCCCTTCCTGATTGCCGGCGCCCTTCCTGACCCTGCGGACTCCACCAATTCGGACATACCTCACCTATCCGGGCTCGCTCACGACAGGAAGGACAGGCGACGCCAGGAAGGACCGGGCCGACCGAGGGTTGGGACCGACGGTGGGCTACGAGGGTGCCCAGGGGTGGCAGCGAGTCCCCGTAGGCAAGCCTGACCTTCGGTGAATTCGCCTGTACGCAGGGCTAATCTCGCCGGTATGAGCACCCCGGCCGACCACGTCGACCACCCGGACGAGGGCGTCAACCACGAGCACCCCGACGTCACGGGTGGCTGGCTGCGTCCGGCCGTGTTCGGCGCGATGGACGGTCTGGTGTCCAACTTCGCGCTCATCTCGGGCATGGTCGGCGGCACCGGGGGTGAGAACCAGCAGGCCGTCGTGCTCGCCGGCCTCGCCGGGCTCGCGGCCGGCGCGTTCTCGATGGCCGCCGGGGAGTACACCTCGGTCGCCAGCCAGTCCGAGTACGCCACGCACCAGGTCGACATCGAGCGCCGCGAGATCGTCGCGCACCCGCACGCCGAGGCGGCCGAGCTGGCCGAGATCTACGTCGACAAGGGGATCGACCCCGAGACCGCCCGGCGGATGGCCGAGCAGGTGCACGCCGACGTCGAGCGCGCGGTGGCGGTGCACGCGATGGAGGAGTTCGGTGTCGACCCCGACGGCCTGCCGTCGCCGCTGCTCGCCGCTGTCTCCTCGTTCGGCGCCTTCGGGGTGGGCGCTGCGGTGCCGGTGCTGCCGTACCTGCTCGGCGCCGCCACCCTGCTGCCCGGCTTGGTGCTCACCCTGCTGGCGTTGTTCGCCTGCGGGGCAGTTGTGGCGCGTGTGACGAGCCGGCCGTGGTGGTACTCCGGTCTGCGGCAGATGCTGCTCGGCGGGCTCGCGGCGGGCGTGACCTATCTCTTCGGGAGCCTGGTGGGGGCGGGGCTCGGCTGAGACGGGCCTGCCGATACACCATCTCCGTCGTGTACGCTCGGGTTCGCCGTAATCAGGGCCAACGTCGTCCCTAGCCAGGCATGCACGCTTTCGTAAACAGCGATGACGACGGGTGAGGTGCCCCCATGCGAGCAATCCCGCCGCCCCAGGGTCTCTACGACGGCCGGCACGAGCACGACGCCTGCGGCGTGGCCTTCGTCGCGACGATGACCGGCGAGCCCAGCCACGAGATCGTGCGGCAGGCCATCGAGGCCCTGCTCAACCTCGACCATCGCGGCGCCGCCGGCGCCGAGCCCGACTCCGGTGACGGTGCGGGCATCCTGGTTCAGATACCGGACGAGTTCTTCCGCGCGGTGTGCGACTTCGAGCTGCCCCGCCCCGGCACCTACGCAGCGGGTACGGCGTTCATCCCCGGCTCGGACGAGGACGTCGCCAAGACCCAGCAGCGGATCGAGGAGCTCGCGAGCGAGGAGGGCCTGACCGTCGTCGGCTGGCGTGACGTCCCGGTCGACCCGGACACCCTCGGCACCACCTCGCGTTCCTGCATGCCGGCCTTCCGGCAGCTGTTCGTCACGGCCACCGTGGGCCGGGTGATGGGCCTGGCGCTGGAGCGGATGGCGTTCTGCCTGCGCAAGCGCGCCGAGCGCGAGCTCGACGTCTACTTCCCGTCCCTCTCGTCGCGCACGATCGCCTACAAGGGCATGCTCACCCCGACCCAGCTCGACGTGGTCTACCCCGACCTGGTCGACGAGCGGTTCACCTCGGCCCTGGCCGTCGTGCACTCGCGGTTCTCCACCAACACGTTCCCGAGCTGGCCGCTGGCGCACCCGTTCCGGTTCATCGCGCACAACGGCGAGATCAACACGGTCAAGGGCAACCGCAACTGGATGCGGGCGCGCGAGGCGCTGCTCGAGAGCGACCTGATCCCCGGCGACCTCGAACGGCTCTACCCGATCTGCACCGAGGGCGTCTCCGACTCCGCTTCGTTCGACGAGGTGCTCGAGCTGTTGCACCTCGGCGGTCGCAGCCTGCCGCACTCGGTGCTGATGATGATCCCGGAGGCGTGGGAGAACCACACCGAGATGGAGGAGGAGCTGCGCGCGTTCTACGAGTTCCACTCCACAGTGATGGAGCCGTGGGACGGCCCCGCGTGCGTCGTCTTCACCGACGGCTCGCAGATCGGCGCCGTGCTCGACCGCAACGGCCTACGGCCCAGCCGCTACTGGGTCACCGACGACGACCTGGTCGTGCTCGCGTCCGAGGTCGGCGTGCTCGACATCCCGGCCGACAAGGTCGTGCGCAAGGGGCGCCTGCAGCCGGGCCGGATGTTCCTCGTCGACATCGACGAGCACCGCATCATCGAGGACGAGGAGCTCAAGCTCTCGCTGGCGGCCGAGCACCCCTACGACGAGTGGCTGCACGCAGGGCTGATCCGGTTGGAGGACCTCCCCGTGCGCGAGCACGTCGTGCACACGCACGCGTCGGTGACTCGCCGCCAGCAGGTCTTCGGCTACACCGAGGAAGAGCTGCGGGTGCTGCTCACCCCGATGGGGAAGTCCGGTGCGGAGCCGATCGGCTCGATGGGGACCGACACCCCGATCGCCACGCTCTCCAAGCGGCCCCGGCTGCTGTTCGACTACTTCAGCCAGCTCTTCGCGCAGGTGACCAACCCGCCGCTCGACGCGATCCGCGAGGAGCTCGTGACGTCGCTGTGGGGCACGATCGGCCCCCAGGGCAACGTGCTCGAGGCGGGGCCTGCCTCCTGCCGGCAGCTCGTGCTGCCGTTCCCGGTGATCGACAACGACGACCTGGCCAAGATCCGCCACATCAACCGTGACGGCGACCTGCCCGGGTACGCCACCCACATCGTGCGCGGTCTGTTCGACGTCGACTCCGGTGCCGAGGGCCTCGCCGCCAGGCTCGACGAGATCTGCGCCGAGGTGTCGGAGGCGATCGCCGACGGCGCGCGGGTGATCGTCCTCTCCGACCGTCACTCGACGGCCGAGAAGGCGCCCATCCCGTCGCTGCTGCTCACGGCGGCCGTGCACCACCACTTGGTGCGCGAGAAGACCCGCACCCAGGTCGGTCTGCTGGTCGAGGCCGGCGACGTCCGCGAGGTGCACCACGTCGCCCTGCTCATCGGGTACGGCGCTGCCGCGGTCAACCCCTACCTCGCGATGGAGTCGGTCGAGGACCTCGCCCGCCGCGGCGTCTTCCTGTCCGACATCGAGCCCGAGGAGGCAGTGCAGCGGTTGGTCAAGGCGCTCGGCAAGGGCGTGCTCAAGGTGATGAGCAAGATGGGCGTCTCCACGGTGGCGTCCTACACCGGCGCGCAGATCTTCGAGGCCGTCGGCCTGTCGCAGGAGCTCGTCGACCGCTACTTCACAGGTACGACGTCCAAGCTCGGCGGAGTCGGTCTCGAGGTCATTGCGCAGGAGGTCGTCCTGCGGCACCGCAAGGCTTACCCGCTCAACGGCATCCCGGCCGCGCACCGCGACCTCGAGATCGGCGGGGAGTACCAGTGGCGGCGCGAGGGTGAGCCGCACCTGTTCGACCCCGAGACGGTGTTCCGCCTGCAGCACTCGACGCGCTCGGGCCGCTACGACATCTTCAAGGAGTACACCCAGGCGGTCGACAACCAGTCAGAACGGCTGATGACGCTGCGCGGGCTGTTCCGGTTCAAGACCGGCGAGCGTCGGCCGGTGCCGCTCGACGAGGTCGAGCCGGTCTCCGAGATCGTCAAGCGCTTCTCCACCGGCGCGATGTCCTACGGCTCGATCAGCAAGGAGGCGCACGAGACCCTCGCGATCGCCATGAACCGGCTGGGTGCGAAGTCCAACACCGGTGAGGGCGGCGAGGACACCGAGCGCCTCTACGACCCCGAGCGGCGCAGCGCGATCAAGCAGGTCGCGTCGGGCCGGTTCGGGGTCACGGCGGAGTACCTCACCAACTCCGACGACATCCAGATCAAGATGGCCCAGGGGGCGAAGCCCGGCGAGGGCGGTCAGCTGCCCGGCAACAAGGTCTACCCGTGGGTCGCCAAGACGCGGCACTCCACCACCGGGGTGGGTCTGATCTCGCCACCACCGCACCACGACATCTACTCGATCGAGGACCTGGCTCAGCTGATCCACGACCTCAAGAACGCCAACCCCGGCGCGCGGGTGCACGTCAAGCTCGTGAGCGAGGTCGGCGTGGGCACGGTCGCCGCGGGCGTGTCCAAGGCGCACGCCGACGTGGTGCTGATCTCCGGTCACGACGGCGGCACCGGTGCCTCGCCGCTGACGTCGCTCAAGCACGCGGGTGGCCCGTGGGAGCTCGGGCTCGCCGAGACGCAGCAGACGCTGCTGCTGAACGGCCTGCGCGACCGGATCGTGGTGCAGACCGACGGCCAGCTCAAGACGGGACGCGACGTCATGATCGCCGCGCTGCTCGGCGCCGAGGAGTACGGCTTCTCGACCGCGCCGCTGGTGGTGTCGGGCTGCATCATGATGCGGGTCTGTCACCTCGACACCTGCCCGGTCGGTGTCGCGACCCAGAACCCCGTGCTGCGCGAGCGCTACACGGGACAGGCCGACCACGTGGTGAACTTCTTCGAGTTCGTCGCGGAGGAGGTGCGCGAGCTGCTCGCCGAGCTCGGCTTCCGGTCGCTCGACGAGGCCATCGGCCAGGCCGAGGTGCTCGACGTCGAGCAGGCCGTCGACCACTGGAAGGCCAGCGGTCTCGACCTGAGCCCGGTGCTGCACGTGCCGGCGCTGCCCGAGGGTGCCGCGCGCCACCAGGTGGTGCTGCAGGACCACTCGCTCGACAAGGCACTGGACAACCAGCTGGTCGAGATCTGCTCCGACGCGCTGGAGCGCGGCGAGCCCGTGCGCGCCCAGCTCGAGGTGCGCAACGTCAACCGGACGGTCGGCACGATCCTGGGCCACGAGCTCACGAAGCGCTACCGCGGCGAGGGGCTGCCCGACGAGACGATCGACCTGACCTTCACCGGGTCGGCCGGACAGTCCTTCGGTGCGTTCGTGCCCCGCGGCATCACGCTGCGGCTGGAGGGCGACGCCAACGACTACCTCGGCAAGGGGCTCTCCGGCGGGCGGATCGTGGTCCGGCCGGACCGGTCGGCCACCTTCGTGGCCGAGGACCAGATCATCGCCGGAAACGTGATCGGGTACGGCGCCACCAGTGGCGAGCTCTTCATCCGTGGCCAGGTCGGTGAGCGGTTCTGCGTCCGCAACTCCGGCGTGACCGCGGTGGTCGAGGGGGTCGGTGACCACGGCTGCGAGTACATGACCGGTGGCCGGGTCGTCGTACTCGGCCCCAACGGCCGCAACTTCGCGGCCGGCATGTCCGGGGGCGTGGCCTACGTCCTCGACCTCGACGAGGGCCGCGTCAACCACGAGCTCGTCGGTCTGGGGCCGGTGCCCGACGAGAAGGCCGACGAGCTGCGCGGCCTGGTGCAGCGGCACCTGGAGGAGACCGGCTCGCCGGTCGCCGGGGCGCTGCTCGACGACTGGGAGGCGTCGTTCGCGCGGTTCACCGAGGTGATGCCACGGGCCTTCCGGCGGGTGCTCGACGCACGCGCCGCCGCCGAGGCCGAGGGCCTGACCGAGGAAGAGACGACCGCACGCATGATGGAGGCGATCAGTGGCTGACCCGAAGGGTTTCCTGACCACCCCCCGCGAGGTGGCGAGCCGCCGTCCTGTCGAGGAGCGGGTCAAGGACTGGAACGAGGTCTACCCCGACGACGCAGGCCGCGTGCTGCTGCCGATCATCAGCAAGCAGGCCGGACGCTGCATGGACTGCGGCATCCCGTTCTGCCACCAGGGTTGCCCGCTCGGCAACCTGATCCCGGAGTGGAACGACCTGGTCTGGCGCGACGACTGGGAGGCCGCGATCGAGCGGCTGCACGCGACGAACAACTTCCCGGAGTTCACCGGTCGACTGTGCCCGGCGCCGTGCGAGACCTCCTGCGTGCTCGGCATCAACCAGGAGCCGGTGACGATCAAGAACGTCGAGGTCACCATCATCGACCGCGCCTGGGACGAGGGCTTCGTTCGGCCACAGCCGCCGGACTTCCTCACCGGCAAGACGGTCGCCGTGGTGGGTTCGGGGCCGGCCGGCCTCGCCGTCGCGCAGCAGCTGACGCGCGCCGGCCACACCGTCGCGGTGTACGAGCGCGCCGACCGCATCGGTGGGCTGCTCCGCTACGGGATCCCCGAGTTCAAGATGGAGAAGCGCCACATCGAGCGCCGTGTCGACCAGATGCGGCGCGAGGGCACGGTCTTCCGCACCGGGATCAACATCGGCGAGGACATCACCGGCACCCAGCTGCGCGAGCGCTACGACGCGGTGGTGGTGGCGACCGGCGCGACCATGTGGCGCGACCTGCCGGCGCCCGGACGGGAGCTCGACGGCATCCACCAGGCGATGGAGTACCTGCCGCAGGCCAACCGGGTCGCGGCCGGCGAGGAGGTCGAGGACCAGATCACGGCTCGCGACAAGCACGTCGTGATCATCGGCGGCGGCGACACCGGGGCGGACTGCCTCGGCACGGCGCACCGGCAGGGTGCGGCCTCGGTCACCCAGCTCGAGATCATGCCTCGCCCCGGCGAGGAGCGTCCGGACAGCCAGCCGTGGCCGACGTACCCGATGACGTTCCGGGTCTCGGCCGCCCACGAGGAGGGTGGCGAGCGCGTCTACGCGGTGTCGACGCAGGAGTTCCTCGGTGACGACGCGGGCAACGTCCGCGCGCTGCGCCTCGTCGAGGTGGAGAACGTCGACGGGAGGATCGAGCCGGTCGAGGGCACCGAGCGCGAGATCCCGGCCGAGCTCGTCCTGTTCGCGATGGGCTTCACCGGGCCGCAGCGTGAGGGGATGCTCGAGCAGCTCGGCGTCGAGCTCGACGACCGCGGCAACGTGCAGCGGGAGACCTCGTACATGACGTCGGTGCCCGGCGTGTTCGTGGCCGGTGACGCCGGCCGTGGCCAGTCGCTCATCGTCTGGGCGATCGCCGAGGGCCGTGCGGCGGCTGCCGGGGTGGACAGCTACCTCACGGGTACGACGGCGCTGCCGGTCCCCATCCCGCCCACCGCTCGGCCGATGGCGGTGTGACCGGATGGCCGTGTCCGCCAGTTGTCCAGTGCTCGTCGCGGGGGATGGGCAGTCACCGACAGCCCGATAGGGTCGATGCCGTGCGTAGAGCAAAGATCGTCTGCACCCTTGGCCCCTCGACCGCCTCTCCGCAGCGGATCCGGGAGCTCGTCGATGCCGGCATGGACGTCGCGCGGCTCAACCTGAGCCACGGCAGCCACGCCGACCACGAGGTCGTCTACCAGCACGTCCGGGAGGCCTCGGACGCGACCGGCCGCGGCGTCGGGGTGCTGGTCGACCTGCAGGGGCCGAAGATCCGGCTCGGCCGGTTCGCCACCGGCCCCGTGCACGTCGCGGACGGCGAGCGGTTCACCATCACCACCCGAGACGTCGAGGGGTCGGAGACCGAGTGCTCGACGACGTACGCGGGGCTCCCCGGCGACGTGAGCGCCGGTGACGAGGTGCTCATCGACGACGGCAACGTGCGGATGCGGGTGGATTCGGTCGACGGCCCGGACGTGCACTGCGTCGTGGAGGTCGGTGGCAAGCTGAGCAACAACAAGGGCATCAACCTGCCCGGTGTGGCGGTCAGTGTGCCGGCGATGACGGACAAGGACATCGCGGACCTGCGCTGGGCGCTGCACCTGCGCGCCGACCTGATCGCCCTGTCCTTCGTGCGCTCCGCCAAGGACGCCGACCAGGTGCGGACCGTGATGGAGGAGGAGGGCGAGTTCCTTCCCGTCGTCGCCAAGATCGAGAAGCCGCAGGCCCTGGACCACCTCGAGGAGATCGTCGACGCGTTCGACGGCTTCATGGTGGCCCGGGGCGACCTCGGTGTGGAGATGCCGCTCGAGGTGGTGCCCACCGTGCAGAAGCGTGTCGTCGAGCTCGCCCGGCTCAACGCGAAGCCCGTCATCGTCGCGACTCAGATGCTGGAGTCGATGATCTCCTCGCCGCGGCCGACCCGGGCGGAGGCGTCCGACGTGGCCAACGCGGTCCTCGACGGGGCGGACGCAGTGATGCTCTCGGGTGAGACGAGCGTGGGGGAGTACCCCATCGAGACCGTCGAGACGATGCGTCGGATCATCGCCTCCACCGAGAACCGCGGTCTGGAGCGGATGGCGGCGATCGACTGGGAGCCGCACACCCGTGCCGGCATCATCGCCAAGGCCGCCGCCGAGGTCGCCGAGCGCGCCGGGGCGAAGTTTCTCGTGGCCTTCACGGCGAGCGGGGACAGCGCCCGCCGGCTGGCGCGGTACCGGTCCGACGTACCGTTGCTCGCCTTCACCCCCGACCCTGCGGTGCGCTCGCAGCTCGCGCTGACCTGGGGTGTCGAGACCTTCCTCGTCCCCGAGGTCGAACACACCGACGAGATGGTGATGCAGGTGGACAAGGCACTGCTCAACGCCGGCAGGTGCTTCGAGGGCGAGTCGGTGGTCATCGTGGCCGGGAGCCCTCCCGGCATCCCGGGCTCGACCAATGCCTTGCGCCTGCACCGCATGGGTGACGCGATCAAGGGCGTCGCCCCCGCCTACCGCAGCGGAGCCTAGGCGGGCACCGCTGCGACGAGGTGACCGGCGAGCGGTAACCGGGCAGCACCACCGGCCTCGGTGAACGGAGCCAGTGCGGCTCGCGCATCGACGAGGATCCTGGCGTAGGCCTCATCGCTGATCCGCGACGCCAGCGGTGACGCCGTGATCTCGACCCGCACGACGTCGTCGACGGACGCGAAGCGGGCGGTGCCGACGCGGCTGATGCTGCGGGTGACGCGGAGCCCCGCCGCGGACAACCGGGCGACGAGGAGGTCGAGGTCGCCGTGCACCCAGTAGGCGCCCAGCAGGCTCGCCGCCTCGGGGCCCGCTTGCCGCGTCACGACCTCGACCAGCCGCGAGTACGCCGGCTGGGCCGCGAGCGTGTCGAACACCTGGACGGCCACGGCCCCCGACACGGCGGTGACCCGGCGCATCTCACGCAGCGCCCGGTCCGGGTCGCCGAAGAACATCAGCGCCGCCTGGCACGCGACGACCCCGAACTCGCCGTCGTCGAACGGCAGGTCCTCCGCGTCACCCTGCAGCCAGTGGACCGCGGGGGTGATCCGGGCCGCGACCGCCAGCATCGCCGGGTTGAGGTCGAGTCCGGTCACCGACCCGGTGCCGGCGAGCCTGCGTGCCGCCTCGCGGGCGAAGACGCCCGTGCCGCAGGCGACGTCGAGCACTCGCTGGCCGGTGCGGATCCCGGCGACGTCCGCAAGCAGCGGAGCCCATCCGCCGAAGATGGCGGGCACGAACTGGCTCTCGTAGCGCTCGGCCTGTTCGGCCGTGATCTGGAAGGTCTCGGTCATGGTCACTCCTCGGTCGTCGGACACCCTCGAGGCTGGTGCTCCGGGCGGGGCACCGCATGGGGCAGCTGACCTATCGGACGGCTCAATTCGGGCGGACGATGGAGGCGTGGACGGCACGTCGGGACTCGCCACGGCGCAGGACGCGCTGGCCGATGGCCGTTGGGCCGACGCCCGCCAAGGGTTCGAGGCCGCGCTCGCCGAGGGCGAGACGGCCGTGGCGCATGCCGGGCTCGGAGAGGCGACCTGGTGGTTGTGCGACTTCGACGCCAGCGTCCGTGCCCGGGAGCGCGCCTTCGTCCTGTTCCGACGCGAGGGTGAGTCGGCCCGGGCGGGCAGACTGGCGATCGACCTGTGCATCAGCTATCTGGTCAACCTCGAGAACGTCGCCGCGGCACTCGGCTGGCTGGCGCGAGCCGAGCGGGTGCTCGACGAGCAGGACTCCGCATCACTGCGCGGTTGGCTGTCGCTCATGCGCGGCTTCATGTCCGATACGCCGGAGAAGGCCGGGGAGAGCTTCGACGACGCGATCACGCAGGGCCGGGCGAGTGGTGACGTGGACCTCGAGCTGGTCGGTCTGGGCGACCTGGGTCTGTCCCTGGTCCGGGCCGGACGCGTCGGCGACGGCATCGCGATGCTGGACGAAGCCATGGCGGCCACGCTCGGCGGCGAGTGCCACCGGAGAGACACCGTGGTGTGGACCAGCTGCAGCATGCTGGAGGCGTGCAGCCTCTGCGGTGACCTCGATCGGGCGCGGCAGTGGTGCCGGGCAGCAGACAGGTTCATGGAGCAGTTCGGCTGTCCGTTCCTCAACGCGAGGTGCCGCGCGCACTACGGCAGCGTGCTGGTCAGGTCGGGTGACTGGCCTGCTGCCGAGCGGGAGCTCCAAGCGGCGCTCGAGCTCTCCCAGCTGGCCGGCCGGGCGCCACGTGACGAGGCGTTGGCAAGCCTGGCCGACCTACGGGTGCGGCAGGGAAGGGTCGAGGACGCGCGGGCACTGCTCGCGCTGGTCGACGACCGGCGGCTGACCGCGATGCCGCGCGCGACCCTCGCCCTGGTCACGGGTGACGGGGCATCGGCCGTGAGCCTGCTGGAGGACCGCCTGGCGCTGTGTGGGGACGAGGACGTGGAGTCTGCTCCGCTGCTGGCCCTGCTGGTCCAGAGCTACCTCGTCCAGGGCAGGGTCGAGAGGGCGGAGCAGGTGCAGACGCGCCTGCAGGTCGCCGACCACGCACCTGGCTCGGCCGCGGGGGCGCTTTGCACACTCACGGCGGCTCGGCTCGCAGCCGCGAGAGGGGATGTGCGTCGGGCACAGCGGCTCTTCGAGGAAGCGGTGGACGAGCTGCGCCGGCGCGGTGCGGTACGCGACGAAGACCTGGTGGTGCTTACCATCGGCGAGCCGCTGGCCAAGCCGGGCGGCACCAATACCATGAAGATACTGAGCGTCGGCGACGTGCGCTGACGCCGGACCGACATAACCGGATTCCCGAAATACCAAACCTGCTGGAGGATACTATGGCCCTGGTCACAATGCGCCAACTGCTGGATCATGCTGCGGAACACGGCTACGGCGTACCGGCGTTCAACGTCAACAATCTGGAACAGATGCGCGCCATCATGGAAGCCGCGCAGGAGACCGACAGCCCGGTGATCGTCCAGGCCTCGGCCGGCGCGCGCAAGTACGCGGGCGCTCCGTTCCTGCGTCACCTCATTCTCGCCGCCATCGAGGAATGGCCGAATATCCCGGTGTGCATGCACCAGGACCACGGTACGAGTCCGGCGGTGTGCCAACGCTCGATCCAGCTCGGCTTCAGCTCGGTGATGATGGACGGTTCGCTGAAAGATGACGGCAAGACGCCG
>Ga0075331_1000244_pt1 | contig 11771 bp, 13 predicted proteins | sample MayberrySE_TuleA_FD_120090 | JGI IMG/M metagenome (GOLD analysis project Ga0075331, IMG submission 120090) | Natural and restored wetland microbial communities from the San Francisco Bay, California, USA, that impact long-term carbon... | ecosystem: Environmental > Terrestrial > Soil > Wetlands ... | reverse complement strand
GGTTCGCCCGAGTGGGACGTGCGCGCCGACCTTGCCGGCCGCGCGATGCGGCTCATCAACGACGGCGTCGTCGAGCGCGAGGGCGTTTCTGGGCTGGCCCGCCGGATCGGCTACACGACGCGTCACCTCAACCGCGTGCTCGTCGAGCACGTGGGTGCGGGGCCGCTGGCGCTGGCCCGTGCCCGTCGGGCGCAGGGCGCGCGTGTCCTGATCGAGACGACCTCGCTGCCGCTCGCAGACGTCGCCTTCGCGGCCGGGTTCTCCAGCGTGCGGCAGTTCAACCAGACGATCCAGGAGGTCTACGCCTGCGCGCCTCGCGCGCTGCGCGCGAAGGCGACCCAGCGCTCGGCCCACGGAGCGGACGCCGCCTCCGTCGAGCTCACCATCCGGTTGGCCGTGCGCGAGCCGTTCGACGGTGCGTCGATGCTGGGTTTCCTCGCCGCTCGCGCCGTCCCCGGCGTCGAGGTGGTCGAGCCAGGCCGGTATCGGCGCACGCTTCGGCTGCCGCACGGGCCCGCATCGGTCACCCTCTCGGTCGGTTCCGACGGCGTGCTGTGCGCCCTGCGGCTGCGCGACCTGCGCGACGTACCCGCCGCAGTCGAGCGTTGCCGCCGTCTGCTCGACCTTGATGCCGATCCGGAGGCCGTGGCCGAGGGGCTGGGCGGCGATCCCTTGCTTGCGCCCCTGCTGCGGGCCAGGCCCGGGCTGCGGGTGCCCGGACACGTCGACGGCACCGAGGTCGCGGTGCGCGCCGTGCTGGGGCAGCAGGTGACCGTCGCGGGTGCACGCACCTTGGCGGCGCGCCTCGTCCAGCAGGTGGGGGAGCCTGTGCATCCTGCCACCGATGGCCTGACCCGTCTCTTCCCGACCGCGCAGGCCCTGGCTGCGCTCGACCCGGACCAGCTGCCGATGCCGCGGGCACGTGGTCGTGCACTGGTCGCTCTGTGCACAGCCGTTGCCGACGGCAGCGTGGTGCTGGACCGCAGTGCCGACCGCAGCGAGGTGCGTGCGCGGCTGCTCGCGCTTCCGGGCATCGGACCCTGGACCGCCGACTACATCGCGATGCGGGCCCTGGGCGATCCCGACGTGTTCCTGCCGACCGACGTCGGCGTCCGCCACGCCCTGCGGCGCGCCGGCCGCGACAGCGCCGGCGCGCACCGGCTGTCCGACGCCTGGCGGCCCTGGCGTTCCTATGCCCTCATGCACCTGTGGAGCAGTGTCACCGAGGAGACGACATGATGACCTGGACGACGATGCCGAGCCCGATCGGCGACCTCCGGCTCCAGACCGACGGCGAGCACCTGACCGCCGTGCAGTTCGAGCCGTGGCCGGCAACAGAGGCCCCTCGCGACGACACCCACCCCGTCCTGACCGAGGCACGCCGGCAGCTGGCGGCCTATTTCGCGGGGGACCGGGAGTCGTTCGACCTGCCGCTTGCCGCTGTCGGCACGCCGTTCCAGCGGCGCGTGTGGGAGCAGCTGCGCCGGATTCCCTACGGCCGCACCGCGACGTACGGCGAGATCGCGCGCGCTCTCGGCCTGACTGCAGCGGCCTCACGGGCGGTCGGGCTCGCGAACGGCCGCAACCCCATCGCGATCGTCGTGCCGTGCCACCGGGTGATCGGCGCCGACGGCACCCTGACCGGCTACGCCGGAGGGCTCGAGCGCAAGCAGGCGCTGCTCAACCTCGAGAGCGCCGCCCTCTTCTAGGCCCACCGCGTCGAGCACGGCAAGGGCAGGCACGAGCCGCCGACGCAGTCAGTCGGCTGACCGGCGCAGGGACTCGCTGAGCCGCTCGGCGGCAGCCATCACGGCCGGGGCGTGCATCCGTCCGGGCTGCCGGGTCAGCCGTTCGATGGGGCCGCTCACCGAGACGGCGGCGATCACCTTGCCCGAGGGAGACCGGACCGGAGCGGACACCGATGCGACACCGGGCTCGCGCTCGCCGACGCTCTGTGCCCACCCACGCCGTCGGATCCCGGACAGCGCCGCCGCCGAGAACGCAGCATCCTGCAGCCCGCGGTGCAGCCGCTCGGGGTCCTCCCACGACAGCAGCACCTGCGCCGCCGAACCCGCCTGCATGGTGAGCTGGCTGCCGACCGGGATGGTGTCGCGCAGCCCCGAGGGCCGCTCCGCAGCGGCGACGCAGATCCGGAAGTCCCCCTGGCGGCGGAAGAGCTGGGCCGACTCCCCGGTGATGTCGCGCAACCGCGCCAGTACCGGCCCGGCCGCCGCGAGCAGCCGATCCTCCCCGGCGGCCGCGGACAGCTCGTTGAGCCGGGGCCCGAGCATGAAACGGCCCTGCATGTCGCGGGCGACCAGCCGGTGGTGCTCGAGGGCGACTGCCAGCCGGTGCGCGGTGGGACGGGCCAGACCGGTGGCCTGGACAAGCCCGGCCAGGGTCGCGGGCCCCGACTCGAGGGCGGCCAGAACGACTGCGGCCTTGTCAAGAACGCCGACTCCGCTAGAGTTGTCCATGCCTTGATATTGCCGTCTCGTATGGCGAGATGCAAGTCCTCATGCAGAAACAGACCCGGGAACCGGAGGTCGTCATGGGCCGCACACTGGCCGAGAAGGTCTGGGACGAGCATGTCGTCCGCAGCGCCGAGGGAGAGCCGGACCTGCTCTACATCGACCTCCATCTGGTGCACGAGGTGACCAGCCCGCAGGCCTTCGACGGCCTGCGACTGTCCGGACGTCGGGTGCGTCGCCCGGACCTGACGTTGGCCACCGAGGACCACAACGTTCCCACGGTCGACCTCGACAAGCCGATCGCGGACCCGGTGTCACGCACCCAGGTGGAGACCCTACGCCGCAACTGCGCGGAGTTCGGGGTGCGCGTCCACTCGCTGGGCGACGTCGAGCAGGGCATCGTCCATGTCGTGGGCCCGCAGCTGGGGCTCACCCAGCCCGGGGCCACGGTCGTGTGCGGTGACTCGCACACCTCCACGCACGGTGCGTTCGGTGCGCTCGCGTTCGGCATCGGCACCAGCGAGGTCGAGCACGTCCTGGCCACGCAGACCCTCCCGCAGGCCAGGCCGAAGACGATGGCGGTCACGGTCGACGGTGAGCTGCCGCCCGGTGTCACCGCCAAGGACCTGGTGCTCACGCTGATCGCGACCGTCGGCACCGGCGGCGGCCAGGGCCACATCGTGGAGTACCGCGGTGAGGCGATCCGGTCGCTGTCGATGGAGTCGCGCATGACGATCTGCAACATGTCGATCGAGTGGGGCGCCAAGGCCGGCCTCATCGCTCCCGACCAGACGACGTTCGACTACCTGCGCGGTCGGCCGCACGCCCCGCAGGGCGCCGACTGGGACACCGCCGTCGAGCTCTGGCGGAGCCTGGTCACCGACGACGACGCGGTCTTCGACAAGGAGGTCGTGCTGGACGCCTCCGCCATGACCCCTTTCGTCACCTGGGGCACCAACCCGGGCCAGGGCGCCCCCCTCGGGGCGCAGGTGCCGTCGCCGGAGGACTTCGAGGACGGCGGCGACCGGGTCGCGGCGGAGAAGGCCTTGACCTACATGGGACTGGAGGCCGGCACCCCCATCCGTGACATCGCGATCGACACCGTCTTCGTCGGGTCGTGCACCAACGGCCGCATCGAGGACCTGCGGGCCGCGGCCGAGATCATCAAGGGACGCAAGGTCGCGGAGTCGACCCGGATGCTCGTCGTACCCGGCTCCGTCCGGGTGCGGCTGCAGGCCCAGGAAGAGGGACTCGACGTGATCTTCAAGGAGGCGGGCGCCGAGTGGCGTGGTGCGGGCTGCTCGATGTGTCTGGGGATGAACCCGGACCAGCTGACGCCGGGGGAGCGGAGCGCGTCGACGTCGAACCGCAACTTCGAGGGACGTCAGGGCAAGGGTGGCCGCACGCATCTGGTGTCCCCGCTCGTCGCGGCGGCGACCGCCGTCGCCGGCCATCTCACCTCGCCCGCCGACCTGCCGACGCGCGACGACAGGAGCTGACCATGCTGGAGAAGTTCACCGTGCACGCGGGGCGCGCGCTGCCGTTGCGACGCAGCAACGTCGACACCGACCAGATCATCCCCGCGGAGTACCTCAAGCGCGTGACGCGCACCGGCTTCGAGGACGGGTTGTTCGCCGCATGGCGCAAGGACCCCGAGTTCGTCCTCAACCAGCCGCAGTACGACGGGGCGACCGTTCTCGTCGCCGGCCCTGACTTCGGCACCGGATCGTCGCGAGAGCACGCGGTGTGGGCGCTGATGGACCACGGCTTCCGGGTGGTGCTGTCAGCGCGCTTCGGCGACATCTTCCGCGGTAACTCCGGCAAAGCCGGCCTCCTGGCGGCACAGGTCGAGCCGGACGTCGTCGAGACGTTGTGGGAGCTGATCGAGACAGCCCCCGAGACCGAGATCGTCATCGACCTCGAGCGGCGAGAGGTGCGCGCCGCGGATCTCCGCGCGCCGTTCCAGATCGACGACTACACACGTTGGCGGCTGCTGGAGGGACTCGACGACATCGGGATCACGTTGGGGCACGAGGCCGAGATCGCGTCGTTCGAGGCAGCACGTCCGGCCTGGAGACCCACCACTGCCTGACGTCGGTCTCGCTGGCGTGGCTCGTTGTCAGACCTGGCCGAATTGCCTAACGTGCAAGGAAAGTCGAGCATCGGCTCGGCCATCCGTTAACGAAAGGGAAGCCAGTGAACAAGAGTCAGCTGATCGACGCGCTGTCGGCGCACTACGACGGCAACAAGCGTGCAGCCCAGCATGCGCTCGAGTCGGTGGTCGACACCATCATGCGCGAGGTCGCCCGCGGCGAGAAGGTCGCGATCACGGGGTTCGGTGCCTTCGAGAAGGCGATCCGTCCCTCCCGCATGGTGCGCAACCCTGCAACGGGTGAGCGGGTGCGGGCCAAGAAGACCGCCGTGCCCCGGTTTCGTGCGGGCTCACAGCTGAAGGAAGTCGTGTCAGGGGCGCGCAAGCTGCCCAAGCTGACGGTCGGCAAGGCCGCGAGCACCGCCGGCAGGGCCGCCGGAACCGCCGCGGGTACGGCGCGCAGGACGACCAGCAAGGCCACCGGCCGGTCGACGACCGGTGCTGCGCCCGCGACCACGACGGCGACGAAGACGGCCGCCAAGAAGGGGGCCTCCACCGGCGGCACCAAGACGCCGGCCACGAAGGCGCCCGCGAAGAAGGGGGCCTCCACCGGCGGCACCAAGACGTCGGCCACGAAGGCGCCCGCGAAGAAGACCTCGACCGCCAAGAAGTCCACCGCCAAGAAGGCGCCGACGAAGAAGTCCACACCTGCCAAGAAGTCGTCGGCCGCCAAGAAGTCGAGCACCGCCAAGAAGGCCAGTACCGCCAAGAAGTCGAGCACCGCCAAGAAGTCGACGGCGAGGAAGAGCTGACGCCAGGCGTTGCCGAGGGCCCGCACCGAGCGAGGGTGCGGGCCCTCGGTCTGCCTGGCTCAGCCGGCGAGGGTGAGGATCTGCAGCCTGGTGATGGCGCCGTTCGCGTCGACTTCGACGCGGACCCGCTGGCCCGGACGCAGCAGTCGGAGCCGGCTGTCGGCCAAGGCTGCAGCGAGAAATGGAAGCCGGACACCGTCGTCGGCGAGCACGGAGCCGGTGCGTGACTCGGCGTCGAACGACGCCACGGTGGCCTGCATGCCCTCATCGTAGAGGGCTCAGCGGCCTTCGATCGTTGCCAGGACGGCGAGCGTGGCCGGACCGACACCGAGGGCGCGAGCCGCGGCGAGCGTCGTGGAGTCGTCCACATCGGCGCGAAGGGTCGGGCACGGGATCTGCAGCAGCTCGGCCCCGGAGGCCAGGTGTGCCGCGCACGACGCGCCCTCGAAGCGTGGGTCGAGGTCGACGCCCGGTCGAGCAGCGAGCAGGGTGGTGCCGGTCGCCGCGGCGTCGGGCACGAACGCGCGCCGATGCCTGCTCGCCGCCCTCAAGGTCTGCGCCAGGTCGGAGCTACGCAGCGCCGGCAGGTCGCTGAGCAGCACCGCGATCCGGCATCCGCGCCACCGTGAGCGCGCCACGTCCGCGCCGTGACGAACCGCAGCGTTGAGCCCGCCGGCCGGCCGGTCCGGGACCACGGTGCAGCCGTGCTGCCGGAGGCGGTTCCCGGCGACCTCGTCGTCGGTGACGACGAGCACGGCAGCGACGCCGTCGGTGCGCAGCGCCGCGGCAGTGCAGTCCTGAGCGAAGGCACGCGCGAGCTCGAGGCGTTGGGCCGGGCTGAACTCTGCGAGGCGTGACTTGGTCGTGGTGCCCGACTTGAGGGGCACCACGATCACCCAAGGTGCAGCGGCATCGACAAGCATCGGCGATGATCTTGCCAGCCGGTGTCGAGACCGGCTCGACACCGTCGCCACGGTGACGTCAGACTGAGCTCCCGCCGCCTCGCGAGGGCGGGATGAGAGGAGCAACGGTGGCCGCGCGCAAGATGGGCTGGGCGATGCGGGTCTGCGTGATGCTGCTGCGGCCGCCGCTGATGCTGCTGACCCGACGCGACTGGCGTGGCGGCGACATGCTGCCGGCCACGGGCGGTGCGGTGATCGTCGCCAACCACATCTCGCACGCCGACCCGCTGGTCTATGCGCACTTCGTCTACGACAACGGGCGCATCCCGCGTTTCCTGGCCAAGGCCGAGATCCTGGAGCTGAAGGGGCTGAAGTGGCTGCTCAGCGCAGCTGGCCAGATCCCGGTGTACCGCGAGTCCCGAGACGCATCGCTGGCGTTCCGGGCGGCCGTCGAGGCCGTGCAGCGCGGCGAGTGCGTCATCGTCTACCCCGAGGGCACCATCACGCGGGACCCCGGCCTCTGGCCGATGGTGGGCAAGACCGGGGCCGCTCGTATCGCGCTGAGCACCGACGTGCCCGTGATCCCGTCGGCGCAGTGGGGTGCGCAGGACATCCTGGCCCCTTACGCGAAGAAGCCGAGGCTGTGGCCGCGCAAGACCATCCACGTCTACGCCGGGGACCCCGTCGACCTCGAGGACCTCCGGGAACAGCCGATCACCCCCGAGGTGCTGGTCGATGCGACGGAGCGCATCATGACCGCGGTGACCTCGTTGCTGGAGCAGATCCGCGGTGAGCAGCCGCCCAAGGTACGGTTCGACCCACGGGTGCACCACGTGCCGAGGACCGGCAATCCCAACCGCCCCGCCCGCCGACCGAGGAGGAGACATCCGTGACCAGAGTTGCCGTCTTCGGAGCAGGCTCGTGGGGCACGGCGTTCTCGATCGTGCTGGCCGACGCCGGCAACGACGTACACCTGTGGGGTCGGCGTGAGGACGTGTGCGAGACCATCAACGCCAAGCACGAGAACACCGAGTACCTCCCCGGCATCGAGCTGCCGGACACCGTGGTGGCGAGCCACGACCCGGTGGAGGTGCTCGACGGCGCCGAGGTCGTGGTGCTCGCCGTGCCCTCGCAGTCGCTGCGCGACAACCTGCCCGCCTGGGTCCCGCTGATTCCCGACGACGCCGTGCTGGTGAGCCTGATGAAAGGCATCGAGCTCGGCAGCACCAAGCGGATGAGCGAGGTGATCGCCGAGCTGACCGATGCCGACGCCTCCCGGATCTGCGTGATCAGTGGCCCGAACCTCGCTCGGGAGATCGCGGAACGTCAACCGGCCGCCAGCGTGGTCGCGTGCGCGGATCCCGCGGTTGCCGAGCGCCTCCAGTCGATCTGCCACACCGCGACGTTTCGTCCCTACACCAACACCGACGTCGTCGGCTGCGAGCTCGGGGGCGCCACCAAGAACGTCATCGGGCTCGCCGTCGGCATGGCCGCGGGGCTCGGCTTCGGTGACAACACCCAGGCGTCCGTGATCACCCGGGGACTGGCCGAGATCTCACGCCTCGGAGCTGCTCTCGGCGCCGACCCCTACACGTTCGCGGGGTTGGCCGGTCTCGGCGACCTCGTCGCCACCTGCTCCTCTCCGCTGTCACGCAACCGCACCTTCGGTGAAAAGCTCGGCAAGGGCATGAGTGTGGACGAGATCGTCCACTCCACCCGCCAGGTCGCCGAGGGTGTGAAGTCCTGCGAGTCGATCCTGGAGCTCGCACGCGCGCACGACGTGGAGATGCCCATCGTGGCAGCCGTCGCCGGTGTCGTCAGCGGCAAGGTGAGCCCGCAGGAGATGTTGTTCAGCCTGATCTCGCGGGCGGCGAAACCCGAGCGGCACTAGCGGCCTACGTCTGTCGCCGCGCCTGCTCCAGACCCTGGTCGAGGTCGGCCCAGAGGTCCTCGACGTCCTCGATGCCGACCGAGAGCCGCACCAGCCCGTCCGGGATGGTCTCCGGCTCGCCGGCCCACCGCCGACGTCGCTCGAAGGTCGACTCGACGCCGCCCAGGCTGGTGGCGTGCACCCACAGGTCGGTCGAGTGGGTGAGTCGGTCCGCAGCGGCTGCGCCGCCGGCGAGCACGATCGCGATCATCCCGCCGAAGCCGGGGTAGCGCACCTCCTCGACCGCGGGGTGCTCACTCAGCCGCTCCACCAGCACCTTGGCGTTGGACTGGCTGCGCTCGACGCGCAGGTGCAGGGTGCGCATGCCGCGCAGTGCCAGCCAGGTCTCGAACGGCCCGGGTACGGCGCCCACGCTGCGACGCCGCTGGTCGAGGGCGGCGTGAATCTGCTCGTTGCGCGTCACCAGCGCGCCCAGGAGTACGTCGGAGTGACCGGCGAGGTACTTCGTGGCCGAGTGCAGCACGACGTCGGCTCCGAGGTCGAGCGGTCGCTGCAGGATCGGGGTGGCGAAGGTGTTGTCGACGACGACGGTCGCGCCGTGCTCGTGGGCGCCCTTGCAGATCGCCTCGATGTCTGCCACCTCCATCGCCGGGTTGGTCGGCGACTCCAGCCAGCAGATCGCGGCGTCGTCGCACGCCGCGACCACGGCGTCGGTGTCGGTGATGTCGACGAGCCGGACGCCGAGCCGCTCCCGCTGCTCGAGGTCGGCGAGCTGCGCGAGCGTGCCGAGGTAGCAGTGCCGGGGTGCGACCACCGTCTCGCCGTTGGTGACCATGGCGAGCAGTGTGTCGACGGCGGCCAGACCGGAGGCGAACGCCAGTGCCGTACCCCCTTCGAGCCGCCCGAGCGTCTCCTCGAACGCCTCCCAGGTCGGGTTGGCGTACCGGCCGTACTCCCGCTCGCCGCCCGCCACGTAGGTCGAGGCGAGGGTCACCGGCGGGTTCAGGGGATTGTCGGGTTCCGGGCTCGGTCGTCCGCTGGTCACCGCCAGCGTGGCAGCGGTCAGATCAGTTCGCTCTGGCATGTGCCGATTGTTGCAGCCGTGCGGGTAGGGTTCGCCCCGATGTCTGAGCAGCAGCCACCCCAGGACCTCCGCAAACCACGCGTCGCCGTCGTGTTCGGCGGCAGGTCGGCCGAGCACGGTGTCTCGTGCGTGACGGCGGGCAGCGTGCTCGCGGCGATCGACCGTGACCGGTACGACGTCGTGCCGATCGGCATCGCCACCGATGGCCGTTGGGTGCTCGAGGCCGACGACTCCGACCGCCTGGCGATCAGCGGTGGCCGGCTGCCGGAGGTCGACACCAGCAAGTCGCTGGTCACGCTGTCGGGTGACGAGCTCGTGGTCCGTGAGCCCGGGGACGTGCCCAGGGTGATGGGCGAGGTCGACGTGGTCTTCCCGCTGCTGCACGGTCCCTGGGGCGAGGACGGCACGCTCCAGGGCCTGCTGGAGACCGCGGGCGTCCGCTACGTCGGCGCCGGGGTGCTCTCCAGCGCCGTGGGCATGGACAAGCACTACATGAAGCTGCTGTTCAAGGCGCAAGGGTTGCCGGTGACGCCGTACGTCGTCGTCAATCCGCGGCAGTGGGCGAAGGACGCCGGGGCGTGCCGCGAGTCGGTCGCCGCGCTCGGCTACCCGGTCTTCGTCAAGCCGGCGCGGGCCGGGTCGAGCTTCGGCATCAGCAAGGTCGACGACCCGTCAGGCCTCGACACCGCGATCGAGGAGGCCCAGCGGTTCGACCCGAAGGTGATCGTGGAGGCCTTCGCCGCCGGTGCACGGGAGATCGAGTGCGGCGTGCTGCAGGGGCTCGACGGCGGCGAGCCCGAGGCGAGCGTCGTCGCCGAGATCACGGTCGGCGGCGACCACGAGTTCTACGACTTCGAGGCGAAGTACCTGCCCGAGGAAGCGACGGAGCTCGCCGTACCCGCGGACGTGCCGGAGGCGCTGGCCACCCGCCTGCGCGACCTCGCGGTCCGCGCGTTCGAGGCCATCGACGGTGAAGGCCTGGCACGGGTCGACTTCTTCGTGCTGCCCGACGGTGCGGTCGTGATCAACGAGATCAACACGATGCCGGGGTTCACGCCCACGTCGGTGTTCCCCCGGACGTGGGCCGCGTCCGGCCTGGACTATCCCGCCCTGGTGGACAGGCTGCTCACGCTTGCGATGCAGCGTCCGACAGGGCTGCGGTGAGACCGGCCGCTGCCGACGGATCAGATGTGCACGACCGGGCAGGTCAGCGTTCGGGTGATGCCCGAGAGCGTCTGCACCCGCGCGACGACCAGCTTGCCGAGCTCGTCGACGTTGCGGGCCTCGGCACGCACGATCACGTCGTAGGGGCCGGTGACGTCCTCGGCCAGGGTCACACCCTTGAGCTCGGCGACCGACCGGGCGACCTCGGCGGCCTTGCCGACCTCGGTCTGGATAAGGATGTAAGCCTGAACCACCACTGTTGTCCTCCGAGCCTCGAACACGATCAGTGCGATCAAACTACCGTCTGGTCACCTCGGCCGGGCAACTCGACCCACATCTTTGCGAAAGGGAGTCGATGACGCAGCAGCAGTCCGCCACGATCGCCGAGGTCGGGGAGTTCGGGCTGATCGACGCGATCAGCCCGCTCTTCACCCAGAGCGAGCTGGTGGAGGTCGGACCCGGGGACGACTCGGCGGTGGTGCGCAGCCCCTCCGGCCGGGTGGTGGTGAGCACCGACCTGCTGATCGAGAACCGACACTTCAGGCGGGACTGGTCCGAGGCCGTCGACATCGGTCACAAGGCCGCGGCGGCCAACCTGTCCGACGTCAACGCCATGGGTGGTCGTGCCACAGCGGTCGTGGTGGGCCTCGGCGCCCCGGGCGACCTCCCGGTGTCCTGGGCGGTCGACCTCGCGCGCGGCATCAAGGAGGAGTGCGACCAGGTCGGTGCCAGCGTCGTCGGCGGAGACGTCACCGCCTCGGACCTCGTGGTCGTCTCACTCAGCGTGCTGGGGGAGTGCGCCGGCACGCCGGTGAGGCGCAGCGGCGCCCGCCCGGGCGACGTCGTGGCGGTGCGCGGCCGGCTCGGCTGGGCGGCCGCGGGCCAGCACGTGCTGGGTCGGGGGTTCCGGTCTCCGCGGGCGGTCGTCGAGGCGCACCGCCGGCCTCAGCCGCCGTACACGGCCGGGCCCGAGGCGGCCGAGCTCGGCGCCACCGCGATGATCGACGTGTCCGACGGCCTCGTGGGCGACCTCGGGCACGTCGCCAGGGCGAGCGGGGTCGCGATCGACGTGCGGTCCGGCTCGTTCGAGGTCGCCGAGCCGATGCAGGCCGTCGGTGCCGCGCTCGGTGTCGACCCCATGCAGTTCATCCTGACCGGCGGCGACGACCACGCGCTCGCGGCGACGTTCCCGCCCGACCTCGACCTGCCCGCGGGCTGGCTCGTGGTGGGCGAGGTCTACGAGGGGTCCGGCGTCACGGTCGACGGCAGCGAGTACGCCGGGTCCGGCGGGCACCAGCACTTCCGCTGACCGGGAACGCAAAAAACGGGCCGGACACCGCGAGGTGTCGGGCCCG
>Ga0075331_1000243_pt1 | contig 11838 bp, 11 predicted proteins | sample MayberrySE_TuleA_FD_120090 | JGI IMG/M metagenome (GOLD analysis project Ga0075331, IMG submission 120090) | Natural and restored wetland microbial communities from the San Francisco Bay, California, USA, that impact long-term carbon... | ecosystem: Environmental > Terrestrial > Soil > Wetlands ... | reverse complement strand
GGCCTCGGCCTGCTCACCTGGGCCGTGCTGGTGGCCGCGCTGGTGCGGGTCACGCCGTTGGTGCGCGCGCAGACGGTCGTGGTCGTGGTGTTCGCGACGATCGTGGAGTACGTCTTCAGCCCGACGCTGCACGTGTACGTCTACCGTTTCGACAACGTGCCGGCGTACGTCCCGCCCGGTCACGGGCTGGTGTACCTGTCGGCCTTCGCCCTGGGCCACGCCGCCCTCGTCCGGTACCGGCAGCGGCTGTGGGAGGTGGGCGTGGTCGTCGTCGGCGGGCTGTGGGCGGCGTACGGCGTCCTGCTCGCCGCGCGTCCGGACGCCCTGGGGGCCTTCTGGTTCGCGTGCCTGGTGCTGTTCCTGGCCTACGGGCCCTCGAAGCCCGTCTACATCGGCGCTTTCGTGGTGGTCAGCTGGCTGGAGCTCCTCGGCACCCACCTCGGGAACTGGGAGTGGGGTCTCACGGACTTCACCGGCTGGGTGTCGATCGGTAACCCGCCCTCGGGCGCGGCCGGCGGCTACGGCTGGTTCGACCTGGTGGCGCTGCTGGTCGCGCCGCGGCTGCTGGCGGCGTTCAGTCGCCGTCGGTCGGAGCCGGCTCCTGAGCCGGCGGACGCCGACGTGCGCTGAGGTCGAACACCGTTCCGCGCGGTGCGGTCGGCTCGTCCGGGTCGCCGTCGCCGCGGACCGAGCCGAGGAACGTCAGCGCCTGCTCGTGCAGGCGCCCGTTGCTGGCGAGCGCGTTGCCGCCGAGCGGTCCGCGGGTCCCGTCCAGCGCGGTGAACTCGCCGCCGGCCTCGCGCACGATCACGTCGAGGGCGGCCATGTCGTGCAGCGCCAGCTCCGGCTCGGCCGCCAGGTCGACGGCGCCCTCGGCCAGCAGCACGTAGGACCAGAAGTCGCCGAACGCGCGGGTGCGCCAGCAGCGCCGCGCGAGCGAGAGGAAGTCGTCGAGGCGGCCGCGCTCGTCCCACCCGTGCAGCGAGGAGTACGACAGCGACGCGTCCTCGAGGCGCGCGACGTCGGAGACCCGGCACGGCGAGGCGTTGAGCAGCGAGCGGCCGGTCCAGGCGCCGCCGTCCTTCGACGCCCACCAGCGCCGGTTGAGCTGCGGAGCGGACACGCAGCCGACGACCACCTCGTCGTCGATCATCAAGGCGATGAGCGTCGCCCAGACCGGGACGCCGCGCACGAAGTTCTTGGTGCCGTCGATGGGGTCGACCACCCAGCGTCGGCTGCCGTGCCCGGTCGTGCCCTGCTCCTCGCCCACCACGGCGTCGCGGGGCCGGGCCCGGGACAGCGTGCGGCGGATCCCCTCCTCGACCGAGCGGTCGGCATCCGTCACCGGGGTCAGGTCCGGCTTGGTGACCACGTGCAGGTCCTGCGCCTTGAACCGGCTCGTGGTCAGTGAGTCGGCGTCGTCGGCGAGGACGTGTGCGAGGCGGAGGTCGTCGGTGTGGGTGGCGGGCATGGGGTCAGGCTATTGCCCGGTCGTCCGGAGCCGGTCGGCACGGGGCCGTGCGACGCCCCGCGGATCGACGTACTCGCGCTCCGGCTGCCTGTGAATCGGTGAAGAATCCCGCGGACCCGGGTCCGTGGGGCCCGCGCGCCGCTACCGTCGGTCCATGGAGATAGGTGGCCTGCCGCTGCACCCGCTCGTGGTGCACGCGGCCGTCGTCCTCACGCCGCTGGCCGTCCTGGCCGTCGTCGCCTTCGCGCTCTGGCCGCGGCACCGGTGGCTCACGCGGTGGCCCACCGTCGGCCTCACCGTCGCCGCCGCCGGCAGCGTCGTCGTGGCGCGGCAGAGCGGTGTCGCGCTGCTGGAGGCGCGACCGGAGCTCGAACAGCTCATCGCGACCCACCAGGACCGGGCGACCGTGCTGGTGCCGCTCACCCTGGTGCTGCTCGTGCTCGTCGCCGTCGGTGCGTGGGCGCTCGGCGGGCCCTCGGCGCTGGCCAGCGGGGTGGGCGCCCGGGAGAGCCGGGTCGCCGCGCTCGACAAGGTGCTCCCGGCGCTGCTGGTGCTGGTCGGCCTCGCCGTGCTGGTGATGGTCGTGCTGACCGGTGACGCCGGGTCGCGCGCGGTCTGGGGCTAGTAGTCCGGCTCGGCGGCCTCGCGGCTGGCGAGCATGCGGCGGTACGACGCCACCCGCTCGGGCTCGATGCGGCCCTCGACGAGCGCGTCGTCCAGCCCGCACTCGACCGACCCCTCGCCATGGGTGCAACCGCGGGGACAGGGGCCGGTGAGCTCGGCGAGGTCCGGGAACGCGTGGATCAGGTCGACGGGGTCGACGTGCGCGAGGCCGAACGACCGGATGCCGGGGGTGTCCACGATCCAGCCCGGCTGACCGTCGTACCGGGGCAGGGCCAGCATCAGGGCCGAGGTCGACGTGTGCCGGCCGCGCCCGGTGACGGCGTTGACGTGGCCGATGGCGCGGTCGGCGCCCGGGACCAGCGCGTTGACCAGCGTGGACTTGCCGACGCCGCTGTGCCCGAGCAGCACGCTGACGCGGCCGGCGAGGTGGCCGCGCAGCTCGTCGAGGTCGCCGCCGCGATGGGTGACGACGGCGTCGACGCCGAGCGGGCGATAGGCGGCGAGCAGCTCGTCGGGCGGGGCCAGGTCGGACTTGGTGAGGCACAGCAGCGGGCGCAGCCCGGCGTCGAAGGCGGCGACGAGAGCACGGTCGATGAGGCGGCGGCGCGGCTCCGGGTCGGCCAGCGCGGTGACGACCACGAGCTGGTCGGCGTTGGCGACGATGACCCGCTCCACCGGGTCGTCGTCGTCCGCGGTGCGGCGGAGCACCCCGGTGCGAGGCCGGACCTCGACGATGCGGGCCAGGCTGCCGTCGTCGCCGCTCACGTCGCCGACCAGCCGCACCAGGTCACCGGTCACCACGCCCTTGCGTCCGAGGGGCCGGGACTTCATCGCCATGACCTCGCGGTCCTCGACGAGGCAGGTGTAGCGACCCCGGTCCACGGTGACGACGCGGGCGTCCACGGCGTCGTCGTAGCTGGGCCGGTCCTTGGTGCGGGGGCGGGTATGGCGGCGCGGGCGGTCGAACTGCTCGTGGTCGTACTCGTCGTACCTAGGCACGCGCGAACATCCGGGACCAGGTCTCGGCGAAGCCGGGGAACGTCTTGGCGGTGGTGCCGACGTCCTCGACGCGCACGCCGTCGACGGCCGCACCGAGCACGGCGGCGGCGTGGGCCATCCGGTGGTCGGCGTACGTGTGGAACGTGCCGGCGTGCAGCGCCGCCGGCCGGATCTCCAGGCCGTCCTCGGTCTCGGCGACGTCGCTGCCCAGGGCGCTCAGCTCGGTGGCAAGCGCGGCGAGCCGGTCGGTCTCGTGCCCGCGGACGTGGGCCACTCCGCGCAGGCGCGAGGGGGACCCGGCCAGGGCGCACAGCGCCGCCACCACCGGCGTCAGCTCACCGACGTCGTGCAGGTCGTGGTCGAGACCCTCGAGGTGCTCCGGGCCGGTGACCGTGAGGCCGTCGTCGTCGTGCTCGACCAGCCCGCCCATGAGTGTCAGGATCTCGCGCAGCGCGTCCCCGGCCTGGGTGGTCGTGACCGGCCAGTCGCGCACCGTGACCGTGCCCCCGGTGACCATCGCCAGCGCGAGGAACGGGCCGGCGTTCGAGAGGTCCGGCTCGATCGTGACGTCCACCGCGCGGACGACGCCGTGCCCCACGTGCCACCGGTTCGGTTCGCTGTCGTCGACGACCACGCCATGGCGCCGCAGCTCGGCCACCGTCATGTCGATGTGCGGCAGCGAGGGGACCGGCTTGCCGTCGTGGCGCACGTCGACGCCGCGCTCGTAGCGCGGGCCGGCGAGCAGCAGCGCCGAGACGAACTGGCTGGAGGCGGACGCGTCCATGGTGACCACGCCCCCCGGCACCTGCCCGCGTCCCTGGACCGTGAACGGCAGGGTGCCGCGGTCCTCGTCGTCGATCGTCACGCCGACGTCGCGCAGGCCGCGCAGGACCGCGCCCATGGGCCGGGTGCGGGCGTGCGGGTCACCGTCGAAGCGCACGTCCCCGTCCGCCAGCGCCGCCACGGGCGGGACGAACCGCATCACGGTGCCCGCGAGGCCGCAGTCGACGGAGACGCCGCCGCGCAGGGGTCCCGGGGTCACGTGCCAGTCGGCACCGCGGGTGTCGACGGTGGAGCCGAGCGAGGTCAGGGCGCCGGCCATCAGCTCGGTGTCGCGCGAGCGCAGCGCCCGCCGTACGACGCTCGGGCCGTCCGCGAGGGCGGCGAGCACGAGCGCGCGGTTGGTCAGCGACTTGGAGCCCGGCAACGACACCGTGGCCCGGACCGGCTCGCTCGCGTGCGGGGCCGGCCAGAGGTCGGCCTCGGCGTGGGTGCTCATCGCTCCCGAGCGTATCGCTGCTGCAGCCGCCAGGTTCAGCCGCCGATGGACTTGGCGGCAAGCCTGGCCTGGGCCTTCGCCTCGCGGCGCAGGTGCTTGGCCTCCCGACGCGCGCTCCCCACGGCGTGCTTGGCCCGCCAGGCGACGCCGGGACGGCCTTCGGTGTCGAGGGCGGCGAGGATCAGCCCGCCGAGCATCGACACGTTCTTGAAGAAGTGGATCTTGCTGTTCGCCCGGACGTTGGGGTCGCTCTCCTCCCAGAACCGGTGGCCGGCCGCGGTGGTCGGCACCAGGCTCGCCGCGAGCACGGTGGCGGACAGGCGCGGCGCGCGGCCGGTCGCGAGGGCGAGGGCGGCCGTGATCTGGGCGGCAGCGTTGATCCGGACCAGGGTGACCTCGTCGGTCGGGATCGGCGCCGTGGGCGCGAACTTCTGCGCGGCCTCGGTCATCTTGTCCGTGACCGGCTTGGCCCGCTGGGCCGCCTGCTCGCTGTTCTTCAGGGCGTTGACACCCCCGACCACGAACATGGAGGCCATCATCGGGCGGGCGAGAAGTCGGGTCACAGTCATGACACCGTCATACCCCCTTCGGCCCGATGTATCACGGGGAGGGGGGTGCCACGCCCGGTCAGAGGAGCTTCTTGACGGCCTTGACCACGGAGTCGACCGGGCCACTGCCCTGGTCGGAGGATGCCTGGCCCGGCTCGGGTGACGCGGTGCCGGCGGCGCTACCGTTCGCCGTCTGGTCGGTGCGGTCGGCGCTCCGCTCCTCCGCCGCGGGCTTCCGGTCCTTCGGGTCGGCCCGGTCCTGGCGCTGCTCGCGGACGGCGTTGCCGCGGTCGGCCTCCTTGCGGTCGGCCTTCTTGCGGTCGGTCTCGGTGGCCGTGGGTGCCGGCGAGGGGGTGCTCGTCGCCTTGTCGCTCCGGACCGTGGACGGGCGCGGTGAGGTGTCCTTGGCCGCCTTGGTCGCTTTCGTGGGCTTGCTCGCCGCCGGCTTGCGGTCCTGGGTCGCCCGACCTTCGGTGCGGGTGACTTCCTTCGCCAGCGACGTCAGGGTCTCCGCGGTCGCCTCGAGGGTCCGCGCGACCGGGGACGTGGCCGCCGTCGGCTCCAGCCCGCCCGTGGTCGACTGCGTCGTGGTCGATCCGGCGTCCCCGGCCCCGGCGCCGGCGCCTCCCAGCTTCCTCTCCACCGGAACGACGGCCTCGTTGTCGAGCGGGTTGAGCTCGTCGTACCCGGGGGCGTGGGCGCGGAACGTCACCGCATGAGTCTGGTTGACGGGGCGCTCGACGAGCTCGAGCCCGAAGGTGAGCTCTCCGACCTCCGGACCGTTGGTGTTGCACTCCACCAGCCCTGGCGCTGCGGTGCACAGCTGGGGCACGTCGGTGACCACGATGTCTCCGGGGTCGTAGGACGCGGTGACCACCACCGGCGCGGCCGGTGCGTCCGCGACTGCGACCGAGATGGTGCCCTTGCCGGCGTTCCCGTCGAGATCCGGATCGGCCGAGACCTTGAGGTCGACCGCGGGACGGAACGCCTCGAGGATCACCAGATCGGTGTTGTTGGTCGCGTCCGGGTCGGTGATCCCCGTCAGGGGATCGAGCGTGATCGTGACGCTCGTGGGGTCGTTGTTGTTCTTGACCCGCACGGTGAACGAGGTCGGCGCCTCGGAGCAGACGAGCGTGCTGCCGTCTTCGCGGACCTCGCACCGATCGTCACCGACGAAGGTGGCCTCGCCCGGCGGCACGCTCGCGAGGTGGAAGGTGAGCGGACCCTCGTAGCCGGCCGGCACACCGGTGACCGTCACCGGAACCGTGTAGTCCAGCGCCTCGGTCGCGCGGATGGTGTCCGGCAGGTCGAGAGAGACGTCGGCGGTCGGTTCGGTCACGGGCGCCTTGACCTGGAAGGTCTCGGTCGCGAGCGGTGTGCCACCCGGCGTCGCGGCCATGGCGACCGTGACGTTGCTGTCCTCGGTCGGCGTCGTCAGGCCCACGGACGCGTCGGAGACGAAGGGCTCCTCGGTCACGGCTGCCGCGATCCGGGCGAGCGGGGCGAGCAGCATCTCGGTGCCCACCAGGTCGCAGGTCGCGGTGACACCCAGGGCATCGACCTCGCAGGTGCCGTCACCGGTGAACAGGACCGTGGCGGGGTCCGAGGTGATGCTGAGGTACACGACCGGCGGCAGGACTCCGTCGAAGTCGAAGCTCACCCGCCCGTCCTCGACGCGGAGCGCCGTGACCTGCAGGGTGTACTGCGCCGGTGGGTCGGTCGGCGTGTCGGTCGGCTCGTCCGTCGGAGACTGCGTGGGCTCGTCGGTGGGCTCGTCGGTGGGGCCGTCCGTGGGGCCGCCCGTCGGTCCGCCCGTGGGGCCGCCCGTGGGGCCGCCCGTCGGTCCGCCCGTCGGCGCGTCGGTGGGGCCGTCGGTGGGGCCGCCCGTCGGGCTGTCGGTCGGCTCGGCGGTGGGCGCACCCGTGGGTTCGCCGTCTGGCTCCTCGCCCTCGCCCCCGCCGGTCTCACCGCCGGTCTCCGAGCCGGACGAGCCCTCCTCCGCCGTGCCGCCGTCCACGGTGGACTCCGTGCCGGCATCGCTGATCGGGAGCGCCTCCGGGGTCGCGTCCAGGGCAGGCTCCTCCGACGGCGTCGTACCGTCCTGCTCCGCGGCCCCGTCGTCCTCGGAGCCCTCGCGGCCGTCCGGGTCGTCCTCCGGCCCGGCGTCGCCGTCGGGAACGCCCGGCGTCGTGACCGTGCCGATCGGGTCGTCGGCGCCGGTGACCGTGTCCTCGGGGCCGGAGCTCGGCAGCAGCAGGATGCCGGCCGTGGCCACCGCGGCCACCCCGGCCGCGACCGCCCCGGCCGTCGCGGCACCGGCGTTCGCGGTCACGGCGTCGCGGGCCCGGCCGAAGAGCGCCACCAGGCCGAACCCGCCGCCGGCCGCCGCGCCGGTGGAGGAGAGGTAGCCGGCCGCCGCCGCACCGAGGAGCAGCGGGGCGATGATGCCGCGCAGGTTCGAGTTGACCTCGGTGAGCTCCAGGTACATCGCGGTGCACCGGCGGCACTCGTCGAGGTGTCCCTGGACCTTCGCGGCGTCACGCTTGGCCAGCCCGCTGCGGACGTACGCGCCGAGGTGCTCGTTGACCCAGCGGCACGACGTGTCGCTGGTGTCGTTCAGGTGCATGGTGAGGAACGCCTGGCGCAGGCCTTCGCGGGCCCGGTAGGCGAGTGCGGAGACCGAGTTCGCGCTCATCCCGAGCAGGGGCGCGATGTCGGCCGGCTTCTGGCCCTCGACCTCGAGATGCCACAGCACCAGCTGCCAGCGCTCCGGCAGGCTGGCGAAGGCCTTGGCGGCCGCCCCGCTCTCGAAGGCGGCGACCGCGGTGTCCTGGAAGGGGACCCCGGCGTCGAAGGCCTCCATGTCGTCGGAGGTCTGCAGCTTGGCGCCCGCGCGGATCTTGTCGACGTGCAGGCGCCGTACCGCCGTCAGCAGGTAGGCGCGGAAGGCGACGTCCGGGCCCCCGCCGCCCTGGAGGACACCGAGCACCTTGGCGAACGCGTCGGACACGAGGTCGTCGGCGTCGGGGCCGCGGACCAGCTGCCGCGCGAGCCGCCGGGCCGCATCGACGTGGCGGGAGAACAGCTCGCCGTAGGCAGCGACGTCCCCGCCGCGGACGCGGGAGATCAGCTCCGCGTCGCTCGGCGCGTCGATGTCGTGCAGGAGGTCTGTCATGGCGGCTCACAGGTGGAACGCACGAGCGGCCGTGAAGTCACGTGTTCACGAGCGCACACACGCCCCGCAGAACACCGTAGTGCCCCGGACCCCGGCTGGGTGGCGACTCCGGACAAACTTCACCTTTGCCCGGCTTCGGAAGAAGGTCCGAAAAAAGTTCCCGGAACCGCGTCATGACCTCCGTGCAGCCCCGTTTCATCGGTGCAAGGCCGTGGACCGGGCGCTTGAGGGGGCGCTCGGCGGACGTGGACGGAGGTGGGCCGTGGCCGGTTTCGCCGTGTTCACCCGCCGCCGGTCCGAGGCGGCCCAGCAGACCCAGGGCGGGGAGCTGCCCGAGGCGGTACGGCAGATGCTGCCGTTGCGCTTCGAGGCGGTCGGGGAGGCCCTGGCGTCTGGGGGCGACGTGACGTCGGCCTGCAGCGTCGTGGGGGGCGACGTGGCCCGTGACGGTGCCGGCCTGGGAGAGGCACTGTCCGGGCTGCGGGCGACGTACCGGCTCGTCAGGGGAGGCGATCCGGGCTTCGACGCGGTGGAGGCACTCTCGGTGGCATGGAGCGAGGCCACCTTGGAGTACCTCCACGATCTGTCCTGCGAGGACCCGTTGACGGGTCTGACCAGCCTGGCGCACGTCCGGACCCGGCTCTCGGAGGTCTACCGCGAGTCCGAGCTCACGGACGTCAGCGTCCAGAACAGCCACGCACTCGTCGTGGTGGGGCTCCGCACCCGGGGTCGGGAGGCGGTGGTGGAGCACCACTTCACGCGGGCGCTGCGGCTGTGCCAGGTCGCCGAGGCGATCCGGGCGGTCTTCGCCGGCGGCCAGACCATCGGCCGGCTGGGGCAGAACCGCGCGGTCGCGCTGGTGAGCCGCACCGGTGACCTCGGGATGTCGGTGGCCACGCTGGCCGAGTACCTGGACGACCTCGGACTGGGAGCCGAGGACGTCCGGGTGTGGATCGAGGGGCTCCCGGCCTCGGCCGAGTCCGCGTCGCGCCTGCTCGACGAGCTCGCCCGATGAGCCTCGCGAGATAACCTCGGCCGCATGTGCGGCCGTTACGCCTCCAGCCGGCGTCCCGAGGACCTGGTCGAGGAGTTCGAGATCGACAAGGTCGAGGTCAAGGAGACCCTGACCCCGGACTACAACGTCGCGCCCACCAAACCGGTCTACGCCGTCGTCGAGCGGCCTGCCGGCTCCGGCGGCCCCGACGACCCTGAGGACAGGCACGGGCCGGAACGGCAGCTGCGCGTCCTGAGCTGGGGGCTCGTGCCCTTCTGGGCCAAGGACCCCTCCATCGGCAGCCGGATGATCAACGCCCGCATGGAGACCGTGCACGAGAAGCCGGCGTTCCGGCGCGCCTACGCGACCCGGCGGTGCCTGCTCCCGGCGGACGGGTACTACGAGTGGTACCCGACCCAGCTCAAGACCAAGGCAGGGAAGCCCCTCAAGCAGCCCTTCTACATCCACCCGGCCGACGGCGGCGTGATGGCGATGGCCGGCCTCTACGAGATCTGGCGGGACCCGACGCGCGACGACGACGACCCGGACCGCTTCCGCTGGACGTGCACCGTGCTCACCACGACCGCCGAGGACGCCGTCGGGCACATCCACGACCGGATGCCGTTGCTCGTCGAGCCCGAGCGGTACGGCGCCTGGCTGGACCCGACGGCGGCTGACCCCGACGTGCTGCGGAGCCTCCTCGTGCCGGCGGCGCCCGGACGCCTCGAGGCCTTCCCCGTGTCGACCGTCGTCAACAACGTGCGCAACAACGGACCCGAGCTCGTGGACCCGCTGCCCGCCGAGGAGGCGGAGGTCGCCGAGCGGGCCGTGGCGCAGGGCCACGAGACGGAGGGCCGGCCGTGACCACGGCGGTCCGCACGGTCCCGACCCCGCACGGCGAGGCGCGCCTGCACACCGACCGGTCACGCCATCCGATCGCGACGCTCGTGCTCGGGCACGGCGCCGGCGGCGGCCACGACTCCCGGGACCTCGAGGCCCTGGCCGCCACCCTGCCCCGCAACGGCATCACGGTCGTGCGCGTCGAGCAGCCGTGGCGGGTCGCCGGACGCAGGCTCGCGCCCCGCCCCGAGACCCTGGACACCTGCTTCGTCGCCGCCACGGACAAGCTCCGGGTCCGGACCCCGCTCGTGGTCGGCGGGCGCAGCGCCGGCGCCCGGTCGGCGGCCCGCACCGCGACGGCCACCGGCGCGTCCGGATGCCTCGCCCTCGCGTTCCCGCTGCACCCTCCCGGCAAGCCGGAGCGGTCGCGCCTCGACGAGCTCGAGGGCGCGGGGGTGCCGACCCTCGTGGTGCAGGGCGAACGGGACGCGTTCGGCACCCCCGAGGAGTTCCCCACGGACGTGGATCTCACCGTCGTCCCCGGGGCCGACCACGCGTTCAAGGTGCCCAAGCGCGGGGAGGTCTCGCAGGACGAGGCGCTCCAGATCATCGTCGAGGCGACGCTGGAGTGGGTGGTCCGCGAGGTGGCCGGGAATCGAAACGGGGGTTGAGCGGTTCACCCTGAGACGACCCCGGACGTCGAGGAGCTGATGTGCCGAGCATGACCTGTGACCGCGGCGAGGCCCCGTGCGAGCGACCGTCGTACCCGTCGCTCCCGGTAGGCTGGCAGGCAATGACTGACCAGCACGCACCCGACCCGGCCTCGGAGACCGAGGCCGAGCGCTCGGCACGCTTCGAGCGCGACGCCCTGCCCTACCTCGACCAGCTGTACTCCGCGGCGATGCGCATGACCCGCAACCCGCAGGACGCCGAGGACCTGGTGCAGGAGACCTTCGCGAAGGCGTACGCCGCCTTCCACCAGTTCAAGCCGGGCACGAACCTCAAGGCCTGGCTGTACCGGATCCTCACCAACACCTTCATCAACACCTACCGCAAGAAGCAGCGCGAGCCCCAGCAGTCCATGAGCGAGGACGTCGAGGACTGGCAGCTCGCCCGTGCGGAGTCGCACACCTCCTCCGGGCTGAAGTCGGCCGAGACCGAGGCCCTCGAGCGGCTGCCCGACAGCGACGTCAAGGACGCGCTGCAGCAGCTTCCCGAGGACTTCCGCCTCGCGGTGTACCTCGCGGACGTCGAGGGGTTCCCGTACAAGGAGATCGCCGAGATCATGGAGACGCCCATCGGCACCGTGATGTCGCGGCTGCACCGGGGACGGCGTCAGCTGCGTGACCTGCTCTCTGACTACGCCCTGCAGCGCGGCATGTCCGCGGCCGGCGCCGGGAAGGGGGACGCGTCATGAGCTGCGGCAACCCCCACGACAAGGACTGCTCGGAGGTCCTCCAGCAGCTGTTCTTCTTCCTCGACCACGAGCTCGCGGACGCCGACTGCGCCGAGATCGAGCACCATCTGCACGAGTGCAGCCCGTGCCTGCAGAAGTACGACCTCGAGAAGACGGTGAAGTCACTGGTCGCCCGCTCGTGCCCCGAGCACGCCCCCGAGGGCTTGCGCGACCGGGTGCTGCTGCGCATCCGGCAGGTGCAGGTCGAGATCACGCAGACCACCCGGTTCACCACCGACTGACGGTCCCGATTTCCTGCGAGCCCGGGTCACCTGCGACAATGTCCGTGCGCCCCGTGCCGACGGCCGGGGCGGCTGACTGTCAGGGTCGAGGAGGACACCATGGGTAAGACCGGCCGCAAGCGCCGCGCCCGCAAGAAGAAGGGCGCCAACCACGGTAAGCGCCCCAACGCCTGACCCCAGGCGTTCTTGCGTCGCCGACGCACACAGCTG
>Ga0075331_1000242_pt1 | contig 11839 bp, 8 predicted proteins | sample MayberrySE_TuleA_FD_120090 | JGI IMG/M metagenome (GOLD analysis project Ga0075331, IMG submission 120090) | Natural and restored wetland microbial communities from the San Francisco Bay, California, USA, that impact long-term carbon... | ecosystem: Environmental > Terrestrial > Soil > Wetlands ... | reverse complement strand
GCCGGTGCAGGCGCGGCTCGGCTGGGCGGTCGGCTGGAAGAAGGACGCGTTCTGGGGCCGGGACGCGCTGCTGGCGGAGAAGGAGGCCGGTCCGAAGCGGCTGCTGCGCGGGCTGGTCGCGTCCGGCCGGGGCATCCCGCGCCCGGGCATGCGGGTGATGCTCACCGCCGACGTGATGGTCGGAGAGGTGACGTCCGGGACGTTCTCGCCGACGCTGCGCAAGGGCGTGGGGCTGGCGCTGATCGCGGCGCAGGTCACCGAGGGGGCCGAGGTGTCGGTGGACGTGCGCGGGCGCCGCGAGGTGTTCACCGTGACCAAGCCGCCGTTCGTCACCCCCGGCGTCCGCGAGTCCTGACCGCCGACTCGGCGGTCAGGTGCGGTCGGTGCAGGTGTGCTCGTAGGGCCGGCCCGGCAGGTAGCTCGACCACTCGTCGCGGGTGAGGTCGCGGCCGGCGATGGCGCAGGCCCGGTCCAGCCACACCTGCGGGTCGAGCGGGTAGGTCCGGCCGGGCTTCTGGCGGGTGAACGCACCGACGTCGGCCCGACCCGCGCGCAGGAGGTACGTGTGCCCGTCGTCCACCTCGTCGAGGCTCACGGGCATCGTCGCCCGGACGAGTCCGCGGTCGGCGTCGTACAGCGTCACCTTCGTGTCGAAGCCGGTGGAGACCACGGTGCGGTTGTCGGGCAGCCACTCGACCTGCCCCACGGAGCTGCTGTGCGCGCGGGCGGGCTCGCCCAAGAGCTTCGCGGTGGCCACGTCTGCGACGAACACGAGGCCCGCGTCGACCCCCACCGCCACCCGGCGTCCGTCGGGGGAGAAGGACACGTCGTAGGGGAAGTGGTCGGTGCCCAGCTCAATCTCCCGGACCACCTCGAGCGTGCGGGTGTCGACGAGCTTGACCATCCCCGGGGGAGCCTCGTCGACGATCTGCAGCACCATGCCCAGGGCGAGCAGGGAGCCGTCGGGGGAGAGCTCGGCGCTCTGGACGGAGCCGCCGACGTCGATGCGCTCCTCCTCGACCTCCCAGGTGTCGGTGTCGACCACGACGAGGTTGCCGTCCTCGGCGTCGTACTCCTCGCCCTCGGCGCACAGCAGGAGCTTGCTCCCGTCCGGCGTCCAGGCCGTGCACCAGACGTTCTCCGGCATCCGTTCGCCGAAGGCCGTCATCTCGTCGAGCGTGATCCGGACGACCTCCTCGCGCGTGCGCGTGTCGAGCACCACGGTGCCGACCTGGTACGTGACGGCGACCAGGGAGCGGTCCGGGCTCACGGACACCGAGGACCCGAGAAGCGACGTCCTGTTCCTCCCGGCCGGCACCCGGTCCACGACCTCCCCCGTCCGGGGGTCGAGGAACACGGCCGCGACCCGGTCGTGGCCCCACCAGATCGCGTCGGCGGCACCACCCCGGGTGGGGGCCACGAGGAGCCGCCCGGGGACCACCTCGGCCGGGGTGTTGGAGATCCACGTCCGCTGCCCGAGCCCGGGAAGCCGCGTGCTCAGCCCGGCGCCGGCCGAGAGGTCCCACACCACCACGGTGCCGTCCCCACTCACCGTCACCAGCGTCGCGCTGTCCGCGCCGGCCGAGAGGCTGAGGCTCCCCTCCAGGCCGGTCAAGGTCTCGCGCGGGGTCCAGGTGCCCGAGGCGGCGTCGACGTCCCAGACCGTCACGAGACCGGAGCCGTCACCGATGGCCGCCCACGAGCTGTCCGGCGCCACCACGACGTCGTCCACCTCGACCCGGTGGGCCTCGAGTGCCTGCGTCTCGTTCCCCCTCGCGTCGAACAGGCTCACCGTGCCGTCGTCCCAGGCCAGGGCGGTACCGGTCGGCAAGGCGAGGAACGAGGCCGGCTCGGCGGCTCGGTGCGGGACGGCCAGCGGGACGCGCCGACCGGTCCGGTTCTCCACCATCACCGCCGACCTGGGGTCGAAGGCATCCCAGCTGACCGACCAGGCGCCGTCCCTGCTCGTCGTGGAGGACATCCACTCCGCGGAAGCGGGCCGGCGCTGGACGAGCTCGTTGCGCAGCAGCTCGCCGGTGGCGACGTCGAGCTCGCGCAGGTAGACGCCCTGCGGGCCGGGGGCCTGTTCGTCGAAGGCGAAGACATCGATGTAGAGGCGCCGGCCGTCCGGGCTGAAGCCGAAGCTGGTGGGCGCCCCACCCACCTCCTGCATGCCCTCGACCACCAGCTGCTCGCGACCCTGGCTGTCGATCACGCCGACGACGGGCGTGTCGTCGTCCTTCCAGCTCAGGAGAGCCACCAGGTCGTCGGTCGGGGAGCCGGCCATCTCGTCGAGCTTGTCGCCCCAGCGCAGGATCGTCCGGGGTGGCTCCGCGGAACCCGGCTCCCAGGCGAAGAGCTGCGAGGTCGCGTTGACGAAGAGCGTGCGCCCGCCGTCCGCCAGCGTGCCCGAGAGTGTGGCGGTCCCGACGTCGATCACCCGCCTGGCCCGCCCGTGCTCCAGCAGGGACGAGAGCAGGCCGTCGCGGGTCGCCGGGGTGTCGGCGGTGCGCAGCGCCTGGGCCGCCAGCAGCAGGGACAGGTCGATCGAGCGCACCGACTTCGACAGGGCGGCGAGGCGGTTGGCGTCCGCCTGGGTCGACGCGGCGGCGGCCTCGGCGGCGCGGTCCGAGGCCGACTGTTGGAACACGGTGGCGCCGGCGGCGGCGACCAGGGCGAGCGCGAGGGCGGCGGCCAGCCCGACAGCCAGTCGTCGGGTACGGCGACGCGCGGCCCGCTCCTGCTGCACGCGCTGGCGCGCCTCGGCAAGGTCGGCATCGACGCGCGCCTGTGACGCGTCCAGGAAGGCTCGCTCCACCTCCGTGAGGTCGGGGTCGCTGTGCTGCCGCCAGTCCAGTGCCTGCGCCACCCGGACACCGCGGTAGAGCTCGCTGTCGGGACGGCCCATCGAGTCCCAGGTGTCCGCCGCGACGGCCAGGTGGCGCAGGATCCGCTGGCCCTCGGTGTCGTCCTCCAGCCACTGCCGGAACCGGGGCCAGGCGTGCACGAGAGCCTCGTGGGCCAGGGCCAGGACCCCGTCGTCGCTGGTGAGCAGCCGGGCCCGGACCAGCTGCTCCACCACGGCGGCGTGCTCGTCATCGTCGGTCACGAGCCGGCGCGGTACCCGGCTGCGCACCGGGCCGCCGTCGGGGGTGGAGGTGACCAGGCGCATCATGAGGTCGCGCACGATGGCCCGGCTGCTCTCCGGCACCCCCTCGTAGATCTCCTCGGCCGACCGGGCGACTGCCTCCCGGATGCCGCCGCTGGTGCGGTAGCCGGCGACGGTGAGAGTCCGGCCCTCCCGGTGCGCCCAGGTCTCGCGCAGGGCGTGTGACAGCAGGGGAAGCGCGCCGGGCTCGTCCTCGACCTCGCGGAGGAGCAGGTCCACCAGGCCCGGCTCGAGCAGGAGGCCGGACTGCCGCGCCGGCTGCTCCATGCACGCGCGCAGCTGGTCGGGCCCCATCGGGCCGAGCAGGAACAGGCCGCGCTCGAGAAGCCGCGCGAACGCGGGGTGGTCGGTGGTGCTGCCGAGGTGGTCCGCGCGCAGGGTCAGGACCAGCGGGTCGTGCTCGGCATACGCAGCGAGGGTGTCGAAGAACCGGGTTCGCTCCTCGCTCGACTCGCACTGGGTCATCGCCTCCTCGCACTGGTCGACCACCAGGACCGGCGCGGAGCCCTTGCCGTGCAGCCCCTCGAGCACGTCGAGCGGGTGCCGGCCCGGCGTCACCACGTGGACGCGCCGGCCGTCCCGGACCAGAGCTGCCGCCACGCCCGCCCGGACCAGCGACGACTTGCCGCTGCCCGACGGTCCCACGACGGCGAGCACCCCCACGGACGCGAGCCGGCGCAGGCACTCGGCCACCTCGTCGTCGCGGCCGAAGAACGTGTCCGCGTCCATGACCCCGTAGGGCATCAGCCCCCGGTAGGGGCACACCGTGCTGGGCTCGGGGAGGGCCGCCTCGACGACCAGGGCCGGGTCCTGGCGCAGGATCGCCTGCTCCAGGGCGACCAGCTCGTGGCCGGGGTCGAGACCGAGCTCGGCTGTCAGCACCGTGCGTACCTGGCGGAGCGTGCGCAGCGCCTGCGCCTGCTGCCCGGACTGGTACTGCGCGAGGGCCAGCAACGCCCACCGGCGCTCCCGGAGCGGCGCCTCGCCGACCAGCTTCTGGGCACGGCCCAGCACCTCGCGGGCGCGGCCGGCGCGCAACGCGGCATCCACCTCGAGCTCTTCGGCGTCGCGGTGCAGCTCGTCGAGTCGCGCCGACTCGACCCGACCTCCGGGCCAGCCGTCCAGCTCGGTGAGTGCCGGTCCCCGCCACAGGTCGACCGCCTCCGAGAGCACGAACGCCGCCCGCTCCGGCTCGGCAAGGGCCAGCAGCTCACGGCCGCGCCCCAGCAGCCGCTCGAACCGGTGGCTGTCCACGTCGTCGGGGGGTAGCGCGAGCCGGTAGCCCCGCGGGGTCGTCTCGATGGCGTCGCTCCCGAGCGCCTTGCGCAGCCGGACGACGCAGCCCTGGACCACCTTGCTCCAGGTGTCCGGCGGTCTGTCGCGCCACAGGGCGTCCGCCAGGCGGTCCGCGCTGACCGGCTCTCCGGGTCGGACCGCCAGCACGGTCAGCACCACCCGGTCGTGGTGTCGGAGAGCCCCTCCCAACCCGTCGACCGTGAGCGGCCCGAGGATCGCGATCCCCATGTGTCGAATGTCGAACCGGAACCAGGACCCGTCAATGGCCTCGTTACCGGGGCGACACCACCCGGACGGGGGAGCACGGGTGGGCGGCGACACCGCCGCGATACCCAACGGCGACCGTTGCGACACCGGCCCGGGTCACAACGGAGTGGCCGGGACCACGAGGTCCCGGACACCTCCGAGAAAGGACAGGACGATGTCGAGGAACACGATGTCGAGAACGCGAGTGGCGGCCGGCTCCGGTGCTGCCCTCCTGATGATGCTGATGCTGCCGGCGGGTCAGTCCGTCGCCGCTCCCGACGACGGCGTGGACGTCCCCACGTGCCTGGCTCCCATCGCCAGCCCCAGGCACAGCGCCGACGTGATGCAGGGCTGGATCGACGGCTGCCGCCGCGACCAGGCCGCGCGGGCAGCGGTCTCGCTCGGGAACTACCTGTGAGCGGAGCCACCAGACTCCGCCCACCTACCGACGGCCGCGGTGACGCGGACCGCTCGGAGGACCCGACCGGGGCCGGGGTCGCGGGCTTCCGCACCTCGGTCCCGGCCGGGGAGCCGAGGGGTACGGCGACCGGGGCGGCCCGCACGAGCGGACGGGCCGCCCCGGGGTTCGTCCGCCTGCTGCACGTCCGGTCCCTGTGAGCTGCCGGCCGGGTGCGCGCGCGGCAACGTCGCGGTGGTCCCGGGGCAGCCGCGGCCGGTGACGCATGGTCTGCCGCCGAGCGGGAACAGGTCCCTCTCGAGGAGGGATTACCTGATGAGTGGAATCATGCAGATGGTGAACCGTGCGAGGGGCGGCCGTCGTGGCGCCGCCGGAGTCGGAGCCCCGGCAGGACGTCGCCCCGGGGGCGGTGTCGGCGGTGCGACCCGCGGCCGCAGCCCCAAGGACGAAGCGATCGGCCGCGGTGTTCGTGGCCTGTTGCGGCGCTTCCGCTGACGTACCGGAGCCGCGGTACCACGATGTCCGTGGTGCCGCGGCTCCGTCGCGTCCGCACCGCGACGGGTCGGGGTGGCGGTGATCCGCTGGGAGGTGGACGAGCGCCCCGCGACGCCGTACACCCGGCTCTACATCAAGGGCATGTGGCTCGGCCGCGACAAGGCGGCGTTCGAGGGCAAGCAGCACACCCTGGCCAAGGCCCGTCAGGAGCAGCGGTCCGGCGATGCGCCCCCCACCAGGCTCACCCGCCGGCGCACGCGGGTGCGTGAGGAGCGCGTCGACGGGATGACCGCGTGGGTGGTGCGCCCGCGCGACGAGGACCCCCGCGCGCGCGTCGTGTACGTCCACGGGGGCGGCTACGTGCACCCGTTGACCCGCGACTACTGGCGGCTGGTCCGTGCGCTCACCACCGCGCCCGCCGAGGTCGTCGTGCCGGCCTACCCGCTGGCCCCGGACGCGACCCTCGACGACGTGCTGCCCCGGCTGGCCGACCTCGCGGGCCGGGCTGCGTCGGGAGAGCTGCCCGGCACGGACGGACCGCTGCCGACGCTGCTGATGGGCGACTCGGCCGGCGGCGCGCTGGCGCTGTCGATGGCCCGGCTCCTCACCGACCGCCGCGCCCGGCCCGCCGGCGTCGTCCCGCTGTCACCCTGGCTGGACGCCCCGCTGCGCGACGACGCGGTGCAGGACCTGGAGGCCAGCGACCCGATGCTCGCCGAGTCCGGGCTCCGGGCCGCGGGGCGGTGGTGGGCGGGACCGTCGCGGTCGCCCGACGACCCGCTGGTCAGCCCGGTGGACCTCGAGCTCGACGGGCTGCCGCCGGTCGACCTCTTCATCGGGGAGCGCGACATCCTGCGTCCGGCCGTGGACCACCTGGCCGAGCGCGCGACCGGCTCCGACCTCGACCTGTACGTCCACGAGGTGGCGGCGATGTTCCACGTCTGGATGACCCGCGCGATCCCCGAGGGGCTGCGCACGCGGCGTGAGCTGGTGGAGGTCGTGCGCCGGCGGACCGGGATCGGCGCGGCGGTCACGCGAGGCAGAGCATGACCAGCGTGCCGGTGGACGTCGCCTCGGTCACCGCGCCGAGCACGTCCCCGGTGACGCCGCCGAGCCGCCGGACCGCCTGCCACCCCAGCGCCACCCCGGCGACCAGGCCGAGCGGCGCGAGCGCCACCGCCTCCAGCGGCGACCCGAGCAGCAGCGCGGGAGGCAGCAGCGCCGCGCAGGCCAGGAGTACGGCGACCAGGGCCATGCCGCTCGTGACGGTCCCGGCCACCAGCGCGCCCAGCCCGTCGCCCCGGGCGGACGCGACGCCGACCGAGCACGCCAGCGGAAGCGACAGCCGGCCGACGACCAGCGCCGCGACCACGCCCAGGCCGCCGAGGTCGGTCGCGACGAGCTGCGCCAGCGCGGCCACCTGGACCAGCAGCACGAGCACCAGCGTGACCACGCCGAACGGACCGACGTCGCCGCGCCGCATCACCTCGAGCGCCTCGAGCGGCGGCCGGCCCGATCCCAGCCCGTCCGCGGTGTCGGCGAGCCCGTCCAGGTGCAGGCCACGGGTGAGCAGGGCGAGCAGCCCGACCACCAGCGCCGCCGCGACGAGCGGCGAGACCTCCGCCTCGGAGAGCAGGGCGAGCAGCACGACGGCCGGCAGGGCGAGCAGCAGCCCGACCAGCGGCGCGAGCACCATCGCTCTGCCGGCGACCTGCCGGTCCACCTCAGGCGCCCGCACCGGCAGCACGGTGAGGGTGCCGACGGCGAGCCGGAGCGCATTCACAGCCGGGTCACCCGGCCGGCCACGACCCAGCGGACGTCCTCGGTGCGCGCCGCCAGCTCCGCGTTCAGCCGGCCCATCACGTCGCGGAACCGGCGACCTGCCGCGGTCTCCGGTACGACGCCCTGCCCCACCTCGTTGGTGACCGCGACGACCCGCCGCGACGTCGCCCGCCACGCTCCGACCAGTGCTTCGACCTCCCCGGCCACCGCCTTCTCCGCGGTCGCGGCCCAGGCCTCGTCGGACCACGCGTCGTGCCGGTCCATCACCCGGGTCAGCCACAGGGTGAGGCAGTCGACGAGCAGGGGTGGACCGTCGGCCTCGAGCAGCGAGACGAGGTCGAGGGTCTCGACGGTGTCCCAGTGCGCCGGGCGCCGGTCGCGGTGCAGCCGGACCCGCTCGGACCACTCGTCGTCGTGCTCGGCCGGGTAGGCGGTCGCCACGTAGGTCACCGCGGGCTCGGCCGCGAGGAGCCGCTCGGCCTCCCGCGACTTGCCCGACCGGGCACCGCCGATGACGAGCGTCCGGATGACGCCCGGCGGGACGTCAGCCGATCCGTGCGCCTCAGGCCGCGATCCGGATGACGTCCGCGGCTCCAGCACCGTCCCGTCGTCGACCACCCGCGCACCCCACGCGGCGAGGCGTCGCGCCAGCTCGGCCGTCGGCGGGTTGTGGTGCGAGAGGTGGATCGCCACGACGTCGGTGCGGTCCGTCACCGCGCCGACCGACCGCAGCCGCCGTACCTGCTCGGGGAACGAGCGCAGGTCCAGGTGGTCGGTGCCGTGGTCGAGCTTGTCGCCGAACGTCTCCTCGAGCAGCACCACGTCGTACGACGCCCCCGCGGCCGCGGCGACCGTGGCGTCGGGCAGCGGCCCGGTGTCGGTGGCGTACAGCAGCCGACCGTCCGGCGACGCCACGTCGTAGAGGACGGCGGACTCACCGTGCGCCGCGGCGAGGACGTGGACGTCGTGGCGCCCGACCGTGTGCCGTTCGCCCGGCGCCACCGCGACGAACCGGACGGGGGAGTCGGGGGCGACCCACATCGCCGCCTGCTCGACCACGTCCGGTGGCCCGAGCACGTCGAGCGGCCCGTCCCCGGCCCAGCTGCGGAAGAGCAGGAACGCCGGTGCGCAGTGGTCGGGATGGTCGTGCGTGATCAGCACGTGCCGGAGCCGGGTGAGGTCGACCCCGGCGCGCTGGGCGGCGTGCGGCGTCTCGGGGCCGCAGTCGAGCAGGAGCACGTCGTCGACGAGCGCCGCGGTCTGACCGCGGAGCCGGCCCTCGGCACGCGCGGTCGTGCACGACGCGCAGGAGCAGAACGGGTTCGGCCAGCCGTCGGCCGAGCCGGTGCCGAGCAGGCGGACCCTCACGGCCGCGGCCCGGAAGGCTCGAACCGGACCGGCGCGTCGAAGGCGGCACGACGGGCGGACCGGCGCAGCGCGCGCAGCAGCGGCCGGCCGGCGAGCAGCACGACGAGCAGGCACAGCCCGGCGCGCCCGAGGTCCCAGGGCAGCGAGGTGGTGACGTAGAAGAGGAGGTAGCGCGCCACGTTGGCGGCCGCCGGATCGCCGGCGACGTAGGTGACCTCCGGGCCGTAGGCCGCGAACGGCCAGAACCACAGGTTCATCACCAGGCCGTAGGCGAGGCTGGCGGCCGCCGCGTAGCCCGCGAGCGCCAGCACCTCCGCCCGGCCGCGCACCCGGGGCAGACAGCCGGCGAAGAACCCGACCGCGCCGGCGGCGAGCATCTGGAAGACGAGCCACGGCCCGACCCCGCCGGTGATCACCGCGCCGACGAACAGGGTGAGGGCGCCGAGCACGAAGCCGAAGCCCCTGCCGAACACCCGGCCGCCGAGCACGAGCACGACGAACGTCGGCTCCAGGCCGGCCGTGCCGGGCCCCAGCGCCCGCAGCGCCCCGCCGATCGCGGCGAGCATGCCGAGCAGCGCGACCGCCTTGGCGTCCATCCCTCCCGAGGTCAGCTCGGCGAGCACCACGGCCGCGAGCAGGGGGAGGAGCACGACGAACAGCAGCGGCGCGTCGGCGGAGTGCGACGTGTCGAGCGCCGAGCCCGGCTGGATGACGAACGGCCAGCCGAAGGCGGCGATGCCGACGACGAAGACGAGCGAGAGGGCCAGCGCCGAGCGCGCCCGGACCGGGACCAGTGCCCGGCTCGACACCCGGCCGGGAGCCGGCGTGGTGGGGACGCGGGCGCTCACCGCGGCACCTCCTCGTCGGCGAGGGCGAGCGCGACCTCGGTCGGCGTCAGCCACGGCAGCGGCGCGAGCACCTTCGCCACCTGCGGCGCGAACGGCGGCGAGGCCACCACCACGTCCACGGTGGGGCCGTCGGCGACCACCTCGCCCTCGGCCATCACGATCACCCGGGTCGCCACCTCGGCGACGAGCTCCACGTCGTGGGTGGCCAGGAGGACGGCGTGCCCCGCGGCGGCCAGGTCGCGCAGGATCTCCACCAGCCGGTGCTTGGCGGTGTAGTCCAGGCCACGGGTCGGCTCGTCGAGCAGCACCAGCGGCGGCCGTGCGGCCAGCACGATCGCCAGCGCCAGCGTCAGCCGCTGCCCCTCGGACAGGTCGCGCGGGTGCATCTCGGCCGGCACCCCACCGGAGAGCTGCTCGAACAGCGCGAGCGTGGTGCCGGCCGGGACGTCGCCGTCGCGGTCGGACTGCGCGCACTCGTCCGCGACCGTGGGCGCGTAGAGCAGGTCGCCCGGCACCTGGGGCACGAGCCCCACGTGGTGCAGCAGCCGGGCGGGCTTCAGCTCGGCCGGGACCTGCCCGTCGACGGTGAGCCGCCCCGACGTCACCTTCTTCATGCCCACGAGGCTCTTGAGCAGGGTGGACTTGCCCGCGCCGTTGCGGCCCATCAGCGCCACGACCTCGCCGCGCGCCAGCGTCGCGCTCACACCGCGCAGGGCCGGCACCGCGCCGTACGACGCGACGACGTGCCCGGCCTCGGCCACCGTCGCGCCGAGGTCGGGCTCCCGCGCGGGCGGCTCCAGGCCGGCGAGGCGGGTGCGCAGGGGTCCGGCGTTGCGGCGCGCGTCGCGCACGGAGAGCGGGAGCGGGGTCCAGCCGGCGACCCGGCCGAGCTCGACGACCGGGGGTGCGACCGGGGAGTCCGCCAGCACCACGTCCGGGGTCCCGCTGACGAGGGGCCGCGCGCCGCCGGGGACGAGCACGACGCGGTCGGCGTACTGGGCGACCCGTTCGAGCCGGTGCTCCGCGAGCACGACGGTCAGGCCGAGGTCGTGGACCAGCCGCTGCAGCGTCGCCAGCACGTCCTCGGCGGCGACCGGGTCCAGCGCCGACGTCGGCTCGTCGAGCACCAGGACGCGCGGGTGCGTCGTGAGGACCGAGCCGATCGCGACGCGCTGCTGCTGGCCGCCCGACAGCGACGTGAGCGGCCGCTGCCGGAGGTCGGCGAGCCCCAGCAGGTCGAGCGTCTCCTCGACCCGCTTGCGCATCACGTCGGCCGGGAGCCCCAGCGACTCCATGCCGTAGGCGAGCTCGTCCTCGACCACGTCGGCGACGAACCCGGACAGGGGGTCCTGGCCGACGTACCCGACGACGTCGGCGAGGTCGCGCGGCCGGTGCTCGCGGGTGTCGCGGCCGTCGACGACCACCCGGCCGGTCAGCGTGCCGCCGCTGAAGTGCGGCACCAGCCCGTTGATTGCGCGCAGCAGCGTGGTCTTGCCGGACCCGGTCCGGCCGACGACGAGCACGAGCTCGCCCTCGGGGACGTCGAGGTCGACGTGCTCGAGCACCGGCCGCTCGGCGTCGGCGAACCGGACGCTCACGTCCTCGAACCGGATCATGCGGCGACCTCCTCGGGACGGGCCGCGTCGACGGCGGGCTCGGCACGGATCGCCGGGGGTGGCGGGGCGAGCACGGCGGGCAGCGCGGCGACGAGGATGCCCAGGCACGCCAGCAGCGGCACCGGCGGCACCGCGGTGGGGGAGGCGAGCACGAGCTGTTCCGGCGCGACGGCGATGTTGACGGACATGGCGACCGCGGCGGCCGCGCCGCAGCCCGCGACCAGCCACTCCGGGAGCGACCACGGGTCGGGGCGGTACGTCGACCGGCCCGTCCGGCGCCCGCCGACCGCGACGCCGAGCGCGGCGAGGACGGCTCCTGCGAGGAGCATCGGCAGCCCCAGCCACGACGCGGCGCTGGCGTCGAGCAGCCCGTAGACCCCGACGAGCACGCCGAGCAGCCCGCCGAACACGAGGAGCGCCGTCAGGTGGCGGGACACCCGCTCGGCGTCCGTCGTACGCCCGTAGCCGCGCGCGTCCATGGCCGCGGCCAGCTCGACCGACCTGTCGAGGGCTCCCTCGAGCACCGGCATCGCCAGCCGGGCCAGCGCCCGGACGCCGCGGGTGCGACGGCCGCGCAGGCGGTGGGCGGCCCGGACGCGCT
>Ga0075331_1000241_pt1 | contig 11856 bp, 11 predicted proteins | sample MayberrySE_TuleA_FD_120090 | JGI IMG/M metagenome (GOLD analysis project Ga0075331, IMG submission 120090) | Natural and restored wetland microbial communities from the San Francisco Bay, California, USA, that impact long-term carbon... | ecosystem: Environmental > Terrestrial > Soil > Wetlands ... | reverse complement strand
GAGACCGGCCTCGACCTCGACGCCGTGTGCGACCTCGAGCCGTACTGGGAGGCCACCCGCCGCGTCTACGCACCGTTCGAGTCCGGCCTGCCCTCGCCGACCGGCCGCGTCTACACCCACGAGATCCCCGGCGGGCAGCTGTCGAACCTGCGCCAGCAGGCCATCGCGCTCGGCCTCGGCGAGAAGTTCGAGCAGATCGAGGACATGTACGCCGCCGCCAACCGCATCCTCGGCAACATCGTCAAGGTCACCCCGTCCTCGAAGGTGGTCGGGGACCTCGCCCTCCACCTCGTCGCCGTCGGCGCCGACCCGGCCGAGTTCGAGGCCGAGCCGCAGAAGTTCGACGTCCCCGACTCGGTGATCGGCTTCCTCAACGGCGAGCTCGGTGACCCGCCGGGCGGCTGGCCCGAGCCGTTCCGGTCCCGGGCGCTCGAGGGCCGCAAGGCGCGTCCCGCCCTCGCCGAGCTCGACGCCGAGCAGCGCCAGGGTCTGGCCGACGAGCGCCGCGCGACGCTCAACGCGCTGCTGTTCCCCGGACCCACGCAGGAGTTCCGCGAGTCGCGCGAGAAGTACGGCGACATCTCGGTCCTGCCGACGACCGACTACCTGTACGGGCTGCGCTCGGGCGAGGAGCACGCGGTCGACCTCGAGGAGGGCAAGCGGCTGCTGCTCGGACTGCAGGCCGTCAGCGAGCCCGACGAGCGCGGCATCCGCACCGTGCTCTGCACGATCAACGGCCAGCTGCGGCCGATCAACGTGCGGGACCGCTCCGTGCAGGCCGACGCCCCCACCGCCGAGAAGGCCGACGCCTCGAAGCCCGGCCACGTCGCCGCGCCGTTCGACGGCGTGGTGAGCGTCGCGGTCGCGGAGGGCGACCAGGTCAAGGCCGGCGACACCGTGGCCACGATCGAGGCCATGAAGATGGAGGCCGCCATCACCGCACCCGTCGACGGCACCGTCGAGAGGATCGCGCTGGCCGGCACCCAGCAGGTCGAGGGCGGCGACCTGGTCCTGGAGCTGGTCTAGAAAGCCTGGTTTACACAAACGTCACTCGGGTAAACCGGGGGCCGGCCCCGCCGCGGGGCCTGGGAGGTGGCCGAGGTTGACCAAACGCATCCGCGTCGGGCTCGTGCTCGGCGCCGGCGGGGTCGTCGGCCAGGCCTACCACTCCGGCGTCCTCGCCGCCCTCGAGCACGACCTGGGCTGGGATCCCCGTAGCGCCGACGTCGTGGTCGGCACCTCGGCCGGCTCGATCACCGGCCTGCTGCTGCGCAGTGGAGTCCCCGCCAGCGAGCTGGCCGCCTGGACCGTCAAGGCGCCCCTGGAGGCCGAGGGTCAGCTCCTGCACGAGCTGGTCGGCGAGGAGATCCCCCAGTTCGACCGCTTCGACGTGCTCGACGTGGTGCGTCGCCCGCCGTCGCTGCCCGGCCGGGCGATGCTGACCCGGGCGGTGCTGCGCCCGTGGCACTTCCGTCCGCTGGCCGCCTCGATGGCGCTGCTGGCGCCGGGCAGCCGCGACATCGCCGACCAGCTGTCCGCCCTTCGCCAGATCGAGGACCACGACTGGCCCGAGCAGGACCTGTGGATCTGCGCCGTCCGCCGCCGCGACGGCCGCCGGGTCGTGTTCGGCAGGCCCGGGGCGCCGGAGGTCCCGCTGGACCGCGCCATCGCCGCGTCCTGCGCCGTGCCCGGCTACTTCTCCCCGGTGCGCATCGGGGAGCGGACGTACGTCGACGGCGGGGCGCACTCACCCACGAACGCCGCGGTGCTGCGCGACCGGCCGCTCGACCTCGTGGTCGTCGTCTCCCCCATGTCGGGACCGAGCGGCGTGGTCCCCAAGGGTCTCTGGGAGGGCTCCCGGTGGCACGCCGCACGCGTGGCCCGCCGCGAGATCGCCGCGCTGCGCTCCCGGGGGACCCCCGTCGTCGCCTTCCACCCCGACCGCGAGGTCCAGGAGGCGATGGGCAACGACTTCATGTCCCGTGACCGGGTGGAGGACATCGTCCAGCAGGCGTTCCTCGCGACCGGCCGGCACGCGGCGATGCCCCGGGTCCGCGATGCACTCGACGTGCTGCGCCGACGACGCGGAAGCAGCGCCGCCTGACCCTGGTGCTGCGGTTCGCGGTCAGGCGGTGAAGGTGAACCAGCTCGACCGCAGCCCGACCAGCCAGCGGAAGCTGTCGCCGCTGATCGTGCGGTCGGCCTTGCTCCCGTCCAGCACGAGGCTCCTCACCCGGCCCTGCCACTCACCGTTGCCGTCGCGGCTGACCACCTGGATCCGCTGCAGCCGTCCGAGCGCCGGGTAGGCCTTCTCGATCCGGCGCGCGTCCACGGTGACCTGCCAGGCATGCACCGGGTTGCCCGCGTGAGCGTCGTACGGGTCCGACTGCGCGACGAGGTACGGGCGCGAGCCCGCGGAGGTGTGGCCACCGCTGCTCGAGGAGAACTGCGTGAAGGCCGGCTTGCCCTCGTAGGTCAGGATCTGCCGCCGGGTGGCGCGGACCGCGGCGTTGCTCGCGGGGTGCTCGCCGTCGACGCCCTTGTAGACCTGGCAGGCCGTGGTGTCGCAGACCTGGTAGTAGCGCCGCATGTCCTCGGCCCGGGACCAGGAGGCGTAGGTGCGCGCAGCGACCGCCTGGGCCCGCACCGCCTCGACGTGCCACGACGCGGGCATCTCGGCCGGGATCACGCCCTGGACGTACTTGTCCATCGACAGGATGTTCACGGTGTCGCGGTCGGCGGAGCCGGGCTTCGGTGAGGCGGCGCGCAGGATGCCGCGGTAGCGGACCGGTCCCGACGGGGTCCACAGCGTCAGCGGGCCCCTGGCGCGGAGCTGCGCGTCGCCGACCAGCGCGTCGACGCCGTCGGGCAGCCAGCGGTGCCACCGGTCGGTCAGGTAGTCGACGACGGTACGGCCGTCCTCGACCTCGAGCCGCCAGCGCTTCACGCCGGGGATCTCGGGCACGGGGTACGTCGTCCTGCTCCCGAGGTCGCGCACGCGCAGCCTCGGTGCGGGGCTGACCACCACGTCACGCGTGGTGTCACCGGTGATGAGCACACGGACCTTGCCGCGCACCTCTCCCCAGCTCGTCCCGGGGTAGTAGAACTCCAGGATCTGCCGATGGGTCAGCCCCTGCTCGGCAGCACCTCGTGCGCCGTACTGCGACATGCCGTGTCCGTGACCGTAGCCGTGACCGCGGACGGTCAGCTTCCGGTCGTCCGGCACCCCGAAGGTCTGGTTGACCTTCACGGCCGAGGACGGCGGCGCGAGCGCGCCCACGGTGGCCAGCGTGGCGAGCACGCAGGTGGTCACGGCGGTGACGCGGCCTCCCAGCCCACGCCCCGCCGAGGATCGGGTCCTCATCCGGTTCTCTTCCCCTAGACGGATGGCTCTCGACGTGCGAACCGCGACGGGCTTCCCGACCCGATGGGGCGCGATGTGACGAGAGTGAATTCAGTTGTTGTCGTGACAGGTGATTATCACGTGATTCATCGACGCGGGAACGGCGATCCTGAAATCGGATCGAGGTGGTCCAGAATCACAATCCTGTGATTTACAAGGCCTTTCTGCCCCCTGACCCCCATCGGCGCTGACGTAGGCTCGCGACATGGACGTCCTCCTCGTGCTGCTCGTCATCGGGGTTGCAGTGTGGTTCTTCCAACGGCAGGCCGGTGCGACCCGTCGGCGTGAGCTCGAGGGCCGGCGGCAGACCGAGCTCGCCTCCGTGCGGAAGGTCGTCGACGAGGACGTGACCCGCTTCGGCGAGGAGCTCCAGCGGCTCGACCACGACCTGCTCGTGACCGAGCTCGACGAGGCGGGCCGGCAGGACTACCAGCGGGCGCTCGACAGCTACGAGGCCGCCAAGGACTCGATGGCACTGCTGCAGCAGCCCGAGGACGTCAGCCACGTGACGCGAACGCTGGAGGACGGTCGCTACGCCGTCGCCTGCGTCAAGGCGCGCGTGGCCGGCGAAACGCTCCCGACCCGGCGACCGCCGTGCTTCTTCAACCCGGCCCACGGACCGTCGACCGACGACGTGTCCTGGGCCCCTCCCGGCGGGCAGCCTCGCCAGGTGCCGGTGTGCGCCGCCGACGCCGACCGGCTCTCGCAGGGAGCCGAGCCGGACGTGCGGACCGTGCAGCAGGGCGTGCGGCGCGTGCCGTACTGGCAGGGCGGTCCCGCGTACTCCCCCTACACCCAGGGCTACTTCGGCGGCTACGCGATGAGCGGGCTGCTGCCGGGTTTCCTGCTCGGCTCCTTCATGGCCGGCACTTGGTCGGACCCCGGGTGGTCCGGGGAGGGCGGTGACGCCGGGGGCGCCGACGCAGGCGGTGACTCGGGCGCGGACGCAGGTGGCGGAGGCGACGGAGGCGACATGGGCGACGCCGGCGGCGACTGGGGCGGCGACGGGTTCGACTTCGGCGGCTTCGACTTCTGAGAACGGCCTGGACCACGTGGCACCGACGGCGTCGACCCTCCATGCTGCGCAGATGCCGGACCGTGCCACCGAGGGCGTGGTGACCGCAGCCGACGACACCGGGATCGCCTACCGCGACCACGGAGGTCCCGACGACCACGTGGAGCTCCGCGCGTTCCAGAGTGCGATGCGCGAGGCGTTCCTGGCGATGACAGCCCCTCCGGAGACCGGCGACCGGAGGTGGCGGGACACCCAGGTCGAGGCGATGAGCAGTGCCGTCCCCCGCATGGGCTACACGGCGCCGAACGGCCGCGCCATGGCGGAACGGAACCTGCTCGACAACGGTGACGGCACCTGGACCCGCCGTCCCGCGCGGCACCTTACCGGCACGCGCGGGCGCCGACCCTGGTGATCCGGTGCACGGAGTCGGGGGCGCCCGCGGTGCTCGAGCGGTTCCTCGCCGAGGTCCCCGTTCCGTGCGCCGACTGATCAGAGGCCGAGGTCGGCCTGCGTCCGCTTCAGCGCCGCGGCCGAGGCGTGCAGCTGCGTCTCCTCCTCGGGCGACAGCTGCAGGTCGAGCACCGAGCTGACGCCCGAGGCGTCGACGACGCTGGGCATCGAGAGCGCCACCCCGTGCAGCCCGTGGTAGCCCTCGTGCACGGTGCTGACCGGCAGGATCGCCCGCTCGTCGCGAAGGATCGCCTCCACGATCCGGGCCCCGGCGAGCCCGATCGCGTAGTTGGTCGCGCCCTTGCCCTCGATCACGCGGTAGGCCGCGGTCCGCACGTGGTCGGTGATCCGCTCCAGCTCGGCGGCCGTGAAGGGTGCGCCTCCGGGCGCCGACCACTCGAGGATCGGAACCGGCCCGATCCTGGCCTGCGACCACAGCGCGAACTCCGAGTCCCCGTGCTCGCCGACGATGTTCGCGTGGATGCTGCCCGGCGCGACGTGCGCCCGCCTGGCCAGGACCTGCCGCAGCCGTGAGGTGTCGAGCATCGTGCCCGAGGACAGGACGCGGTGCGGCGGCAGCCCGGACAGTCGCTGCGCGGCGAGCGTGAGCACGTCGCACGGATTGGTGACCAGGACGAACACCGCGTCCGGTGCTCGGGCGACCAGCACGGGCATCAGCTGCTCGAGGAGCCGGACGTTCGTGGCGGCCAGGTCGAGCCTGGACTGGCCGGGACGCTGCTTGGCGCCGGCGGTCACCACGACGACGTGCGCGCCCTCGACCACGCCGGGGTCCGCGCCGCCCTCCACCTCGGCGGCTCCGGTGAAGAGGGCCCCGTGCGCCAGGTCGAGCACCTCCGCCTCGACCTTCGCCCGGTCCACGTCGTACAGCGCCACCGTGCGCGCCGAGCGCCGGATCAGGCACGCGTACGCCATGCTCGACCCGACCGCGCCGGCGCCCACCACGGCGACCTTGGCGTTCGGGATGACCCCGGGCCCGTTCATCGGGTCAGCCGCGGACGCGGTGCAGGCGACGCGCGGCCTCGGCCACCGAGCCGCTCATCGACGGGTAGACCGTGAACGCCTGCGCGACCTGGTCGGCGGTCAGGCTCTGGGAGACCGCCAGGGCGATCGGGTGGATCAGCTCGCTCGCGCGGGGGGCCACCACGACACCGCCGACGATGATCCCGGTGCCGGGACGCGCGTAGAGCTTCACGAAACCGTCGCGGACGCCCTGCATCTTCGCGCGCGCGTTGCTCGACAGGGGCAGCATGACGGCCTCGGCGTCGATCTCGCCGGCCTCCACGGCGTTCTGGGTCCAGCCGACCGTGGCGATCTCGGGCGCGGTGAAGACGTTCGCGGAGGCCGTCTTGAGATCCAGCGGCGCCACCGCGTCGCCGAGGAAGTGCCACATGGCGATGCGCCCCTGCATCGCCGCCACCGAGGCGAGCATGAGGACACCGGTGCAGTCCCCGGCGGCGTAGATCCCGCGCGCCGACGTACGGGAGACGCGGTCGACGTTGACGAAGCCGCCGTCCTTGAGGACCACGCCCGCCTCCTCCAGCCCGATGTCGGCGGTGTTGGGCACCGAACCGAGCGCCAGCAGGCAGTGGGAGGCCTCGACCGTGCGCCCGTCGGTGAGCGTCACCGTCACGGTGTCCCCCGAGCGGGTCACCGACTCCATCCGGGTCTTCGACAGCACCGTCATGCCGCGGCGCTTGAAGACCTCCTCGATGACCTCGGCCGCGTCCTGGTCCTCACCGGGCAGGACGTGGTCGCGGCTCGAGACGAGCGTGACGTCGATGCCGAGGGCGTTGTAGGCGCTCGCGAACTCGGCGCCGGTGACGCCCGACCCGACCACGACGAGCTTCTCGGGCACGTCGTCGAGGTCGTACACCTGGTCCCAGGACAGGATCCGCTCACCGTCCGGGCGTGCCGTCTCGAGAGTGCGCGGCGAGGCGCCGGTCGCGACCAGGACCGCGTCGGCCTCGATCGTCTCCTCGCCCCCGTCCGAGAGCTCGGCGACGACCTTCCAGACCGCCTGGCCGGGAGCCGCAGGGGTGACGATCCGGCCGCGGCCGCGCAGCACGCGCACCCCGTCGCGGGTGAGCCGGCGCTCGATGTCGGCCGACTGGGCGAGTGCGAGGTCCTTGACCCGGTTGTTGACCTTCGCGAGGTCGACGCGCAGCGCGTCCCGGCCGGCTCCCGGGGTGTCGATCATCAGGCCGAGCTCGTCGGCCTCCTCCATGTCCGCCATCAGCTCGGCGGTGGCGATGAGGGTCTTGCTGGGCACGCAGTCCGTGAGGACCGCCGAGCCGCCGATGCCGTCGGTGTCGACCACGGTGACATCGGCCCCGAGCTGCGCGGCCACCAGCGCCGCCTCGTATCCGCCGGGTCCGCCACCGATCACCACGACACGATTCACGGGCCCCATTGTTGCAGCCGGGGGCACTACGCTCGGCTCGTGCCCCTCTACGCCGCCTACGGGTCCAACATGGATCCCCAGCGCATGGGTGAGCGCTGCCCGCACTCCCCGCTGCGGACGACAGGATGGCTCCTGGGCTGGCGTCTGACGTTCGGTGGCGAGCATCTCGGGTGGGACGGCGCCCTGGCGACCCTGGTCGAGGACCCGCTCGAGCAGGTCTTCGTCGCCGTGTACGACGTCACCGACGAGGACGCCGGGCTGCTGGACGGCTGGGAGAGCGCCGACTCGGGTCTCTACCGCAAGACGAAGGTGCGGGTCACCACGCTCAGCGGCGAGCAGGTCGCCTGGACCTACGTGCTGGACGCCTACGAGGGCGGACTGCCCTCGGCGAGCTACCTCGGGATCCTGGCCGAGGCCGCGGAGTCCGCGGGGGCTCCCGACGACTACGTCCAGGCCCTGCGCGCCCGGCCGTGCCGCTCGATCGGGCACTGAGCCGCGGGGATAGTCTTCGCCGGTGAGCAAGCACAGCACCCCCGTCCAGCTGGCCGAGCAGGCTGCCGACCGCCTCCGCGAGGTGACCGGCGTCCAGAAGCACGACGTCGTGCTCGTCATGGGTTCGGGCTGGCTGCCCGCCGTGGACGCGCTCGGCGACGCGATCGCCGAGGTCAGCACCACCGAGATCCCCGGCTTCGCGGCGCCGGCCGTCGAGGGCCACGCGGGCAAGATCCGCTCGGTCCGCAGCGGCGAGAAGAACCTGCTGGTCTTCCTCGGGCGGACCCACTTCTACGAGGGCAAGGGCGTGCGCCCGGTCGCGCACGGGATGCGCACCGCAGCGGCGGCCGGCTGCCAGGTCGCGGTCCTGACCAACGGCTGCGGGGGGCTCGACGAGTCCTGGCGTCCGGGAACTCCGGTGCTCATCAGCGACCACATCAACCTGACCGGCACCTCGCCCATCGAGGGTGCCCACTTCGTCGACCTCACCGACCTCTACAGCCCCCGGCTGCGGGCGATGTGCAAGGAGGTCGACCCCACCCTCGACGAGGGCGTGTACGTCCAGTTCCCCGGCCCGCACTACGAGACCCCGGCGGAGATCCGGATGGTCAGGGCCATCGGCGGCGACCTGGTCGGCATGTCGACGGTCCTCGAGGCGATCGCCGCCCGCGAGCAGGGCCTCGAGGTGCTCGGCATCTCCCTGGTCACCAACCTCGCCGCCGGCATCAGCCGCGAGCCCCTCAACCACGAGGAAGTGCTCGAGGCAGGCAAGGCCGCCGCCGGCCGCATGGGCGAGCTGCTCGGCGCGATCGTTCCCCGGATCTGAGCCCGGGTGCGCATCCTGCTCACCGGCGCGGCCGGCAGCATCGGCAGCGTCCTCGTCGGCGGCCTGGCGGACGCCGGCCACGACGTCGTCGGGCTCGACCTGGTGGTGCCGGAGATCCACCCCGGCCGGCCGGACGGCTGGTACACGGTCGACTGCACCGACCCGGACGCGATCGAGGCGGTCTTCGCCGACCTCGCCCGCTCCGGGGGTGTCGAGGCGGTGGTGCACCTGGCCGGCATCCCGGACGAGGCGTCGGTGCGCGAGGAGCTGGAGAGCCACGTCGTCACCACCGGCGTGCTGCTGGACGCGATGGTCGCCCACGGCGTGAGCCGGATGGTCTACGCCAGCAGCAACCACGCGGTCGGCCGGACGCCGCGCACCGACCGGCTGACCACGGACGTCCGGCCACGGCCCGACACGTTCTACGGCGTCGCCAAGGTTGCCGCCGAGGCGCTGCTGAGCCTGTACGTCGACCGGCACGGCATCGACGCCGTCGCCTGCCGCATCGGCAGCTTCCTCCCCCAGCCCGAGACCGTGCGCGGCCTGTCCACCTGGCTGTCGCACGACGACGCGGTCCGCATGGTCGACGCCGCGCTGACCACCCCGGATCCCGGATTCGCGGTGCTGTACGGGATCTCCGCCAACACCCGCGGCTGGTGGGACCTCGAGCCGGGGCGCGCGCTGGGGTACGACCCGCAGGACGACGCCGAACGCTTCGCCGACGAGGTGGTCGCCCGGGACGAGGACGACGAGGAGGCCGCCCACGTCGGGGGCCCGTTCGTCACGGAGCGGTTCTACCGGCCGGCCCTCTGACGGCTAGCCTTCGGCTCATGACGACCGGGAGCACAGCCGACCTGATCACCCGCGCCCGGGCCTGGGCCGCGGAGGACCCCGACGCGCAGACCCGGGCCGAGCTCGAGGCCCTCGTCGCCGAGGTCGAGGCCGACCCGGACAGCGCCGGCGCCGGCGACCTCGCCGACCGGTTCGACGGACGACTGGAGTTCGGTACGGCGGGGCTCCGGGGGGCGTTGGGGGCCGGGCCGAACCGGATGAACCGTGTGGTGGTGATCCGCGCCGCCGCCGGTCTCGCGGCCTACCTGAAGCAGCACGGCGCCGGTCCGGACGACAGCGTCGTGATCGGCTACGACGCGCGCCACAACTCCGACGTCTTCGCGCTCGACACTGCGCGCGTGATGACCGGCGCCGGCCTGCGCGCCCTCGTGCTGCCCCGGCCGCTGCCGACCCCGGTCCTTGCCTACGCGATCCGTGCACTGAACTGCGTCGCAGGCGTGATGGTCACCGCGTCCCACAACCCGCCGCAGGACAACGGCTACAAGGTCTACCTCGGTGACGGCAGCCAGATCGTGCCGCCGGCCGACACCGACATCTCGGCGGCCATCGACGCGGTCGGCGCGCTGGCCGAGCTGCCCCTCGGCGACGAGGGCGAGCGGCTCGACGAGACGGTGGTGGATTCCTACCTCGACGCCACGGCCGGGCTCGTCGCGCCGGGAGGACCGCGCGACCTGGTCACCGTGTACACGCCGCTGCACGGCGTCGGCGGGGAGACGGTGGCCGGCGTGATGGAGCGCGCCGGGTTCCCGGCACCGCACGTCGCGGCGGCACAGGCCGAGCCCGACCCCGACTTCCCGACGGTGGCCTTCCCGAACCCGGAGGAGCCGGGCGCGATGGACCTCGCGATGGGGCTCGCCGCGGAGGTCGGCGCCGACGTCGTGGTCGCCAACGACCCGGACGCCGACCGGTGCGCCGTCGCCGTCCCGGGTGGCCCGCACGGCTGGCGGATGCTGCGGGGGGACGAGGTGGGAGCGCTGCTCGGCGACTTCCTGCTGCGCCGCGGCGTCGGGGGCGTCTACGCCAACTCGATCGTGTCCTCGTCGCTGCTCGGCGCACTCGCCGCGGCGCACGGCCGGCCGCACGAGGAGACGCTGACCGGCTTCAAGTGGATCGGCCGCGTCGAGGACCTCGCGTTCGGCTACGAGGAGGCGCTCGGCTACTGCGTCGCGCCGGACCTGGTGAAGGACAAGGACGGCGTCTCGGCGCTGCTGCGGGTCGTGGAGCTCGCTGCGGAGCTGAAGGCCGAGGGCCGCACCCTGGACGACCGGCTGGACGACATCGCCCGGGAGCACGGGCTGTACGCCACCGACCAGCTGTCGGTCCGGGTGACCGACCTGGCCATGATCGCCGACGCCATGACCCGGCTGCGGACCTCCCCGCCCGAGCAGCTCGGCGGCCTGCACGTGGACCGCGTCGACGACCTCGCGCTCGGCAGCTCGCGTCTCCCGCCGACCGAGGGCCTGCGTTACCACCTCGCCGAGGGGGCGCGCGTGATCGTGCGGCCGTCCGGGACCGAGCCGAAGCTGAAGTGCTACCTCGAGGTCGTGGTCCCGGTCGAGCCGGGTGAGGTGGGCGGGGTCGACGCGGCCCGGATCGCGGCCGCCGGCCGGTTGGACGCGATCCGCACGGACCTGGCCGCGGCCGCCGGCCTCTGAGCCGGCGCGAGGCACATGACGACGTCGCGCTGCACCTGTCCCTCCAGCAGGAAGGTCTCCTCCCCGCAGGCGACGAAGCCCAGCGCCTCGTAGAACGCGATGGCCCTGGGGTTTCGCTCCCACACGCCGAGGCACAGGTTCGTCATGCCGGACGCCCTCGCCGTGTCGAGCGCCCACGTCACCAGCAGCCGACCGAGGCCGCGCCTGCGGTGGCCCGCCCTGACGTAGATCCGGCCGAGCCGCGACGTGGACCCGGCCCACGCCTCGTCCGGGCGCACGGTGGCGTAGGCGACGGCCTCGCCGTCGTGGCGGACGACCCGCACCGCAGTCCCGCCGGACGCCAGCTCCGCCATCAGCTCGGGCACGAACACGCGGTCGGCGTAGCGCGCCAGGACCTCACCGTCGAGGTCGTCGGCGTAGGCCTCGACGAACGTCTCCCTGGCCAGCGTCGCCAGCTCGGTGGGCTCGGCGGTGGACGTGATCCGGTCGGTCATGGAAGCCACGATGACGCCGAGGCCTTCTCGTGACCTTCCCGCGGTCTTCCCGCCGAGCCGCATCGGAGCTCGGCCGTCACTCCTCGCGCTCGGTCGGCGCGGCGGCGGCGTCACCGAGCACCACCTCGACGGCCTCCTCGAGGGACAGCCGGGCCCCCTCGGCGAGGAGCCGGGCGAGCTCCCGCTCACCCAGGGCGCCCCGCAGCGCGGTGACGACACGCTCGTGCTCGGAGAGGTCGCCGGGGTG
>Ga0075331_1000240_pt1 | contig 11868 bp, 10 predicted proteins | sample MayberrySE_TuleA_FD_120090 | JGI IMG/M metagenome (GOLD analysis project Ga0075331, IMG submission 120090) | Natural and restored wetland microbial communities from the San Francisco Bay, California, USA, that impact long-term carbon... | ecosystem: Environmental > Terrestrial > Soil > Wetlands ... | reverse complement strand
GTCCGCGTCGAGTCCGGCCAGGCACCGGAGGTGCGCACCGTCCGGATCGGCTCGCGCACGGTCCCCTACTGGGAGGCGGGCTCGGCCTACCTTCCCTACGGCGAGGGGTACTTCGTCGCCGGGGCGTTGCAGGGCGCCTACGCGATGAACTGGGCCTTCAGCATGCCGGTGGTGACGACTCCCGCCGACCTCGGCGGCCAGGCGGGCGCGGCCGGCCACGCCGGGTACGACGGGTCCTTCGGAGGAGGGTTCGACGGCGGGATGGACGGCGGCGGAGCCGCGGGCGGCGGGGACTGACCAGCGTCAGGCGGGCGAGTGCACCAGGTAGCGCTCGTCCTCGATCGGCCGGCCCCAGTAGTGCTCCTCCGGCAACGGGAGTACGGCGCACTCCCGGCCCGTGCTCTCGACGAGCGACCGGGTCTGCTCGGCGGTGAGTCCCGCGCCCGTCGACCAGCTGCCCTCGACGAGCAGCAGCCGCCCACCCGGAGCGAGCAGTCGCGTCCACCGCTCGAGCCCGGCGGCCGGGTCGGGCAGGGCCCAGAGCACGTGGCGGGAGAGCACGACGTCGTAGGTCCCGTCGGGAAGGGCCGGGTCGGCGGCGTCCCCGACGCGGAACGTGAGCGACCGGTCGGAGGAGGCCGCCGCCTTCTCCTCGGCCAGGCCGACCATCGCCGGGGACAGGTCGAGCCCGTCCACCCAGTAGCCGCACTCCGCGAGCAGCACGCTGAGCGTGCCGGTCCCGCAGCCGAGGTCGGCGACCCGGGCGGGCGCCGGAGGCAGGTGGTCCAGGAGCAACGACTGCCATGCCGCGCGAACCGCCGGGTCGTGCAGGCCGTGGTCCGCCGCCTCGTCGAAGGTGGGCGCCTCGGCGTCCCAGGCCTCCGCGGTGTGCTCGGAGCGGGTCACGCGGTGGCCCAGCCCGGGTTCCAGCCCTCGACCTCGTCGGCCTTGCGCTCCTTGGGGCCGGTGTACACCGCCGACGGGCGGATCAACCGGCCGGTCCGCTTCTGCTCGAGGATGTGCGCGCTCCAGCCTCCCGTGCGCGCGCAGGTGAACATCGAGGTGAACATCGCCGGCGGGACCTCGGCGAAGTCGAGCACGATCGCGGCCCAGAACTCCACGTTGGTCTCGAGCACGCGGTCCGGACGGCGCTCGCGCAGCTCGGCGAGCGCGGCCTTCTCCAGCTCCTCGGCGACCGCGTAGCGGGGCGCGTCGAGCTCGCGGGCGGTGCGGCGCAGGACACGGGCGCGCGGGTCCTCGGCGCGGTAGACCCGGTGCCCGAAGCCCATCAGCCGCTCCTTGTTGTCGAGCAGCTCCTTGACGTAGGCCCGGGCGTCGCCGCGCTTCTCGACCTCCTCGATCATGCCGAGCACGCGCGAGGGGGCGCCGCCGTGCAGCGGCCCGCTCATGGCGCCGATCGCGCCGGAGAACGCCGCCGCGACGTCCGCCCCGGTCGAGGTGATCACGCGCGCGGTGAACGTGGAGGCGTTCATGCCGTGCTCCGCGGCACTGCTCCAGTAGGCGTCGATGGCCCTGACGTGCCTGGGGTCGGCCTCGCCCTTCCAGCGGATCAGGAACCGCTCGGCGAGCGTGCTGCCCTTGTTCACCTCACCCTGCGGCACGACCGGCTGGTGCAGGCCGCGTGCGGACTGGGCGGCGTACGAGAGCACCATCACCGCCACCCGGCTCAGGTCGTCGCGCGCCTGCTCGTCGCTGATGTCGTAGGTCTGGCGGAAGCCGAACGCCGGCGCCAGCATCGCGATCGCGGCCTGGACGTCGACGCGCACGTCACCGGTGTGGACGGGGATGTTGTACGCCTCGGCGGGCGGCAGGCCCGGGTCGTACGACCCGTCGATGAGCAGGCCCCAGACGTTCTCGAACGGGACGCGCCCGACGATGTCCTCGATGTCGACGCCGCGGTACCGGAGGGCCGACCCCTCCTTGTCCGGCTCGGCGATCTGCGTCTCGAAGGCGACCACGCCCTCCAGCCCGTGCTGGACCTCGCTCATGCACTGCTCCTCTGCGTCGACACGCCGTCGTGCGGCTTCGGGGCCCGCTCGTCCGATGCCGTCCGGTTCGTCGGGCCGGTGCGAGCGTGGCAGGGCCATGATGCCGTGTCGGCCCCGCACCGTCACCCGCGCCCGGGCGGCGACGGCCCGCGGGAGGTGGAGCGCGTCACCGCGGTGCACGCCACGGGTGGGTCTATGTTCGGGTCGTGAGCGAGCGGATCCTGGCCGAGCTGAGACGTGAGTACGCCGCCGGCGGGCTGTCGGAGCGAGACCTGCTGCCGGAGCCGGTGGCGATGTTCCGGCGTTGGCTGCACGACGCGACGGCGGCCGGGCTCCACGAGCCGAACGCCATGGTGGTGGCGACGGTGGCGACGGACGGCCGGCCCTCGTCCCGGATGGTGCTGCTCAAGGGGCTCGACGAGCGCGGCTTCGTGTTCTTCACCAACTACCGCTCGCGCAAGGCCGGGGAGCTCGACGCGAACCCGTCCTGCTCGCTGCTGTTCCCCTGGCACGTCCTCGAGCGGCAGGTGCGCGTGGACGGGACGGCGACGCGGCTGACCGAGCAGGAGAACGCGGGGTACTTCGCGAGCCGCCCCCGTGCCTCGCAGCTCGGCGCGTGGGCGTCCCCGCAGTCGCAGGTGGTCTCCTCGCGGGCCGAGCTCGACCGGCGTTACGACGACGTGGCGACCCGGTTCGGCGAGGACAGCGACGTGCCGCTGCCGCCGCACTGGGGCGGCTACCGGGTGGTACCGGAGGCCGTCGAGCTGTGGCAGGGCCGGCGCGGTCGGATGCACGACCGGCTGCGCTACCGCCGTACAGACGGCCAGGACGGTGGCTGGGCCGTGGAGCGGCTCGCGCCCTGACGGCCGCGTCCGGTCGAGGTCGGCCGCCCGGGCAGCAGGCGGCCCGTGGGTGTGCCGCGTCCTCAGGGAGGACCGCGACGTCTCCGGCGGACGACCGGAGCACCCACGGGCCGGGTGACTGCTCGGAATTTCCAGCGCGCACACGAGCCGGTCAAGAGCACCGTCGTGCCGTGCTGGTCGGTGCGCTGCTAGAGAGCAGCCACCTCACGCGTCCAAGAAGAATTCACTGCCGGACCACCTCCTTTCCCGTGTCCTGCCACGGTACGTGGCGCCGGGGCCGGCCTCAACAGCTTTCTCGAACGACCCTGCCCACGTGCGGCGGCAGCACCGCGCCGCCGCCTGCCCGCGGAGGATCAGCCCGACACCGCAGACCTGCGCCCGTCGGACGGGCCACCGCCGGTGTCAGGCGGGCCGGAACCAGGCAGCGGTGTCGGGCGGGAGCCGGCGGACGCCCCGCGCGGCCTCGACGAGGTCAGCGCCGCTCGTCATGAGCAGCTCGCCGGCCTCGTCCGGGACCCGCGCGGGCCGGGAGCCGCAGTTGACCAGGCACACCAACGCGTCGGCGCCGTCGCCGCGGCGGAACGCCAGGGTGCCCGGCGCGGAGGTCACCGGGGTCAGCGCGTGCGGCATCCCGGCCGCCACCTCGCGGCGCAGGGCGAGCAGGTCGCGGTAGAAGCCGAGCGTCGAGGCCGGGTCGTCCTCCTGGGCCTCGACCGTGCAGTGCACCCACGAGCGTGGCTGGGGCAGCCACGGCTGGCCGTCGCCGCGGCCGAACCCGAAGGGTGGTTGCTCGCCGGACCACGGCAGCGGCACACGGCAGCCGTCGCGGCCCTCGTACTCGCCGCCGGTGCGGTGGTAGGCGGGGTCCTCCCGGTCGTGCGGGGGGACGTCGACCTGCTCGAGGCCCAGCTCCTCGCCCTGGTAGACGTACGCCGACCCAGGAAGCGCCATCATCGTCATGACCGCCGCGCGGGCCCGGTCGAGACCTTCCGGCCCGCCGCCGTAGCGCGTCGCGTGCCGGACCACGTCGTGGTTCGACAGAACCCAGGTCGGCGATGCGCCCACCGGGCCGACGGCCGCGAGTGTCTCGTTGACGACCTTGCGGAACGCCGAGGCCGACCACGGCGCCGAGAGCCAGTGGAAGTTGAACGCCTGCTGCAGCTCGTCGGGGCGCACGTACGCCGCGGTCGACTCCGGCGTCTCGGTCCAGGCCTCGGCGACGGCCATCCGGTCCCCGTCGTACTCGGCGAGCACCTTGTGCCAGCGGCGGTACACCTCGTGCACCTCCGGCTGGTCCCACATGATGAGGCCCTCGCCGGGCTTGCGGTCGCGCAGCTCGTACGGCTTGAACAGGCCGTGCGCCACGTCCACGCGGAACCCGTCGACCCCACGGTCGAGCCAGAACCGCAGCACGGACTCGAACTCGTCGCCGACCTCGTCGTTCCACCAGTTCAGGTCGGGCTGCGTGGAGTCGAACATGTTGAGGTACCACTGGCCGTCGGCGACGCGGGTCCAGGCCGGCCCGCCGAAGATCGACGTCCAGTTCGTGGGCGGCTCGTCGCCGTCGGCGCCGCGCCCGTCGCGGAACACGAAGCGGTCGCGCTCGGAGGAGCCCGGGCCGGCCTCGAGCGCGGCCAGGAACCACGGGTGCTCGCTCGAGGTGTGGTTCGGGACGACGTCCACGATGACCTTGATGTCGAGGGCGTGCGCGGTCGCGAGCATCCGGTCGAAGTCGTCGAGGGTCCCGAACAGCGGGTCGACGTCGCGGTAGTCGCTCACGTCGTAGCCGTGGTCGTGCTGGGGGGAGACGTAGAACGGGGTGATCCACACCGAGTCGACGCCGAGGTCGGCGAGGTAGGGAAGCCGCTGCTCGATGCCGGGGAGGTCGCCGACCCCGTCCCCGTTGCCGTCGGCGAAGCTGCGGACGTAGATCTCGTAGCAGACCGAGTCGCGCCACCACGGGACGTGGTCGGGTCCGGGACGGCCCGTCGGGGCGCCCGACGGCGGCTGGCTGGCGTGGATTTGCACGTTCCAATCCCAAGCCAGCACGGCGGCTGCTGTCAACCCGTCGTGGTGGCGCCAAACGTGTCGACGCGACCCGGATCACGCGGTCGGGCGGAGCGGCGCGGCAAAGGGGACCTTGGACCCGTGTCCGGTGACGCGACGCACGGCACTCTTGAGGGGACTGAGAGGAGGTCGCCGTGACCGCACCCATGGAACTCACCGTGGACGAGTGTCTGGAGCTGTTGAACAGCAACGTCGTGGGCCGGGTCGCCATCAGCACCCCGGTCGGACCGCGCATCGTGCCGGTCAACTACGCCATGCACGGCGATGCCATCGTGTTCCGCACCGCGCCGTACAGCGAGCTCGGCACGTACGGCTGGAACGCGGACGTGGCCTTCGAGATCGACCACATCGACTACGAGAAGCACCAGGGCTGGAGCGTCGTCGCGATCGGTCGTGCGGAGCTCATCGAGGACCCGGACGAGGTCGCCGACATCCGCCGGACCTGGGACCCGAGGCCCTGGGCGGCGGGTCAGCGCAACCTCTACATGAAGGTCAGCTGGCGCGACCTCAGCGGTCGCCGGGTCGGTGCGGACTGGTCGCCCGGCACGATGGCACCGGTCCACCGGGCGCTCTGACCCGACCCGGCGGTCTCGGCCGTTCGCGGGCGGGTGGCCCGCTAGGGTCGAGCCATGGATCGGCTCGATCTCCCGGAGCACGTGCAGGCGCTGCTGGACGCCGTGGTGGCGATGGGCTCCGACCTCGACCTGCACAGCGTCCTCGAGCGGATCACGGTCGCCGCTTGCCAGATCACGGGCGCCCGCTACGGCGCGCTCGGGGTCATCGGCAGCGGGGGCGACGAGCTGGTCGACTTCGTCACCCACGGCGTCAGCCAGGCGCAGCGCGACGCGATCGGTGAGCTGCCCCGCGGCCACGGCATCCTCGGCCTCCTCATCGAGCACCCGCAGCCGCTCCGCCTGAAGGACCTCAAGCAGCATCCCCAGTCCTACGGGTTCCCGCCCCACCACCCACCCATGGAGACCTTCCTCGGGGTGCCGGTGCGGATCCGCGGACGCGTCTTCGGCAACCTGTACCTCACCGAGAAGCCCGACGGCGCTGACTTCACCGAGACGGACGAGCGCCTCGTCGGCGCCCTGGCCAACGCCGCCGGCTTCGTCATCCAGAACGCGCAGACCTTCGCGCGCAGCGAGCGGCGCCGACAGTGGTTGGAGGCCACCGGCCGGGTCACCGAGGCGCTCCAACCACCCGTCCAGCTCGAGGAGGCGCTGCGCCAGATCGTGATCGGCACCCGCCGGGTCAGCGGTGCCGCCGCGGTAGCGCTGCTCGAGGAGCGCGACGGGAAGCGCCTCGTCGCCGCAGCCGACGGGCCGGACGCGAGCCGGGTCGGCGACCTCGTGGAGCGGCTGGCCGAGGACATCGACGCGGCCGAGGGCGGCAGCGACCCCCGGCTGGTGCACGCCGGGTCGCGGCGCGGGGTCACCAGCACGGTGGTCCTGCTACCGCTGCGCTCCCACATCGCGGATGCGGGGATCCTGCTCGTCGCGCTCGAGGCGCGTGCCGCCCTCGAGCCCGAGGAGGCCGAGCTGCTCGCCGGTTTCGCCGACCAGGCCAGCCTGGCGCTCGACCGCGCGCAGGCGCTCGCCGACCGCGAGGAGCTCCTGCTCGTCGCGGACCGGGACCGCATCGCCCGAGACCTCCACGACCTGGTGATCCAGCGGCTCTTCGCCACCGGCCTCCAGCTGCAGGGCGCCCGCCGCATGGCGCTCAGCGACGACGTCAAGACGCGGCTCGACGCAGCCGTGGCCGACCTCGACGTCACGATCCGCGACATCCGCTCGACGATCTTCGAGCTCCAGCACGCGCACACCCAGTCGCTGCGGGCCGACGTCCGCGGCGTGGTCAAGGAGTACGTCCCGGTGCTCGGCTTCTCGCCCCTGGTACGCACGAACGGGCCGATCGACAGCGTGGTCCCGCGCGTCCTGGCGGACCAGCTCCTGGCGGTGCTGCGGGAAGCGCTGTCCAACATCGCACGTCACGCCGAGGCGCAGGCCGCCATGGTCGAGGTCGACGCCGCGGACGACCGGCTGGTCCTGCGGGTGGTCGACAACGGCAAGGGCCTGCCCGTCGACCGGCACGAGAGCGGGTTGCGCAACGTGCGGCGTCGCGCGACCGAGCACCGGGGCGCAGTGCAGATGGTCCCGGAGGAACCGAGCGGTACCCGGCTGGAGTGGAGCGTCCCGCTCGGCTGACCGCCGTCTCTCAGTCCTCGGCCGTGGGAACCACGAGCACCGGGACCGTGGAGTAGTGCAGCACCGCGCGAGTCACGGACCCGAACGGGAAGCCGAGCGTGCGGTGGCTCGACCGACGCCCGAGCACGACGAGCTGTCCGTCCTTCTCCGCCTCGTCGAGCACCGCCATGGCCGGGTGGTGCGACGACGCCACCGGGCGCAGGTCGACGTCGGGATACCGCTCCCGCCAGTGCACGAGCAGCGCGTGGAACCGCTCGTGCGACTCCCGCTCCCACTCGTCCACGGGCGAGTCGGACCACACCGGCGCACCCGGGGCCTCCCAGCCGTGCACGGCCATGAGCGGGACCCCGAGGCGTTCGGCCCGCCGGAAGGCGAGCTGCAGCAGGCGTCGGCTCTCGCGGTACGGGTCGACGCCGACGATGATCGGACTGCCTTCGTGCTCGGCCTCGTCCCAGCCCGTGGGTACGACGGCCACCGGCACGGTCGCCCGACCGGCGACGGCCAGCGAGGTGGAGCCCACGATCAGGCGGGGCAACGCCGAGAGGCCACGCTTGCCGACCACCAGGAGCCGGGCGTGGCCGAGGTGCTCCAGGATCGCCGCAGACGCGGGACCGTGGTGCACCTCGGTGTACACCTGTGCCGCCGGCACCCGGTCCTGGACGGACGCGGCGAGGCGGTCGAGCAGCTTCATGGCGTCGTCCTGACCGAGCCGTGGCGGGAAGCGCGGCCTGTGCCGCTCCTCGACGACGGCGACGAGCCGCAGGTCCGCGCCGGTGCGGGCGGCCTCACGTGCGGCCCAGTCCAGGGCGCTCGTCGAGCCCTCGGATCCGTCGATCCCGACGACGACCGGGGAGTGGGCCGCGGCCCACTCCCCGGTCGACGGGTCGGTCTGTTCGCTCATCGCAGCACAGGGTAGCGGCGGACGAGCCGGGTACGAGCCCACTTCCGGCCGAGGCCCCAGGTGTCGCCCGCGAGCGTGAGCGCCAGGACCACCAGGACGATCGCGCCGGCCAGGTGGTCGTCCATGACGGGGTTGTTCTCGAGCGGCAGCGACGCGGCGTACATCAGCAGGTAGAGCAGCGCGCCGGCGGCGGCGGCGATCCGCATGCCGATGCCGGTGAACAGGGCGAAGCCGATGCCGAGCAGGCCGATCATGAACAGCCAGTCCGCCCAGGTGTCGCCGGCCATCCCGTTGAAGAAGTCCTTGAACGGGTTGTTCGCCGGCACGCCGAAGGCCAGGAAGCCCTCGGTCGGGCTGCCGCCGTTGAGCCAGGCCGCGTCCTGGGCCATGAAGTCGATGCCGGTGCGGACACCTTCCTCGTCGCGTACGGCACCGGTGCCGAAGCCGAGGGCGAGCAGCTTGTCGAAGAACGCCCAGAGGAACGTGATGCCATAGCCGATACGGAGCACGGCGAGGCCCTTGCGGGCCGCGGAGTGCGTGACGATGTCGGTCTCGACGAGAACGTCGGCCGCATCGATGGTGGGGTCGTGGTGGCGGAGAGTACTCATGGCGTGTCGCCTCCTGGTGGTGGTCATGCTGTTCCGCACCCCAAGGCTCTCGCCTCAGGCGGGTCCGGCAGCAGGGCCGAGCGCCACTCCGTCCACGGGACCTTGGTCCCGACCTGGTCTGGTCCGCGGGGCGGCGTCTCAGCCGAGCAGCTTGGAGGCGAGGACCGCAGCCTGCGTGCGCCGCTCGAGCCCGAGCTTGGCCAGGATGCTGGAGACGTAGTTCTTGACCGTCTTCTCGGCGAGGAACATGCGCTCGCCGATCTGCCGGTTCGTCAGGCCCTCGGCGATGAGCGCGAGGATCTTGCGCTCCTGCTCGGTCAGCGAGGCCAGCTCCTCGTGCTGCTCCGGGCCGTTGCGCACACGGTCCAGGACCCGCGCGGTCAGGGAGGGGTCGATCAGGGACTGGCCGGAGGCGACCCGTCGGATGCCGTCGACGAGGTCGCTGCTGCCGATCTGCTTGAGGACGTAGCCGGCCGCGCCGGCCAGGATGGCGGCGAACAGCGCCTCGTCGTCGTCGTAGCTGGTGAGGATCAGCGCCTTGATCGTCGGGTCGATCGACCGCACGTCGCGGCAGACGTCGATGCCGCTGCCGTCGGGAAGCCGCGCGTCGAGGACCGCCACGTGGGGTCGCAGCGCCGGGATCCGGGCCCGGGCCTCGGAGGCGGTGCCCGCCTCGCCGACCACCTCGATGTCACCCTCGGCCTCGAGGAGGTCACGCAGGCCGCGTCGCACGACCTCGTGGTCGTCGAGGAGGAACACGCGGATGGTCTCGTCGCTCATGATGCCTTTCTACCTCACCGGCCAGGACGGTCCGGGTCGACCCGGCGCGCCGGGGTTGACCTGTTGCCGTGAAGTCGGGACCTTCGACTCAGGCGTGCGATGCCATTCACCGGGCACGGTACGTGCGACCACCCGGCTGGAGGCTGCCCGCGCGCTTCGTCCTCGGACCCAGGAGACCCATGAGCACGACCGAATCGACCCCCAGCTCCGTCGCGGCCCCCGCACGCCCCGGTCTGATGCTGGCGATGGCCACCCTCGGGTTCGCCCTGAACTTCTGGGCCTGGGCGCTGATCAGCCCCCTGGGACCGCTCTTCCGTGAGGAGGGCACCCTCGGTGAGCTCAGCGAGGGCGACGTCGCGCTGCTCGTCGCGGTCCCGGTGATCGTGGGCTCGCTCGGCCGCATCCTGGTGGGGGCGCTGACCGACCGGTACGGCGGCCGGCTGATGTTCCCGGTGATCTCGGGGATCACGATCGTGCCTATCCTCTTCATCGCCTTCTTCGCCCTCGACTCCTACACCCTGCTCCTCGTCGGCGGCTTCTTCCTGGGCATCGCGGGCACCGCGTTCGCGGTCGGCGTTCCGTTCGTCAACGCCTGGTTCCCCCCGGAGCGTCGTGGCCTCGCGGTGGGCGTCTTCGGCGCAGGCATGGGAGGTACGGCGATCAGCGCGCTGACCACGGTGAAGCTCTACGAGAACCTGGGTCCGCGTTCCCCGTTCCTCATCACGGCCGTGGCGCTGGCCGTGTACGCCGTCGCCGCCTGGCTCGTCATGCGCGACGCCCCGGGCCGGACCGCACCGACGACCTCGCTGATGAGCAGGCTGGTCGCCAACTCCAAGCTCCCGATCACGTGGCAGGCCTGCATCCTCTACGCGGTCGCCTTCGGCGGCTACGTCGCCTTCTCGGTCTACCTGCCCTCCTACCTCAAGGTCGCCTACGACCTCACGCCTGCCGACGCCGCGAACCGGATGGCGGGGTTCGTCGTGATCGCCGTCCTCATGCGTCCCGTGGGCGGCTGGCTGTCGGACCGGCTCGGACCCATCCCTGTGCTGACCGGTGGCTACGCCGTCGTGGCCGTCGGGGCCGCCGTGGCCGCGACCACGCCGATCCTGGAGCACGTGGGCACGGTCGCCTTCCTCGGCATGGCCGCGGCGCTGGGCTCCGGCAGCGGTGCGACGTTCGCCCTCATCGCACGGGTCACCGACCCCGGCCGGGTGGGTGGCGTGACCGGCCTGGTGGGAGCCGCCGGTGGACTCGGCGGGTTCGTACCCCCGCTGATCATGGGTTACGTCTACGGCCGGACCGACTCGTACGCCATCGGTCTGGTGCTGCTCTCGGTCACTGCCGCGCTCACGATGGTGCTGACCATGACGGTCGTGCGACGGACGGATCAACGCCATGCGGCGGAGGTGGCTGCCGGGGTCTGACCCGGTGACGCCATGACCGACGAGCGGTTCGCGCGACGGCTCGCCCGCGCTGTCGAGAGCCTGACGCCCGGCTACTTCGCGCTCGTGATGGCCAGCGGCATCATCTCGGTCGGCATGCACCTCGAAGGGTTCCAGGTGCTGTCGACCGTGCTGCTGATCGTCTGCGGGGCTGCCTTCGTCACGCTGCTAGCCCTGACCGCCTGGAGGTTCGTGGCCTACCGGGCCGCCGTCAACGACGACTTCATGGACCCGCGGCGGGCGTTCGGGTTCTTCACGTTCGTCGCCGGCACGAACGTGCTCGGTGTGAGGCTGGGGATGGAGGGCTGGCACGTCGTGACCGCGGTGTTGCTGGCGATCTCCGGCGTGGCCTGGCTGGTGCTGGGTTACGTCGTGCCCTGGACCGCAGTGCTCGGCCGGCAGCAGCGACCCGTCGTGGTGACCGCCAACGGCACGTGGTTCATCTGGGTCGTCGCGAGCCAGTCGGTGGCGGTCGCCGCGGCGACCATCGAGCCGGTGTTCGACCCGGTGCGTCGCGAGCTGGCTCTGCTCGCCATCACGTCGTGGTCCGTCGGGGTCTTCCTGTACGGCGCCGCCGGTGTCATCGTCAGCCTCCGTCTCATGCTGTACCCCTTCGGGCCGGAGGAGCTGACACCGCCGTACTGGGTGTCCATGGGTGCCCTGGCCATCACCGTTCTCGCAGGCGCCCGGATCATCGAGATGGCCGACGCGCCAATGGTGGCCGTCACCCGCGACCTGATCGCCGGCCTCGCCGTCGTGTTCTGGGCCTTCGCGACCTGGCTGATCCCCGTGCTGGTCGTTGCGGGCTGGTGGCGGCACGTGCGGCGACGCGTACCGCTGCGCTACGAGGCGACGTTGTGGAGCATCATCTGCCCCCTCGGCATGTACGCCGGGGCCGGCATCTACCTGGGGCGCACCGACCGGCTTCCGGTGGTCTCGGCGGTGGGCGCGATCGAGCTGTGGGTCGCCTTCGCCGCCTGGTTCGTGGTGG
>Ga0075331_1000239_pt1 | contig 11882 bp, 10 predicted proteins | sample MayberrySE_TuleA_FD_120090 | JGI IMG/M metagenome (GOLD analysis project Ga0075331, IMG submission 120090) | Natural and restored wetland microbial communities from the San Francisco Bay, California, USA, that impact long-term carbon... | ecosystem: Environmental > Terrestrial > Soil > Wetlands ... | reverse complement strand
GAGCACGCGGAGCGTCGTGGCCACGACGCGATCGGCCGCCTGCTCGCGCGCGCGAACCGCTGACGGCGTTTCACCCGGAAGCGCCTGAGACGACGGTCACGACGCGGCGCGCAGACCCGGTCAGCGGCCCCCAGCCTCGGCTACCGTGGATCGGTGACCACGACCAGCCACGACGCCCATCCCCGTGTGGGTGGCTACCGGCTCCTCGCCAAGATCGGCGAGGGCGGCATGGGCGTGGTCCACCTCGCGCAGCCCGCGGACGGGCCGAGGGTCGCGCTGAAGGTGCTGCGGCCGCACGTGATCGGCGACGACGAGGCCCGCGAACGGCTGAGCCGCGAGGTGGCCTCGCTGCGCCGGGTGCGCAGTCCCCGGGTCGCCGAGGTGCTCGACGCGGACCCGTGGGGCGAGACGCCCTACGTGGCGACCCGCTACGTCCCGGGGCTGTCGCTGCACCAGCACGTCCGAGAGCACGGCCGCGTCGAGGGTGAGGACCTGCGCTGGTTCGCCGCCTGCCTGGCCGAGGCGATGGCAGCGGTGCACACCGTCGGGGTCCTGCACCGCGACATCAAGCCGTCCAACGTCCTGCTCGAGGGGCGCTCCCCGGTCCTCATCGACTTCGGCCTGGCCCGCCTGGCCGAGGACCCCCGGCTCACGCACACCGGCTGGCTGCTCGGGACGCCGGGCTACCTCGCCCCGGAGATCCTCTACGGCGACGACGCCACCACCGCCTCCGACGTGCACGCGTGGGCGGCCACCGTGGTCTTCGCCGCCACCGGCCGGCCTCCCTACGGCACCGGTCCCGCGATGGCGATCATGGACCGGGTCCGCCGCGGCGAGCACGACCTCACCGGCGTGCCCGAGGACCTGCTGCCGCTGATCACCCGGGCACTGGACCCCGAGCCCGACGCCCGGCCGACCACCGGGCACCTGATGGCGTACCTGCGGGCCGGCGCCGAGACCAGCGCCCCGCAGCCGGAGCGTCCGGCGGGGCCTGCCGACCAGCCCACCATGCCCTGGATGCTGGCGCACGGTGCGCCGGACGACGCCGCCGGTGACCAGCATCCGCCGACGCGTGCCTACACCGTGGCGGCGCCGGTGCAGCCGGCCCACCCTGCTCCCGGTGCCGCTCGCGAGCCCTACGTGCAGCCGCCGCCCCCGACCGGTACCGCCGCGGGCTCCCCGCGTCCCCAGCTGCTGCCGCCGACCCGCTACCGCACGAGCGGGACGGCGAGGCTGCAGCGTGGCCTCCTCCTCGGTGGGGCACTGGCCGCGGTCGCGGTCGGGTCGGCCGTGGCGCCGTACCTCACCTTCATCGGGCTGGCGCTCGTCGTCCTGCTGGTCCGCACCTTCTCCTGGACGGGCCAGGCGGCGCGCGAGCGACAGCACCTGCGCGGCCGGCGGCGGTGGTACGACGGCCCGCTGACGGCGCTCACCACGCCCTGGTACCTGCTCGTCGCCGGAGGCGGCACGGCCCTGCTCCTGGGATGGTCCGGCCTGGTCACGTTCGTCGTGGCGCTCGGGGGCGCCCTGTTCGGCACGCCCCACCCGCTGCTGCTGATCGCCTGCGGGACCCTGCTCGGGCTGCTCACCTGGTGGGGGCCGGGCGCCAAGCGGCTGCGGCTCCCGGTCCGGCGCGTGGCTGCGGCGCTCACCCGGGATCCGTGGGTGGGGTGGACCGCGGTCGCCGGCATGGTCATCGTCCTGGTGCCGCTCGCCCTTGCCCTCGCGGCCGGCGAGCTGTCCTGGCGGCCCGCGCCCGGGCCGCCGTGGCGCGACGGCACCCTGATCGGCACCCTCACCGACTGGCTCTGACCCCCTGGGGCACGACCGCGCTCAGGCCGGGCGCACCTGCACGACCACGGGCTGGCAGGTGTTGTTGACGAAGCCGCCCCGGTTCCACGGCGGCAGGTCCGGCTGCACGCGGCCCGACGCGTCGTGGGCCCGTACCCGCAGCCGGTGCAGCCCCGGCGGGGCCACCCACGCGACCGTGAACGACCGCCACGCCCACCGGTGCTCGGCGGGGCCGAGGTCGGCGTCGGTCCACGTCGCCCCGTCGTCACAGCTGACCTCGACCCGGTCCACCGGCGCCCACCCGGACCAGGCGCGGCCACGGAGCACCACCGGGCCGGCGGACAGGAACCGTGCCCTGGTCGCGAACTCGGCGACGCCGGGGGGCTCGAGCAGGGCGCGCGGTTCGATGCGGGTGACCGGGACCCCCTCCTCGTCGGCGTCCTGGCGCAGCCGGTACGCACGGTTCTGGAACCCGTCGAAGGGGTGGTCGACCACCGTGACCGAGCGCAGCCACTTGACGCTGGTCATGCCGTACCACCCCGGCACGACCACCCGGGCCGGGAAGCCGTGCTGCACGGGCAGGGGGGCGCCGTTCATCTCGTAGGCGACGAGGACGTCGGGGGCGAGCGCCTCCTCGAGGGGAAGGCCGCGGGCGTAGTCCTGCTCGACCCCGCGCTCCACGCCGTGGTCGTGCCCGGTGAGGACGACGTCGACCGCGTCGGGGTCGGGCACGGCGCGGGCCAGCACGTCGGCGAGCCGGGCGCCGGTCCAGTCGGCGGTGCCGACGGCGCCGTCGAGCCACGGCTGGCTGACCGGCCGGGGGGTCAGCGCCGCGCGGCCGTTGCCGGCGCACTCCAGGGTCACCCGCACCGTGTGCCGGGGCAGCGACCGGAGCTCGTCGAGCGTGAGCTCCACCGGCTCGGCCACCTTCCCGCTGACGCCCAGCCGCCAGGACGCGGCATCCACCGCCGGCATGTCGTAGTGCGTGAGCAGGTAGTGCAGGCCCGGCGGCGTGACGTCGTCGCGCAGCGCCTCCAACGGCATCGCGTGGTTGCGGCCGGCGAGCCGCAGCTCCTCGGCGGTGATGCCCTCGGCGGGGTCGGCGACCCGGCCGGGCGGCGAGACACGTTCGGGGGACACGGTCATGGGAGACCACCTCGCCTTCTCCCGATCTGTGTACTCCCTCCGCGCCGCGGGGGAAACCGCCCGATCGGGTGGCTGCATCCGCGATGCGGGATCCGGTTCCGCCATGCGGGCATCGGTGGCAGACTCGGGGACGTGCAGCGCCAGTTCATTATCAGCTAGCGCGTCCTGACCCCAGGACGCGCCGACCTCTCGTGACCACGGGAGGTCTTTTTGTTGCACGACCTGCACCTGACCGCCCAGTCCACGAACCGAGGGACACCCCGATGAGCACCACCGGATTCCACGTCTACGACACGACGCTGCGTGACGGCGCGCAGCAGGAGGGTCTCAACCTCTCCGTCGGGGACAAGCTCACGATCGCCCGTCAGATCGACGGCCTCGGCGTGGGCTACATCGAGGGCGGCTGGCCGGGGGCGAACCCGAAGGACACCGAGTTCTTCCGGCGCGCCCGCGAGGAGCTGCACCTCGAGCACGCCGAGCTCGCGGCGTTCGGTGCCACCCGGCGGGCCGGGGTCAAGGCCGCCGACGACCCGCTGGTCGCGGCGCTGCGCGACTCGGGCGCGGGTGTGGTGACGCTGGTCGCGAAGTCGCACGACCGGCACGTCGAGCTCGCGCTGCGGACCACGCTGGAGGAGAACCTGGCAATGATCCGCGACACCGTCGAGCACCTGCGGACCGAGGGCCAGCGGGTGTTCCTCGACGCGGAGCACTTCTTCGACGGCTACCGCGACAACCGCGACTACGCCCTGGAGGTGCTCCGGACGGCCTACGAGGCCGGCGCGGAGGTCATCGCGCTGTGCGACACCAACGGCGGCATGCTCCCGCCCTGGGTCGGGGACGTGGTGAACGACGTCCTGGCGACCACGGGGGTCCGGGTCGGCATCCACTGCCACAACGACACGGGGTGCGCCGTCGCCAACACGCTCGCCGCCGTCGACGCCGGCGCCACGCACGTGCAGGGCACGCTCAACGGCTACGGCGAGCGCACCGGCAACGCCGACCTGGTCAGCGTGGTGGCCAACCTCGAGCTCAAGGTCGGCCGGCACGTGCTGCCCGAGGGCCTGCTGCGCGACGCGACCCGGATCGCGCACGCCGTCGCCGAGGTCACCAACGTTCCGCCCGCGTCGCGCCAGCCCTACGTCGGGGTCAGCGCCTTCGCCCACAAGGCCGGACTGCACGCCAGCGCGATCAAGGTCGACCCCAACCTCTACCAGCACCTCGACCCGGTCGCCGTCGGCAACGACATGAGGCTCCTGGTCTCCGACATGGCAGGTCGCGCCTCGATCGAGCTCAAGGGCCGCGAGCTCGGCTTCGACCTGAGCGACGACGCGGACCTCGTCTCGCGGGTGACCCGGCGCGTCAAGGAGCTCGAGTCCGGCGGCTACACGTTCGAGGCGGCCGACGCCTCCTTCGAGCTGCTGCTCCTCGAGGAGGTCGAGGGGGTGCGGCCGTCGTACTTCTCCGTCGAGTCCTGGCGGGTGATCACCGACTCCAAGCCCGGCGACGAGGCGGTGTCGGAGGCCACCATCAAGCTGCACGCCGGCGGTGCCCGCATCCTCGCCACCGGGGAGGGCAACGGCCCGGTCAACGCGCTCGACCACGCGCTGCGTGAGGCGATCGGCCAGGCCTACCCCGAGGTGGCCAAGTTCGAGCTGATCGACTACAAGGTGCGCATCCTCGACCAGGGGCACGGCACCGACGCGGTGACGCGGGTGCTCATCGAGACCACCGACGGCGAGTCCTCGTGGGTGACGGTGGGCGTGGGGCACAACGTCATCGAGGCCTCGTGGGAGGCGCTCGTCGACGGCGTGACGTTCGGCCTGCGCCGCCAGGGGGAGCGTCCGCAGTAGCCTTCGACGGCATGACCCAGCTGCACGACCTGACCGCCCTCGAGCAGGGCGCGGCGGTCCGGCGCCGGGAGGTGTCCCCGGCCGAGCTCGTCGAGCACTACCTCGCCCGGGTCGAGCGGATCTCCGACGAGGTCGGCGCTTTCGTCACGGTCACCGCCGACCTCGCGCGGGAGCGGGCGCAGGCACTCGACGACGCGTCCGACGACGCGTCCGACGACGAGCGCCGGGACCCGCTGTGGGGCGTGCCGACCGCGGTCAAGGACCTCAACCTGACCGCCGGGGTCCGCACGACCTTCGGCTCGGCGGTCTTCTCCGACTTCGTCCCCGAGGTCTCCGACGAGGTGGTGCTGCGGCTGGAGGCGGCGGGCACGGTCAGCCTCGGCAAGACCAGCACCCCGGAGTTCGGCACGCCCTGCTACACCGAGCCCGAGGTCGCGCCGCCGGCTCGTACCCCGTGGGACCTGACGAGGACCGCCGGCGGGTCCAGCGGCGGCGCCGGGGCGGCGGTGGCGGCGGGACTGGTCCCCGTGGCCCAGGGCTCGGACGGAGGTGGCTCGCTCCGGATCCCCGCGAGCTGCTGCGGGCTGGTGGGGTTCAAGCCGAGCCGGGGTCGCGTCAGCGCCGCACCGGTGTACGGCGACGTGGTCGGTCTCTCCACGGCCGGGCCGCTCGCCCGCACCGTCCGGGACGCGGCCGCGCTGCTCGACGTGCTCGCGGGACCCGCCGTGGGCGACCCCACGTGGGCTCCGCCCCTGCCTCGCGACGAGCGCTATCTCGGCTGGTGCGACCGGTCCCCGGGACGACTGCGCGTCGCCCGCTTCGTCACGCCGCTGATCGCCGACGTCCCCGTGGACCCGGAGGTGCTCCGCGCCTACGAGACGGCGAGCCGGCTGATCGAGGACCTCGGGCACGACGTCGAGGACATCGAGGTGCCGATGAGCCGCGACGCCGTACCCGTCTTCGAGACGTGCTGGGCGGTCGGCACTGCGGCGTCGGTCCCGCCGGGACGGGAGGACGACGTGCGACCCCTGACCCGCTGGCTGGCCGACCGCGGGCTGGCGGTCCCCGCGCCGACCTACGCGCTGGCCGTGGCCGAGCTGCGCCGGACCGCGGCGGCGACCGTGCGTGCCCTCGCGCCCTACGACGCCGTGCTCACCCCGACGCTCGCGCAGCTGCCCGCCCCCGTCGGGTCCCTGCGCGACGACACCGACCCGGAGCAGGACTTCGAGAACCAGAAGGCGTTCACGCCCTGGACGTCGGCGTGGAACGTCACCGGCATGCCCGCGGTGTCACTGCCGCTGCACCACACGGCGGCCGGGCTGCCCGTCGGCGTCATGCTCGCCGGGCGCACAGGGGAGGACCACCGCCTGCTCGCACTCGCGGCCCAGGTCGAGGCCGCCGCCCCTTGGCGCGACCGGACTCCATCGTGCTGGTGAGGCCGGCCGCTCGCCGGATCACCGGTGGGCGAGGTGCTCCATCTCGCGCTGGATCCTGTCCTCGCTGACCTCCTCGGCCACGTAGACGTCCCAGGCGTTCATGACCACGCCGACGCGCCCGATCGCCACCCTGGACAACGCCGGGCGCCGGGCGGGAGGGTGCTGCCATGCCACTCCGCACCGCGACCACCTGGTGGGGCGTCGTCCTGGACGCCGAGGACGCTCCCGCGCTCGCCCACTTCTACGCCCGCCTGCTGGACTGGCGGGTGTTCGGCGAGGACGAGACCGGCGCGGCCGTGGCCCCGGCGGAGGACGCCGGTTACTACCTCGCCTTCCAGACCGAGAAGCACTACGTACGCCCGGTGTGGCCGGCCGAGCCCGGCGAGCCCCAGATGTCGATGCACGTCGACGTCGCGGTCGAGGACCTCGCGCAGGCCGTGGCGCACGCCTTGGAGTGCGGCGCGGAGCAGGCGGCGTTGCAACCGCAGGACGACGTGCGCGTGATGTTCGACCCGGCCGGCCACCCGTTCTGCCTGTACCTCGACAAGCAGGACGCGTGAACGGACGGGAGGACCGATGGCGGTGCTGACCCCCTACCTCGCAGTCTCGGACGCCCGGGCCGCGATGGACTGGTACGTCGCCCACCTGGGCGCCGCGGTCGTGGTGGAGCCGGTCGTGATGCCCGACGGGCGGGTCGGGCACGTCGAGCTCGCTGTCTCCGGAGCCCGGTTCATGATGGCCGACGAGCACCCCGAGATCGCGGTGGAGGCCCCCGATCCCGGTCGCGGCGCCGCGGTGACCCTGCACCTCGAGCTCGACGACGTGGACACGACGGCCGCCCGCGCCGTGGAGGGCGGCGCGCGGCTCGACCGGGGTCCCGAGGACACCGGGGTGGGTCGCGTGGCTGTTCTGCGCGACCCGTTCGGACATCGCTGGTTCCTGAACCGTCCGGTGCTGTGAGGCGGTCGGTCAGACGGCCAGCAGCCGCTCGCACTCCGCGACCAGGCGGGCCCGCAGCGGTCCACCACGCTCGGCGAAGCGGCGCTGCGCCGAGACGTACTCCTGCTTCCCCTCCGGCGTCTCGACGGGCACGGGGGAGTAGCCGAGGCCCGAGAGGTCGTACGGCGACGCCCGCATGTCGAGGACGCGGATCTCCCGCGCCAGTGCGAAGCAGTCGGCGACCAGCTCCGAGGGGACCATCGGGCTGAGCCGGAAGGCGTGCTTGTAGAGGTCCATCCCCGCGTGCAGGCAGCCCGGCTGCTCGAACGCCTCCCGGTCGTCGCGGCCGGGGCTCAGCGTGTTGCGGGGGCGTGCCGCCTCGCTGAAGAAGCGGAACGCGTCGAAGTGCGAGCAGGCGATCCGGTGCGACTCGACGACGGCGTCCGTGCCGGCGGTGCCCAGCCGCAACGGCCACGACGAGTGCCGCACCTCGGTCTGGTCGAGCCGGTAGACCATCGCCCACTCGTGCATGCCGAAGCAGCCGAGCTGGGCCGGCCGCGACGCGGTCGCGCTGAGCAGCCGGTGCAGCGTCTCCAGCAGCAGCCGCTGCGAGCGCACGTGCCCGGCGGCGACACCGACGGCCCCGCCGGTGGTCGAGTCCGTCGGGACCGTGCCGTACCCCTTGAGCCCGACGTACTCCCGCGCGCCCTCGCCGGCCAGCGCCACGCCGAACCCGGGGTGCCAGCGCCGGAGGGCGGCCGGGCGCTGGGCGTAGTAGGAGAACAGGAAGTCCTCGACCGGGTGCTTCTCGCCGCGTCGCCGGCGCTCGAGGTGCGGCCCGACCCAGGCGTCGACGCGCGCCTCGTGGGCGGCGCGGCGGGCCTGCCACGCCGCCTCGTCCAGCACCACCGGAGCGGCGGTCGTGCGCGCGTTCACAGCCCCGAGGGTAGTTGCGTGGCGGGCGCCGACCCGCCGGTAGGCTCGGGGAGTGCGTATCGCGAGGTTCACCACCGGAGAGGACCCCCAGTTCGGGGTCGTGCACGGCGACGTCGACGACCTCGGCATCCCCGCCGACGACGCGGTCGTCGTGGGCCTGGCCGGAGATCCCCTGTACGTCGGCGTGCAGCTGACCGACAAGGAGTACCCGCTCGCCGACGTGCGGCTGCTCGCCCCGGTCATCCCGCGCAGCAAGGTCGTGGGCATCGGGAAGAACTACGCCGCGCACGCCGCCGAGATGGGCGGTGACGTCCCGGCCGAGCCGCTGATGTTCCTCAAGCCGAACACGTCGGTGGTCGGCCCCGGAGACCCCGTCTTCTACCCGCGGCAGACCTCCAACCTGCACTACGAGGGCGAGCTCGCCGTCGTCATCGGACGGATCTGCCGCGACGTGGCGCCCGAGCGGGTCGCCGAGGTCGTCTACGGCTACACGGTCGGCAACGACGTGACGGCGCGCGACCTGCAGAAGAGCGACGTGCAGTTCACCCGGGCCAAGGGCTTCGACTCGTTCTGCCCGCTCGGCCCCTGGATCGAGACCGAGCTCGACACCAGCGACCTCAAGGTGACCACGCACCTCAACGGCGACCTGGTCCAGGACGGCACCACCAAGGACATGGTCTTCGACGTCGCTGCGCTGGTGTCCCACGTCTCCTCGGTGATGACGCTGCTGCCCGGCGACGTCATCCTCACCGGCACCCCGGAGGGGGTCGGTCCCATGAACGTCGGCGACGAGGTCGAGGTGACCGTCGCCGGCATCGGCTCCCTGACGAACAAGGTGGTTTCCCGTGACTGACGCTGACGCGTCGCCCGTCTCTCCCGACACCCCCGTGCGGGTCCGGATGGCGCCCTCGCCGACCGGTAGCCCGCACGTCGGCCTGGTGCGGACCGCGCTCTACAACTGGGCGTTCGCCCGTCACCACGGCGGCACGTTCGTGTTCCGCATCGAGGACACCGACGCGGCCCGCAACACCCAGGAGTCCTACGACAACCTGATCGACCTCTTGCGGTGGCTCGGGCTGGAGTGGGACGAGGGTCCGGAGGTCGGGGGGCCGTTCGGGCCGTACCTGCAGTCGCAGCGGTTCGAGCTCTACGCCGACGTGGCGGCCAGGCTGCTCGAGTCCGGCCGCGCGTACCACTGCTACTGCAGCGCCGACGAGCTCGACGAGCGCAACGAGATGGCCCGCTCGGAGGGGCGCACCCCCGGGTACGACGGTCACTGCCGCGAGCTCAGCGCCGAGGCGAAGGCGTCGTACGAGGCCGGGGGCCGCAAGCCGGTCGTGCGTTTCCGGATGCCCGACCGGACCATCACGTTCACCGACCTCGTGCGCGGGGAGATCACGTTCTCCTCCGAGCACGTGCCCGACTACGTCCTGGTGCGTGCGAACGGCCACCCGCTCTACACGCTCGTGGCCCCCGTCGACGACGCGCTCATGGAGATCACGCACGTGCTGCGTGGCGAGGACCTGCTGTCCTCGACCCCGCGCCAGATCGCGCTCCACGACGCGCTCGCCGAGATCGGGGTCGGTCCCGGGCGCGCGCCACAGTTCGGTCACCTGCCCTACGTCATGGGCCAGGGCAACAAGAAGCTCAGCAAGCGCGACCCGGAGGCCAACGCCCTCGGCTACCGCGACCGCGGGTTCCTGCCCGAGGGGTTGCTCAACTACATGGCGCTGCTCGGCTGGGCGATCGCCGAGGACCGCGACGTGTTCACGCTCGCGGAGATGGTCGAGGCCTTCGAGATCAGCCGCGTGAACCCGAACCCCGCGCGGTTCGACCTCAAGAAGTGCGAGGCGATCAACGCGGCCCATCTGCGGGCGCTGAGCCTCGAGGACCTGACCGCCCGGATGGTGCCCTACCTCCAGGCCGCGGGCGTGCTGGGGCCCGAGCCCGACGACGCGCAGCGGGCGCTGCTCACCCGGGCGGCTCCGCTGGTGCACGAGCGGATGACCACGCTGGGGGAGTCGGTGGAGATGCTCGGGTTCCTGTTCGTGCCGGAGGGCGGGTTCCGACGGGACCCCGCCGACGTCGAGAAGCTGCTCAACGAGGACGGGCGTGCCGTGGCGAAGGCCGCGCACGACGCCCTTGCGGAGCTCGGGACCTGGGACACCCCGTCCATCGACGAGGCGCTGCGCCGGGCTCTGGTCGAGGAGCTCGGGCTCAAGCCGCGCAACGCGTTCGGCCCGGTGCGGGTCGCCGTCACCGGCCGCCGGATCTCCCCGCCGCTGTTCGAGTCGCTCGAGCTGCTCGGCCGGGAGCGGTCGCTGGCCCGGCTCGCGAGTGCGCAGGAGGCCTGAGCGGCATGAGCGAGGAGCGGCCCGAGCAGCCCGCCGGTCGACCGGGACCGGGGGAGGGCTCCTGGCCGCCCCCGCAGCCGGGTGCGTGGCCGCCCCCGCAGCCGGGGTGGGGGCCCGCGGCGGGGCCCGCGGGCGCACCGTCGTACCCCGGCCAGCGGTACCCGCAGCAGCCGGCCTACCCGGGTCAGCCCTACCCGGGTCAGCCCTACCCGGGTCAGCCCTACCCGGGTCAGCCCTACCCGGGAGGGCCGTACCCGCCGCCGGCACCGGCGTACCCGTCCTACCCGCATCCCGAGCCGCGCGAGTACCACCAGATGCTGCGCACCTGGACGTACTCCTGGTGGCGGCCCGCCGTCGGGATCCTGGTGTGCGGTCTGGCGATGCTGCTGGTCATGCCGATCGTGCTGCTGCCCGTGCTCGCGCTCGGCGTGTGGCTCGAGGGCGGTCCGTTCCTGGACACCTTCCTGCGGTCCGCGACGATGCAGGACATCGGCCCCTCCGCACTCCTGTACCTGAACCTCGTGCTGGGCTCGATGATCCTGGTGACGTGGTTCGTCATCAGGTTCCTGCACCGGATGCGGCCGCGCTGGCTCACGTCGGTGGTGCCCAAGATGCGCTGGCGGTTCCTCGCCATCTGCCTCGGGCTGTCGTTCCTCGCGCTCGTCGCCTCCGTGATCGTCGGCATGTTCCTGCCGGGGGAGGACACGAGCGTGCTCGGGCCGGTGAACGACTTCACCCGCACCACCGCCCTGATCACGCTCGTCGTGGTGCTGACGACGCCGTTCCAGGCGGCGGGGGAGGAGTACCTCTTCCGGGGGTACCTCCTGCAGGCCATCGGCTCGATGATCCGCCGTTCGGACGTCGCGAAGTGGGTCGCGATCGTCGTGACGTCGCTGCTGTTCGCGGTCGCGCACGGGGGTCAGAACTTCCCGCTGTTCTTCGACCGGTTCGCATTCGGCCTCATCGCGGGCTGGCTGGTGATCCGCACCGGCGGGCTCGAGGCGGGCATCGCGCTGCACATCCTGAACAACTTCCTGGCCTACGGGTTCGCCCTGACGTTCGGCGACCTCACCGAGTCCCTCACGGTCGCGGAGGTCAGCTGGTGGAACGTCCCGGTGACCCTCACGCAGGAGGGGGCCTACGCGCTTCTCGTGGTGCTCGTCGCCCGTCGGATGGGCTTGCAGACGCGCACCCGCCCGCCGGTCGACGAGGTGCGCGCCGAGCCCGTCGCCGTGCCCGCGTGACGCTGTCCACCGGGCGGCAGGACGAGCCCTCGGGGCCGGCGCCCCGTTTTGCTGGCCGCAGCCGTCGTCGTGTAACCTCATCCGGGCTTCGCGAGAAGCGCAATCCCATGGGGTATGGGGTAATTGGCAGCCCGACTGGTTCTGGTCCAGTTAGTCTAGGTTCGAGTCCTAGTACCCCAGCGATTT
>Ga0075331_1000238_pt1 | contig 11917 bp, 15 predicted proteins | sample MayberrySE_TuleA_FD_120090 | JGI IMG/M metagenome (GOLD analysis project Ga0075331, IMG submission 120090) | Natural and restored wetland microbial communities from the San Francisco Bay, California, USA, that impact long-term carbon... | ecosystem: Environmental > Terrestrial > Soil > Wetlands ... | reverse complement strand
GCGCTGTCGACCCTGCTCGGTTGGATCGAGGAGTTCGAGGCCGACGTGCTCGTCTGCGGCCCGTCGTTCGGATCGGGGCGATACGGCTACGCATGCGGGGTGCTCGCGCGCGAGGTCGGCCGCCGCGGCATCCCGGTGGTCGCCGCCATGACGCCCGACTCGCCCGGCGTGCTCGCCGCGGAGGGCGCCGCCCACATCGTCCCGACCGGCTCCAACGTCGCCGGCATGCGCGAGGCGCTCCCGGTGATCGCCTCGATCGCGAGCAGGCTCGCGGCCGGCGAGGCGGTCGGCGGCCCCGACGACGAGGGCTACCTGCCTCGCGGCCTTCGCGTGAACGCCCTCGTCGATCGAACCGGGGCCGAGCGCGCGATCGACCTGCTGCTGGCCAAGCTCGCCGGCGACGTCGCGACCGAGGTCGCACCGAGCGGCGATCGCGTGCCGCCCCCGCCGCCGGTGGACGACCTCGCCTCGGCGCGCCTCGCGCTCGTGACCGAGGCCGGATGCGTTCCGCAGGGCAATCCCGACCGACTTCCCACGCGCCACGCGAACGTCTGGCTGCGCTACGACGTCGCGGACGCCGATGGCCTCGCCCCCGGCGACTACGAGTCGGTGCACGCGGGGTTCGACACCACCGCCGCCAACGCCGACCCGAACCGGCTCGTGCCGCTCGATGCGGTGCGAGAGCTCGAGCGCGCCCATATCGTCGGCGTCGTGCACGACGTGTTCTACACGACGTCGGGCGTCGACACGCCCGTGGCCACGGCGGCGCGCCACGGACAGGAGATCGCCGCCGAGCTGCGCGAGGCGCAGGTGGGGGCGGTGATCCTCACCGGTACCTGAGGCACAGGAACGCGTTGCGGGGCAACGCTGGCGAAGGAGTTCGAGCGAGAGGGCATACCGACCGTGTTCGTGACCGCACTGCCGACGATCGCACAGATGGTGGGGGCGAACCGCATCCTGCGGGGCGTCGCGATCACCCATCCCACCGGCGACCCGTCGATCCCGCCCGACGAGGAGCACCGGATGCGCGTCTCGCTCGTGCGCCGGGCCTTCGAGATGCTCGAGACCGACGTCGAGCCACGCACGGTGTGGGAGCTGACGTCGTGACGCGCCGGGCCGCGGTCGTCGCGTCCTCGTTCGTGCTGGAGCACGTGCCCGATCTCGTGCGCTACGGCTCGAAGCCCGCCCGCGAACCTCAGCGGCTCGATGCGCTGCGCGGATCGCTGCGCTCGTTCGAGGAGGCCGTGGCGTACGCACCGAACCAGGTCTTCGTCGGCGCGCTCGAGCCCGAGGACCTGTGGGTCCGCCCACGCGATTGGTGGCAGCACCCCGTCGAGGGCGCGACCCCCGAGGGTGCCCACGGCGACGTCATGGCGCAGGCGGCGTTCTACGAGCTGCTCGCCGGGGTCGACCGCTTCGATCTCGTCAAGCCGAAATCCGAGCCGGAGCCGGGCGAGCTTCCCCTGTTCGAGGGGGACGAGATCGTCGGCGCGTTCGCCGGCGACCACGAGTCCGACGAGTCGCTCACCCCGCACGTGCTGCTCGAGAACCTCGCGATCAAGGCGAGCGGTGTGCACGCCCTGCGCGACCTGCTCTCGCGCACGGGCATCGATCCCTCCTCGATCACCCACGCGATCGGCTGCGGCGAGGAAGCCGTGGGCGACCGGTACCAGCGTGGCGGCGGCAACGTCGCGAAGGCGATCGCCGAGGAGTGCGGCCTCTCGCGCGCGAGCGCGATCGACGTGAAGTCCTTCTGCGCCGCCCCGGTGCACGCGATCGTCGTGGGCGCCGCCCTGATCGAGGCCGGCATCGAGGAGCGCGTCGTGATCGTGGCCGGTGGTTCGCTCGGCAAGCTCGGCATGAAGTTCGAGGGCGCGCTCGCCAAGGGCTTCCCCGTGCTGGAAGACGTGCTGGCCGGCATGGCGGTGCTGGTCGAACCCGCCGACGGGTCGAACGGTCCGGTCGTGCGCTCCGATGCCGTCGGCCGCATGCCGGTCGAGGCCGGCGCCGCCCCACAGGCCCAGCTCGAGGCCCTCGTGGGCGCCCCGCTCGATGCCCTGGGCCTGAAGCTCACCGACGTCGCGACGTACTCGACCGAGATCCACAACCCCGAGATCACCGAGCCGCAGGGCGGGGGCGACGTACCCGACCGCAACTACAAGATGCTCGCGGGCCTCGGCGTGGTGCGAGGCGAGCTCGAGAGGGCCGACATCCCCGGGTTCGCGCGCGCCCACGGGCTGCCGGGCTTCTCACCGACTCAGGGGCACATCGCGAGCGCCGTGCCGTGGATCCCGCACGCGATCGCGCGCATGCGCGCCGGCGACCTGCATCGAACGATGTTGATGGCGAAGGGGTCGCTGTTCCTCGGCCGGCTGACGCGGTTGTGGGACGGCGTGTCCGTGACCCTCGAAGCCTGATCTCGAACCGAAGGAAGAGGAGGACGACGACATGATCGAGGCCACCGTGGAGACGTTCGACGACCTGGTCCACGAGGGTGAGGTGCTCGTGGACATCTGGGGGCCGCAGTGCCAGCCGTGCCTCGCCCTGATGCCGGCCGTCGAGGCGCTCGAGACCACCTACGGCGAGCGCGTGCGCTTCGTGAAGGTGAACGCGCCGGAGAACCGGAAGGTCTGCCGCGACCTGCGGGTCGCCGGCCTGCCCGCCTACCTCACGTTGCGTGACGGCGTCGAGGTCGAGCGGCTCACGAGCAACGGCACGACGCCCGAGCAGATCGAGGAGGCGATCGTGCGGCTGATGAACGGCGCGCCCGCGGTGGGTCCGCCCGTGCCCGAGCACCTGCGCGAGCAGGTCGACGCGACGGGGGGGAGGTGACCCATCCGATGGAGCTCGACGGCAAGAAGGTGATCGCCCTCGGCGAGCGCGACAGCGTGCCCGGCGAGGCGATCGCCGAGGTGGCGCGCAGTGCCGGTGCCGAGGTGATCGAGGTGCGCACGGAGTGCTTCGTCTGAACGGCCTCGGGCGCCATGGACCCGGACAACCAGGCGTTGATCAAGCGCATCGTCGATGAGCGAGGCGCCGACGGCATCGTGGTGATGCTCGGCGCGGCGGACGCGGAAGCGGTCGAGGTGGCCGCCGAGACCGTCCGAGACGGCGATCCGGCCTGGGTGGGTCCATTGGCGGGAGTCCAGTTGGGGCTCCCCGTGCTGCATGTCTTCGAGGACGAGGTGAAGCAACAGGCGGACGACGGCGTCTACGAGGAGCAGATCGGCTTCTTCGAGATGACCCTGGACGTCGACGGCGTGAACGAGGCGATGCGACGCGCCCGAGGCGAGACGTGAGCGGGTATCCGACCGAACCGGTCTTCCCGCGCGACGTCTTCCGCGAGCTCGCGCGCCCGCTCCAGCACCCCGAGGCGCTCTGCTGGGATCCGCTCACCGAGCGCGTCTACTGCGGCGGCGAGGGTGGACAGATCTACGCCGTCACGCTCGACGGCAAGATCGCGGAAGTCGCGAACACCGGGGGCAGCGTGCTCGGCATGGCCGTCGACGCCTTCGGTCGCGTCTACGCGTGTGACTGGCACCGCGCCGAGGTCGTGCGCGTCGATCCCGCGACCGGTGCCGTCGAGACGTACACGAAGGGTGCGCCGGAGCTCCCGATCGACGACCCGAACTCGCCGGTGTTCGCCGACGACGGCACGATGTACGTGACCGGGTCGGAGAACCCCGCGATCTTCCGGGTCGCCCCCGGAGGTGAGACCTCGGTCTGGACGACCGAGATCGGCGGCTACCCGAACGGGGTCACGCTCACACCGGCGGGCGACGCGGTGGTCGTCGCCCAGTCGCATCCCGACGACTTCGACGGCGGCCGCGTGTGGCGGGTGCCGATCGAACCCGACGGCTCTGCGGGCGAGCCGGTGATCATGGCCGAGCTCTTCCACACCGTGCCCGACGGGGTCGCGTTCGACGAGGAGGGCAACTGCTTCGTCGCGCACTACACGCCGGACCGCATCGACCGGATCCGGCCGGACGGTACGGTCGAGACCGTCGTCGAGGACTGGGAAGCCGTGTACCTGAATGCACCCACCAACATCGCGTTCTGTGGGCCCGAGCTCGATCGGGTGGCGGCGGCCTGCGTGGGTGAGGAGTTCCTCGCGATCGCCGACCTCGGCGTCCGTGGAAGCCGACTGCGACGGCCGGCGATCGACTGAGGCAACGTCGAACGACGCATCACCACATCGTCCACCATGATGGTAGAAAAATGGTATCATCGCTGCCATCCAGACTTCCATCGACGCCGCGGGGCGCATCGTGGTGCCCAAGGCGCTTCGCGACGCGCTCCACCTCGCACCGGGCACGGAGCTCGAGATCGTCGCGGCCGACGGTGCGCTCGAGATCTCGCCGCTGCCGACGTCGATGCACCTCGAGGGCCGCGGCGCGAGCACCGTGGCCGTGCCCGACGAGTCGGTTCCTCCCCTGACGGCGGAGCTCGTCCGGGAGACGCTGGAAGGCATCAGGCGCTGATCGTCGCCGACGCCAGCGTCGCGGTCGCCGCGTTCGCGTCGTGGCACGAAGGGCACGCTGCGGCCGCGCGCGCCCTCGTGCCGACGGCCGGGATCGTGGCGCATGCCGCGATCGAGAGCTACTCCGTGCTGACGCGCCTCCCCCCACCGCACCGGGCGGGCGAGCAGGTCGTCGCCGAGTTCCTGCGACGGCGGTTCGGCCGGCGCTGGGTCGGCCTGTCCGTGCAGGAACAGCGGAACGCCCTCGGGACGTTCCCGTCGCTCGGCATCAGAGGTGGTGCGACCAACGACGCGCTCATCGGCGTGACCGCCGCTCGAGCCGGCGCGACGCTCGTGTCCCTCGACGAGCGAGCGCTGCCGGTCTATGCAGCCGTCGGCGCGAACGTGGACCTCCTGTCCGGATAGGGCGCTCGATGATCACCGACCACGTCATCGCCCGCTGGCGGCTCCGCGGCCAGCAGCTGGTGCGACCGCACGCTCCCACCGTGATCGACGCCGTCGAGAACCTGCTCGCGGTGCAGGCGGAGAATCCGGGCCAGTCGGCCTGGGCGGTCGCGTCCCGCACCCTCGAACCGTCGCGGAGCGAGGTGCGCTCCGCGCTGGACGACGGACGATTGATCAGGACACACGTGCTCCGGCCGACGTGGCATTACGCGCGCGCCGAGGACATCGGCTGGCTGCTGGAGCTGACGGCGCCCAGGGTGCGCCGGACCACCGAGTCACAGCTGCTCGGGCCACATGGGTTCGACGACCGCGCGCTGGACCGCGCCACCGCGGCGGTCGTCGAGATCCTCGAGGACGAGCCGGATCGCACGCGGATCCAGATCGCCGAGGGTCTTCGCGAACGGGGGGTCGAGACCGACGGGCAGTCGTTGATGATCCTCCTCGCCCACCTCGAGCTGGACAGGATCGTCTGCAGCGGCCGTCCGCTCGGTGACGAGCACACGTACGCGTCGTACGCCGAGCGGGTGCCGAACCCCCGCCGGCTGGATCGCGACGAGGCGCTCGCCGAGCTGGCGCTGCGGTACTTCACCGGGCACGGGCCCGCCACCGAGCGCGATCTCACGTACTGGGCGACGATCACCGTCAGCGACGCCCGCCGTGGTCTCGGCATCGCCGGCGAACGTCTCGCATCGTTCGAGCACGACGGCCGCACCTTCTGGCACGCCCCCGCCGACCCTCCACGCGGTCGGGGGCAGCCCGCCGGGCACCTGCTCCAGATCCTCGACGAGATGTACCGCGGGTACCAGGACACGCGATGGGCCCTCGATGCGGCGGGCATCGTGCCGCGAGCGCGGGAGTCGGCGATCGGGATGGCGCTCGTCGATGCTCAGCTGGTGGCGGCGATGAGGCGCACCGTCACGAGCGGCGGGGTCGCCTTCCGGCTGTTCCCACATCACCATCTGCGGCCTCGGGAGCTCACCGAGCTCCGCCGAGCGTCGGAGCGATACGGCGACTATCTCGGGCTCCCCGCCACGCTCGAGCTCGCCTGAACCGGTCTCGACGTCCGTCGAGGTCCCGGCCGAGCGTCCCACCGGGTCAGGGTCTTCTCGCCGATGTCCCCCCCGCCTTCCACATGGCAACGTCGAGTCGGATCGGAAGGAGGTTCGCGATGGTCTACGACGTCATGATCAAAGAGGAGCCCGATGAGGTGGTGGCGACGATCCGTCGTCGCATCACCCCCGAACGGATCCCGCAGGTGGTCCCCGATGCCTTCGAGCGCCTGATGGAGGCTGTCGGGCCCCGTCGGCTCCGGGGCATGCCCGGCATCGTGATGCACGAGATGCGGCCGCCCGAGGTCGCCGACATCGAGGTCTTCATGCCCGTCGCCGGGCGGTTCGAGCCGCCGGCGGGCGTCGAGGTGACGACCCTACCGGGAGGCACGATGGCGGCCACCGTGCACACGGGCCCCTACGGCGAGAGCGGCCCCGCCTATGAGGCGCTGACCGAGTGGATCGACGAGCACGGCAAGCAGATCGTCGGCCCACCCAGGGAGCATTACCTCAACGATCCCAACATCGTCGGCATGGAACACGCGGAGACCGAGATCGAGTTCCCGGTCGCCTGACGAGCTCAGCCGGTGACCGGGCGATCGGGCGGCGGCAGCGGGGGGGCGAGCGTGTCGTCGTACCAGGAGCCGCCGCCGAGCTCGCCGCCGTCGACGATCAGGGTCTGGGCCGAGATGAACCGGGCGTCGTCGCTCGCGAGGAACAACACGGCCATGGCCTGGTCGCGGGGCGTGCCCGCGTGGTGCAGCGGGATCCGGCTCAGGTAGCGCCGGACCAGGGCGTGCTCGGCCGGATCTTCGGTCATCTCGGCTTCGGCCTCGGGGGTGATCGTCTCGCCCGGCGCGACGCAGTTCGCGCGGATGCCGTGATGGCCCATCTCGTGGGCGAACGCCTTCGTGAGGGCGACGAGCGCCGCCTTCGAGGCGTTGTAGATCGACTCGGGCGATTCGTTCTGGAACGCGTTCGCGCTCGCGATGTTCACGATCGCCCCCGGTGAGCCGTGGTCGATCCAGTGGCGGCAGGCGTCCTGCATCGTGATCATCGGGGCGCGCACGTTCACGGCGAACGTCACGTCGAAGTCCCCCGCCCCGACGTCGAGCGCCGGTGCCCCGGGCTGCAAGCCCGCGTTGTTCACGAGCACGTCGACCCCGCCGAGCGCCTCGATGCACGCCGGGACCACACCGCGCGCGCCGTCGATCGAGGCGAGGTCGGCGGTGTGGGTGGCGAGCCGGTCGGCCTGCGGGTGCTCCTCGTCCATCGCCGCGAGGCCGTCGGCGAGCACGTCGGTCGCGAGCACGGTCGCTCCCTCGTCGAGGAAGGCGTCAACGATGCCGCGCCCGATCCCCCGGGAGGCCCCGCTCACGATCACCCGTCGTCCCTCGAACCGCATCAGCCGTCACTCCTTCCGTGTCGGTCAGGCGCTCGCGGTCACGAGCGCGATCGTGGCGTCCTCGACCGCGGCGTCGTCGAGCTCGACGCCGAGGCCCGGGCCGTCGGGCGCGCGCACGAGCCCATCCTCACCCGTGCGGATCGGTTGCCGCACCCCGTGCTCGAACGGCTCGGGCGGCACGGCCTGCTCGAAGAAGGTCGTGCGTCCGAACGCCAGCGCCGTGTGCAGGTTCGCCGCCTGGATCACGGTATGGCCGTAGCTGATCAGCTCGACGTCGAGCCCCGCGTCGGCGGCCACCCCCACGAGCTCCCGCGCGGCCGTCGGCCCACCGGCGAACGACACGTCGAACCGCACGGCATCCCAGGGAGGGTCGCGCAGCGCATCGGCCACCAGGCGGTGGTCCCAGATCGCATCGCCGGCGGCGAGGACCGGCACGCCCGTCACGCTGCGCCGCAGCGCGCGGAACCCCTCCAGATCGAAGTCCGGAAGCGGGGCCTCGAACCACCGTGCCCCGGCATCGGCACACGCGCGGGCGACGAGCTCGGCGCCGTCGCGACCGTACCGGCCCTCCGCGTCGTGCATCAGCGTGAGGTCGGGGAACCTCGCGCGCACCGCACGCACGAGCGCCGCGTCCCGTTCGGGCTCCCCCCAGGCGTGCAGCTTCACGGCGCCGAACCCGGCGGCGGTCAGCTCCTCGACCGAGTCGAGGTAGGCGGCCTCGTCGTCGAGCAAGGGCACCGAGGCGTACGAGGGAAGCGAGGTCGCCTCGGGCGGACCGCCGAGCGCTGCCAGGAGCGGGCGGTCCTCGCGGCGGGCGGCGAGGTCCCACAGGGCGATGTCGATCGTCGAGCGCACGGCCGGAGGGAAGGGCGACGTGCCGTCCTCGGTGAGCATCGCCGCCACGAGACCGCGGTCCTCGGCGTCGAGCCCGATCAACCTCGGGACGATCGAACGCAAGGTCTCGATCGGCGCGCGGTCGTGACGTCCGAACGAGTCGGAATCGTAGGCGCCGAGGCCCGTCGTGCCGTCGGCGACGGTGACGCGCACGAGCGTCGTGGTCGTGAAGACCTCGTCGGAGCGCGCCGTGTATCGGAACCGGTCGACGCGGGGCGCCAAGGCCCGAGCCTGCACCCGAACGATCTCAGCCATCGGCACGGCCCCCGACGTGCGCCTCGTCGTTGGTCAACAGTCGACACTTCCGTGCTAGGCTCCCGACATGAGCGATCGACCGACGACCCTGAAGCCGCTCGAGGCGCCCCGCTCGCTGGCGGAGGACGCCGCCGACCGCATCCGCGAGCAGATCCTCGCCGGCGGCTACAAACAGGGAGAGCACCTGGTCGAGGCGAAGATCGCCGACCAGCTCAACATCAGCCGCGGCCCGGTGCGCGAGGCGTTCAAGCTGCTTCGCGCCGAGGGGCTGCTGAACGAGGAGCCCCGCCGCGGCACGTTCGTCGTGAGCCTCACCGCCCCCGACGTGCTCGACATCTACGGGCTGCGTGCGGCGCTCGAGGGCCGGGCCGCCCGCATGATGGCGCGAGCGCAGGACCCGGCGGCGCTCGCGACGCTTCGGGCCCTCGCCGACGACATCGACGAGGCCGTGAGGAGCGGCGACCCGATCGCGGTGAGCCGCGCCGACCTCGCGTTCCACGAAGGGCTCTGCGAGCTCTGCGGGAACGCGCGCATCCACGAGGTGTTCATGCGGTACGTGCCGACGCTCCGGGGACTGCTGCGCCTCGACGAGCAGGTGCTGCGTTCGCTCGACGAGGTCTCGCTGCAGCACCGGCCGTTCGTCGACGCGATCGAGAGCGGCGACGAGGAGTCGGCGGCACGGCTGCTCAACGACCATGCAGAACACGCCGGTGAGATGATCGCCGGGCTGGTCGCCTCCAACGACTGAGCCGTTCGTCCGACCGCCCCGCCGGCTTCGTACTCCTGTGTGCGCGATGACCCAGTCTCGCACCTTTGGTCAACGGTTGACAATCTGCAACCCGGGAGGCTACGGTCGCGGCGTGACCCTGAGGGCCGAGCGAGGGAAGAAGAGGTACGGGACGATGAGGAGGAACGTGTTCCTGCGAAGCGTGGTGCTGGTCGCCACGCTGTCGCTGGTGGCGGTGGCGTGCGGTAGCGACGAGCCCGAACCCGAACCCGGTGGCGACGGCGGACCCGCCGCGTCGGTCGACCCGGCCTCGATCACCGGAACGATCCGCCTCTATTCCTACTCCGACGGGTTCGACCCCGACTACATGGAGACGTTCTTCGAGCAGTACCCGAACATCGAGCTCGAGACCGCGGCGTTCGGCAGCAACGAGGAGGCCGTCGCGAAGATCCAGGCAGGGTTCGAGGCCGACGTGATCAACAGCTGCGTCGACGAGGCCACGCTGGAGATGGTGAACAAGGGCATCTACCAGCCCCTCGACGTGAACCGCCTCGAGAACTGGGACGCGATCTGGCCGGGCATGAAGCAACTGCCCGGCGTGATCGTCGACGGCGAGACGTACATCGTTCCGGTCGACGCCGGCACGGCCGGCATCATGTACAACGCCGACGAGATCACGGCGCCGCCGACGTCGTGGACGGACCTGTTCGACCCGCAGTACGCGGGGCGCGCCTCGATCGAGGACCTCGCGGTCACCGCGATCGACATCGGTGCGCTCGCCAACGGCATCGAGAACCCGCTCGAGATGGCCCCGGACCAGCTCGAGATGGTCAAGCAGTACCTGATCGACAACCGCGACCAGTTCCGCACGTTCTGGAAGGGCGAGGCCGACGTGAAGTCGCAGTTCAAGTCCGGCGAGATCGTGATCGCCAGCGGCTACCCGGGCATCGCGAAGGACCTGCGGACCAAGGACGACCTGAACGTGCAGTTCGCGGCCGCCGAGGAGGGCCAGATGCTCTGGACCTGCGGGTACGGCATCAGCCCCGACATCGCCGAGGAGAACCTCGACGCGGCCTACGCGCTGCTCAACTGGTACACGAGCCTGCCGCCGCAGATCTACGCGGCGACGAACTGGAACTACCTGACGTCGAACCAGGGCATCATCGACGCCGTGCCGCCGAAGATCGTCGAGGAAGCCTCGCTCGATTCCCTCTTCACGCTCGACAACGCGATCCCGGCGAGCCCGCCCGACGACCGGGCCGCATGGGTCGCCGCATGGACCGAGGTCAAGGCGGGGTAGTGGCCACCCGGGCGATCGAGCGCTCCGGGCTCGCCGTCGCCGATCCCGCCGGCGCCGCCCGGTGGCGCCGGCGGCGCGCGATCAACGCCTGGGGTTGGCGAGGGTTCCTCACGATCGTCGGACTGCTGCTGTTCGGCCCGCTCGTGATCCTCGTGCTGTTCTCGTTCAACGACTCCAACATCCTCGCGTTCCCGCTCGAGGGCGTGACCACGAAGTGGTACTCCGAGGCGCTCACGGATCCGGTGCTGCTCAAGGCGCTCGCGAACTCGTTCCAGGTGGCGTTCGTGGTCGCACCGCTCTGCCTCGTGCTCGGCACCCTCGCGGCCTTCGGGCTCACGCGGTTCCGGTTCCGCGGGCGCGGCGTGATCGGCGGCCTGGTGGGCGCGCCGCTCGTGCTGCCGTGGCTGATCATCGGCATCGCCGCCTTGATGGGGTATGCGCGCGCCGATATCGACCTGAGCCTGAAGACCGTCGTCATGACCCAGACCGTGTGCACGTTCCCGCTCGTCACGGCGATCGTGGCGGCGCAGCTGTTCCGGTTCCAGAAGGTGCAGGAGGAAGCCGCGATCGACCTCGGGTGCTCCCGGCTGCAGGTGCTGCGTCACATCATCCTGCCGCACATCGGCCCGGCTCTCGCGGCGGCCGGCATCTTCGCGTTCGCGTGGTCGTTCAACAACTACGAGATCAGCGCGTTCGTGCTGGGGTTCCAACAGACGTTCCCCGTGTGGGTCTACTCGAGCGTGCGCAACCCCGATCACACCGCGGTCGTGAACGCGATCTCGGCGCTGATCTCGGCGGCGCAGGTCGTGTTGATCTGGTTCGCGCTGCGGCTGATGCGGTTGCGCGGCGGCGACAAGGCGACCACCGAGATGATCGCCGGCACCGAGGCGGTCGCGGCGGCGGCGAAGACCTGAGATGGCCGAGCTGCAGGAGACCCTCGGCATCGGGGTCGGCTCGGCCGACGAGACCCGCCGCGCTCGGCGGGGCCCGCGGCGCCCCGGCGGGGCCCGCGGCGCGCTCGGCATCCTGTTCGCCCCGGTGACCTTGCTGATCGTGCTCTTCCTCGTGCCGTTCCTGATCATGGTGCAGATGAGCGTGGTGCGGTTCCCACCGCGCACCGACAGCGGCTACACGCTCGATCACTACGTCGAGGTGCTGACGAACCCCCTGAACCCCCATATCGCGTGGACCACGTTCACGATCGCCACCATCGCGATGATCGCGATGCTCCTCGTCGCCCTTCCGCTGGCCTACTTCATGGTCTTCAAGGCCGCGAAGTGGGAGCTGTTCCTGCTGCTGGCGCTCGTGCTCGCGGACGAGCTCGCGCCGGTCGTGAAGGTCTACGCGTGGCAGGTGATCCTGG
>Ga0075331_1000237_pt1 | contig 11968 bp, 9 predicted proteins | sample MayberrySE_TuleA_FD_120090 | JGI IMG/M metagenome (GOLD analysis project Ga0075331, IMG submission 120090) | Natural and restored wetland microbial communities from the San Francisco Bay, California, USA, that impact long-term carbon... | ecosystem: Environmental > Terrestrial > Soil > Wetlands ... | reverse complement strand
GGCGATACGCTTCGCAGCTTCGCGCATATCGCTCTCCGCCCCGGCGTAGCAGAGCCGCAAATAGCACCCGCCCCGGTCGGGATCGAAATCGACGCCGGGCGTCGCCGCCACACCCGTGTCCCGCAACATCGCCTTGGCGAACGCCGCGCTGTCGCCGGTGTAGCGGCTGATATCCGCGTAGAGGTAGAAGGCGCCGTCGGCGGGCAGGATGGACTCCATGCCGGCCCTCGGCAGTTCCTCGAGCAGCATCGCGCGGTTGCGCGCATAGCGGCCTTTGATCTCCTCGAGCTCGTCCAGTCCATCGAACGCGCCGAGTGCCGCGATCTGCGAGATGGCCGGCGGCGAGATGTAGAGGTTCTGCGCCAGCCGCTCGATCGTACGGGTCAAGGCTTCGGGCACGACGAGCCAGCCGATGCGCCAACCCGTCATGCTGAAATATTTGGAGAAGCTGTTGACCACGATGGCGGCATCGGAGTGCGAGAGCGCGGTCTCGGCGGGCGCGTCGTATTCGAGGCCGTGATAGATCTCGTCCGAGACCAGCCAAAGCCGTTCGCGCGCGCACGCCGCTGCGAGTTCGGCGAGACGCGATCCGACCGTCATCGTACCGGTTGGGTTGCTCGGGCTCGCCAGCAGAAGGCCTGCGGCCCCCTCGCCTGCCAGCCGCTCGATATCGGTCGCGGTCGGCATCCAGCGCCCCTGCCCTGACGTCTCGATCAGATGCGGCCGCATGCCGAGCGCCTTGAGAATCTGCCGGTAGCAGGGATAGCCAGGCGACGGCAGACCGAAGGCATCGCCGTGTTCGCAAATGGCGAGAAAGGCGAGCACGAAGCCGGCTGACGAGCCGGCGGTAACGACGACGCGCTCCGCGCCGACGCGCACGCCGTAACGTTCGTTCACATAAGCCGCGATGCGCTCGCGCAACGCCGGCATGCCAAGCGCCTCGGTGTAGCCCAGCCGCTCCTCCGTCAGCGCTTTCAGCGCGCGTTCCCGGGCGGCGCGCGGCGCGCGCGTCGCAGGCTGTCCCACCTCCATGTGGATGATGTCCGCGCCGGCCGCTTCGAGCCGGTTCGCCTCGGCCATCACGTCCATGACGATGAACGGGTCGATGGCGCGCGTTTTGGCGAGCGGCCGCGGCAACCCCTGCATGTCGGACTTGTCGTTCACCGGAGGCGAGCCTCGCGCTTTGTTGATCGGAGCCGTATCACGCCTGTCACGTTGTCGCCGCAATCGAAAGCGAAGCAGATCAAGCTTGGCATCGGCGGGGGCCGGAAGCGGCGTGCCAACCTAACGCCTTAAGAAGGCAAAAGAAAATAGGCGTCTTTGCCCGCTCCCGCTAAGCGAATACGATCACGCTCAATCATGCCTACTCCGTCTCGATCCCACCGCAAGCCGTCCGTTTTGCGCACGGCCTGCGTCGCCGGACTGATCGCGACGCTGCTTGCCCCGAGCGCGGCGAACGCGGCCGGCATCATCCGCGACGCCGAGACCGAATCGCTGATCCGCGAGTATGCCAAGCCGATCCTCCGCGCCGCCGGACTCGGCGCGCAGAACGTGAAGATCCATATCGTCAACGACCCGAACTTCAACGCCTTTGTCGTGGACGGCCACAACATGTTCATGCACGCGGGCACCTTGATGATCGCCGACACGCCCAACCAGGTGATCGGAGTCATCGCGCACGAGACCGGACACATCACTGGCGGCCATCTGGCGCGGCTGCGCAATCAAGTCGCGAAGGCAAAGTCGACGGCGCTCATGCTCCAGCTTCTCGGACTGGCGGCCATGGCGGGCGGCGCGCTCGCCGGAGCGCCCGGCGCGGGTCAAATCGGCATGGGCGCGGCCATGGGCGGCACCGACGCGGCCATGCGCACCCTGCTCGCCTATCGGCAAACCGAGGAGTCGTCCGCGGACCAGGCCGCTATGAAGTTCCTGAACGCGACCAAGCAGTCTGGGCGCGGCATGCTGGAGACGTTCGAGGTGCTGGCCGACAAGCTGCGGGGTATCCAGGGTATCAATCCCTATTTGATGACTCACCCACTGCCGCAAACTCGTATCTCGCAGCTTAGGGCGCTGGTCGAGGAAAGCCCCTATTACGACAAGAAGGATCCGCCGGAGCTCCAATTCAAGCACGACCTGATCCGGGCGAAGCTCTCCGGCTTCCTCGACAAGCCCGAGATCGCGTTCAACCGCTATCCGAAAAGCGATACGTCGCTGCCGGGCGTCTATGCGCGGGCGATCGCCACCTATCGGGAATCGGGCGTGCAGGTCGCCATGCCGCTGCTGGATCAACTGATCGCCGCGCAGCCGACCTGGCCCTATTTCTACGAGGTCAAGGGGCAGTTCCTCTTCGAGAGCGGCCGTGGCGCCGAGGCCATCGCGCCGCTCGGCAAGGCCGTCGAGCTCGCCCCGCACGAGGCGCTGATCCAAATCATGTATGCACAGGCCATGCTCGGCACCGAGGACAACCGCTATCTCGACGAGGCAATCCGCAACCTGCGGGAGGCGCTCATACGGGAGACCGGTTCGGCCATGGGCTATCGTCAGCTCGCCACGGCCTATGCCCGCAAGGCCGACCTGGCCAAGTCTTCCGGCGCCAAGCGAAATTTCATGGCCCAGGCATCACTTGCTTCGGCGGAAGCCTATTTCTATGAAGGACGCCTTGCCTTGGCGAAGGAACAGGCCAAGCGTGCCCAGGCGGGACTGCCCGACGGCACGCCCAACTGGATCCGGGCCAACGATATTCTTGCCTTCGAAATGCCCCGCCAAAACTAACTCTAACTCCGGAGAGCTGAGCATGACCCCCAAGACTGGCCTCGCCACTGCCCTGGTGGCCGCCATCGTCGCCGCCATCGTGAGCGCCGCGACCGTTCTGATCGTGTGGCGCGCGGCGCCGGGGATCGTCGATGCCCCCTCCGCCTCCTCCGGTGCCGGCGCAGGCATGGATGAGAAGCAGGTCGTCGAGATCGTTCGCGGCTATCTGACCGAGAACCCCGAGATCCTCGTCGAGATGACGACCGAGCTCGACAAGCGCCAGCAGGAGGAGCAGGCCGCGCAGCAGGAGAAGGCGATCAGCGAGAATGCCGACGCTCTGTTCCGGTCGGACAAGTCCTTCGCTGCGGGCAATCCCGCCGGTGACGTCACCGTGGTCGAGTTCTTCGACTACAATTGCGGCTTCTGCCGCCGCGCGGTGCCCGACGTCCTCAAGCTTATCGACAACGACGACAAGGTGAAGCTCGTGCTGAAGGAGCTGCCGATCTTCGGCGGGGACTCCGAGGACGCTGCCAAGGGTGCGCTGGCGGCCCACGAGCAGGGCAAGTATTTCGAGATGCACCAGAAGCTGTTCTCCGATCCCGGCAAGGCCAACAAGGAGAAGGTGCTACGCATCGCCAACGAGCTCGGGCTCGACGTGCCGCAGCTGGAGAAGGACATGGAGAGCGAGAAGGTGCAGGCGGCGCTCGACGAGGCGCGGGAGCTTGCCCAGAAGCTCGGCCTCCAAGGGACGCCCCTCTACCTGATCGGCGACCGCACCATCCCCGGCGCGCCGGACGATCTCTACGACCAGCTGGTGGAGAACGTGACCGTGATCCGCGAGCAGGGCTGCACGGCCACTTGCTGACGCCTGCCTAACCGTAAGAGACAAAAGGCTCCGCTCGTGGCGGGGTGGCTTTTGCCGAACGCGGGAAAAGCTGGTAAAGGGGCGCGTTTCCCGTGCCGTGGCTCGCAAAGAGGCGAGCGCGGACCTGAGAGAGCTCCCGCTGACCGCCATGGCCAACGCCATTTTCGTCCTGAACGGCCCGAATTTGAACCTGCTCGGCACCCGCGAGCCGGAGGTCTACGGCACCGAGACGCTGGAGGACCTCAAGGCGCGCTGCGACCGGAAGGCGCACGCGCTGGGCTTCGTCGTCGACTTCCGTCAGAGCAACAACGAGGGCGAGCTGGTGAACTGGATTCAGGAAGCCCGGACGGACGCATCCGGGCTGATCGTCAATGCCGGCGCCTTCACCCACACCTCGATCGCCATGCTCGATGCGCTGCTCGCCTGCACGGTTCCAGTTGTCGAGGTGCATCTATCGAATATTTTCACCCGCGAGCCGTTCCGCCACCGGTCCTATGTTTCCAAGGCCGCCAAGGGCGTGATCTGCGGCTTCGGAGGCTTGGGCTACGAGCTCGCCATCGAGGCGCTGGCCGCGGCGATCTCTCGGGCCAAAGCGGGTTGATGGGCAAGAAAGGACGCCGATGACCAAAGAAGGGGGAGCCCTCGACAAAGACCTCATCAGAGAGCTCGCGGAGCTCCTCGAGGAGACCGGTCTCACCGAGATCGAGATCGAGCTCGAGGGGCGGCGCTTCAGGGTTGCCCGTGGCGTCAACCTCACCACGACGCTGACCACGACCTCCAATGGCGGGCTCCCGGTCGACCGTCACGATCATCGCGAGCCGAAACGCCCCTCCCAGTCCGAGGAGGTCGCGGTGCACCCGGGGACCGTCACCTCGCCGATGGTCGGCACCGCTTATCGTTCACCGGATCCGGGCTCGCCGCCTTTCGTCGAGGTCGGCACGCGCGTGGTCGCGGGACAGACACTGCTCATCATCGAAGCCATGAAAACCATGAACCACATCCCTTCGCCGAAGGCCGGCAAGGTCATCGCGATCCTGATCGAGGACGGCCAGCCGGTCGAGTACGGCGAACCGCTGGTGGTGATTGAGCAGCAATAGCCAGTCCATGTTCGACAAGATCCTGATCGCGAACCGGGGAGAGATCGCGCTTCGCATCGAACGGGCCTGCAAGGAGCTCGGCGTCTCGACGGTCGCCGTCCATTCAACGGCCGACGCGCACGCCATGCATGTGCGGCTCGCCGACGAAAGCGTGTGCATCGGCGCCCCGCCGGCGAAGGACAGCTATCTCAACATCCCTGCCATCGTCGCCGCGTGCGAGATCACCGGCGCGGACGCGGTGCATCCGGGCTACGGCTTCCTCGCCGAGAACGCCCGCTTCGCCGAGATCCTCGAGGAGCACAAGATCGCCTTCATTGGCCCGACCGCCGAGCATGTCCGGCTGATGGGCGACAAGATCAAGGCCAAGGAGACGGCGAAGTCGCTGGGCATTCCCGTGGTGCCGGGCTCTGACGGCCCTATCAAAACCTTCGCCGAAGCGAAGAAGATTGCCGCCGAGATCGGCTATCCCATCATGGTCAAGGCGTCGGCCGGCGGCGGCGGCCGCGGCATGAAGCTCGCCCATTTCGAGAACGAGCTCGAGGCGGCGCTTTCCACCGCGCGAACCGAAGCGCGCGCCGCCTTCGGCGATGACACGGTCTATCTCGAGAAATATCTCGCCAAGCCGCGCCACATCGAGGTGCAGGTGCTTGCCGACGGCCGGGGCAAGGCCATCCATCTCGGCGAGCGCGATTGCTCGCTGCAACGCCGCCACCAGAAGCTCTGGGAGGAAGCCCCCTCGCCCGCGTTGAACGAAAGCGAGCGCGTGCGTATCGGCGAGATCGTAGCGGCGGCCATGCGCAAGCTGAAATACCGCGGCGTCGGCACCGTGGAGTTCCTCTATGAGAACGGTGAGTTCTTCTTCATCGAGATGAACACGCGGCTCCAGGTGGAGCATACCGTCACCGAGATGGTGACCGGGCTCGACCTCGTGATCGAGCAGATTCGCATCGCCTCAGGCGCGCCGCTGACGCTCAAGCAGGAGGACGTGCACTTCAACGGGCACGCCATCGAGTGCCGCATCAATGCGGAGAACCCGCACACCTTCCGGCCCTCGCCCGGGACGATCACCCATTTCCACCCGCCCGGCGGACTGGGCGTCAGGGTCGATTCGGGCGCTTACGCGGGCTACACCATTCCCCCGTATTATGACAGTCTGATCGGCAAGCTCATCGTGCATGCCCGCACGCGCAACGAATGTCTGATGCGGCTCAAGCGGGCTCTTGGAGAATTCGTCGTCGATGGCATCGAGACCACGATCCCGCTGTTCTCTTCGCTCATCTCCGAGCCGGACATCGTCGACGGCGACTACGATATTCACTGGCTTGAGGATCACCTGGCGCCGAACACGGAACGCCCGGGATAGCGTGTCATGACCACCATCGACGACGTGATGATCGAGATCACGCCGCAGGTGCTGCTCAAGGCCTATGCCTGCGGCATCTTCCCGATGGCGGAGAGCGCGGACGACAACGCCCTTTATTGGATCGAGCCGGAGCGCCGGGGCATCCTGCCGCTCGATCGCGTCCACGTGCCGAAGAGCCTCGCCCGCACCATTCGCCGTGGCGGCTTCGAGGTGAAAATCGACAACGACTTCGAAGGCGTGATCGAAGGCTGCGCGGCGCCGCGTGCGGGACGCCGCTCGACCTGGATCAACGGACGCATCCGCGGCCTCTACCGGGACCTGTTCGCGCTCGGCCATTGCCACACGGTTGAGGTGTGGCAGGACGGCGAAATGGTGGGCGGACTTTACGGCGTGCATCTGGGGCGCGCCTTTTTCGGCGAGAGCATGTTCTCCCGCGCGCGCGACGCCAGCAAGATCGCCTTGGTCTATCTCATCGCCCGGCTGAAATATGGAGGCTTCACGCTGCTCGACACGCAGTTCGTCACCGGGCACCTCTCACGGTTCGGCGCGATCGAAGTCAGCCGTCAGAAGTTTCAGCGCCTTCTGGAAGACGCGTTGGGCACGAGCCAGGGCAGCACGCCGTCGTCGGGCTCTTCGGCGGCCGCGGCCGGCGGCGGCGCGGGGCGTGCAGGCGCCTCCGCGGCGGGAGGCGGTGCGGGCGCAGGCTCCGGTTCCGCCCCGGCGGCTTCGGGCGTCTCCGCGTCCGAGGGCGCATTCGCCGCGCTCTCGGAGGGCGTGCCGCCGATCGGGGTCTTGCAGTTGGTGAGCCAAACGTCGAACACCGGATGCTCGACGGCGTGAAGGCCGGGGCTTTCGGCGAACATCCAGCCCGTGAAGATGCGATGCTCCTCGCCCGTGAGCTTCACCTCGTCCACCTCGACGAATGAGGTGGTGTGCGGCGTCTCCGTCGGCGGGCGCGTATCGCAGACGCGCGGCGTCACCTTCAGCGCACCGAACTCGACGGTCTGATCGATCGGGACTTCCAGATGCGAGATGCGCCCGGTCACCTTGTCGAGGGCTGCGAACACGGCGACCTCGTTCTTGACGGTCTCGGCGTGAACGGCATCGCCGGGCGCCGCGACGCAGGCCAATACGGCCGCAAGAAGCGCCCATCCGACGAATCCGTGCCGATCCATGGAAATCCTTCCGCCTCGCATCATGCAGCGCCCCTCGTGCCGGCCCTGATCAGTCGCCGGGTGCGCTCCTTTAGCATCAAACGCCTCTTCGATCATTGGGGCAACGGTGTGGCACGAACACCTCGGCCCCGGGAGGCCCCTATTCCTCGGCATTGCGCTCGGCGCTGAACCGCAGGCGCATATGGTCCGCCGTCCAGCGGCCGCTGGCATCGCAGAGCGAGGGCCGCAGGAGGTCGAGGGCCTCGTTCACGGCCGCCGTCCGCTCGGGCTCCTCGAACTGGTCGAAGAAATAGCGGCCGAACGTCCTGAGCCAGCCTTCCATGCCGGTCTTGAGGGGCGTCGGGCGCGGCACGAGCACCGCCTCGCGCACGGTGAAGCCGTGCTTGGTCAGAAGCGCGCTGTATTCCTCGACGGTCGGGAAGAACCACTGGGTGGCGCGGGCCGGATCGCCGCCGCGTGCCTTGGCCACCGCGCGTATCGCCGTGGCGATGGCCGCGACATTGCCGTGGCCGCCGAGCTCGCCGACAAAGCGGCCGCGGGGTTTGAGCGCACAGGCCACGCCAGCGATCACGAGGTCCGGCGCGCGCATCCAATGGAGCGCCGCGTTGGAGAACACCGCATCGAACTCCTGGACGAAGTCGAGCGCGTGGCCGTCCGCCTTCTGCACCCTGAGACCTTTCATGCGCGCCACGGCGAGGAGCTCGTCGCTGAGGTCGACGCCGAGCACGTCCGCGCCCGCCGCCTTGATCTCGGCGGTGAGCGTCCCGTCACCGCAGCCGAGGTCGAGAATGCGCTCGCCGGGCTTGGGCGCCAGCATGGCGAAGACGGGCCCGGCCAGGTCCTGCACGAAGCGACCGTTCTTCGCATAGTCGGAGGCCGACCAGCGCTGAGTGGCGGTGGGCGGCGCAGTGTCCGTGGCCGGTGCGTGCATCACTCAGGTCGCCACGGCTCGTAGTCGAGGGGCTGATCTTTCACTTGCGGGCGCAAAACAGAGCCGGGCGGGCGGTACGCCTCATACGTCCCGGTCAGGTTCGGCCGATGCGCCTTTTCCCAAGGACGCGGCTGGTAGTCTTCCTCGGTGGGAAGCTCGTCGACGATGTAGTGCAGCCAGGCATGCCATTCGGGCGGGATCTGCGAAGGTTCCGACAGGTTCGCATAGGTCACCCAGCGGCGCGTGCCGTTCCGCTCCCGGTAATAGATGTTGCCGAGACCGTCCTCGCCCACGCGCTCTCCCTTCCGCCAGGTGAAGAGGCGCGTGCCGATGGTGTTGCCCCGCCACCAGGCAAACATTTCAGTGAAGAGACCCATGGATTGGTTCAGCGTCTTCTGCGGCCGACTGCCGGGGACTATGGCCCTTCGCGCTGGCCCCTGTCCAGCGGCGGAAAAGACACGCTAATTCCGCGCCGCCCGCAACTTGACCGCATAGGCTTCGGCGCCCGAAAGCGTCTCGGTCTCGCCGAGCGCGAGCGGCGCCTTGGCCGGCATTGGATTGTAGGTCGGACGCGGGACGCTGAGGGCCAGGCGCTCTTCGAGCCCCGAGACCACGAAGTGGCCGTCCTTGAGCTCGAAGGGCCGGTCGTCGTTGACCAGCCAATCGAGCCGGCGATAGAGCGTGCTCGCCGAGGTCGGGAGCACCAGGACCTGATGGGCCCCTGCCCTGAGGGCTTCGGCCACCAGGGCTGCCTTGGCATGTGCGCTCATGATCATGGCCGGCACGAAGGAGAGTGCCCCCGCCTCCTCCCGGCGCATGGCGTGGACGAGTTCGGCGCCGCTCACCGGCTCCATGGCGGCCGCGGCGATGACCACATCCGGCGTATTCCGCGCCATGGCGATAAGCGCCTCGCGCGGATTTTCGTAGGTTTCGATGCGTCCGGCGCCGATCGCCGCCAGCATGGCCCGCATCATCGCGAGCATGGGCCTGCGATTGTCGATAACGGAGACGAGGAGCTGATCGAGGTCGCGGCCGAGCGCGCGATGATGCAACATTGAAACCGACTCGATTCCCGCCAGGCGGGACATACGTATGACTAACGGAAAATATGCGCGCGCTTGTAAATAGACGATGAAGGGCGGCGGGGACCGAGGCCGAGACCGGTGTTGGCCCCGCCCCGCCACGTTCAACATCTTTTACAGGGCGCGCGCGGCCCCCAGCCGCCGCCGGACCCGCCCCCGGCAATGGGCCCGGAATCGCGGTTTTTCAGCGGCTTTCGGCATCGCCGGTTGCACGTCGTCCAGAGGCTTTCCACATACTATTCTTGCCCCTGCCCACAGGGTTTAGTGGTAAAGTAACGGTTGGCCCCTAGATATTGATGCCGGTGTTGATGGCAGGAGAGAATCGCCTCAGTCTCGAAGGTCGCGCCGGACGCACGGCCTGAAGCGGTTTCTAGAAGGGGGAAGAGCTAAGATGCGGATTCAAAGACGTTTTACCGAGCCAGGACGGTCGCCTTACGAGGGGATCGCCTTCCGCGACAGCGGCAGCGAGATCAAGAACCCCGACGGCTCGGTCGTCTTCGCGCTGGAGCGGTTTTCCGTGCCGGCTCATTGGAGCCAGGTAGCGGCGGACATCCTCGCCCAGAAGTATTTCCGCAAGGCCGGCGTGCCCACAAAGCTGAAGCGCGTCGAGGAGAATTCCGTGCCGTCCTGGCTGTGGCGGTCGGTGCCGGATATGGACGCGCTCGAAGCGCTGCCGGAGTCCGACCGCTTCGGCAGCGAGGTGGACGCGCGCCAGGTATTCGACCGGCTGGCCGGGACCTGGACCTATTGGGGTTGGAAGGGCGGCTATTTCTCGTCCGAGGACGACGCCTCGGCCTTCTACGACGAGATGCGCTTCATGCTGGCCAAGCAGATGGGCGCGCCGAACAGCCCGCAATGGTTCAACACGGGCCTCCACTGGGCCTATGGCATCGATGGTCCGAGCCAGGGTCACTACTATGTGGACTTCGCCACGGGCGAGCTAAAGGCGTCCGAGTCCGCCTACGAGCATCCCCAGCCGCATGCCTGCTTCATCCAGTCGATCGAGGACGATCTCGTCAACGAGAACGGCATCATGGATCTGTGGGTGCGCGAGGCGCGCCTGTTCAAATACGGCTCGGGCACGGGCTCGAACTTCTCGCGGCTGCGCGGCGAGCATGAGCCGCTGTCCGGCGGGGGCAAATCGTCGGGCCTGATGAGCTTCCTGCGCATCGGCGACCGGGCCGCGGGCGCCATCAAGTCGGGCGGCACCACGCGCCGCGCCGCCAAGATGGTGGTGGTCGACATCGACCATCCGGACATCGAGTCCTACATCAACTGGAAGGTCGTCGAGGAGCAGAAGGTGGCGGCGCTCGTCACCGGCTCGAAAATCCTCTCGGAGCGCCTGAACGCCGTGCTGCGGGCTTGCGTCAATTGCGACGGCGACGGCGACGACTGCTTCGATCCCAAGCGGAACCCTGCGCTGAAGCGCGAGGTCAAGGCCGCGCGCAAAGCCAAGGTGCCGGACAACATGGTCCGGCGCATGATCCAGTTCGCGCGGCAGGGCTACACCTCGATCGAGTTCCCGACCTACGACACGGACTGGGACTCGGAGGCCTATCGCACCGTCTCGGGCCAGAACTCCAACAATTCGGTCCGGGTGACCGACGCGTTCCTGCAAGCGGTCGAGGCTGACGGCGATTGGAACCTGATCCTGCGCAAGAATGGCGGCGTGGCGCAGACGCTGAAGGCCCGCGATCTGTGGGAGCAGATCGGCTACGCCGCGTGGGCCTGCGCCGATCCGGGCGTTCAGTTCCACACCACCATCAACGACTGGCACACCTGCCCGGCGGCCGGTGAGATCCGCGCCTCCAACCCGTGCTCGGAGTACATGTTCCTCGATGACACGGCCTGCAATCTCGCCTCGCTCAATCTGATGGCCTTCCGCAAGGCGGACGGCAGCTTCGACATCGAAGGCTACGAGCACGCCGTGCGACTGTGGACCGTCGTGCTCGAGATCGCCGTGACCATGGCGCAGTTCCCCTCGCGGCAGATCGCGCAGCTCTCCTACGAGTACCGCACGCTCGGGCTGGGCTACGCCAATATCGGCGGCCTGTTGATGGCCTCGGGCATTCCTTACGACTCCGACGAAGGCCGCGCGCTCGGCGGCGCGCTCACCGCCATCATGACCGGCGTGTCCTATGCCACGAGCGCCGAGATGGCGCGCGAGCTCGGGGCCTTTCCCGGCTATGAGGCGAACCGCGAGGCCATGCTCAAGGTCATCCGCAACCATGCCCGCGCCGCGCGCGGCGAAGCGGACGGCTACGAGGACCTGGCCACCGCGCCGGTGCCGCTCGACCATGCCTCCTGCCCCGACCCGCGGCTCTTGGCGCATGCCATGCGGGCCTGGGACCAGGCGCTCGAGCTTGGCCGCGACTTCGGCTATCGCAACGCGCAAGCCACGGTGATCGCGCCGACCGGCACGATCGGCCTCGTCATGGACTGCGACACCACCGGCATCGAACCGGACTTCGCCCTGGTGAAGTTCAAGAAGCTCGCCGGCGGCGGCTACTTCAAGATCATCAACCGCATGGTGCCCCAGGCGCTGGAGGCCCTCGGCTATAACGAGGCAGAGATCAAGCGCATCATCGACTACGCGGTGGGCCGCGGCACGCTCGACGGCGCGCCGGGGGTCAACCATCAGACCCTGGCCAAAAAAGGCTTCACGCCCGACAAGATCGCGGCGGTGGAGAGAGCCGTCTCCTCG
>Ga0075331_1000235_pt1 | contig 12015 bp, 11 predicted proteins | sample MayberrySE_TuleA_FD_120090 | JGI IMG/M metagenome (GOLD analysis project Ga0075331, IMG submission 120090) | Natural and restored wetland microbial communities from the San Francisco Bay, California, USA, that impact long-term carbon... | ecosystem: Environmental > Terrestrial > Soil > Wetlands ... | reverse complement strand
GCCTCGACCGGGTGTCCGGCGTCGGTCATGGTCTCGGCGGAGAGCGTGAAGCCGTGGGCGGCGAGCAGGATGCTGCGGGCCAGCAGCCTCGGGTCGCCCGCCCGCACCGAACCGTCGGCCTGGCCCTCGGCGACCATCGGCTCGAGCAGGTCGAGGATGTTGTCCTGGGAACGCCCCCGCCGCTGGAGCAGGTAGGGCAGCAGCAGCTCGGGGTCGACCTCCACGATCTTGCGGAGCAGGTCGTTCGAGCGCAGCGCGGTCACCGTGCGGCTGATGCCCAGGCTGAGCCGTTCCAACGGCGCCGAGCCGGCACCGGCGCTCGCGACCTCCGTGACGACGCCGCCCCACTCGCGGGTCATGAGGTCGGCGAGCAGGGTCTGCATGTCGGGCCAGGTGCGGTAGATCGTCATCCGCGACACGCCCGCGCGACGGGCCACGTCGGTGAGCGTCGTGCGCGTCCATCCCGTGGCCAGGATGCACTCCCGCGCCGCGTCGAGGTACCGGTCCTCGGAACGCTGGTTGTTACGAATAGACGGCATGTGTCACACTGTAACACATGACGACTCCGATGCACTGGGCCCGCTGGGGCGACCCCGGGCACGCCGGCGCCCTTCCCGACGCCGCTGCCGCTCTCGTCGACGCGGTCTTCGGGACCGAGCCGCAGGCCACGGTCGACCTCGACGAGGTGCGCGTCCCCGAGCCGGGCCTCGACCCCGCGCTGGCGGCCGAGCTGCGTGACCTCCTCGGCGAGGAGCACGTGCGGACCGACCACGAGACGCGGGTGCGGCACACCCGGGGCAAGTCGACGCCGGACCTGCTGAAGATCCGCGACGGCGACGGCTCGGACGCCCCGGACGCCGTCCTGCTCCCGGCCGACCACGACCAGGTCCAGGCGGTCGTGAGCTGGTGCAGCGAGCGCCGCGTCGCGCTGGTGCCGTTCGGCGGGGGTACGTCGGTGGTGGGCGGTCTCGCGGCGAGGCGCGACGGGTTCTCCGGTGTCGTGGCCCTCGACCTCTCGCGGCTGAAGCGGCTCGTCGCGGTCGACGCGGAGTCGCGCACCGCCGAGCTCGAGGCGGGGGTGCTCGGGCCCGAGGCCGAGGCCCTTCTCGCCGAGCACGGCCTGACCCTGGGCCACTTCCCGCAGTCGTTCGAGTACGCCAGCATCGGCGGGTTCGCCGCCACGCGCTCCAGCGGCCAGGCGTCCTCGGGCTTCGGTCGCTTCGACGCCCTCGTCGTGGGGCTCCGCGTGGTCACCCCGCTGGGGACGCTCCAGCTCGGCAGCTCGCCCGCCAACGCCGCCGGACCCGACCTCCGGCAGCTGGTGCTGGGCTCCGAGGGCGCCTTCGGCGTGATCACCTCGGTCACCGTGCGGGTGCGCCCGGCGCCGGCGGTGAAGGTGTACGAGTCGTGGCGCTTCGACACCTTCGCCGAGGGCTCGACCGCGCTCCGGACCCTGGCCCAGGACGGGGTCGCGCCCACTGTGCTGCGCCTCTCCGACGAGTCGGAGACCTCGATCAACCTGGCCCGGCCCGACGAGGTCGGCGGCGAGAGCGCCGGCGGATGCCTCATGGTGACCGGGTTCGAGGGGACGCAGGAGTACGTCGACCGCAGCCGCGCGGTGGTGACCAAGCGGCTCACCGCGCTCGGGGGCCGGTCTCTCGGCGAGGAGGGCGGCGAGGCCTGGGCGCAGGGCCGCTTCCACGGCCCGTACCTTCGCGACTCCCTGCTCGACGTCGGGGTCCTCGTCGAGACCCTCGAGACCGCGACGTTCTGGTCGAACGTCCCCGCGCTCTACGACGGCGTGAAGGGGGCCCTCGAGAAGTCCCTGTCCGAGCAGGGCACCGACCCGATCGTGCTCTGCCACATCTCGCACGTCTACGAGACCGGCGCCTCCCTGTACTTCACGGTCGCCGCCAAGCAGGCCGCCGACCCGCTCGCGCAGTGGGCTGCCGCGAAGGCCGCCGCCTCGGACGCGATGATCGCGGCCGGTGCGACGATCACCCACCACCACGCCGTCGGCCGCGACCACAAGCCCTGGTTCGCGCAGGAGGTGGGCCCGGTCGGCGTCGAGATGATCCGGGCGGTCAAGGAGCGCCTCGACCCCGTCGGGGTCCTCAACCCAGGGGTCCTCGTCCCGTGACACGCTCCTTCGCCTTCTTGGTGAACCCCGCCTCCGGCGGCGGGGCGGCCCCTGCGGCCGTCGTACCGGTGGCGCGGACGCTTCGGGACGCGGGCTGCCGGGTGGAGGTGACCTACAGCCCGGGCCCGGTCGCCTGCCGGGAGCTCGTCGCGGAGGCGGTCTCCCGGGGCGACGTCGTGGTCGCGGTGGGTGGGGACGGGATGGTCGCCTCGCTCGCCGGAGCGGTCGTCCAGGCAGGAGGTGTGCTCGGCATCGTGCCGAGCGGCCGCGGCAACGACTTCGCTCGCCAGCTCGACGTCGGGGGCTCGCCCGAGGAGGTCGCGCGGACCCTGCTCGAGGCCGAGCCGCGGTGCGTCGACGTGATCGACGCGGACGGGCGGGTGGTCGTGGGCAGCGTCTACGCCGGCGTCGACTCCCTTGCCTCGGAGCTCGTGGACCGGGCCCACCGGCTCCCGCGGAGGCTGCAGTACCCCTACGCGGCGGTCCGCTCGGTCCTTGAGTTCCGCCCTTCGGCGTACGACGTGGTGGTCGACGGCCGGGCCCACCGGTTCGACGCCTTCACGGTCGTGGTGGCCAACTCCGGCTACTACGGGTCGGGGATGCACATCGCACCCGACGCCTTGCTCGACGACGGCGTCCTCGAGGTGGTGGTGATCCGGGCGGCGTCGAAGCTCGGCCTCATCCGGTCGATGCCCAGGCTGTACGACGGCACGCACGTCGAGCTCGAGGAGGTCGTGGTCCTCCGCGGCCGGGAGGTCTCGATCCGCGCTAGCGGGCCCGTCCTGGCCTACGGCGACGGCGAGCAGCTCGGGCCGCTGCCGGTCACCGCCTCGGTCCGCCCGACCGCGCTCCGGGTCCTCGCCTGAGGAGGGTCAGGCCGCCGGTCCCCGGTCGCGCACGTCGGCGACGTGGGTCATGGCCTCTCGGAGCTCGCTGAGCCAGCTGTCCGCGTGCTGCTCCACCAGTCGCACGCACCAGGCGAGCGCCTCGGACCGAGAACGCGCCACGCCGGCCTCGATCAACGTGTCGAGGACCTGGCGCTGCGGCTGCCTGAGCCGGGTCATCACCGGTGCCGCGACGTGGGTGTACAGCGTCTCCCGTCCACCGATGACCACGCCCCACGAGACCTTCCGGTCGAACCGGTGCTGGGCCTCTCGGGCGATCGAGATCCGCCTGTCGCGAGTCTCCTCCCGGAACGCCCGGGCGCGGCCGGCGGCGGCCTCCTCCCGCTCGGCCTTGCTCGCGTCGTCGGCGAGCTGTGGGTCGGGGAGCGTGAGCAGGACCGTGATCTCCTCGCGGTCCACGGTGATGCGGGGGGAGGAGCCCTGCCACTCCTCCGGGAGCCGGCCGGAGAACCAGCCGCGTACTCGGTCTTGCTGTTCCTTCGTAATCATGTAATCAGCATTACGCGCGGAGTCGTCGAGCGGTAGCGAGGTCTAGACGGGCACGAGACGGCGGACGGCGCAGGCGGCCCGATGCCCGAGGTTCAGTGACGTGACGCGCGCAGCCCGGCGACGCGCTGGGCCACCACGAAGGTCACCGAGCTCACTCCTGCGGCGAGCACGGCACCCCACGCCATGTCGATCGGGACGAGGGCGGCCGGGAAGTCCTCGATCACCGCCAGGCTGGTGAGGTCCCAGGTCGCGTAGGTCACCAGGCCGAACGCGGCGCCCCGGAACAGTGCGCTGCGAAGGGAGCGCTCCTCGACGGCCGGTGAGATCACGAAGTAGACGAGCCCGGCCAGGAAGATCGCGTAGAACGCGACCGCCGCGGCGACGTTCGGCTGCTCGGCGAGGAGGTCCCCGAGCAGCCGCTCGTACAGGCCCTGGGCCACGAGCCCCAGCCACGCGAGGTCGAGGACGAGGAAGACCGCCGCCGCGACGAGGTACTGACCGAGGAAGGACCGAAGGCTCATGGTTCGAGAGTAGGCAGACGTGGCGGGTCCCGGCCGCGATACGGCCGGGACGCGCAGGCGTGGTCAGTCCGAGGAGCGCATCGCCCTGGTGCCGACCAGCAGTCCCAGGGCCGCCATGACCAGGGCCGCCACGGCCCCAGCCAGCACCACGTCGGTCGAGAAGTCGCCGTTGAACAGCGCACGCTCGGCGTCGACCACGTAGGTCAGCGGGTTGACCTTGGACAGTGCCTGCAGCCAGCCGGGCCCGTTCTCGACCGGGAGGAGCATCCCGGCGAGCAGCAGCAGCGGGAAGAGCAGGGTCTGCTGGACGACCCAGAACATCCACTCGTTGTTCTTGCAGGCCAGGGCCAGCGAGTACGACAGGGCGCCCAGCCCGACGCAGAACACCGCGAGGATCACGAGCCCGAGGACGGCGCCGGGTACGTCCGCCCGGAAGCCGAAGGGAGTCGTGGCGAGCACGATCACGACCGCCTGTACGGCGGTGGGCACGATCTCCTTCAGCGCCCGCCCGACCATCAGCGAGGACCGGGACAGCGGCGACACCAGGAGGCGTTCGTGGGAGCCGGTCTGCATCTCGAACTGGAGGTTCGCCCCGGTCGTCGACGTGCCGAAGAGGCAGAGCATCACCACCACCCCGGGGACGAACCACTGCAGCGAGCTGCTCGTGCCCAGGCCCGAGACGCCGGCCAGCAAGGGGGCGAACAGCGCGAGGAAGAACAGCGGCTGGATTAGGCCGAACAGGACCGAGAACGGGTCCCTGACCACCGGCTTCAGCTCCCGCGTGAAGACCAGGGCGGTGTCGCGGGCGATGTTCGTGCTCATGCGGAGACCTCCTGGGCTTCCGGGTAGGAGGGGGTCGCGCTGGCCCGGCCCTCGCGCAGGCTGCGACCCGTGAGGTTCAAGAAGACGTCGTCGAGGGTGGGGCGGGCGATCTCGGCGGACAGGACAGGAGTGCGGTCGCCGTCGTACTCGCGAAGGAGCCGGGGAAGGATCCGGTCGCCGCCCTGCACCCTCACGTCGAGGGCAGGTCCGGTCTGCTCGACGACCGCGCTCGGCTCGAGCACCCGCGTGCGAGCCGCCGCGCGGCCCGCGTCGGACGGGTCGGAGAATGTGACCGTGATGCGGTCGCCCGCCAGGTTCGCCTTGAGCCGCGAGGGCGTGTCGTCGGCGACGATCCGGCCGTGGTCGACGATGACGACCCGCTCGGCGAGCGCGTCCGCCTCGTCGAGGTAGTGGGTGGTGAGGACGACCGTGGTGTCGTGACTGCGGCGAAGGGAGACGATGTGCTCCTGGAGGTTGGCCCGGTTCTGCGGGTCGAGCCCGGTCGACGGCTCGTCGAGGAAGAGCAGGTCCGGGGCGTGGATCAGGCCCATCGCGATGTCGAGGCGGCGCCGCTGACCTCCTGACAGGGACATCACCTTCCGGTCGGCGACCTCGGTGAGGTCCAGCGACTCGACGAGCTCGGCCGCGCGGGCTCGAGCGGCCGCCTTCGACATGCCGTGGACCCGCCCCTGCATCATGAGCTCGTCGCGCCCGCGCTGGTTGTGGCCGGCGCCGTTTCCCTGACCGATGTAGCCGATGCGGCGACGTACCTTCGCCTGCTCGTGCGTCACGTCGTGGCCTCCGACGCGCGCGGAGCCCGCCGTCGGTGCGATGAGGGTGGTGAGCATCCGGAGCGTGGTGGACTTGCCGGCCCCGTTCGGTCCGAGCAGCGCGACCATCTCGCCCCGCGCGACGGAGAGATCGATGCCGCGGACGGCTTCGACCGTGGTGCTGTTCGCCCTGAAGTGCTTCGTCAGACCTTGCGTCTGGATCATCGTTTCTTCCATGTACACGACGCTAGGAGCCATAGCGGCCAGTTCCTGGCCTCAATCGGAATAGCCTCGGAACATGGCAGACTCACGGTCCCGGATGCTGCGGCTGCTCTCGCTGCTGCAGACACATCGCTACTGGTCGGGCGCGGAGCTCTCAGAGCGGCTCGAGGTGAGCCCCCGCACGCTGCGCCGCGACGTCGACCGGCTCCGTGAGCTGGGCTACCCGGTCAGTGCCAGCCGCGGTGTCGCGGGGGGCTACCAGCTCCAGGCCGGGGCGGTGCTCCCGCCGCTGCTGCTCGAGGACGACGAGGCCGTCGCGATCGCGGTCAGCCTGAGCTCGGCGGCCGGTGGTGTGGTCTCCGGCGTGGAGGAGTCGTCGGTACAGGCGCTGAGCAAGATCGTCCAGGTCATGCCGCCGAAGCTGCGGCGGAGGGTCAAGGCCCTCCAGGAGTACACCGTGCCGGCCCTGCTCCGCGGACCGAGCGTCGACGTAGCGGCGCTCGCCACCCTCGCGCAGGCCTGCCGCGACGATGAGCGCCTGGAGTTCCGCTACGCGGCCCGCGACGGAGAGTCGACCCAGCGCCTCGTCGAGCCCCATCGCCTCGTCACCCTGGGGCGGCGGTGGTACCTCGTCGGCTACGACCTCCGGCGTCACGACTGGCGGACGTTCCGGATCGACCGGCTGTCCGAGCCGGTCCTGACCGGGGTGCGCTTCCGGCAGCGGGAGCTCCCGGCCGCCGACGCCGCCACGTTCGTACGCCAGGGCATCCAGTCTGCGCGCACCCACATCGCGGTCGACGTGCTGGTCAAGGCGCCGGCAGACTCCGTTGCCGAGGTCGCCGGCCGGTGGGCGGCCGTCACGCCCGTCGACGGGGAGTCGTGCCGGCTCGAGATGGACGTCGACACCCTCGACTGGCCCATCCTCCTGCTCGGCGCGATCGAGGCCGACTTCGAGGTGCGCGAGCCCCCAGAGCTCGCCGACCGGGTCCATCAGGTCGCCCGCCGGTTCGCCCGCGCGGCACTGCCCGCCGCCCACGACGACGACCCGGACCATGACGTGTGAGGTGGTGCTCTGGACCTTCGGACGCGGCCTCGGGCCAAACGGCACTGGGGAGCCGGGGCCTGTGCCGCGAGCATGAAGACATGACCACACGTGTAGGTGAGATCGTCGTCGGCTACGACGGCTCAGGTGACAGCGAGCTTGCCCTCGACTGGGCCGACGAGCTCGCGGCCGAGCAGGGGCGGCCCCTCCACGTCCTGATCTCCGAGGTGGACCCGACCCAGGTCCTCGAGGCGACCAGCGACTGGCATGCCGCGAAGATGGCTCAGCTCGAGTCAGACGCACGCGACCGGCTCGCCGGCGCGCGCTGCAAGGACAGCCGGATCGAGATCGCGTCGGTCCCGCCGACCCAGGCCCTCATCGACGCCTCGGCCCGTGCGGCCACGGTGGTGGTGGGAGCCCGCGGGCACAGCCTGCTGTCGGGCGTCGTGCTCGGCTCCGTCAGCCAGCACGTGACCCGGCACGCCTCGTGCCCCGTCGTCGTGGCCCGCGCTCCGTACCACCCCGACTCCGACCGGATCGTCGTCGGCGTCGACGGCTCCACCGGCAGCCGCAAGGCGCTGGAGTTCGCCTTCGAGCACGCGAGCCGGAACAACGCCCCCGTCACCGCGATCCACGCGTGGCGCAACTCCGGGCGGCAGGAGGGGCTGGTCGAGGAGATCGAGGCCGCCGAGCGACTGCTCTCCGAGGCGCTGGCCGGGTTCTCCGACGAGTACCCGGACGTCAAGGTGCTGACCGAGGCGATCCCGATCGCGCCGCACCGGGTCCTTGCCGACGCCTCGCACGCCGCCGCGCTGGTCGTGGTCGGCTCACGAGGGCTCGGCGCGTTCACCGGCCTGCTCCTCGGCTCGGTGAGCCAGTCGGTCCTGCACCACGCGCAGTGCACGGTCGCCGTCGTACGGTGAGGCGCATGCGCGCGTGGGAGACCTCGGGCGACGGCACGCTCAAGCGCGCCGAGAGACAGGTTCCTGAGCCCGGTCCGGGGGAGGTGCTCGTCGCGGTCTCGGTCTGCGGCGTGTGCCGCACCGACCTGCACGTCCGTGACGGCGACCTGCCACAGCACCGCACCCCCGTCATACCCGGGCACGAGGTGGTCGGCACCGTGGCCGCCGTGGGCGCGGGCGTGGCGCGGTTCGCGGAGGGCGACCGGGTGGGCGTCGCCTGGCTGCGGCACACGTGCGGCGAGTGCGCCTGGTGCCGGCGGGGCCAGGAGAACCTCTGCCCCGACTCCCGCTACACCGGCTGGGACGAGGACGGAGGCTACGCGGAGTACGCCGTGGCGCCGGCCGCGTTCGCCTACGACGTGCCCGAGGACCTGCCCGACGAGCAGACGGCGCCGCTGCTGTGTGCGGGGATCATCGGCTACCGCGCGCTGCGGCGTGCGAACCTGCCGCCCGGCGGCCGCCTCGGGATCTACGGCTTCGGCGCGAGCGCCCACATCACCGCCCAGATCGCGATGGCGCAGGGGGCCGAGCTGCACGTCCTGACCCGCGACGCCGGCGCGCGCGACCTGGCCCTGTCGCTCGGTGCCGCGAGCACCGGAGGGGCGTACGACGCGCCGCCGGTCCTGCTGGACGCGGCCATCGTCTTCGCGCCGGTGGGCGACCTGGTGCCGCCGGCCCTCGAGGCGCTCGACCGTGGCGGGACCCTGGCCCTCGCGGGGATCCACCTCTCCGACGTACCGCGGCTGGACTACCAGCGACACCTCTTCCGGGAGCGGAGCCTGACCAGCGTCACCTCGAACACCCGCGCCGACGGGGAGGAGCTGCTGCGGCTGGCCCCACGCCTCGGCGTCACCGCGACGGTCACGCCCTACCCGCTCGACCGCGCCGACCGGGCGCTGGAGGACCTCGCGTCCGACCGCGTACATGGCGCGGCCGTGCTGCGGATGGGGGACCTTCGCCCCTGACGGACGCACCCGACGCATGTCGCAATGGAGACATGAACGCGACCAAGACCTGGCATGTAGAGGTGTACATCGGCGAGCACGAGGGACAGACGCACGCAGAGGCCCGGCTTCGCCCCGGTGAGGACGTGACCCTCACGGGGACCGGCACCGCGCGGCTCAACCCGACCGACCGCGACGTGCCGGAGATCGGCGACGAGCTCGCGACCGCACGCGCGCTGTCCGACCTCGCCCACCGGCTGCTCCACGCGGCGGCCGAGGACATCGAGGACATCACGCACGAGCGCGCCCGCCTGCGCGGTTGAAGGCCTGCCGGACCGGATGCCTGGTAGCCCCACCACGCGTGGGACCAGCGCACCCTCCGGCACCTCCTGACCCGCACGGCCAGTCGGCGGCCGTGCGGGTCGACCGTGCCCGCTCAGCGCTGGTGGGCCGGACGCGGCCGCCCGGCCCGGATGTGCTTGTCCACCGCGTCGACGCCGAGGAGCGCTGCGGCCGAGCCGAGGGCCATCAGCCAGCCAACGGCCGGCGGAGCCGCCTGCCCGAGCACCAGGGCGACGGCCGGCACGAGGAGGACGACGAGTGAGAACGCCAGCTCCGTCGTGGTGGCCGGGAGGAGCAGGCGGTTGGTCGTCCAGCCGAGGGCTCCGGGCCACACCGTAGAACTTCGGCAGGCGAAGGCGTTGGCCGTCTGCGCGAGGACGACCGTCATGAACGCCGCACCCGAGGCAGCCATCAGGTCGTGCCCGGTCGGGAAGGCGGCGCCGGGGACCCAGCCGACGGCCAGCAGGGAGACCAGGAAGGCGGCCATGGTGAACGTGGCCACCAGGGGGCCGAGGACCCCGAACGCGCGCCTCAGGACGGTCCGGTTCATGAGCCGGCCCCTGATCGGCGGACCGTCGAGGAGGTGCTTGGCCGGTGGCTCGGCGCCGAGCGCGACCGCGGAGAGCGTGTCGGTCCCGAGGTCCAGGGCGAGGATCTGCAGGACGCCGAGCGCGAGCGGGAACTGGCCGCCCGAAAGGGCCCAGACGAGGAACGGGGTCAGCTCGGCGACGTTGTCGGTCAGGTGGTAGGTCAGAAACCGGCGTATGTTCACGAAGGTCGCCCGGCCCTGCTCCACGCCCGCGACGATGCTCGCGAAGGCGTCGTCGAGGAGCACCAGGTCCGCTGCCTCGCGGGCCACATCGGTCCCCGAACGTCCCATGGCGATCCCGATGTCGGCCTCGTGGAGGGCCGGAGCGTCGTTGACCCCGTCACCGGTCATCGCCACGACGTGACCTCGGGAGCGCAGCGCCTTCGCTATCCGGAGCTTGTCCTCCGGTGAGACTCGCGCGACCACGAGGCCGTCGTGGTCGAGGTGGGCGGCGAGGACCCGGTCGTTCGCCGGAAGGTCGGCCCCTGTGAGCACCGGGGCGCCGGGCTGCCGCAGGCCGATCTCGTCGGCGATGGCCGCAGCGGTCGCAGGGTGGTCGCCGCTGACCATCGCCACGCCGATGCCTGCCCTGCGGCACGCTGCCAGTGCCTCGGCGACCCCGTCTCGTGGCGGGTCCTCCAGCGCGACCAGCCCCAGCAGGAGCAGATCTCGCTCCGCCTCGTCCGGGTGGCGGGGGGCGCGACCGGCGTCCCCGGTGGCGATGGCCAGCACCCTCAGCCCCCGCGCCGTGAGGTCCTCCACGACCGAGTGAGCCCGCGCGCCGTCGGAGCAGAGCGGGAGGACGCTGTCGGGAGCGCCCTTGACCACGACACCGCCCTCACCGACCACCGACATGCGCCGGCGACGCGGGTCGAAGGGGAACCGCAGACGGGGAGGACGCTCCCGACGGTCGTGGTCGGTGTCGATGCCGAGGCGACGGGCGAAGGCGTCCAGCGCGGCTTCCATGGGGTCGCCGTGCGCCTGCCACTCCCCGTCCACCTCGTGGGCGTAGCCCGTGGAGCAGCGCATCCCGGCAAGAGCCAGGTCCGCGCACGGCTCCCGGGCGGACGCCGACGACCAGGTGAGCCGGGCGTCGGGGGCGTAGCCCGGCCCTTCCACCGCCACCGACCCCGTCGGTGTCCACGCCTCCACGACCGTCATCTGGTTGCGGGTCAGCGTCCCGGTCTTGTCGGTGCAGATGAAAGTCGTCGAGCCCAGCGTCTCCACGGCCTCGAGGTTGCGCACGAGGATCTGCCGCTTGGCCATCTGCTCGGCGCCCCAGGCCAGCGACAGCGTCACGGTCGGGAGCAGGGCCTCGGGGACCAGGGCCACCGTGACGCCGATCGCGAAGACGAAGCCGTCCTCGACCGGGTTGCCCACGAGCACCGAGATGAGCAGGAAGAGCGCGCCGACCCCGAGCGCGATGGCCGCGATCAGTCGGACGACCGCGCGGAGCTCGCGGGTCAAAGGGGTGTCCGGCTTGGCCGACGACGTCGCGAGCGCCGCGATGCCGGCCAGGCGGGTGTCCTCGGCGGTCGACGTGACGAGGGCGCGGGTCTCGCCCTCGACCACGAACGTCCCGGCGTACAGCGCGTCGCCGTCCTCGACCACGCCGGGCACGCTCTCTCCGGTCAGCATCGAGGAGTCCACGAGCAACCGGTTCGCCCCGGTGGCCACCGCGTCGGCCGGAACCCGGTCCCCGCTCTCGAGCAGGAGGACGTCCTCGACCACGACGTCCTCGGCCTCGACGACCCTCCGGCGGCCGTCGCGAAGGACCATGACCTGCGTCGGGAGGAGGGCGCGCAGGCGGTCGGCGGCACGGTCTGCCCGGGCCTGCTGGGCGAACGCGAAGAGCGAGTTGAGCACGATGACCGCGAAGATCGCGATGCCGAGCTCGGGCAGGTCCGCGATGAGGGCGAGCAGGCCCGCGACCCACAGCATCACCGCGAAGAAGTGGGTGAGCTCCCCGAGCAGGCGTCGTGCGGCAGAGGGTCGTCTCGGCCCCGGTAGCCGGTTGGGTCCGCGCTCGGCGAGCCGTTCGGCCGCCTCGGCCGAGGTCAGGCCAGGCGAGGTGACGACGGACATGGCGACCTGTCAGGGCTCCGAGCGGCCGACCGCCGCGCGGCTCCTTCAGAGGTGAGGCCGGCGGCGGTCGTGCTCATCGTGCGCTCCGTCAGGCAGGTTGCTCCGGATGCTCGCCGCCTTCCGGCGCCGGGCGGATGCTGGCGTCGGGGCCGGGGAAGACGAGCGCCTCGTGGCCCGTGTCG
>Ga0075331_1000234_pt1 | contig 12048 bp, 8 predicted proteins | sample MayberrySE_TuleA_FD_120090 | JGI IMG/M metagenome (GOLD analysis project Ga0075331, IMG submission 120090) | Natural and restored wetland microbial communities from the San Francisco Bay, California, USA, that impact long-term carbon... | ecosystem: Environmental > Terrestrial > Soil > Wetlands ... | reverse complement strand
TGCACCCCGGTCATCGGCAACGGCGTCGTGGTCGACCTCGGCGTGCTGTTCGAGGAGATTGACGCCCTCGAGGCCCGGGGGGTCGACTGCTCGACGCTGCGGGTGTCGGCCAACGCGCACATCATCGCGTCGTACCACCGGGTCCTCGACAGGGTCACCGAGCGCTTCCTCGGCAAGCGCAAGATCGGCACCACCGGGCGCGGGATCGGCCCCGCCTACGCCGACAAGATCAGCAGGGTCGGGGTGCGGGTACAGGACCTGCTCGACGAGAACATCCTGCGGCAGAAGGTCGAGGGCGCGCTGGACCAGAAGAACCACCTGCTCGCCAAGGTCTACAACCGCCGCGCGATCGGTGTCGAGGAGGTCGTGGAGGAGCTGCTCGGGTACGTCGGTCGGCTGCAGCCGATGGTCTGCGACACCGGGCTGCTGCTCAACGAGGCCCTCGACCGCGGCGAGACGGTGCTGTTCGAGGCCGGCCAGGCGACCATGCTCGACATCGACCACGGCACCTACCCTTTCGTCACCTCCTCGAGCGCCACCGCGGCCGGCGCCTGCACCGGCTCGGGCGTGCCGCCGAACCGCATCGACCGCATCATCGCGGTGGTCAAGGCCTACACGACCCGGGTCGGAGAGGGCCCGTTCCCGACCGAGCTGCACGACGCCGACGGCGACGCGCTGCGCGACGCCGGGGGCGAGTTCGGCACGACGACCGGACGACCGCGCCGGTGCGGCTGGTACGACGCCCCGATGGCGCGCTACGCCGCCCGGGTCAACGGCGTGACCGACTTCGTCCTGACCAAGCTCGACGTGCTCACCGGGTGGGAGCAGATCCCGGTCTGCGTCGCCTACGACGTCGACGGGGTCCGGCACGACGAGATGCCGATGACGCAGTCGGAGTTCCACCACGCCCGGCCGATCTACGAGATGTTCGAGGGGTGGCAGGAGGACCTGTCCAAGTGCCGCACGTTCGACGACCTTCCGGCGGCGGCACAGCGCTACCTGCGGGCGCTGGAGCAGATGTCGGGTGCGCCCTTCTCCGCGATCGGCGTCGGCCCGGGCCGTGACGACCTGATCGTCCTGCGCGAGATCAGCTGATCCTCTGGGCGTTCGCGGAGCGGACACGGGGTGTGACCCGGCGGGCGACTGGGCACGGTCTCCTCAAGAAGTAGTCAAGGTTTCAAGGAGATGCTCGTGAGCGCCAACGTCGCTGTCATCCACTACAGCTCGACCGGCAACGTCCACGCCCTCGCCGAGGCGGTGTGCGAAGGCGCAGAGAAGGCGGGCGCCGAGGTCCGGCTGCGCAAGGTCGCCGAGCTGGCCCCGCAGGACGCGATCGAGGCCAACGACGAGTGGAAGGCCCACGCCGAGGCGACGCGCGACCTGCCCGAGGCCTCGCACGACGACCTGCTCTGGGCGGACGCCGTCGTCTTCGGCAGCCCCACCCGTTACGGGGTGATGACCAGCCAGCTCAAGCAGTTCATCGACTCCAGCGGTCCGCTGTGGGCCGAGGGCAAGCTGGCCGACAAGGTCTACTCCGCCTTCACCTCGAGCCAGACCCCGCACGGCGGACAGGAGAGCACGATCCTGTCGATCGCCAACGTCTTCTACCACTGGGGCGGCGTGATCGTGCCCCCCGGCTACGCCGACCCGATCCAGTTCGAGGCGGGCAACCCCTACGGCGCGTCGCACGTCAGCGCCTCGGGCAAGCCCGGGGACGCTCAGCTCGACGCCGCCCGCTTCCAGGGCCGTCGCGTCGCGGAGGTCGCGGAGGCGCTGAAGAAGGGTCTGCAGAACTGACGCCTCACGAGAGGCTCGCGCGGCACGAGAGAGGGTGCGCGACCGCCCGGGCACTCCGCCGTTAGGCTCGGGCGGCGTGAAGACCCTTGTGATCGGTTCCGGAGGCCGCGAGCACGCTCTCGCCCTCGCCCTGCACCGAGACCCCGAGGTCAGCGAGGTGCACGCCGCTCCCGGCAACCCCGGCGTCGGCGCCTTCGCCCGGCTGCACGCCGTCGACCCGCTCGACGGCGCGGCCGTGGCCGACCTCGCGGTCAGCCTCGGTGCCGACCTGGTCGTCATCGGCCCCGAGGCGCCGCTGGTGGCCGGAGTCGCCGACGCCGTGCGTGCGCGGGGAGTCGCCTGCTTCGGCGCCGGTCGTGACGCGGCTCGGCTCGAGGGGTCCAAGGCCTTCGCCAAGGAGGTGATGGCCGCAGCCGGCGTACCCACCGCCCTCGCGCGGGTGTGCGACACACCGGAGGAGGTGGAGTCGGCACTCGACGCGTTCGGGCCGCCCTACGTGGTCAAGGACGACGGCCTCGCGGCAGGCAAGGGCGTCGTCGTCACCGACGATCGGGCACGGGCGACGGCGCACGCCCGGGCCTGCGACCGCGTGGTTATCGAGGAGTTCCTCGACGGCCCGGAGGTCTCGCTGTTCGCGGTCACCGACGGCACGACCGTCGTACCCCTCATGCCTGCGCAGGACTTCAAGCGGGCCGAGGATGCCGACGCCGGCCCCAACACCGGCGGGATGGGTGCCTACGCGCCGCTGCCGTGGGCCCCAGGCGATCTCGTCGACGAGGTGACCCAGCGGGTCGTGCAGCCGACGGTCGACGAGATGCGACGCCGCGGCTCGCCGTTCGCCGGACTCCTCTACGCCGGACTGGCCCTCACCTCCCGCGGTATCCGGGTAGTGGAGTTCAACGCCCGGTTCGGCGACCCCGAGACGCAGTCGCTGCTGGCGCTGCTCGCCACCTCGCCCTACCACCTGCTGCACGCCGCGGCGACGGACCGGCTCGACGAGGTGGAGCAGCCGCGGTGGCGGGACGGTGCCGCGGTCACGGTGGTGCTGGCAGCCGCCGGGTACCCGGGGGCGCCGCGGAAGGGCGATCCGATCAGCGGCGTGGAGGCGGCGGAGCGGCTCGACGCCGTCGACGTCCTGCAGGCGGGTACGGCGCTCGTCGACGGCCAGCTGGTGACGGCCGGAGGACGCGTCCTCGCCGTCACGGCAACCGGTGACGATCTCGCGCAGGCACGCGAGCGGGCCTATGCCGGTGTGGAGCTGATCCACTTCGCCGACGAGCACCACCGCAGCGACATCGCGGCCGCTGCCAGCGCCCTGCAGTCGAGCGTCTGACCCAACGTTCTGGCCCTGGGTCTGGTGGCGCTGGGTCTGGCCCCTGGGTCTGGTCCCAGGGGGTCAACGCACCTCGTCGGTCAGCAGACCCTTGCTGCGGGCGACGGCGGCGGCCTCGGTGCGAGAGCTCGCCCGCAGCTTGGCGAGGATGTTGGACACGTGCACGCTGACCGTCTTGGCGCTGATGAACAGCCGTCGACCGATCTCTGAGTTGCTGCGGCCCTGTGCCACGAGCGCGAGGATCTCCTGCTCGCGCGGGGTCAGGGCCTCGTCCCGCCGGCCCGCCTCCCCACGCGCGGTGGTGCCTCGGGTCGACCCGACGGCACCGAGGGCCCGCACCTCCGCCAGCAGCGGCGCCGCCCCCAGCCGCTGCGCGGTCTCGCGAGCGGCGTCGGCCGGTGCTCGCGCGTCGGCCGGCCTGCCGATCGCGCGGAGCACGGCCGCGAGGCGGGCTTGCGACCTGGCCGTCTCGAAGACGTGCCCCAGCCGCTCGAAGGCCTGCGACGCTCGGAGCCACCCGTCGACGAGCTCCTGCTCGTCAGGGGCGTCGACGCCGGTCAGCCAGCGCAGCCGCGCGTGCTCGGCGTCGACCCGGGCGACCCACGCGACGCCCTCGGGGCCCATGGGACGCCCGCGCCTGGTGCCGCGCTCCGCGGCCTCGACAGCGGCAGCGGCGAGCTCGGCGCCGCGACGAGCCAGGTCCTCGAAGTCGGCCGACGTCGCCCGTGTGGTGTGCTGCGCGAGCTGTCCCAGCAGCAGGGCGCTCAGCCGCACCCGGGCCTGGAACGTCTCGCGCTGCCAGAGGCGGATGACGGCGTCGACGACGTCGTCATGCACGGCCACTGCGGCAGCCGCGTCCCCCTTGTCGCCGTGCAGGTCGATGGCCGCGGAGCCGCAGTGGATCGCGATCATCCCGTCGAGGTCCCACCAGGGGCGGATCTGGTCGAGCAGCGCGCCCGCCCCCTCGACCTCGCCGCGCCCGGCCTTGACCGCCAGCACGACGGTTGCGAGCGCGGCCTCGGCGATGGGGGGAGGAGTCTGGCCACTCACGTCGACGACCTCCAGGGCCGTCTGCCAGTCGCCGATCATGTAGGCGGTCACGCCCGCGATGAGCCTGGCGTCGAAGCCGTGCGGTGCCCACGGACGGCCCGTCTCGGTCGCCCGGTGAGCAGCGAGCTGGTAGACCGCCAGGGCCTCCGGCAGCTGTCCGGCCTCGTGGTGCAGGCTGCCCAGGTGGTGCAGGCCGCGCAGCTCTGCGCCGACGTCGCCGTCCTCCCTGGCCTGGGCGACGATGGTCTTGAGCGCCCGCTCCGAGCCCTCCGGGTCGCCGGCACGCTGCTCGAGCCGTGCCAGCGTGGTGTTCACGTCGGCCACCAGCTGGGGCAGGTCGAGCTCGCGTCCCAGGGTGAGCGCCTCACCCGCCCAGGCCAGGGCATCGTCGTCGCGCTGTCGGTCGGCGTTGGCGCGGGCGTGCAGCGTGAGCACCTGGGCGCGTAGCGGTGTGTGCTCGGCCGGCACCAGGCCCAGCGCCTCGCTGGTGGTCTTGAGCGGGTCGACGTCGGTGTCGCCGAGCAGCGCGGCCGTCGCCAGCGCGAGCAGCAACCGGGCGCGGTCCTCCGGCGGGGCGGACGCCGGCAGGTGCATGAGCTGGTCCTGCACCAGCGCGACCGCCCGGTGCGGGTGTCCGGACGCCGTGACCGCCTCGGCAGCCTTGACCGTGAGCTGCACGATGTCGGTCGGCTCCTCGGCGTCGTCGGGCCGGCCCTGAGCGAGCAGGTCGAGGGCCATCTCGTAGTGCTGCGCGGCCTCGTCGGGACCCCCCACCGACATCGCCTCGTCACCGGCGCGGATGCTCGACTGGATCGCGGTCGGCACGTCGTGGGCGGCCCGGGCGTGGCGGGCGAGCTCGGCAGCGGTGCCCTCGACGTCGCCGCTGCGCAGCGCGGTGCTGTAGGCCGTGTGCAGGCGCACCCGCTCACCCGGCAGCAGGTCGTCGTAGATCGCCTCGGCGAGCAGCGCGTGCCGGAACGCGTAACCGTCGGGCCCCACGGCCACGAGCACGTTGCCCTCTACCGCCGACCGCAGGGCCACGTCGAGTGCGGTGGCGTCGAGCCCCACGACGTCGGCCAGCAGGTCGTGGGAGACCCGGCGGCCGGCGCAGGCCGCGGCCCGGACCACGAGCCGAGTCGCCTCGTCGAACTGGTCGAGCCGAACCAGGAGCAGGTCGGCGAGGTGCCAGGGAAGTGTCCGGTTGCCGAGCTCGCTGGCCACGACCAGCTCCTCGGCGAAGAAGGCGTTGCCCTCCGCTCGGGCGACGATCGCGTGCACGTCGCTCTCACGCATCGGCGCGGGGTGCAGGCTGTGCACGAGCGTGCGCACGTGCGGGTCGCTCAGCGGCCGGAGGTGCAGCGTGGCGACCTGCGGCAGCCGTGACCACTCGGCTGCGGTGGCGCGTAGCGGGTGGCGCCGGTGCAGGTCGTCGGTGCGGTAGGACGCGACGATCGCCACCGGCCGGGTGAACTGTCGCGTGAAGCAGAAGCTGAGCATCTCGCGGGTGGACTGGTCGGCCCAGTGCACGTCCTCGACGACCAGCAACAGGGGTTCGGTGCCCGCGAGCCGCTCGAACGCCGCATGCACCGACTCGAACAGGTCACCCCGCTCCATCGGGCCGCTCGGCGCGGCGTCGGTGTCGGAGAGCAGCCGACGGCCCGGCAGCAACCGGCGCACACCGGGTTGCTCCTCGGCAAGGGAGTCGATGACTGCCGGCACCTCCGTCGCCAGCCGCCCGAAGATCTCGGTGAAGGGCAGGTAGGGCAGCGCGCTGTCCCCGAAGTCGAGGCAGTGTCCCGCGACGACCCGCCAGCCGGCCGCGAGCGCCTCGTCACGCAGCGCCATCAGCAGCCGGGTCTTGCCGACCCCGGCGTCACCGTCGAGAAGGACCGAGCCGGCCTGGGGCACGCCGTCGAGCCCCAGCAGCGAACGGAGCTGCCGGAGCTCGTCGGCCCGGCCGATGATCGGCAGCGTGTGGTCGGTGGTCACATCCACCATCATCGCCGCTGGCACGGACAATGCCACCGCGGCGTGCGGTGATGCGCAGCTCACTGTGCCGAGGCGGTGCGGGCACCCTTCAGGCGGGGCGACGTGGGCAGCTCTCGCCGGCGCCGGCGCCGGCTCACCCGGACCCCACGCCGGCCGCCGGCGGCGGCGTAGTCGGCGGATACCTGGGAACGGCGGTAGGCGTGCTCGCCGGAGAGGACGTACTCGGCGGAGGGAAACATCGTGGGGCTCCTCGTCGGATGATCTCGTTCAGATGCCTCGAGCCTGCGCGCCTAAGGCGGCCTCCCACATCGGCACAACTCCCTATTCGGGCCCGGCGGGGCCCTTACCGGCCGACCGCCGCGCGCAGATCGGGACTCGAACAGCTCACCCGGACCGCCGCCGAGGGCTTACCCTGTCGCCTGTGCGTGCCCTGAGGGTGGAGCAGGGGCGGGTGGAGCGCTGGTTGACCTTCGTCCGCTGCGTCGGCGTGCTCTTCGCGATTCCCGCCGTGGCGACCACGCCGTACTGGCCGAGCGACCGCGAGCGCACCTGGGCCTGGCTGGTCACGGCGTTCTTCGCTGCCGGCACCGCGCTCGTGTGGTGGGCCGACCGGAGGGTGCGGGACCACCGGGGCCGGGCGCGACTCAGTCTCGCGGCGACGGCGTTCGACATCGCGGTGGTGAGCGGTTATGTCCTCACCTTCGCCTTCGAGCAGCCCTACGTGACCTGGTCACTCGTGCTGGCCCTGCCGATCGCCGGCGCACTGCGCTTCGGTGCGCTCGGAGCCGGCGTCCTCGCCGGGATCGGTATCGCCCTGTTCGCCGTGCAGGCCCTGGTGCGGGTTCGCCATGTCGACGAGCCGATGCTCTCCGCACAGATCTACGCATCCGGCATGGTCGCGCTGATCGCCGGAGCGATGGCTGTCCTGGTGACGTCGCTGGACCAGCAGAACCATGCCTACCGGGACCAGGCACTGCGGCTCGCCGAGGCCACCCATGACCGCGAGCGGTTGCTTGCGATCACCTCGCACGAGGTGCGCGGTTCGCTCGCCGCGATCGGCACCAGCGCCTCGACCGTGCGCCAGTACAGGGACCGGCTCAGCCGCGAGCGAGCCGAGCGGCTGCTCGGCGCGATCGAGGCACAGGTCGGTCAGCTGCTGCGGCTGGTCGACGACCTCCTGATCGGGTCGGAGTCCTCCGACGGGGTGATCAGGCTCAGCCCGACCTGGCGGGAGATGCGCACCACGGTCGACGTGGCGCTGGACGCCGCGTCCCGGCACCGCGACGGCCACCCCGTGGAGGTCTACGTCGAGCCGCTCGCCTGCGAGCTCGACCACGACCGGCTGTCACAGGTGCTGCGCAACCTCGTCGAGAACGCCTACAAGTACTCCCCGCCGGGGGCCCCGGTCAGCGTCTCCGTCCGGCGGACGGCCCGGGGCGTCCTGATGCGGGTCGCCGACCGCGGGCCGGGCATCCCCGACGAGCTGCGCGAACAGCTGTTCGAGCCCTACCGTCGTGCCTCCGACGCCGAGGCGGCGGGGTCGGGCCTCGGCCTGTTCGTGGTCCACCGGATCGTGGGCGCCGCTGGTGGCTCCGTCGACGTGCGCTCGTCGGCGTCCGGTACGGCGTTCGTCGTGCGTTGGCCGTGCGCCAGCAAGGCCCTGACCGCCGGCGTACAGGCCGGCGTCGAGTCCGGTGAGGAGACGGGGCAGGGAACCGGAAGCGAGACCGGCGGGGAGGCTGACGCGGGGTAGCCGTCCGATCGCGATGTCGCTGCGCGCGGGGCGGCTGCGCAGCTAGGCTGGCGCTCAGGTCGGTCAGCTCGGGGCTGTGCGGGGAACCGGCCGGGGGGCGGGGGTTCCATGCGCTTGGGCATGCTGCCGCCCGCGAGGGTGGAGCAGTTCTTCGGGTACCTGCGGTTGCTCGGCATCGTGCTCGGCGTGCCCGTGATCGTGCTGGCGGACCTGCCGAGGGCCGAGGCCACGCTGCTGTGGATCGTGCAGGCGGTGCTGGTGGTCGGTACCGCGGCGCTGTGGTGGTGGCGACGACGGTCGCCGAGGTCGGGCGCGATCATGCATGTGGGCTTCGCCCTGGACGCCGTCGTGGTCGCCGGATGGAGCTGGGGGTTCGCGCACGTCGCGCCGGCCAGGGCGTGGACGCTGGTGTTCCCGCTGCTCGCCGATGCCGCTCTCCGGTACGGCGTACTCGGGGCGGTGCTCGGTCTCGTGCTGGCGATGGCCGTGTTCGCCGTGCACAGCGAGCTGCGAGCGGCCGACGGCGGCCGGCCGTTCGGGCTGCTGTCGTACCTCTATGTGGCGGCGACCCTCGCCGGGACCGCGGCAGTGCTCGCGGTGTTCAGCCTGGTGGTCGAGCAGCAGACCGCGGTCGTGCGGGACCAGGCGCTGCGCCTGGCCGCCGTGCAGCGGATGCGCGAACGTCTCGTCGCGACCGCGTCGCACGAGTTCCGTGGGCCGCTCGCCGCGATCTCCAGCGGAGTGCAGACGGTGCGGCGCGGCCTCGAACGACTCGATCCCGACCGGGTGCGCGCGATGCTGGACGAGGTGCTCCGGCAGAGCGCCCACCTGCAGCGGCTCTCCGACGACCTGCTGGCCGTGGCGCGGGCCCAGACCGAGCATCTCGGCCTGCGCGCCGAGCCGGGTGCTCTCGGGGAGACCGTGCGGCTGGCGGTCGCGGCCGCAGCGCCGTACCGGCGCGGACATCTGCTCGAGGTACAGACCTCCGACGTCGTCTGCGTGCTGGACCACGAGCGCCTTCGGCAGGTGGTGAGGAACCTCGTCGAGAACGCCTTCAAGTACACCCCCGACGGTGGCCGGGTCAGCGTGCGGGCGGTGCACGACGGCGCGAACGTCGAGCTGACGGTCGCCGACAGCGGGCCCGGCATCCCGGCGGCGGCGCAGGCCAGGGTGTTCGAGCCGTTCGGCCGCCGGGAGGACGCGATCGGCTCGGAGGTGGAGGGCATGGGCATGGGGCTCTACCTCGTGCAGCAGATCGTCGAGGCGATGGGCGGCGCGCTCGACCTGCGCAGCTCGTCGACGGGCAGCGAGTTCATCGTGCGGGTACCGGCAGCGGCCCGGATCGGTGGATGAGCGCCGGTGCGCGACAATGGGCGCGTGGCTGCCATCCCCAACGTCCTCGCGCACCGCTACGCCTCGGCCGAGCTGGCCCGGATCTGGTCGCCGGAGCACAAGGTCGTGCTCGAGCGTCAGCTCTGGATCGCGGTGCTCAAGGCCCAGCGGGATCTCGGCGTCGACGTACCCGACGGGGTGGTCGAGGCCTACGAGAAGGTCGTCGACGTCGTCGACCTCGCCTCCATCGCCGAGCGTGAGCGGGTCACCCGGCACGACGTGAAGGCGCGGATCGAGGAGTTCAGCGCGCTCGCCGGCCACGAGCACGTGCACAAGGGCATGACCAGCCGCGACCTGACCGAGAACGTCGAGCAGCTGCAGGTGCGCGCCTCGCTGGTGCTCGTCCGCGACCGCGTCGTCGCCAGCTTGGCGCGGTTGGGCCGCCTCGCGGTCGAGCAGCGCGAGCTGGTGATGGCGGGACGCTCGCACAACGTCGCCGCCCAGGCCACGACGCTGGGCAAGCGGTTCGCGACCGTGGCCGACGAGCTCCTGGTGGCGCTCGAGCGCGTGGAGAACCTGCTCACCCGCTATCCCCTCCGCGGCATCAAGGGGCCGGTCGGCACGGCACAGGACCAGCTCGACCTGCTCGGTGGTGACGAGCAACGACTCGCGGAGCTCGAGCACCGCGTCGCCCAGCACCTCGGTTTCGACCGGGTGCTGACCAGCGTCGGGCAGGTCTACCCGCGCTCGCTCGACCTCGACGTGCTGTCCGCACTGGTGCAGGTGGTCGCGGCGCCGTCCAACCTCGCCACCACGATCCGGCTGATGGCCGGCAACGAGCTGGTGACCGAGGGCTTCCAGCCGGGCCAGGTCGGCTCGTCAGCCATGCCGCACAAGATGAACACCCGGTCCTGCGAGCGGGTCAACGGTCTCGCGGTGGTGCTGCGCGGCTACCTGTCGATGATCGGGGAGCTCGCCGGCGACCAGTGGAACGAGGGCGACGTCTCCTGCTCGGTCGTGCGCAGGGTCGCCCTGCCGGATGCCTTCTTCGCCGCCGACGGACTGTTCGAGACCTTCATGACGGTGCTCGACGAGTTCGGGGTGTTCCCGGCCGTCGTGCAGCGCGAGCTCGACCGCTACCTGCCCTTCCTGGCGACGACGAAGGTGCTGATGGCGGCGGTGCGCGCCGGCGTGGGTCGGGAGACCGCCCATGAGGCCATCAAGGAGCACGCGGTGTCGGTCGCGCTGGCGATGCGCGAGCAGGGTGCCGCGGACAACGACCTGCTCGACCGGCTGGCGAGCGACCCCAGGCTGGCCCTCAGCCGCGCCGACCTGGCCGACGCGGTCGCGGAGCCGCTGTCGTTCACCGGTGCCGCGGTCGCGCAGGTCGACGAGGTCGTACGCCGGATCGAGGCCGTGGCCGCGCGCTATCCCGAGGCAGCGGCGTACTCGCCCGGCGACATCCTCTGACCGGACGGCCGCTCTTCCTGTCGCGGAGCGCCCTTCCACCCCCGAGCGTGCCCGAGTTTGCCCGGTGTGCCCGATTTGTGCCGCGCGGCCGGGTCAGGAAGAGCGCTGCGCACCAGGAAGGGTCGGCGTCAGGAAGCGGTGGCGAGGCCGCGCGCCCGGCGGACCACCGTCCTCTGCGAGGATCGAGGCCATGATCCCCGCAGCACCCGACGTGCCCGGCGCGACCCATGTCCACTCGGGCAAGGTCCGCGATCTCTACCGGCTCCCGGACGGGAACCTGCTGATGGTGGCGAGCGACCGGATCTCGGCCTACGACTTCGTCCTCGAGCCGCCCATCCCGGACAAGGGAGCGGTGCTGACCCAGATGTCGCTGTGGTGGTTCGACCGGCTCGCCGACGTGGTCGACAACCACGTGGTCTCGACCGACGTACCCGCCGGGCTCGAGAGGCGGGCGGTGGTGTGCGAGCGGCTGCAGATGTTCCCGGTCGAGTGCGTGGCGCGGGGCTACCTCACCGGCTCCGGGTACGCCGACTACCAGCGGACGGGACAGGTGTGCGGGATCAGCCTGCCGCCCGGGCTGGAGGACGGGTCGCGCCTGCCGACGCCGATCTTCACCCCGGCGACGAAGGCGGCGCTCGGCGACCACGACGAGAACGTCTCCTACGACGCCGTCGTCGCCACCGTGGGGTCCGACGCGGCCGAGGCCCTGCGCACCCTGACGCTGGACGTGTATCAGCGCGCCGAGCGGCTCGCGCGCGACCGCGGCATCATCCTGGCCGACACCAAGCTGGAGTTCGGCCGTCGCGGCGACGGCACCATCGTGCTCGCCGACGAGGTGCTCACGCCCGACTCGTCGCGCTTCTGGCCGGCTGACGGCTGGCAGCCGGGTCAGGCGCAGCCGTCGTTCGACAAGCAGTTCGTGCGCGACTGGCTGACCTCGGCCGAGAGTGGGTGGGACCGGGCCTCCGAGTCCCCGCCACCGCCGCTCCCGGACGACATCGTGGCCCGGACCCGCGCCCGCTACATCGAGGCCTACGAGAGGCTGACCGGTCGCACCTGGACCTAGCCGCGACGAACCGTCGACGCGGGGGCTACCCGCCGGTATGGTCTGGCCCACCTCACCGATCCGACACCGGAGGGCCCTTTCGATGCTCAACCTCGCCTGCCTGCTCGAGGACTCCGCTCGCACGATCCCCGACCGCGACGCGGTGGTGCTCGGCGACACCCGACTGCCGTACAAGGCAGTGGACGCGGCCGCCAACCAGATGGCGAACCTGCTCGTCTCGCGGGGGATCCAGCCGGGCGACAAGGTGGCGTTGACCTG
>Ga0075331_1000233_pt1 | contig 12066 bp, 10 predicted proteins | sample MayberrySE_TuleA_FD_120090 | JGI IMG/M metagenome (GOLD analysis project Ga0075331, IMG submission 120090) | Natural and restored wetland microbial communities from the San Francisco Bay, California, USA, that impact long-term carbon... | ecosystem: Environmental > Terrestrial > Soil > Wetlands ... | reverse complement strand
CGTCTCCTGCAGCCCGACGCCCAGCACGGCCATCAGGAGCACCCCCTGGGCCGCGCCGAAGTAGCCGCCGTACACCCCCGTGAGCATCACCAGGAGCCAGACCCAGCCCGCCCCGTGCGGGTGCACCTCGCGGCCCCGCGCCGCGGCGCGGTCCGCCACCCAGGCGCTGACCCGGGGCTGGACCACGACGAGCACGCACCCCAGCGCGATGAGCACCGGCACGACGGCGTCGAACGCCGCCTCCGGCAGCACCAGCAGCAGCGCCGCGCCGGCGACACCACCGACGAGCGACGCCGACCCGAGCCTCACCAGCCGGCCCCGCTGGCCGGCCAGCTCGCGCCGGTAGCCGACCGCCCCCGAGAGCGAGCCGGGCACGAGCCCGATGGTGTTCGAGACGTTGGCGGTCACGGGCGGCACCCCGATCGCGAGGAGGGTCGGGAACGTGATCAGCGTCCCCGACCCCACCACCGTGTTGATCGTGCCCGCGGCGACGCCCGCGAGGACGACCGCCACCACCTCGAGCGGCGTCACTGCCCGGTGGGCTCCTCCGGCTCGGACTCGCTGCCCGCCACCGAACCGCCGGTGCGGCTGCTGTCCTCGGCCGCGGCAATCGCTGCGGCCACCTCGTCGTGCGCCTTGCGCAGGCTGGCGGCGGCCTCCTCGTCCGGCGAGCCGAGCTCGGGGCCCATGTCGACCCGGGTCCGCGGGCCCTCCACCTCGTCGGGGATGCCCCTGAGACTGTTCATCGTGGAGCCCAGCCCCTCGAGCGCCTTGCCGATCTCGCTCGGGACGATCCACACCTTGTTGGCGTCGCCCTCGGCGATCCTCGGCATCATCTGGAGGTACTGGTAGGCCAGCAGCGACTGGTCGGGGCGCCCGTCGTGGATCGCCTGGAACACCGTCTGGATCGCCTGTCCCTCACCCTGGGCGCGCAGGATCTGCGACTCGCGCTCGGCCTGGGCCCGGAGGATCTGCGACTCGCGCTCACCCTCGGCATTGAGGATCGCCGACTGCTTGTTGCCCTCGGCGGTGAGGATCGCGGACTGCCGCTGGCCCTCGGCCGAGAGGATCATCGCGCGCTTGTCGCGGTCGGCGCGCATCTGCTTCTCCATCGCGTCCTTGATCGACGGCGGCGGGTCGATGCCCTTGATCTCCACGCGGTTCACGCGGATGCCCCACTTGCCGGTGGCCTCGTCGAGGACGGTGCGCAGGCCACCGTTGATCTCCTCGCGGCTGGTCAGGGTCTGCTCGAGGTCCATGCCGCCGATGATGTTGCGCAGGGTCGTCATCGTGAGCTGCTCGATCGCCTGGATGTAGTTGGCGATCTCGTAGGTCGCGTTCACCGGGTTGGTCACCTGGAAGTAGATGACCGTGTCGATGGAGACCACGAGGTTGTCCTCGGTGATCACCGGCTGCGGCGGGAACGACACCACCTGCTCGCGCAGGTCGATCATGAAGCGCACGCGGTCGATGAACGGCACCACGATGTTGAGGCCGGCCGGCAGCGTCGCGCGGTACTTGCCGAACCGCTCCACGATGCCCGCGCGGGCCTGGGGCACGATCCGGACGGTCTTGGCGAGCACCGCGACCGCGAACACGGCCAGCAGTACGAACAGGATCACCGCAGTCGGCATGACTCCCTCTCGTTCTTCGTGTGTGTACGACGCCCTAGCCGGCGTCGATCTCGGGGATCTCGTGGACCAGGGCCGTGGCGCCCTCGATCAGGAACACGTCGACGCGGGCGCCCTCCTCGATGACGCGGGTGTCGTCGTAGGCGCGGGCACTCCACAGCTCGCCACCGATCCGCACCTGCCCGCCGTCACCGGTCACGCGAGACACGACGACGCCCTGCTTGCCGACGAGCGCGTCGTGGCCCATGACGAGCTCCGGTCCGCGGTGCATCCGCTTCACCATGCTCGGCCGCACGAACGCGAGCATCGCGATCGACGTACCGATGGCGGCCAGCACCTGCACGGCGATCGGCAGACCCAGCAGGGCGGTCAGGATCCCCGCCCCGGCACCGACCGCCAGCATCAGCAGGACGAGATCGAGGCTCAGCAGCTCCGCGAGACCCAGCATGATCGCGAGCGCGGTCCAGGTCTCCCACATGTGGTCCCGGAACCATTCCATGCGCCCACCCTATCCGCGCTCAGGTGACGCGGTGGCGGACTCGACGGCGCGCCGCCCACCGGTCGTCCTCGTGGGTGAGCTGCAACGGCATCCCGAACGTCGACGAGACGATCTCCTCGGTCATGACGTGCTCCAGCGGCCCGGCGGCGACGACCCGGCCGGCGCGCAGCAGGAGGGCATGGGTGAAGCCGGGCGGGATCTCCTCCACGTGGTGGGATACCAGCACGGTGGCCGGCGACGCCTCGTCCATCGCGAGCACCGAGAGTGTCGAGACGAGGTCCTCACGGCCGCCGAGGTCGAGACCCGCGGCCGGCTCGTCGAGGAGCAGCAGCTCGGGATCCGTCATCAGCGACCGGGCGATCTGGACGCGCTTGCGCTCCCCCTCGCTCAAGGTCCCGAACGTGCGGTCGCTCAGGTGCCCGGCACCCAGCTCGGTCAGCAGGTCCGCCGCGCGCTGGTGGTCGAGATCGTCGTAGTGCTCGCGCCAGCGGCCGATGACCGCGTAGGAGGCGGACACCACGACGTCGTGGACCCGCTCGTCGCGCGGGATCCGCTCCGCCAGCGCGGCACTGGTGAGGCCGACGCGCGGACGGAGGTCGAAGACGTCGACCGCACCGAGGACCTCGCCGAGGATGCCGGCCACCCCCTCGGTCGGGTGGATCTGCGCCGACGCCACCTGCAGCAACGTCGTCTTGCCCGCGCCGTTGGGGCCCAGGACGACCCAGCGCTCGTCCTCCTCGACGGTCCAGTCGACGTCCTCGAGCAGCGTCGCCTGGCCGCGGCGCACAGTCACTCCGGCCAGCTCGAGAACGGGGTCCATGGCTCCTCGGGGGGTCGCGTCGGTCGGGCGGGTCCCAACCTACGGCACCGACCGGTCGCCGTAACCTCGAAGGGTGAGCCCCCGACTCCCCGACTCCGCGCGCTTCGCGCTGTGGTTCTCCGCCTGGGCCGCCGGGGCGGCCAGCCTCGACGCGGCCCGCGACGGGATCGTCGGCCAGGACGTCGCCCACGACGTGGTGGGGCTGCCCGACCAGGAGGACCCGGTGCCTCTGATCCTCGCCCTGGGACTCCTGCGCACCGAGGGCGGGACGTCCGCCGGCCTGGCGCTGCCCGTGCCCGGTGACCTGCTGGGCCTGGCCGGCCCGGCCGACTTCAACGGCGAGGTCGTCGACGTCGGCGAGGGCGTCCTCGTGCACGGCGCGGGCCTGGGCCTGGTGCCGCACCGCACCGGCGGTGCCGTGCAGTGGCGCTGCCACCAGGCGGTGACCGAGCCGCAGGTCCCCGACCCGTCCGAGGCCGACGGGGCCCTGCGAAACGCGCTGGTCGGCACCGCGGACCGGCTCGCGGCGCTCGACGTGGCGCGCTGGCGCCCCGAGGTGGCCGACGAGCTCACCGCGTTGCGGCGGCACGTCGACCTGGTGTTCCCGCCCGGCATGGGCAGCAGGGCGGTCCGGCTCGCCGGGCTCGCGACCCGGTGCCGCGCGGTCGTGGAGCTCGCGCTCGAGGACGACGGGGCCAGCGTGACGGCGACCGAGGCCGATGCACGCACGGAGGCGCTGCGCCCGCTCGACCACGCTGCGAGACGGGGTCTGGTCGCCGCCTGCGCCTATCCCTTCGAGCGGTAGCCTCGGCTCGCGATGACCTCCACCGAACCGGGCGCGGGACCGGGCACGAACACCCTGCTGATCACCCTGACCGGCAAGGACCGTCCCGGCGTCACGTCCACCGTCTTCTCCACCCTCGCCGGATTCGGCGGCGAGGTCCTCGACATCGAGCAGATCGTGCTGCGGCGACGGCTGGTGCTCGGGGTGCTCGTCACGGCGCCCCGGGACTGGAAGTCGCTGCGCGACGCGATGGAGCGCGTCGCCGCCGACCTCGACATGCAGGTCGAGGTCGAGCGGGGCACGGGCGACAACCGGCGGCGGCCGGAGGGCCGTAGCCACGTCACCGTCCTCGGCATGCCGCTGCGACCCAAGGCGGTCGCGGCGATCGCGGGGCGGATCGCCGACACCGGCGCCAACATCGACCGCATCGAGCGCATGGCGCGCTACCCGGTCACCGCGATCGAGCTGCACGTCTCCGGCGCCGACCCGCACCGGCTCCGCGTCACGCTGGCCGAGGAGGCCGCGGCCCAGCAGGTCGACGTCGCCGTCCAGCCCGCGACGCTGCTGCGGCACGGGATGCGGCTGATCGTGATGGACGTCGACTCCACGCTGGTGCAGGGCGAGGTCATCGAGATGCTGGCCGAGCACGCCGGCTGCCTCGACGAGGTCGCCCGCGTCACCGCCGCGGCGATGCGGGGCGAGCTGGACTTCGAGGAGTCCCTGCGCCGGCGGGTCGCCCTGCTCGAGGGGCTGGACGCGGCGGCGCTCGACAAGGTCTACGAGGAGCTCGTGCTCGCGCCGGGGGCCCGCACGATGGTCCGCACGCTCAAGCGGCTGGGCTACCGGTTCGCGATCGTGTCCGGCGGCTTCACCCAGGTGACGGACCGGATCGCGGCCGACCTCGGCATCGACTTCGCCGCCGCCAACGAGCTCGAGGTCGTCGACGGCCGCCTGACCGGCAGGATCGTCGGCGCCGTGGTCGACCGGGCCGGCAAGGCCGAGGCGCTGCGCCGCTTCGCCGAGGAGGTCGGGGTCACGCCCGCCGCCACGGTCGCGATCGGCGACGGCGCCAACGACCTCGACATGCTCGCCGCGGCGGGGCTCGGGGTCGCCTTCAACGCCAAGCCGGTGGTCCAGCAGGCCGCGGACACGGCGGTGAACGTGCCCTACCTCGACGCGATCATGTACCTGCTCGGGATCAGCCGCGAGGAGGTCGAGGCCGCCGACGCCGAGGCCGGCTTCACCACCCCCGCCCCGCCGCTGGGCTGACCTGACCGCGGTGACGGTCAGCGCTTCGGCGACCAGAAGTCGACGACCCGGCCCGTCTCAGGCCCGAGCTCGGCCCAGGCCACCGCGACCTCGAACACCGCCAGCGCCGCGGTCGGGAACCCGCGCAGCAGACCGCTGACCGCGTCGGGGTCGCCCTCGCCGTCGTCGAGGATGTGGCACAGGTACGCCGCGACGGGGTTGTGGCCCACCAGCAGCACCGTGCGACTCTCGGCCGGCGACACGGACAACGCCTCCATGATCGCGTCGACCCCACCGCCGTACACCGTCCGGTCGTGGTGCGCGACGTCGCCGCACCCCAGCTCGGCGGCCACCTCGTCCCAGGTCATCCGCGTGCGCTGGGCGTCCGACACCAGCGCGTGGTCCGGCACCAGCCCGGCCCCGGCGAGGTGCCGGCCCGCCGCGCGCGCGTCGCTGCGCCCGCGGTCGGTGAGCCGCCGGGCGTGGTCGGTGCTGGCGTAGGGCTCGGCCTTCGCGTGCCGCATCACGACCAGGCGGCGCGGTACCTCCTGCTCGGTCACGCCGTCACGATGGCACCCCGTAGGCTGCGCTGCATGCTGAACCCCCCGAATGACCCGGAGACGTCAGCAGATCCTTCCGACCGGGCGGTCGAGCCTGGCCCGCACGGACCGCTGATGGCCATCGGCGGTGCCGAGGACAAGCTCGGCCGGCGGACCGTTCTCTCCCAGTTCGTCCGGATGGCCGGGGGCGAGCGGGCCCGGATCGCGGTCGTCCCGACCGCCTCCTCGCTGGGGCCGGAGATCATCGACGTGTACGAGGCGCTGTTCCTCAAGCTCGGGGCGGAGGCCGTCGTCGCCGCCCGTCCCGAGACCCGCGAGGACGCGAACGACCCCGCGGTCGTCAGTCGGCTCGAGGGCGTCACCGGGATCTTCATGACCGGCGGCAACCAGCTCAAGCTGTCCGGCATCGTCAACGCCACGGCGTTCGGCGAGGCCATCCGTGACGCCCACCGCCGCGGCGTGGTCGTCGCCGGGACGAGTGCCGGCGCGAGCATCCAGTCGTCGCACATGGTGGCGTTCGGTCCCGGCGGCGCGACGCCCAAGCAGCGGATGACCCAGCTCGCGGCGGGGCTCGGCCTCATCCGCGACGTGGTGATCGACCAGCACTTCGGGCAGCGCAACCGCTACGGCCGGCTGTTGATGCTCGTCGCCCAGAGCCCGAGCCTGCTCGGCATCGGGGTCGACGAGGACACGGCGGCGGTCGTCACCGAGGAGGACGGTGCCGAGATCCTCCGCGTGGTCGGGCGCGGCGTGGTAACCCTGCTCGACGGGCGCAACGTGGTGAGCAACGCCCACGAGGCCCGCCGTACCGCCCCCCTGCTCGCCTCCGGCGTCGTCATGCACGTCCTGCCCGCCGGCGCCGTGTTCGACCTCACCTCGCGCGCGCTCGTGCGTCAGCAGCCGACGGTCGACGAGGCCGCGGCCGAGGAGCTCGCGGTTGCGAACCAGGACCTGAAACGGTTGGCTCGCGACATCGCCGCGGGGGACGTGTCCCCCACCGTCCTGCGCCGCCGCCTGGCCCGACAGCACCACGAAGGAGACCCCGCGCATGACTGACCAGGTCCGCCCGGCCACCCGGCCCTCCCCCGACCTGACGATCCTGGAGACGCGGGTCTACCGCGGGGCGAACGTGTGGTCCTACGACAAGGCCATCCACCTCGTCGTGGACCTGGGGTCGCTCGAGGACTTCCCGACCAGCACCCTGTCGGGGTTCACCGACAACCTGCTGCAGATGCTGCCGGGCCTGCGCGAGCACTCCTGCTCGCGTGGCCGGCGCGGCGGCTTCGTGGAGCGGCTCAACGAGGGCACCTGGCTCGGTCACGTCGCCGAGCACGCGGCGCTCGCGCTTCAGCAGGTCGTCGGCCACGACATCCGGCGTGGCAAGACCAGGCAGGTGAAGGGAGAGCGCGGCCGCTACAACATCATCTACGGCTACGTCGACGAGCAGGTCGGCCGCGCCGCCGCCCAGCTCGCGGTCAAGCTGGTCAACCACCTCGTCGAGGCCGACCCGGAGTTCGACTGGGACAAGGAGCTCGAGCGGTTCATCCTCCGCGCCGAGCGGACCGCGTTCGGCCCGTCCACGCAGGCGATCCTCGACGAGGCCATGTCGCGCGACATCCCGTGGATCCGGCTCAACCAGTACTCCCTCGTGCAGCTCGGGCAGGGCGTCCACCAGGAGCGCATCCGGGCCACGATGACCTCGGCGACGAGCGCGATCGCGGTCGACGTCGCCTCGGACAAGGACCTCACGACCCGGCTGCTGTCCGCGGCCGGGCTGCCGGTGCCCAAGCAGGAGTCGGTACGCAGCGTCGACCAGGCGGTCGCGGTCGCGGAGCGCATCGGCTACCCGGTCGTCGTGAAGCCGCTCGACGGCAACCACGGCCGGGGCGTGTGCCTGGACCTCGAGAACGCCGAGGACGTCCGCGAGGCGTTCTCGGTCGCCAAGGAGCAGTCCCGCCGGGGCTGGGTGATCGTCGAGTCCTACATCGTCGGCCGCGACTACCGTTGCCTGATCATCGACGGGAAGCTCGCCGCGGTGGCCGAGCGGGTCCCGGCTCACGTCGTCGGCGACGGACAGAGCACGATCGAGCAGCTCGTCGAGCTGACCAACGCCGACCCGCGCCGCGGTGTCGGGCACGAGAAGGTCCTCACGCGGATCAAGGTGGACGACGCCGCGCTCGAGCTGCTCGCCGACCAGGGCTACAAGCTCGGGGACGTGCCGCCCGCCGGGGAGATGGTCAAGCTGACGCTGACCGGCAACATGTCCACCGGCGGCATCAGCATCGACCGCACCTTCGAGGCGCACCCGGAGAACGTCGAGATCGCCGAGGAGGCTGCCCGCATGGTCGGCCTCGACATCGCCGGCATCGACTTCATCTGTCCCGACATCACCGAGCCGGTCCGCGAGACCGGCGGCGCGATCTGCGAGGTGAACGCCGCGCCCGGGTTCCGGATGCACACGCACCCGACGATCGGTGAGCCGCAGTTCATCGCCAAGCCGGTGGTCGACATGCTGTTCCCGCCCGGCACCCCGTCGCGGATCCCGATCGTCGCCGTCACCGGCACCAACGGGAAGACCACGACCTCGCGGATGATCTCCCACATCTTCAAGGGGATGGGCCGCAAGGTGGGCATGACGTCCACCGACGGCGTGGTCATCGACGAACGTCTGGTCATCCGCGCCGACGCCTCGGGCCCGAAGTCCGCCCGGATGGTGCTGCAGAACCCGCGCGTCGACTTCGCGGTGTTCGAGGTGGCCCGTGGCGGCATCCTGCGCGAGGGTCTCGGCTACGAGCGCAACGACGTCGCGGTCGTCCTCAACGTCCAGCCCGACCACCTCGGCCTGCGCGGCATCGACACGGTCGAGCAGCTCGCCGACGTGAAGGCCGTCGTCGTCGAGGCGGTCCCGCGCGACGGGCACGCCGTGCTCAACGCCGACGACCCGCTCGTGCGCGAGATGCGCCGGCGCTGCTCCGGCCAGGTGGTGTGGTTCTCGATGGCCGAGCCCGGCTCCGAGGCCCGCGAGATGATCGACGCGCACTGCCGTCGCGGCGGCAAGGCGCTGGTCCTGGAGCCGAGCGACCGCGGCGAGATGATCGTCGTGCGCCACGGCCGCCGCGAGATGCAGCTGGCCTGGACCCACCTGCTGCCGGCCACGTTCGGCGGCCGCGCCCGGATGAACGTCCAGAACGCGCTGGCCGCCGCTGCTGCCGCGTTCGCCGCCGGAGCGCCGCTGCACGACATCCGGCAGGGCCTGCGCACGTTCTCGACCAACTACTACCTGTCCCCCGGCCGGCTCAACGAGGTCGAGGTCCAGGGCCGCACGGTGATCGTGGACTACTGCCACAACGCCCCCGGCATGCGGATGCTCGGCGACTTCGTGGACCGGCTCGGCGAGAGCCTGGACGCCACCAGCGACCTGGGCCGGTCCTCGCGCCTGGGCGTCATCGCCACCGCCGGCGACCGGCGCGACGACGACATGCGCGAGCTCGGGGCGGTCGCCGCCCAGCACTTCGACGTGGTGGTGGTCCGGGAGGACGCGGCCCTGCGCGGGCGCGAGCGCGGCAACACCGCCGAGCTGGTCGCCGAGGGCGTGCGGCAGAGCATGACCGGGGGCGCGCGGTGCAGGCAGGTCGAGGTGATCCTGGACGAGATCGACGCGGTCCGGCACACGATGTCGCGGTCGAACCCGGGTGACCTCGTGGTCGTGTGCGTCGACAAGCACCCGTCGGTGATGTCGGAGCTGGAGAACTGGTCGCAGCGCGCCCAGGCCGGCTCCGGCGCCGCGGACGTGCCGGTCGGCGACCCGGACTTCGCGCCGGCGCAGCCCGCCGGTGAGGTCGACGCCTCGTCCTGAGGGCGGGAGGGCTACGAGCCCTGCGCCGCGCGTACCTTGTCGCGCAGGGTCTCGGGCGTGTCCGCGGCGAAGCCGTTCTCGGCCAGCCAGTCGTAGACGCCCTGACGGTCCTCGTGGCACATGAGCCCGACGACGTCGCCGTCCGTTGCCTGGGCGACCAGGGCCTCGAGGCCGGCGACCTCCGTGGGGTACGACGGCACGTCGTGCACGCCGACCCGGGCCGCCCCCTCGCGGAACACGGTGTCGAGGTCGTCGGCCGTCCGGCCGCGCAGGTAACCCGCCTTGTGCGCGATCACCACGACGTCGGCGTCGCGGGCTCCCAGCGCCCCCAGCGCGCCGACGACCTCGTCCTGGCGGTCGCCGACCGCGCCGAGGCCGAGCAGCAACCGGCCGGCGGGGGGACGGATACCGGTCATGATCTCCAGCAGCGCCTCGAGCCCCGCCTCGTTGTGCGCGAGGTCGACCACCACGCTGACCCCGTCGCGGGTGTAGGTGTTCATCCGGCCCGGGTTGTGCTCCGCGTCCGGCCGGAACGTCGTGAGCCCCTCGACCACGGCATCCTTCGGCAGCCCGATCGCGAGCGCCGCGGACGTCGCAGCGAGCGCGTTCTCGACGTTGAACCGGGACAGCCCGGCGAGCGTCATCGGCACGTCCGCGACCTCGACGACCGGCTCGGCGTCCTCGTCCGGCCGGAGCACGGAGATCCAGCCGTCGATGACCGTGGTGGCGCGCCCGCCGGCGCTGAGGACCTCGCGGATCGCCGGCGCGTCCGCGTCCCGGGAGAAGACCCACGGCCTGGCCTTGATCGACGTGCGGGTCGCCAGCACGCGGGGGTCGTCCCCGTTGAGCACCACCCACCCGTCGGGCTTGGTGATCCGGCAGACCACGGACTTGACCTCGGCGAGCTGGTCGAGGGTGTCGATGCCGTGCAGCCCGAGGTGGTCGGCGCTGACGTTGGTGAACACGGAGACGTCGTTGTGCGTCACCCCGATGCCCTTGAGGAGGATGCCGCCGCGCGCGGTCTCGGTCACCGCGAGCTGCACCTCGGGCCGGGACAGGACGCGGCCCGCTCCGCTCGGTCCGGAGTAGTCGCCCTTCTCCACCAGCTCGCCGTCGACGTAGATCCCGTCGGTGCTCGACCAGCCCACGTGCAGGCCCTGGACCCGGCCGACGTGCGCCACCATCCGCGAGGTCGTCGTCTTGCCGTTGGTGCCCGTCACCGCCACGACGGGGACGCGCGGCTTGAGGGTGCGCGGCACGTCGCCCAGGTCGGCCTCACGCACCCGGGCAGCGGCGGTCCCCACGAGCGTGTCCATGTCGGCGGTCGGCAGCCCGTCGAGCACCTCGACGACCGCGCGCCCGAGCGCCTGGGCGCGACCGCGGTGCCGCCACGGGTAGGCGACCACGATGCGGTGCACGTCCGGCGTGGTGCGCACCCGCACCGCGAGCCGGGTGGTCCCCGCCTCCGCGGCGACCTGGCGGACCAGCCGACCGACCGCGCGCAACGCGAACCGCTGCCGGAACCCGCTGCCGGCGACGCCGGGGCGGGCGCGGCGCAGGCCGATCCGGGCTGCGAACCGCAGCGCCTGCGCCTCGGGCGCCTCGACGAGCGCGGTCAGGTCCAGGGTCAGCTTCACCGCCGCGCGCGGGAAGTAGAGGTTGGGGCCCTCCAGGACCCGGAGCTCGACCAGGGCGGTCTGCGTGGCGGTCATCGCCCGCACGCTACCGAAGGGCAGCGGCAGCGCTCACGCGCCCATGGCGTGGTAGCCGCCGTCGACGTGCACGACCTCGCCGGTGGTCGCCGGGAAGAAGTCGGAGAGCAGCGCGACCACGGCCTTCGCGGTCGGCGTGGAGTCCTTCTCGTCCCACCCGAGAGGCGAGCGGTCGCTCCACATCGCCTCGAGCTCCTCGAACCCGGGGATCGCCTTCGCGGCGAGCGTCTTCAGCGGCCCGGCCGACACCAGGTTCACCCGGATCCCCTGCGGGCCCAGGTCCCGGGCGAGGTAGCGCGAGCAGGACTCCAGGCCCGCCTTGGCGACCCCCATCCAGTCGTACGCCGGCCAGGCGACCGTGGCGTCGAAGGTCATCCCGACCACCGAGCCGCCGCCCTCCATCAGGGGCACGCACGCGCGCGACAGCGACATCAACGAGTACGCCGACACCTGGACCGCCTGGGCGACGTCGTCCCAGGGTCCCTGCATGAACTTGCCGCCGAGCAGCGTCTCGGGGTTTCCGTAGGCGATGGAGTGGACCACACCGTCCAGCCCGTCGACGTGCTCCCGGACCAGCTCGGGCAGCCGCTCGAGGTGCTCGGGGTCGGTGACGTCGAGCTCGATCACGGGGGTCGGCTGGGGCAGCCGGCCGACGATCCGCTTCGTGATGCCCAGGGCGCGGCCGAAGTTGGACACCAGCACGGTCGCGCCCTGCTCCTGCGCGACGCGGGCGACCGCGAAGCCGATGGAGGTGTCCATGGTGACCCCGGCGACCAGGATCCGCTTGCCCTCGAGAATGCCCATGCCGTCGTACTCCCTCTGCTCGGTGCGCGTGGTGTCAGTGGCCCATGCCGAGGCCGCCGTCGACGGGGATCACGGCCCCGGTGACGTAGGCGGCGCCCTCGGAGGCGAGCCAGGTCACCGTCGCGGCGACCTCGTCGGTGGTGGCGTAGCGG
>Ga0075331_1000232_pt1 | contig 12113 bp, 7 predicted proteins | sample MayberrySE_TuleA_FD_120090 | JGI IMG/M metagenome (GOLD analysis project Ga0075331, IMG submission 120090) | Natural and restored wetland microbial communities from the San Francisco Bay, California, USA, that impact long-term carbon... | ecosystem: Environmental > Terrestrial > Soil > Wetlands ... | reverse complement strand
CATCCTCGTCAACCCCGCCGACACCGGCGGCCCGACCAACACGCCCCCGACGGTCGACGCCGGACCCGACCAGGAGATCACCCTGCCCGCAACCGCCACCATGGCCGCCGACGCCACCGACGACGGCCTGCCCGACCCACCAGGAGCCCTCACCTACACCTGGACCCAGGACTCCGGACCCGGCACCGCCACCTTCTCCAGCGCCAGCGCCGAGGACCCCACGGTCACCTTCAGCGCCGCCGGCACCTACGTCCTGCGACTCAACGTCTCCGACGGCACCCTCAGCGACGACGACACCGTCACGATCGTCGTCAACCCCGCCGGTGGAGGCGGCGGCACCACGCAGACGTTCGAGAAGCGGGTCTCGGCCAGCTCCGACGACGCCGAGCAGTCCACGAGGTCCGGCAAGAACCAGCTGGGCAGCGACGACCTGGAGATCACCACCGATGGCAACACCGTCCAGCTGATCGGGCTGCGCTTCACCGGAGTGACGATCCCGCAGGGCGCGACCATCACCAACGCCTACGTCCAGTTCCGCGTCGACGGCGTCAGCACCGCGGCGACGAACCTGCTGTTCCGCGCCGAGGCGGCCGACAACACCCCCACCTACACCACGGTGTTCAACAACGTCAGCTCGCGGGCCACCACCAGCCAGAGCGTGGCCTGGGTCCCACCGGGCTGGTCCACCGTCGGCGCCGAGGGCCCGGACCAACGCACCCCCGACCTCAAGACCCTCGTCCAGGCCCTCGTCGACAGAGCAGGCTGGGCCTCCGGCAACGCCCTGGCCTTCCAGGTCTCCGGCACCGGCATGCGCAAGGCCGTCTCCTACGACGGCGGCGCCAACCTCGCCCCGATGCTCCACATCGAGTACACGGTCGGCTGACCGACCGCCCGCCCCGACCCAGCTTGGGTCGGGGTGGGCGGTCAGTCCCTGGTGGTCTGGTCACGCCTGTGACGGGTGTGACGAAAATGGTCACGGCACCGATACCACGCCGCCATACTCCGACATGTGGATCTCAGCTTCCGCCAAGCGGGGGTGGTGCTGGCGACCCTGGTCGCACTCGTCCTGACGTACCCGGTCGCGCCCGACGGAACGGTCCGCGACGTCTGGTACGCCGCGGTCGGCGGGACGTGCGTCGCGTGGGCCTACGTCGGCCTGCGTCGGCACAGCCCCGCCCGGCCGCTGCCGTGGATCCACCTGATCGCCGGCTTCGGGGCCTGGGCGCTCGCCGACGTCGTCGCGCTGCTCGAGCAGACAGTGTGGGCCACCGACTTCTACCCGCTCCCCTCGGACGCGCTGCGGCTCGCCGGCTACGTGCTCATCGGCGTCGGCTTCCTCGGGATGGTGCGCGCCCGGCAGTCCCACGACCTCACCGCGCTGCTCGACGCGGCCATCATCGCCACCGGCGTCGCCGTCATCACGATGGTCTTCGTCATCGACCCGATCACCGAGGACACCTCCCTGAGCCTGGCCGGCAAGATGGTGAGCGCCGCCTACCCGCTCGTCGACGTGCTGCTCATCGGCCTCCTGGTGCGGCTCTGGACGACCCCCGAGGCGCGCACCGTCTCCGTGGAGCTGCTCACCGCCGCCCTCGCGCTCATCCTGCTCGCGGACGTGATCTGGAACTTCGCGGTCGTCACCGCCGCGCCGACCGAGCCGTCCGCGCTCAACGACGTGCTCTGGCTGGCGGGCTACGCGCTGCTCGCCATCGCCGTCTGGGTGCCTTCCATGCGCGACGCCTCCGAGCCCCTGCCGGAGCACGAGCCCCGCATCCCGGCGACGGCCCGGCTCGCGCTGCTGGCCGCCGGCCTCGTCCTCCCGGCCGCGACCCTCCTCATCGACGGCATCCGCGGCGGCGAGGCGACCTCCTGGTTCATCACCGGCGTCGCCTCGATCGGGCTCACCCTTCTCGTGCTGGCCCGGATGGCGGGACTGCTGCGCACCGTGCAGGTGCAGGCGGTCCAGCTCGCCGCCCTCGCCCGTGCGGACGCCCTGACCGGCGCCCCCAACCGCCGTACCTGGGACCACGAGCTGGCCCGGGCCTGCCGGTCGGCGCGCGACAACGAGGAGCCGCTGTGCGTCGCGATGGTCGACCTCGACCACTTCAAGCGCTACAACGACACCCACGGGCACCAGGCCGGCGACCTCCTGCTACGGGAGGCGGTGGCCGCGTGGACCGACCTGCTGGCGGAGGGCGAGTTCCTCGCGCGGTACGGCGGTGAGGAGTTCGCGTTGATCCTGGCGGGCCAGACCCCGGTCCAGGCCCGCATCCGGCTCGACGCGCTGCGGGAGGCGACCCCGCACGACCAGACGTTCTCCGCGGGCGTCGCGCTGTGGGACCCGGCGACCGAGCCGGGGGCTGCCGTCGCCGCCGCGGACGCCGCGCTCTACCGGGCCAAGCGAGCGGGTCGCAACCGGGTCGCGCTGGCGCAGACCGAGGCCGACGCCGCGCTCCCGAAGCCGACCATCGTGCTGCAGCCCATCGTCGACATCGCGACCGGGGAGATCGTCGCCGAGGAGGCGCTGAGCCGCTTCGAGGGCACGGACACGTTGAGCGCCTTCGAGGAGGCGCACCGGCTCGGCCGGGGCACCGACCTGGAGCTGGCCGCGGTCGCCGCCGCCCTGAAGCTCCGCCGCCCGGACCGGATGCTGTCGCTCAACATCACGCTCGAGACGCTGGTGACGGCGCGCGGCTGGGAGCTGCTCCCCGACGACCTGCACGGCATCATCCTCGAGATCACCGAGCACGGCGACGTCGACCACCTGCCCGGCACCGACGAGATCCTGCGCCGGCTGCGGCTGCGCGGCTGCGCGGTGGCGATCGACGACTGGGGCAAGGGACACTCCAACCTGGACCGGATGCTGCGGCTGCGCCCCGAGATCATCAAGCTCGACCTGAGCCTGGTGCAGGGGTACGAGGCGCCGTACCACCGCGCGGTCATCCACGCGATCACCTCGTGGGCGGAGGAGGTGGGCGCGCTCGTGTGCGCCGAGGGCATCGAGACCCCCGAGCAGCGCGTCGAGCTGGCCGGCCTGGGCGCGCACCTGGGTCAGGGGTACCTGTTCGGGCGGCCGGAGGCACCGAAGCACGATGCACGCACCCGCACGGTCGAGGCGCTGGGCGAGGTCGACGTGCCCACCCCTGCCCCGGAACCCGAGCTGGTCCCGGCGGGACGCCGGCGCGCGCCGCTGCGTCCCCTCGCCGAGCCGACCTGACCACCGGCTCAGCCCCAGAAGAGCCGCTCCACGACCTGCCGGGCGTGCCGGGTCACCCGCAGGTAGTCGTTGACGAGCGCGTCGGACTTCCCCGGGGCGTAGCCGCGGACGTGCGCCACGGCGGCCCGCTCCCGGGTGTCGCGCGGCAGCGAGTCGGACGGACGTCCGCGCACCAGCGTGATGGCGTTGCGCAACGCCGTCGCCTCGCGCCATGCGGTGGCGAGGGCCTGGGCGTCCTGCAGGTCCAGCAGCGCCGCCGCCACCGCCGCCTCGAGCGCGTCGAGGGTGCGCGTCGTCCGCAGGCCCTCGACCTTGCCCGCGTGCTGCATCTGGAGGAGCTGGACGGTCCACTCCACGTCGGCCAGCCCGCCCCGGCCGAGCTTGAGGTGGGTGTTGGGGTCGGCGCCACGCGGCAGCCGCTCGTCGTCGACGCGGGCCTTGATCCGGCGGACCTCCACCACGTCGTCGCCACTGATCCCGTCCTCGGGGAACCGCAGTGGGTCGATCAGCTCGGTGAACCGGCGGCACAGGTCGCGGTCGCCGATCATGGCGCTGGCCCGCAGCAACGCCTGTGCCTCCCACACGGCCGACCACTTCGCGTAGTAGGCGGCGTAGGAGTCCAGCGAACGCACCAGCGGGCCCTGCTTGCCCTCGGGACGCAGGCCGGTGTCGACCTCGAGCGCCGGGTCGGTGCCGGGCAGGGCCAGCAGCCGGCGCAGCTCGTTGGCGACGTCGTGCGCCGCGCGAGACGCGTCCTCGCCCGCACCGTCGACGGGATCGTGGACGAACATCACGTCGGCGTCACTGCCGAATCCCATCTCGAACCCACCGAAGCGCCCCATCGCCACGATCGCCATCCGCGTCGGCAGCTCCGTACGGCGCTCGGCCGCGATGGCCTTCACCGCCACCGCCAGCGCCGCCTCCAGCGTCGCCGCTGTGAGATCGGTCAGGGCGTAGCCGACCTGGGCCGGATCCAGCTCACCGAGGAGGGCGGCCACCGCGATCCGGAAGACCTCGCGGCGGCGGACGGCGCGCACCGCGGTGATGCCCTCGACCGGGTCCTGGTGGCGGCGGCCGGCCGCGACCATCTCCTTCTCGAGGGCCTCGCGGCTACGCGGGGTCAGGCCGCCGTCCTCGGCGAGCAGCCGGACGCCCTCGGGCTCGCGCTCCAACAGGTCGGTGGCGTAGCGGCTGGAGGCGAGCACGAGCGCGAGCCGCTGGGCGACCTGGCCCTCGTCGCGCAGCGTCTTGAGGTACCAGTGCGTGGAGCCCAGCGCCTCGGAGATCTTGCGGAACCCGAACAGGCCGGCGTCCGGGTTCGGTGCGTCAGCGAACCAGCCCAGCATGGCGGGCAGCAGCGTCCGTTGGATGCTCGCGGTCCGGGACACGCCACTGGTGAGCGCCTCGAGGTGGCGGAGCGCGGCCTGCGGGTCGTCGTACCCCAGGGCGGCCAGCCGCTCGACCGCGGCCTCGGCCGAGAGCCGCACGGAGCTGGTGGGGAGCTTGGCCACCGCCTCGAGCAGCGGGCGGTAAAAGATCTTCTCGTGCAGGCGCCGGACCTCGCGGCTGTGCCGGCGCCACTCGCGGTCGAGCTCGTCGACGGGGTTCTTCATCAGCCCCATCGCGCGGCCGATGCGGCGCAGCGCCTTGTCGTCGTCGGGCACGACATGGGTGCGGCGGAGCTGACCGAGCTGGAGCCGGTGCTCGAGGGTGCGCAGGAAGCGGTACGCCGTGTCCAGGGCGGCGCCGTCCTCGCGGCCGACGTACCCCCGTGCGGTCAGGTCGTGGAGCGCGCTGAGCGTGGCGGTGGCCCGGATTCCCGGGTCGCCGCGGCCGTGCACCATCTGGAGCAGCTGCACGGCGAACTCGACGTCGCGCAGACCGCCGGCGCCGAGCTTGATCTGACGCTCGGCGTGGGCGGCGGGGATGTGGTCGAGCACCCGACGGCGCATCGCCTGCACGTCGGTGACGAAGCCGTCGCGCCCGGCGGCCGACCAGACCATCGGCGCGACCGCCTCGCAGTAGGCCGTCCCGAGCTCGAGGTCCCCCGCCACGGGCCGGGCCTTGAGCAGCGCCTGGAACTCCCAGGTCTTGGCCCACTTCTCGTAGTAGCCCTCGTGGCTGCTCAGCGTGCGGACGAGCGGCCCGGACTTGCCCTCGGGGCGCAGTGCCGCGTCGACCGGCCAGATCGTGCCCTGGGCGGTGTGGTCGGAGCAGACCCGCATCATGTTCGACGCCAGCGTGGCGCCGGCGCGGACCGCCTCCTGCTCGGTGTGTCCCTCGGCGGGCTCGGCCACGAAGATGACGTCGACGTCGCTGACGTAGTTGAGCTCGTGCCCGCCGCACTTGCCCATCGCGACCACGGCGAGGCGGACCGCGTCGGCCTGCGTCCCCATCCGGCTCCGGGCGATGGCGAGCGCGGCCTCGAGCGTGCCCGCCGCGAGGTCGGCGAGCTCCGCGGCGACGTCGTCGACCGGCACCCCGTGGGCGAGGTCGCGGGCCGCGAGCGGCACCAGCAGCCGGCGGTACTCCACGCGGAGCGCGTCGACCGCCTCGGCGTCGGGCAGCGTCGCGCGCAGCACCGGCTCCTGCGGATCCGCGCCGACCGCCTCGAGCAGCCGGGCGCGCACGGCGTAGGCGGCGGGCCGGGTCGTGCCGAGGGTGGGATCGGTCAGGTCGCGCCAGTGCTCGGGGTGGCGCAGCAGGTGGTCGCCGAGCGCGACGCTGGCCCCGAGCACGGAGAACAGCCGCATCGCGGTGCCCTCGTCGTCGGTGAGCGCCTGCAGGAACCCGTCGCGGTCCGCGACCTGGCCGGCGAGGTCGGCGAGGTACGCCGCGGCCTGGTCGGGGTCCGCGGCGCTGCCGACGAGGTGCACGAGCTCGTCGGCGGCCGGGCCCAGTCGCAGCAGCGCGTCCAGCGACTCTTCGACGTCCTCGAAGCCCATCCGGGCGAGCCGGCCGGCGGTGGTGCTGATGCGGCTGCTCATGGTGCCGCCCGGGTCGTCCGCGCTCCGGCGAGGCCGAGCAGCAGTCCGGCCAGCGGCGTCCACGTGGTGCGCAGCTCGTCGCGCGCGGCACCGACCGCGGCAACGTACCCCTCGAGGTCCACGCCCCGCTCGGCCGCGTCGTCGCGGTCCTGCTCGGCCCAGACCCGCACGACGTCCTCCCCCGCCTCGGGGTGCCACTGCACCCCCCACACGGTCGGCGCGAACCGCGCTGCCTGCACCTCGTCGTGAGGTGTGTGCGCCAGTACGACGGTTCCCGGCGGCGTCTCGATGACCAGGTCGTTGTTCCACTGGACGGCCCTGCTCGGGCGGGCCGACCGGGTCACGGCGATGGGGCCGAGCAGCGGGTCGGTGTCCGCGTCCACCGTCCAGCCGACGTCGAGGACGCCGACCTGCTGGCCGCGCGGGTTGCGCTCCACCCGGCCCCCGAGCGCCACCGCGCTCAGCTGGTGGCCGAGGCAGATGCCGAGCGTGGGCACGTCGGTCGCGGCCGCGCGCCGGATGAGGTGCTTGACCCGGGTCAGCCACGCGAAGTCCGCGTCGTCGCTGGCTCCCATCGAGCCGCCCAGCACCACGAACGCGTCGTGGTCGGCGAGGTCGTCCGGGAGGTCGCCCCCGGCGTGGGGACGTCGCACGTCCAGGGCCGCCCCGGCATCGACCAGCCACTCCCCGACCCAGCCGGGAGGGCACATCTGCTCGTGCTCGACGACGAGGACGCGTGCGGTGCTCACACCCGCAACCTACCTACCGCGCCGGGCGGTCGTCCGGCAGGAGGGCCAGGAGCAGCAGCGCGCCGGGGAGCATCGCGAGCCACCAGCCCATGTCGGTGTCGACGATGATCGGGTAGGCCACGCCGAGACCCGCCAGGGCGAGCAGGACGCCGAGGACACGGGCCGCCGTGGGCCGGGACCGCGCGACCGTGATCGCCACGACGGCGGCGACCCCCGCCCCGATCCCGGCACCGGCGATCAGCACGCCGATGACCACCCCCAGGCCGTCCCAGGTGTCCGAGCGGTCGCGGAGATCGGCCGCGATCGCCCACGCGCCGAACCCGGTCGCCACCGCTGCGGCGACCACGCCGATCCCCAGCAGGAACCGGAACCCGGCGACCCTCACGGGCGCCCGTCCTGGTCGGCGAAGACCGAGACGAGCAGGAACGCGCCCAGCGCGACCGGGATCAGCAGCAACGGGGACATGCTCACGAACATGAGCACGATCAGCAGGAGCAGACCGAGCGCGATCGCGTGCGCCCGTCCTCCGTCGGACCCGTTCCGCCGCATCGAGCGCAGCCCGAAACCGGCCAGGAGGCACAGGACCAGGCACGGCACCGCGAGCAGCAGCCCGAGCGCGATGCCGAACCCGTGCCACGCGTCGGTGGTGTCCGCCATGTCCTCGGCGACCGCGTACAGCCCGAGCCCGATCGCCGGCACGCCCAGCACGAGAACCGACCAGAACACGGCGCGGCGGAGCGTGGCCCAGCCGGTGGGCCGGACCGGTCGTGGCGCGGTCGGCTGCGCCGGGGTTCCCCAGCCGAGCTCGGGCGTGTGGTGCTGCGACGTGTCGTCCATGCCCTCAGCATGTCCGGAATCGTCGTACTCCGGGATCCGTACGCGTACTCAGGTCCCCCGCACCAGCGTCAGATCACCGGCAGCATCAGGTCCCGCTCGTAGGCGGAGACCTGCACCCGGTAGTCCTCCCACTCCTGGCGCTTGTTGCGCAGGAAGAAGTCGTACACGTGCTCGCCGAGCGTCTCCGCGAGCAGCTCGGAGCCCTCCGCGACGTGGATCGCCTCGTAGAGCGTCTTCGGCAGCGGGTCGATGCCCAGCGACTTGCGCTCGCGCTCGTTGAGGGACCACACGTCGTCCTCGGCCTCGCGCGGAAGCTCGTAGCCCTCCTCGACGCCCTTGAGCCCCGCGGCCAGCATCACCGCGAACGCGAGGTAGGGGTTGGCCGCGGAGTCGACGGTGCGCAGCTCGATGCGGGTGGACTGGCCCTTGTTCGGCTTGTACATCGGGACCCGGATCATCGCCGAGCGGTTGTTGTGGCCCCAGCAGATGTACGACGGTGCCTCCCCGCCGCCGAGGAGCCGCTTGTACGAGTTCACCCACTGGTTCGTGATGACCGTGATCTCCGAGGCGTGCCTCAGGATGCCGGCGATGAACGCGCGGCCGGTCTTGGAGAGCTGGTACTCCGCGCCGGCCTCGAAGAACGCGTTGCGGTCGCCCTCGAACAGCGACACGTGCGTGTGCATGCCCGACCCGGGGTGCGTCGTGTAGGGCTTCGGCATGAACGTCGCCCAGATGCCCTGGCTCAGCGCGACCTCGCGCACCACGGTGCGGAAGGTCATGATGTTGTCGGCCGTCGACAGCGCGTCGGCGTAGCGCAGGTCGATCTCCTGCTGGCCGGGGCCGCCCTCGTGGTGGCTGAACTCCACCGAGATACCCATCGACTCCAGCATGGTGATCGCCTCGCGGCGGAAGTCCGACCCCATGCTCTGGGCGGTGTGGTCGAAGTACCCGCTGCGGTCCACGGGGATCGGGTCGACGCCGGGCTCGGGGACGTTCTTGAACAGGTAGAACTCGATCTCGGGGTGCGTGTAGAACGTGAAGCCGGCGTCGGCCGCGCGCGACAGGGTGCGCTTGAGGACGTAGCGCGGGTCGGCGTACGACGGTGAGCCGTCCGGCATGACGATGTCGCAGAACATGCGCGCGGTGGACGGGCCCTCCCCGCGCCAGGGCAGGATCTGGAACGTCGAGGGGTCCGGCTTGGCGAGCATGTCCGCCTCGTAGACCCGGGCGAATCCCTCGATGGCCGACCCGTCGAACCCGATCCCCTCGGCGAACGCGCCCTCGAGCTCGGCGGGGGCGATCGCGACGGACTTGAGCGAGCCGAGGACGTCGGTGAACCACAGCCGGACGAAGCGGACGTCCCGCTCCTCCAGCGCGCGGAGCACGAACTCTTCCTGCTTGCCCATTGCGGGTTCCTCCTGGCCGGGTCGTCGGTCGGTGGTGCCGAGTCTGACTCTCCCATGTTTCCGGCGTGTGAACGCGCACCGGGCCACCGGTGGGGCGCGGACCCGGGGCATGCTGCGCGGTCCACGGACCCGGTTCCGGCGCTGGGAAGGGTCCGTGGACCGCACAGCCCGACTCGGGGCCGGCGTTGTCCGACCTCACGCCCCCTGCCGCGCCATCTCGAGGAGGAACAACCGCTCGTCGAGCGACGGCTCGCGCGGCCAGCCGGGAGGCGGATCGATCGTCCAGGCGCGCTCGCGGGGCGGCTCGAAGCGAGCCCGTGACCTCGTCGACCGCATGCGGTCGGCCAGGGTGTCGCGTGCCCGAAGGTCCGGCGCCACCGCGTCGAAGTACTCGAGCCCGAGCCGACGGAGGAGCTCCTCACGTCCGATGTCGCGCCCTCGTCGCGCGGTCATCCGGTGCGCGGAACCGTCGTACTCCCCGACCACGCCCGCCACCGGGTCGAGCAGGTCGACCGTCGCCACGAACCTGCCGCGACGGTCGAAGATCTCCTGGTTCACCAGCGGTCGTGGCAGGCCGGCATCGACCTCCCAGACCAACCGCATCCGCGGCTCGGCCGGTGACCGGCTGCGCTCGGAGGCGTAGCGCAACGGTCGCGGCACCCGTCGCGCCCGCCTCCACCCGGAGTGCGCAAGGTGCCAGGCCGTCATCTGGGAGAGGGAGACCAGTCCTGCGGCGGCAGTCATGTCCATCCCCACCACGCCGTCGCGCCAGTCCCGGTTGCGGCGCAGCTCGTCGAACAGGGCCCGCCTCGGCTCGGTGACCCTGATGCCCGCCCGGACCCAGACCTGGTGAGGGTCCCAGGGCTCGCGGCTCACGCAGATCTGGTCATCGCTGTCGAGACGCTCGCCCGGGCCGAGAACCACCGGAACCCTGAGAGCAGTCCGGTCCGGCGCCGTCCCGTCGAAGTACCGCGCACCGTGCAGGCGAAGCGCTGCCCAGCCCGTCACGGCCGCGCCCGGCGGCAGACGGTGCGCCTGCTCGACGATGCGCTGCTCGGGAACCGATCCGTCGACGTCGGCCGGCACGTACGCAGCACGCGACGTCCGCCTCCACCGCGGCCCTGCCGCCTGCCGCTTGGTGGGGCCCGCGGCACCGGTCGGATCGACCGAGACCGGCTCGACGAGGTCACGCGGTGGCGTGCACCTCGGCTCCCAGAAGTCGCCACTGTCCATGACGTCGAGGGTGGCGTCGTCCACCCTGAGCCGCGAACGGCCGTCCACAGGCGTGCTGAGGAGTACGGCGGTCTGGTGGATGCGGTGGGTGACGTGCCGGGCACGGGCGGGGCCCGGGACGTCGTGCGTCCCGGGCCCTCTTCTCCCCCGACCGGTCAGCTGCGGTACCGGATCGCCTTGTTCCGCTGCGGGTTGACCTTGAAGTAGAACACCTGGCCGGCCTGCAGCAGCCGCGGCCTGGTGGTGCGCGCCTTGGTCTTCGGGACACCACGGGCCGCGAGCGAGGCGTTGCGGGCGGCGTACTCCGCGTGCAGGTAGTCGCCCTTGCGGAACAGCCGGCCGGCCGTCGCGCGCCACTCCTTCATCGCGCGGTAGTCCGCCTTCCAGGCCCGGGTCGGCGTGGTGCGCCCGGCGTTCACCTGCCTCTTGAGCCGGTCCTTGAGGGCGTCCTGCGCCGAGACGAGGTACTCCGCGACGTGGGCACGCTGCAGGTTGTCCTGGTCCTCGACCTCGTAGGGCCGGTAGGACATGGCGTACGTCGTCGGGGCGGCCGAGATGTCGTACATCCAGCCCAGACCCATCCAGTAGCACTTCCACTTGCCGGCGTCCGGGTGGCCCTCGGGACACTTGTCGACGCCGTACGAGCCGTCGTGCGGGTGCGAGAGGCCGAGGTTGTGCGCGGCCTCGTGCTCGATCGTGTAGCTGAACCCGGTGCCGGACTCCTGTGTCGGCAGGCACTGGTCGGTCATCGAGGCCGGCTCGCCGTCCTCGCCGCCGGGCGGGTAGTGGCTGGCGCAGGACTTGAAGCGGTCGTTGACGTTGTTCAGCACGCCCCACGCCTCGCCGTCCTCGGTGCCGGCCGCGATGCCGCCGACGATCGCGGGCAGCGCCCAGGTGTAGGCCTTCTCGAACACCATGTTGACCGACGGGATCGTGTTGACGCCCTCGACGACGTCCGCGATGCCCTTCCGGTTCGCGTCGACGAAGTCGCGGAAGACCTCGTGGTTCACCGAGTCGTCGTAGCCCAGCCCGAGCACGCCGTGCGCCTTGGCCTTCTCGACGGCGTTCGACACGTCGGTCAGGTTGACGCCGTACTTGGTCCTGACGTCCTTCTCGGTGGCCAGCGGCTCGGGGACGACCTCGGTCTGACCGCCGTCGGTGTAGACGTGGTAGTCGGGCGCAGGGAGGTCCTCGTACTTCGGGGCCGTGTTGAGCTTCTTGCCCGTGGGCTGGTTGTTGGTCGGGTCGTAGAGCGGGATGCTCTCGCCCTTGCGGCCGACCCAGCGGGCGTACGGCGTCGCCGAGCTCAGCCACCGCAGCGTGTCGTCCTGGCGACGACCGTCACGGATGTGGCCGATCTTGTAGAGCTTGTCGGTGTCGGTCCACCAGGTGCCGTACCAGGGCGCGTTGGTCAGCTGGCCCTCGACCCGCTGCGGGCGGGAGTAGAAGTCGGTCCAGCTCGACACCGCGAGCCAGTAGACGTCACCGCGCGGGATCGGCCGGTAGAGGTAGCCCGAGGTCGACCGGAAGAACAGCCCGTAGGCGACGCTTCGCCCGATGCGCGGGTAGAGCCGGCACGGGGTCGTCCCGGTGTAGGCGGTCGGCGACTCGGCGCAGGCATCCCCGGCCTGGTTCCAGCGCGGGTCCATCTCGTAGTGCCAGATCGGCGGGTCGCCGTGCGGGT
>Ga0075331_1000231_pt1 | contig 12152 bp, 13 predicted proteins | sample MayberrySE_TuleA_FD_120090 | JGI IMG/M metagenome (GOLD analysis project Ga0075331, IMG submission 120090) | Natural and restored wetland microbial communities from the San Francisco Bay, California, USA, that impact long-term carbon... | ecosystem: Environmental > Terrestrial > Soil > Wetlands ... | reverse complement strand
TGCTGTCGCCTGGGAGCTGGCCGAGTACTTCGCGTTCATCAGCAAGTCCGCGGAGCGTCACAGCGCCTACACGGACACGCTCGGCGACCTCGCGCTCGGCTCGTTGGGTGCCGTCCTCGCCGCCATCGTCATCCACGCCTCCTGGCGCAGGGGCCGGCTACGCACCGTGGCGCCGCAGCTCGAAGCGCGCGTAGCACCTCGCTGACCCTCTCGACCGCTGTGCGGCAGTCAAGGTCGATGAGTCGGGCTTCTTGCCAGCTCTTCGGCCACTAGCCCCCTGCGAACCGGGACGGATGGTGACGCAGACGCTTTCCAGGCGGCGTCGGGCGGCAACGCTCATCGCGGCACAGGAAGAGGGTCTGGCACGCTGCGCGGCATGGCTCCCCGACGCGCGCTCGCGGACGCGACAGCGTGATTCAGATCACGCCAAGGGGGTAAGTCGTCAGTGGGCCTGCAGTGCCTGCCTTGCTGAGGAAGGAGCCGGACATGAGTGACAAGTCGACGGCTGAGGAGCAGAGCTTCCTACGGGTTCTGGGTCGGTGGGACGTCTTCGCAGTGGCCTTCGGGGCGATGATCGGCTTCGGCTGGATCGTCCTGACCGGCGACTTCCTGGAGGGTGCAGGCACCCTCGGAGCGGTGCTGGCGTTCACGATCGGCACCGTGATCATGGCGTTGGTCGGCCTGACGTACGCCGAGCTGGTGTCCGCCATGCCGAGGGCCGGCGGTGAACACAACTACGTGCTCCGCGGGATGGGCTCGCGTGCCGCGTTCGTCGCGTCCTGGAGCCTGGTCCTGGGCTACGTCTCCGTCGTGGCCTTCGAGGCCGTCGCACTCCCCCAGACCTTGCTCTACCTCGCTCCGGACCTGCAGGCGGGACGGCTGTGGACCGTGGCGGGATACGAGGTGTACGCGGGATGGGTCGCCGTCGGCGTCATCGGGGCGGTCCTCGTCACCGTCATCAACTACCTCGGCGTGCGGCCGGCCGCTGTCTTCCAGTCGATAGCGGTGCTGTTCCTGCTCGCTGTGGGTGTCCTTCTCGTCGTCGGCACGGCCATCGGCGGGCAGCCCGAGAACCTCCAGCCCCTCTTGTCCGGTGGAGTCGGTGGCGTGATCGGCGTACTGGTCGCCGTGCCGTTCCTCTACGTCGGCTTCGACGTCATCCCGCAGTCGGCGGAGGAGATCAACCTGCCCTACCGGCGGATCGGAAAGCTTGTCGTCGTCACCGTCGCCGCCGCCGGAGCCTGGTACGTCATGATCATGGTCACGGTGGCCGCGGCTCTCCCCGCCAGTGTGGCCGCGGAGTCCGAGCTACCCACTGCCGACGCGATGGCAGCGCTGTGGGGCAGCGAGCTCTTCGGGGACATCCTTCTGCTCGGAGGTGTCGCCGGGATCATCACCAGCTGGAACGGGTTCATGATCGGGGCCAGCCGGCTCCTCTACGCGATGGGCGAGTCCGGGATGCTGCCCCGGTGGTTCGGTAGGGTCCACCCGAAGCACCGCACCCCCGCGAACGCGGTGCTGTTCGTAGGGGCGCTCTCGGTCCTCTCGCCCCTGTTCGGCCAGGAGATGCTCGTCTGGCTGGTGGACGCCGGCGGTCTGTCGATCGTCATCGCCTTCTTCCTCGTGGGGCTGACCTTCCTGTTGCTGCGTAGGCGCGAACCCGAGATGGAGCGCCCCTTCCGGGTCCGCTCCGGCAACGCGGTCGGCGTCGCGGCCGCTGTGCTCAGCCTGGGCCTCGCCGTGCTCTTCCTGCCGGGTATGCCGTCGGCGCTGATCTGGCCGTACGAGTGGATCATCGTGGGTCTGTGGTGGACCCTCGGCGTGGTGCTGCTGCTCCGGCTGCCTCCGGTTGAACCCGGGCCGCAGGCCGAGCGCGAGCTCGTCGCCGCCACCCACGGACGCTAGGGCGCAGCACAGCTGATCAGTTCCCTCGAGTGCTCCGGACCCGACCGCGCTCGAAGCTGGCGGCACCGAGGACGGCGGGCGCGCGATGTAGGACGCTCAGCAAGCGCAGCCGAACGCCCGCCGTGCACCGTGTGCGAGGACAGAGGCCCGGCTTGGTTAGGCTGCTCCCGGTACGGGTTGTTCCTAGGGTTGTTCCCTTGGTTGTTCCCCTACGCCGGGCCTCTAGCTCAATTGGCAGAGCAGCGGACTTTTAATCCGCGGGTTGTGGGTTCGAGTCCCACGGGGCCTACAAACGTGCAGGTCAGCGACGTAGTCGCTCGGCTGGGTGGTCCCGGGAAGTGACCGTGGGGACGAATGCGGGGACGCATGCGAGTCACTGCGCGCCTCCTGTCTCGTCCTCGACCGGTGGCAGATCGGGGTTGTACGCCTCGAGGGCCTTGAGGTTCCCGGCGTTGCCTGCCCTGCGGCCGAGGTAGACGTCCTGGGTCATGGATACACGCGAGTGGCCGAGCTGGTCCGCGATCATGCGAGCACTCGCCCCGCTCTGGTCGAGCAGAGTCGCGACGGTCTTGGGGTAGGTGTGGGTCTTCACCCACTCGAAGTCCGAACCACCACGCACCTGGCGGAACGCCTTGCCCACGTTGCTGCGGTCCCTCCAACCACCGCGGGAGTCTGCGAAGACCGGCCCCTCGAAAGCACCGAGTCTGACCCGCCTGGCACGGAGCAGCTCGAGGACCACGACGGCAGGAGAAGGCCGCGCTCGGAGACACACGACTTGACCCGCTTGGCGACGAGTCCCTGCCCTTTCACGCGGACGATCGTCCGCCGTACAGCGACTGTGCCCTTCGAGATGTCGACGTCTGCCCACGTCACGCCGAGCACCTCCCCCAGACGCAGGCCGGTGGCGAGCATAAAACGCGCGAGCTCTGGGAGATCGTGCCGCCTCGCGAACGGACTGGCGTCCAACAGCGCCAGCCACGCATGAAGTTCCTCGATCGACAGCGCCCGCGCGGTCCGGTCCCTGTCGAGCTCCAGCGGGGTCAGGTCACGGACCGGGTTCGTGGCGAGCGCGCCGCGTCGGACCAGCCACCCACAGATCCCCGAGAGGACAGACCTGGTCAGTTTCGCGGTCGCGTAGCCCTTGTCAGCAAGCACCGACTGCACGAACCGGTCGAGGCGTGGCGTGCTCACCTCACCCAGACAAAGGGAGCCCACCCCGGGGACGATGACTCGGGCCAGCATGTAGCGGTACTAGCCCAAGGTCGAGGGTGACCGGGACGCGACCAGTGGCTCGCGACAGGGGCGAACCTGCTAGCGGCTGACGGCGTGCACCCCAGCGCCGAGAGCCAGCGGCGTCTCGCCGCCCAGATGGAGCAGGCGCTGTGGCGGCTCGGTGTGGTGAAGGCGGCTGTCAGCGGCGGCGGGCCAGCCGGATGACGATGAGGTAGCCGAGCACGACGCCGAGGGTGTTCGACACGAGGTCGGCCACCTGGAACGACCGGGCCGGGAGGAAGACCCACTGGGTCACCTCGATGAACAGGCTGGGGCGAGTCCGCCGTACGTCCACTCCGGCCAGCCCCAGCGCGGCCGGAACGTGTGGCCGAGGAAGCCGAGCGGCAGGAACAGCAACACGTTCGTGACGAACTCCACCGCGCCCGTCGAGAACCACGCGGGCACCCCGAGCGCGAGCAGCACCTCCCAGATACCGAGGACCGACCCGGACGCGATCTCGGCGGTGGCCCCGAACACGATCAGGCCGGCCAGGACGGCGTACACGGCCATGAGCAGCGCGGCGGTTCGGCGGTGCCGGATCAGCGGGTGGGGAGAGGGTGTCGACCCAGACGTCAGGGAGTCCGCGCGTGAGCTTCGACATTCGACGACGGTAACCACCGGCCGCCCTCCTAACCGAGAAACGGCCACATGCCCTCCCCCCATTTGTGAGAAAGGCCACTCTCGCCTTGCGAGTGAGCGGGCCCGCGCGCGTGGTGCTACTCGGGACTCTGCAGCAGCTCGCGTTGGGACTCGGTCCGAAGGATCAGGACGGTGCCCATGGCGGGCGCCGCCCAGGCCACCGCCGCGGTGATCAGCACTCCTGAGACAGGCACCAAGGCGACACCGCCCTGGTCGGCGAGAAGCCCCACGAAACCGTGCGCGATCGCCAGCGTCGCCAGCGTGCCACCGACGACCCCGAGGCTGACGGGAACCATCGTCTGGATGGTCAGCGCCCTCTCCTGCACCCGCCGCCGAACCCCGCCGACGGCCAGGAGCCGCCGTTCGGGACGGGTGGAGCGCACCATCTCATGCGTCGCGACCATCGTCGCCAGCCCTGCGATGGCCACCACCAGGAGGCTCGCCAGCCACAGGATCGACTGGTACTGCCTCGTGCTGAGCGTACTGATCCGGAACTGTTCGTCGAAGGTGAGGGAGGCGACGTTCAGGCGTGTCAGCAGCTCGGTCCTGGCCGTCTCCAGAGCCCCCGTGCGGGGAGAGATCAACGTCGTGGCGGGGAGCTCGGCCAGCGGGACACCTTCGGGCAGGATCTCCGTGGGAACGACGATCTCGGCGCCGGTGTTCGCTACACCTTCGAGCGCGGCTACGACGTCCGACTCGACCGGGCGCGTCGGCAGCTCGAACGGCGCCCCGAGAGACTCCAGCCTCGCATCATCCGGGGAGTCCGACTCCCGGACCGCCTGGACGGCCGAGCCACCGGGCAGGGCGCTCATTCCGGTACGGGTGACTAGGCCCTTCGCACAGTCCTCGGCCGCAACGTCCGCGATCAGCGCGAGGTCCGTACAGCCGACCGTGAGGATGCTGACCTGCCGGTTTTGGTTCCCGACCGGGCTGACCAGGACTTGCCGGACCTGCAACGCGGCCCTGACTGCGGGGGATCGTTCGACGGTCCCCCACGCATCCTGCCGGGCGACTGCCTCCGCGCGGTTCGCCTCCATGGCCTGGAACCCGAACAGCGTGGTGGCGCCGAGCCGGTCGCCGGCGACCCTGAAGTCGTCCGAGTCCGACTCCGAGATCATCGGGAAGAACAGGAGCATGAACCCCGAGGCGATGAGCAGCATCGTCAGTCCGGCCGCGACCCGTGACGACTTGGCAGGGTCGGCCTCCAGCTTCGCGGCGGCCAGGAGAGCGCTGAGTGACCCGTGGCGCATGCGTACGCCGAGGGCTCTCACCAGCACGGGCAGGCCGGCGGTGACACCCACGCTGAGCAGGGCTGTGGCCGCGAACAGGGTCGCCGACCCCACGACCGGCCCCTGGAACGCGGGCAGCAGGGACAAGCCGAGGACGACGAGCCCCAACGCGAGCGGGAGCAACCGCCAGTTCCCCGGCCGTCTCGAGGACGACCGCCGTTCGACGCTCAAGGCGGAGGTCGTGACGGACCGGAGGCCCATCTGGCTGATCACGACCGAGACCAGGGGCAGTGACCCCAAGAACAAGGCTGCCGCCGGCCAGGAGACCGTCACGTCCTCCGCCCAGACACCCCCCTGAGCAGGAAGCGCGCTGCTCACCAGGGGAACTGCACCGAAGAAGATGCCGGTCCCCACCACGACTCCGAAGACTGACGTGACCGCCTCTTCGAGAGCGACCGAGCGCTTCGCGTCTCCGTCCGACAGACCCACGAGCCGCAGTGCTGCGAGGCGTCGCTCCCGGCGACTGGCGCCCAAGGACGCGAGCACCGCCACCAGGGCGAGGAGCGGCAGAACGAACCCCAGCGCCAGGACCGGGTAGGCGTAGCTCAGCGCGTCGGGCACGCTGGATCGGACGTCCTCGTTCCTGCTCCCACCGCGGTCGTCGAGCCAGCCGCTGCCGCGGTCGTTGAGCCAGCCGCTGCCAGCAGGCATGTCCTCGGGCGTCACAGCCCTCCAGACAACCCGGCTGTGCGGGCCGAGGAGGAAGGAAGAGGGGACGTAGCCCGCGATCTCGCCGGGGTACCGCAACGCCAGCTCCGCGAAGGTCTCGCGGTCCTCCGCCAGCTGCGGCGACACAGTCACCTCGCCCGGACCCGGGACGGGGACGCCTTCGAACGTCGAGGGTGCGGAGCCTCCCACCTGGGCGACTGTGACTACCTCGATGGGTTCCCCGTCGAAGTAGTCATGGGTCTGGGACGCCATGAGCCCGCGGTCCTGGACGGTGGCGGGCAGCAGCGGCAGCTGGGCGTCGGCGATCCGGTCGCTTCTGTTGAGGGCGGTCGGCGTCAGGGCACAGCCCAGGAGAACCGCAACCACCGTGAGAGAACCCACGACCGCCCGGAGGGCGGTGTCACGCGGCGACGTGAGAGCGCTGCGCCACGCCAGCCAGAGGACGAGGCCCAGCCGCCGAGCGCGGGGGATCACCGGGCCACCGGCTGGAACGCAGCGACTCCCGTGTCGACGATGCCGTCGCGGATGCCGATCCGTCGATCCGCCCGCCCGGCAATGCCCTCGTCGTGCGTGACGACGAGCAGGGCGGTGTCGTTCGCCTTCGCGAGGGTGGTCAGGCACTCCATCACCAACCGGCCGTTCGCGGAGTCGAGCGCACCGGTGGGTTCGTCCGCGAACACGACCTTCGGCCGGTGCACCATCGCCCTCGCAACCGCGACACGCTGCTGCTCTCCTCCAGAGAGGGAGGCGGTCTTACGACGAGCCAGATGCTCCACACCCACCTCGGCGAGTGCGTCCGCCGCCTTCCGCTCCGCCTGCTTGCGCGAAAGACCGGTCAGCCTCAGCGGGATCGAGGCGTTCTCCAGCGCGGACAGCTCCCCTACGAGGCGTCCGAACTGGAGGACGTACCCGCACTTGTCGGCGCGGAGGACCGTGAGGTCATCGTCCGACATGCCAGAAAGGTCGACGCCGTCGATCGCGACCGAACCTCCGGAGGGCCGCAGGATCCCGCCCAGGCAGTAGAGGAGGGTCGACTTACCGGACCCGCTGGGGCCCACCAGCGCAACAACCTCGCCCGGGTTCACGTCCAGGGACACCCCGCGCAGGATCTCCGCGTCGCCGTACGAGAAGGCGACGTCCCGAGCCTCGATCACGTCTGCGCCTTGATCGCCGGTTCCTGCGCCGAGCCCTGGAGCGTCCAGTCGCCCTCGTACTCCGACATGGTGAGACTCGGCAGGTTGAGCGCCCGCTCGAGTGCCTTGCTGCCCGCTCCGGTGATGGTCGCGACCTCACCCTCGATGCTCACGGCTGCCCCGGAGAGCTCGCCGATCGACGTACGGACCGACGGGTCCAACTCGCCGGCAGCCACCGCGACCGCGTCGATGCAGTTCGCCTTGTCGTACTCGCGCATGAGAGCCTCCTGGGCCTCGCGGTACATGTGCGCGCACACAGCGGGTCCGTCCCCGTCGACGAGGCCGGCGCCGACATCACGCACGGTGTTGAGGACGCTCAGCTCCGTCCCTTGGAGACCGGTCCGGGAACCGTCACCCGTTCCACAGGCCGCGCAGACGGCTACCACTGTGAGTCCTAGAGGGATGGTCGCCATCCGGCCAAGTCTCCAGCTCATGATTGACGCTCCGTCTCTGGTTCTTGTGTTCGGACGATCGTGTCGGCCAGCGCCTCGAGCTCGTCCGCGAGCTCGCTCCCCTCTCGCGCATGGAAGACCTCGACCTCGGACCGTGCGTCATCGGACGCTGCCTGTACTTTGTCGAAGAAGTTGGTCGCCTTGGCGCACGACACGTACGTCTCGCTGAGCTTCAGCTCACCGGGCGAGGTGGTGTACGTCCGCGTGCTCGCGGGCGGGAAGACTCGCACCTCACCGATCGGGACGTCGGACCGGCCCGGTGGTTCCGCTGCGGGAGCCGGCGTACCCGGCGTCACCCCTGCCATCTCGACGATTGCGCGCATATCCTCGTTGTGCAGTGCTCGTGCGGGTGCGAGCTTCGGATACCCCTTGCGACGCACGCACTCCAGTCGGTCGAGCAACGCAGGCACCAGGCGCGGATAGGCCCTTTCGACGAAGGCGGCGCGGACCTTGTTGCTGAGTGCTGCCGCCTGCGTCTGCAGCGGTGACAAGGACGGCAGCCGTCGTTCGATTCGCGCCTGACACAGATCTGCCTCGCGGTCGAACTTGTCGTCGCGCGAGACGACCACACCGTCACCGCCTGCGTCGATCGGGAAGGTGCTTCCGCCAAACCCATAGATTCGCGCTTCGACATCAGTCGACGGCCCGAAGTCGATCGGCAACAGGGTCAGCGCGGTCGTGCGGTACCGCTCCGGGACTGAACGACGCATGGCCAGGGCTTCGGCGGGTTGGGGGAACCCCTCGCCGAGCATGCACTCGGCGAGGAGCTCCCCCCGCAGCTGCCCCAACTCGGCAGCCGCCGTCAGCACGGAGGACAGTCGCGAGCTCGCAGGCCGGATGGCATCCGGGTCAACCGAGACCCCCACAGAGTCAGCCAAGGGCTGACAGGCAGAAAGGGCGACGAGCAGCGGCGTGCAGATCCATGCTTTGTTCATTGCTACGGGCAACGCTTGTGTTCGTTGTTCTGGTTGCGCACGTTGTCGTTGAGCCTGATCCAGTTCCCGTTGTTCGGGATGTCGTCGTGCACCGACGGCGCAAGGCCGTTCCAGTCGGTCACGCGGACGTAGCAGGACCCGTCGCGGTTGCGCACGTGGTAGGCGTTGTCCTCGAGCAGCGAACCCGTCAAGGAGTTGTTCACCTTGTCCCAGAACTTGTTGTTCGCGTGGTCGCTGTCGCCGCCGTAGTAGTGCTTCTGGAATCTGTAGTTGTCGGCGTCCCTGTTGAAGCAGATCTCGTACTGGTTGCAGCCCTCCAGACCGTCACCGTTGTCCGCGACCGCCGCAGCAGAGCCGGCCATCACCATCACAACGGCGCCAGCCGACGCGAGGAATACCCTCATCGTTTCCCTCCTGAGATTGGCGCAACATCGGTTGCGCCCTTGTTGTCGCAGCGTGGTTGCTGCGTTCTCGTGCCCCACGCGAAGGACCCAGTACGCCGATCTGGGCCAAGGGGGTGTCGAGTACCGCGACCATGCACTGACATCGGCGCCGGCACCGAGGCGTCATCCGCGGTCTCCACTCCCTGGGGTTTGCCCGACCGCCGACAACGAGTTGCGCGTCCGCAACTGCGCTCGCCTCTCAAGTCCCCCGTATTGGACGAGCGAAAGCGAACCAGAGGTGACCCTCGCCAACAAGCACATTCCGCTTCATGAACCTGCAGTGCATCTTCCTGCAGAGTCGGCCTGGGAGCGGGGGCGCAGAGTCGGCCTGGGTCGTGGCCGGCCGGCATGGGAGGCCGGCATGGCGGACCGGCCAGGCTGAGCTGCCCGCCCCGCCGGCATCAGGCAGAGTGCGCCACTTTTCGTCCACAGGTTGGCGGGCGAGGGTTGCTGTCCACGGGTCTCGAACAGGTTCGAGTGTGGGGTTGGTTCTTCCTAGCCTTGGTGCATAACCAGCGAGCGCACCACCACCACAGCTGGTCACCGTCTCCGGCGCGACTCACCTCCGAGCCGCCGACCCGATCGACGAGGATTTGCACGCCGGCGCCCGGCCACAAGGGCGCTCCGCGTCGCAAGGCGATGGCCTCCGGCCACCCTTGCCCCCGGACACCGACGAGCAAGAGGGCTGACTATCGGGTCGGTGGCCCTCCTCTGGCCGGGGACGCATGTGGGGACGAATGCGCCCTCCAACAACCCGAACAACCACAACCTACCAAGGCCCAGGTCCCCTGTAAAACAAGGGGATTCGCCGTCGGCGACGAGCCCGACGAGGACTCCGCGGGTTGTGGGTTCGAGTCCCACGGGGCCTACAAAACCGCATGTCGTAGTACTCCGGTTGAGGCTTGACGTTTCGGCTTCGGCTGATGCCTGACAGTGTTCCGGCTGATGCTTGACAGCTAGTTCGGCTGATTCTTGACACTCCCGTGATGAGGGAGCTCGACCGGGTGATGACTTCCGTCGGTGCCGGTCCGGGACCAGGTGGCTACGCGTCGGCCCCGTAGGTCCCGAACTCCGGAAGCCCCGTCGTTTCGAAGATGTGTACCGACAGGCCGCCTGGTGTCGTCTGATGGCTGACGAGCCGCAGGCCGGCCGGTGCGCCGCCGTCCGGGAACAGGCGTCGGCCCCGCCCCACAACGACCGGGGCGATCACGAGCCGCAAGGAGTCGATCAGCCCGGCGGCCAGGAGGGACTGGGCCAGCTGGGCGCTGCCGTGGATCTGCAGCTCCCGGCCGGGCTGCCGCTTCAGTTCGGCGACCTGGGCGGGGATATCGCCGGACAGGATCGTGGTCGGGTTCCACTCGGCCTTGGTCAGGCTGTGGGAGGCCACGTACTTCGGCAGTCCGTTCAAGATGCCGGCGAAGGGATGGTCGGTCATCGTCGGCCAGTCCCGCGCGAAGTTCTGGTAGGTACGGCGGCCGAACAGGAACGCGTCCGCCTCGCCGAGCCAGGTGCCGACCAGCCGGTCGAACTCCTCGTCCAGGTGCGGCACGAACCAGCCACCCCGCTCGAACCCGTCGCTGGTGTCCTCGTCCGGGGACCCGGGGCCCTGGGAGACACCGTCGAGCGTCAGGAACTCCTGCACAACCAGCTTCATCGCGCACCACTCTAGCCAGGTGGGGGAATCAGAGCCGTCTCGTCGCCCGGGTCCGCGCCGACGCCCAATGGGAGAAGATCAACCCTCCTCGTGCGCCATCATGTCGAGCGCGACCGTCGCAGCCAGCACGACCACAGGGTTCTGCCCGGGCTCGACCTCGACCCCGTAGGTGTCGGCCACCCGGAACCACCGCTTGGACACACTCGCCACCGGAGTGCGCCCGTCGGTGAACGTGTACTCGTGGTCGACGATGTTCCCCTTGATGTCCAGGTCCGGGCCACCCTCGATCTCGACACTCCAGCGATCCCGCAGCGGGCTGATCAGCGCCTTCTTCACCATCGCCATCCGGTTGCCGTCGGCATCCTCGATCTCCATGGCGTCCTTGATCCGGAACATCTTCTCCTGGAGCTTCGCCAGCTTGTGCCCTTCGGCATCCTCGAGAACCAAGGTCTTACGTAGGCGCAGCGCCTTCCCGTCCACCTTGTAGACCCGCTCTCCGCCTTCGGTCTCGATCCAGAAGTCGTCACCGATCGACACGAGACGCTGGCGCATCTTGTAGTGCACGCGGCCATCGTGTCTGCGCTCCTCACGGCGCTCCTGTCGCCTGCCTCTCAGCATGGTTCTCACCTCTCTCTGCGCTCCTGCGACCGTAGGTCGCCGGAAGGAGCTGCCGCATCACCCGCCGCGGGGGAGGGAGGCTGCGCGCGCGGCAGGCCGCGGACCGGCATATCGGGAACCGGGCCTCCGGGCTCTGGCCCCCGAGCACCGGCGGCTTCCGCGTAGCGCGCCGCCAGCGGGGCCGCGCTGAAGCCGTGCGCCAGCACGCTCAGGAACACAGTCACCGCGACGACGGTGACCGCCTCGTCTGCAGCCGGGCCCAGCTCTTCGAGGGCGAGAAGGGCGAAGACCAGCGAGGCGAGCCCACGTGGACCGAACCAGCCGACGAACAGCACCGTGGCGCGATCAAGACCTGAGCCGATCGTCGCAAGTGCCACCGGAATCATCCGTACGACGGTGAGGCTGAGCACGGCGTAGACCACGACGACCACGTCTACCCGGTCCGACATGATCGGGATCGCGATCGCGCCGAACGCAAGCCAGACGAGCAGGGACAGGAGGCCACTGCTGTTTTCGAGGAAAACCAGCTCCGCAGGACCGCGTCGCCCGGCAACCGCCCCGAAAGCCAGGCCACCGCAGAAGGCGGCGATGAAGCCGTTGCCACCCGCGACTACCGCGCCCGCGTAGGCGGCGACAGCCAAGAAGAGCACTGCGATGCCGGCGAAGTCCTCCGCAGCCCATCCCCCGCGACGGGCGCGCCGCAACACCCATCCGCCGACGACCCCCACGGCTCCGCCCACTACGGCGCCGATCACCAGCTCAGCAACCGCCTCCCCCGAGCTAGGGGCATCTGCGATTCCCTCAGCGGAAGCTGCTCCGGCGAGGGCAAGCATGACGACAGGAGTGGCGATCCCGTCGTTCAGGCCGCTCTCCACAGTGATGAGCCGCCTGACACGGGAGGGCACCGCGGGGTTGGTCACGACCGGGATCCCCAGCGCCGCGTCGGTGGGCGCGAGCGCTGCCGCAACAAGGAGCGCGAGCCAGATGCCGAGGCTGGGGAAGAGCCAGGTCGCCAGGCCCCAGCCGGCCAGCAGCGTCAGTGGCAGGCCGATACCCAAGAGGCGGACGTAGCGACCGAGATCT
>Ga0075331_1000230_pt1 | contig 12153 bp, 9 predicted proteins | sample MayberrySE_TuleA_FD_120090 | JGI IMG/M metagenome (GOLD analysis project Ga0075331, IMG submission 120090) | Natural and restored wetland microbial communities from the San Francisco Bay, California, USA, that impact long-term carbon... | ecosystem: Environmental > Terrestrial > Soil > Wetlands ... | reverse complement strand
GCGGCTCCGATGCGCAGGGCCGCGCCGACGGTCAGCATCCGGGTGGCCGCGCACGCGAGCAGCAACACGGCCGCGAACGCGAGACCGTCGATGAAGCTCTGCAGCGTGAGCACGGCCGAGCACGCCGCGACGCCTGCGAGTACGGCGAACGTGTAGCGGGCACGAGCCCGCTCGTGCCGGATGGCCGCGAGCGTGCAGCCGCAGGTTGCCACCACCAGACCGGCAGCCATCAGGCGACCGTTCATGCCCAACGACCCCATCGCGTAGTTCGACGCGAACGCTGCCGCGACCAGAGCAGCCCATCCGGCTCCGGCTCGGCCGCGCAGCTGATGACCGACCCAGCCCGCGACGACGACGAGGAGCACGACGAGCACGCAGGCGAGCAGGCGAGGGCCGAGCCCGCCGGCCACGGCGTCGGCCAGCAGGTAGAACAACAGCAGCAGGATCGGCCGGCCGACGAAGTAGTCGCCGTAGAGGAACGGTCCTTCGTCCCACTGCTGGGCGATCATGAGGAGACCGGCCTCGTCCTGCGCCAAGGGGCCGTTGATGAAGGGCGCTCGCAGCACGAGGGCGAGCAGGACGCACAGTCCGACCGGTAGAGCGCTCTCGCGGAAGCGGCGGTCCGGCGGCGCCGGCCAGACGGCCGTCTCGGCAGTCCGCCGCGGCGGCTCGTCCCCGACCGCCGGCCTGCTCGCCCGCGTGACCGTCATGCTGGTGGGCCTACCCTCCTGGGGCGCACTCGAACGCCGCCGACGCCGTGCCTCCGTCCCACCGGCGGCTACCGTTGGTCTGATGGCCACCCGCACGACGCGGTCGACCCTCGCCGACGCCATTCGCGCTTGGGATGACCCCACCCTACGCAGGCTGCTCGCGCTGCGCCCCGACCTGGCCACCCCCTTGCCGGCCGACACCACCCAGCTCGTCTCGCGAGCGAGCACCCGCGCCTCGATCAGCCGGGTGCTGGATCGGCTCGACCGATTCGAGCTGACCGTCGTCGAGGGCCTCGCCGTGCACTCGCAGCCGGTGACGCCGGCCGCGCTGGCACGGCTCGTCGCGGCGCCGAGACCACGCGTCGACGCGGCACTGGCTCATCTCGAGACACTCGCCCTGGTGTGGCGGGCCGGCCGGAGCCGACGGCTCGTGCGCGCGGTGCACGACGTGCTCGGACCGCACCCGGCCGGGCTCGGACCGTGGAGCCGAGACCAGCGGCTCACCGACGACGACGCCATCGCGGCGCTGGTCTCCGAGGTCGGACCGGAGGCACGCCAGGTGCTGGACCGGCTGACCTGGGGTCCGCCCACGGGCAAGGTGCAGGCGGTCCCCCGCGACGTCGACATCGAGACCGCGACGACGCCGATCGAGCAGCTGCTCGCCCGCGGACTCCTGCTCGGTGCCGACAAGCGGACGGTCGTGCTGCCGCGTGAGGTGGGGCTGTACCTGCGCGGCAGACGTCTCACGCAGCAGCCCGTGCATGACGCGCCTGCGGTCGACGGGACACCGCAGACGCCGCAGCTGGTGGACCGTACCGCCGCCGGCGCGGCCTTCGAGCTGGTGCGACGGCTGGAGGTGCTGCTGGACCACTGGGCGCTGGAGCCTCCCGGCGTGCTCCGGGGAGGTGGTCTCGGCGTCCGTGACCTGCGTGCGGCGGCAGCGCTGATCGGTCTCGACGAGCACGCCACCGCCGTACACGTCGAGCTGGCCCGCGAGGCAGGCCTGCTGGACACGGCCGACGGCGACCACGACGACGAGGTCTGGCTGCCGACCCACGACTTCGACACCTGGCTGGGGCGGCCGGCCGAGGGCCGGTGGCTCACGCTGGCAACGACCTGGCTCGCCACCCAGCGGGCGCACGGGCTCATCGGCCGTCGCGACGACCGCGACCGACTGGTCAACGCGCTGGCGCCCGATCTCGAACGCCCGCAGGCACCTGACGTCAGGACCCTCACCCTTTGGCTGCTCGCGAGCTCCACCGCGGCACCCGAACCCGAGACGGTCGTCGAGCGCGTCGCCTGGGAGCGTCCGCGCCGAGGCGCCCTACGCGACCGGATCGTGCGCTGGACCTTGGAGGAAGCCGCGCTGCTAGGGCTCACGGGGCTGGGTGCGATGTCGGCGCACGGGCGTGCTCTGCTCGGCGACAGCGACACCGCCGCGGACGCGCTCGCCCCGCTGTTGCCGCCCGCCGTCGACCATGTCCTGCTGCAGGCCGACCTGACCGCGGTGGCGCCCGGCCCGCTGGAGAGCGACCTCGCCGCCGACCTCGCACTCACCGCCGACGTGGAGTCCCGCGGCGGGGCGACCGTCTACCGGTTCACCGAGGCGTCGGTGCGACGTGCGCTCGACGCCGGATGGACGACCGGCGACCTGCACCGCTTCCTCGGCACGCGCTCGCGGACACCGGTTCCGCAGCCGCTGAGCTACCTGGTCGACGACGTCGCGCGGCGGCACGGGAAGCTGCGCGTAGGGGTGGCGGAGACCTACCTCCGCTGCGAGGATCCGGCGATGCTGGCAGGGGTGCTCGCCGACCAGCGCGCGGCCACGCTGCGGCTGCGCAAGGTGTCCGACACGGTGCTGGTCACGGACATGCCCGTCGACCTCGTCCTGGACCGGCTCCGGGAGTGGGGCCACGCTCCCGTGGCAGAGGGGGCGGACGGCACGCTCGCCGAGACCGGTCCGCGGCGACGGCGTACCCGGCCCGCCCGCCGACGGGCGCCACGCGCGCACGAGGTGGTGGTGCCCGACGCCGCAGAGCTCGACCGGGCGGTGGCCGCACTGCGTGCCGGCGACGCCGCGGCGGCGGTTCGCCCCGGGGACGTCGGTCAGCAGTCCGCCGACCCGATGCGGGTGCTCGCAGACCTACGCTCGGCGGCCGAGGCCGGCGCCAGCGTCTGGCTTCGCTACGTCGACCAGCACGGCGGGCTGACCGAGCGGGTGGTCGACCCCATCCGCGTCGACGGTGGCTGGCTCACCGCGCACGACCACCGTGCCGACGACACCCGGACCTTCGCCGTGCACCGGATCAGCGCCGTCTCCACCGTCGCGGGGCGGTGACCCCCTGCGCCGTTAGGCTGCGGCGGACCTGCACCTGCAGGCGCGGAGACGAGCTCGGCAGCGGCGAAGGGAGCACACGCGTGGGATTCACCGATCCGTCCAGCCAGACCGATGGCGCCACGACCCTGCAGCGGGCGGCCGCCGACGCCTCCAGCGGATCGCGCAAGCTCACCGACGCCGGCACCGACGTGGCGGGGGCGTGTGGCGACAGCCCCGTCGGGCCGGCGCTCGACCGGTTCACGGCCGCGTGGGGCGGCGAGCTGGTGGCCTGGTCGCTCGGCGCGACCACGCTGTCCGACGTCGCGAGCGAGAACGGCCGGCAGATGATCGCGGCGACCGGCGGATGAGCACACCACCGTTCCGGCGTCCGCCCGGTGATCCGGCAACGATCCTGGCCGCAGCGGACTCCATCGGCAGGGCTGCCGGTGTCGTCGACACGGCCCGCTCGACCTTCACAGCCGGGACCGGCACCGCGCTACGGGGTTGGGACACCGACATCGGCACCGAGTTCGCACGGCTGTCGGGATCGGCCTCCAACCGGGTCGCCGGCGCCGTCACCCAGGTCGAGGGCGCCGCAGGTCTCGTGAAGGGCTTCGGCGACGCCCTGCTCGCCGCCCAGGACACCATCGACGCGCTCGCCGCCCAGTGGCAGGCCGAGCAGCAGAGGATCGAAGCCGTGGTCGGCATTGACGACCCGAGCGCCCAGCAGCAGTCGGCGCGATCCTCGGCCGTCTCGGCACAGGGCCGCATCGAACGAGAGGCCGAGTCGGCCCTGAGCGACCTGCGGTCCGTCGAGCGACGCATCGCCGCGCAGCTCGATGCCGGCACCGACACCCTGGTCGCCGGATCGGGCGCCATGAGCCCTGAGCAGCTCTACAACCGGGTGCTGACAGCCTGGGGCGACATCGCACCCACGTATCGCGAGTTCAAGGCCGGCGCGTCCGCCGCCGGGAGCCTCTACCGGGTGGTCGGGGTCCCGGCCCGCGCGGTCCGGGCCGTCCGGGCCTACGCCGATGCCAACCGTGCGGCGACGCTCGCGGCCCAGACCCGGAACCTCGCACTCGCCGAGGCCGCTGCGCTGATGCGTGGCGGCACCAACCGGATACCCGGCCAGATCGGCATCCTCGCCCGAGACATCGCTGCGGCCCGGCGCGTCGCTGACGCCGCGAGCGAGGTCTCCGCTGCACGGCACACCAACCTGTACCGCTCGATCGTCCCGGCCTCGCGGTTCGCGAAGGGCCTGGCGGTGGTCGGCGTCGTCGGCGGGCTCTACGACCTGTTCTGGAACCCGCAGGGCGAGACCGGTCTACGCCGCGGCGTCTCGATGGGCGTCGACGTCGTCGGAGTTGCCGCGGGCACGACGGGCCTGCTCGCCGCCGCCGGGGTGATCGCGCCGCTCGGACCCGTCGGTCTCGCCCTGGTGGGAGGCGGCCTCGTCGTGGCCGGCGCGTGGGCAGCCGGGACCTACATCTACGACCACTGGGACGACATCACCCACGGCGTCGACGTGGCCACCGACTGGGTGGGGGAGCGGTTCACCGAAGCCGGCGAGACGATCGAGGGCGCGGCCGACGCGGTGGGAGATCTTGTCGGTGGGATCGGTGACGCCGTCGGAGGTCTCTTCGGATGACCCGCCGGCGGTGCTCACGCGTTCGGCCGGCCACGACGCTGTGAGAAGGTGACGCCATGCAGACTGTCTCACTCGTGGACTTCGAGACGGCCAGCCCGACCATCGCGACGCTGCTGATGAGCGCCGCTGACAGCCGCGAGGTGGTCGCCGCGTTCACCGACGAGGAGCTGGTGGCCCTCGACGGACTCGGTGAGGAGCAGGTGGCCCCCGCCCTCTGGCTCGACACCCAACCTGCAGACCGCCGCGAGCTCGCCGCGACCGTGGCGATGCGTGGGCTCATCGCTCGGGGCCTGGTGGCGGCAATCGACGACCACCAGGAGGCCGACAGGGTTGTCCTGTCGATGCCCGACGAGGTCATGGCGACACTCGCGATGCGCCGTTCGGCGTCCTCGATCCTCATCGCCGAGCAGCAGACCGACTCCGGCAAACGCGCGAGGGTCGTCTACGTCCACGGCGATCTCGGCGTGTTGGAGGAGGACGTCAACCCGGGCGGCCTGCACACCCTCAGCGTCTGTCCCCTGGCCATGGCCCTCGATCGGCTCGCGGAGTGGTGCGACCTCACCCACGTGGCTGGTGAGCTCGACGGCGCGGAGCAGCACATCCCCCTCATCGACTACTCCTCGGGCGGTGAGGTGCCCCGCACCCTCGATCAGGCCAAGGTGGTCACGGTGGTCGCCAGTGTCACGGAGCCGTCAGGCCCGGGCGCCGAGCCCGGCCAGGGCCGTCTGACGGTCTACTCCTTCGACGACCACGTCAAGGTCGCGCACCGGGTGCCGGAACGACCCGATGTGCTCGCGGTGCGAGACGTCGGCGGGCCGTCACTCAGACACGCACTCGGCCGGCTGCTCGGAGAGGCCGCATGAACCCGCAGGACCACTCCCCTGTCCTGATGCAGCCGGAGGACGCCGGTGCCGTGGTCTACTCGACGCGCTCGGTCCCGGGGCCGCGCGCGGTGCTGCTGGTGGCCGTGCTGGTCGTGGCCGTCTGGACGGTCCTGCTGTTCGTGCCGGAGTCGGGCCCGATGCAGGCGACGGTCGCCACCTCGTTCCTCCTGGTCTTCCTGCTGCTGCTCTTCGGCGCCGGGATGCTGGACCACCATCGCGTCTGCGAGAACGCATTGGTGCTGGGCCTGGCGCCATGGCCGGGCGGACAGGCCTACGTCATCCCGTGGTCCACGGTCTCCCCGGACAGCCTCACCCTGCACAAGCCGCTGAACCGACCCGGGCGGCCGGCAGCGGAGACGGGCTCGCGGGGTGCCCGCACCGCGGTCTACTCCACGCGAGGCGTCAGCCTCGCCGGCCTCCACGCCGACCTCGCTCACCCCAGGCGCCGCGTCCGCAGCGCCACGGCACGCGAGCTGCTCCGCATGACGACGCCGGAGCAGCTGGAGCAGAACCCGCCCCGGATCCGCTGGGTCATGGGTGCCCGTGACCCGGAACGACTGCTGCGTGCGATCGAGTCGGCGATGGTGCGACACCGCCCGGAGGCCGAGGGAAGCGCGGAGCGCGCGATCGCGCATCCGGTGTCCGGAGGACACTCACCGGGGTCCGCCCGGTAACCGCCCCTCGGCCGGCGCCGCAGCGCGGTGTTCGAGGTCAGCGCCGTCCGCGTGCCATCAGCCGGCGCAGTGCACGGCGTGGACGGACGACCTCGACAGGGCGGACGCCGCGGCGCGTCGGGACTCGACGCGTCAGCTCACGAGCAACGAACTCGCTCTCCAATGCCTTCTCCTTCACAAGTAATGACCTTTGATGCTTTTGTCGATTACAGCCTAGTGTGGCTGAGGTAAGGAGCGCCAAGCCATTCACCTGTTACCTGCACCACGTCCGCCGGCGAGATCTCTGCGTAGGATGGCGACGTGGACTTCCTCCGGTACGCCGAGCGCGGCGCGCAGCTGATCAATGCCGATGTCAGCGACGTCGACGCCCTGCGCGCCTTCCTGGCCGACCGCGACTGGCTGGTCGAGCAGGCCACCGACAAGGACGCGGCCACGTTGCGGCGCCTGCAGCGTGAGCTGCGTCGGGTGTTCGAGGCGTCTGACACCGGCGACGAGAGCGCCGTCGTCAACCGGCTCAACGAGCTCTTGGCCAAGCACCCGGTCACGCCCTACATCGCCGGCCACGACTCGCAGTCCTGGCACCTGCACGTGTCCGACCGGCAGTCGTCGGTGGCGGACCTGTTGTCCGCAGAGGCTTTGATGGGCCTGGCTATCCTGGTCTGCGACCTCGGCGCGACTCGGCTCGGTGTCTGTCAGGACGACAAGTGCGACAACGTCTTCGTCGACACCTCACCCAACCGGTCACGTCGGTACTGCTCCGACCGATGCTCCTCCCGCGCCAACGTCGCGGCGTACCGCGCACGCCGCAAGGCCGAAGCCGCCGCGGGAGACGCAACCGAAGGAACTGCGTGAACGACGGCCCACTGATCGTCCAGTCCGACAAGACCCTGCTGCTCGAGATCGACCACCCGCAGGCCGCTGCCTGCCGCAAGGCGATCGCGCCGTTCGCCGAGCTCGAGCGCTCCCCCGAGCACATCCACACCTATCGGCTGACACCGCTCGGGCTGTGGAACGCCCGCGCCGCGGGGCACGACGCCGAGCAGGTGGTCGACTCCTTGCTCGAGCACTCCCGCTACGCCGTCCCGCACACGCTGCTGGTCGACGTCGCCGAGACGATGGCGCGCTTCGGCCGGCTGCGCCTGGACAAGAACCCCACCCATGGCCTGGTGCTGGTCAGCAGCGACCGCCCGGTCCTCGAGGAGGTGCTGCGCAGCAAGCGGGTCAAGCCGCTGCTGGGTGAGCGGCTCGATGACGACACCGTCGTGGTGCACCCGTCCGAGCGCGGCAACCTCAAGCAGGCACTTCTCAAGCTGGGCTGGCCCGCCGAGGACCTGGCCGGGTACGTCGACGGCGAGGCGCACCCGATCGCCCTCGACCAGAGCGACTGGCACCTGCGTCCGTACCAGGTGGAGGCCGCGGAGTCGTTCTGGCACGGCGGCTCGGGCGTCGTCGTGCTCCCCTGCGGCGCGGGCAAGACCCTCGTGGGCGCGGCGGCGATGGCGCAGGCGCAGGCCACCACGCTGATCCTCGTCACCAACACCGTCGCTGCGAGGCAGTGGCGCGACGAGCTGCTCCGCCGGACCTCGCTCACCGACGACGAGATCGGGGAGTACTCCGGGGCCCGCAAGGAGATCCGGCCGATCACCATCGCGACGTACCAGGTGATGACCGCCCGCCGCAAGGGCGTCTACAACCACCTCGAGCTCTTCGACGCCCGCGACTGGGGACTGATCGTCTACGACGAGGTCCACCTGCTGCCGGCGCCGATCTTCCGGATGACCGCCGACCTGCAGGCGCGGCGGCGGCTCGGGCTCACCGCCACGCTGGTCCGGGAGGACGGTCGCGAGGGCGACGTCTTCAGCCTGATCGGGCCCAAGCGGTTCGATGCGCCGTGGAAGGACATCGAGAGCCAGGGCTGGATCGCTCCGGCCGACTGCGTCGAGGTGCGGGTGACGCTGTCGGAGGGCGAGCGGCTCGCCTACGCCACCGCGGAGTCCGACGACCGCTACCGGCTCGCCGCGACCACCGACGTGAAGAACCGGATCGTCCGCCGGCTGGTCCAGCAGCACGCCGGGGAGCCGACCCTCGTCATCGGCCAGTACATCGACCAGCTCGACGAGCTCGCCGAGATGCTCGACGCGCCCGTCGTCAAGGGCGAGACAGGTGTGAAGGAGCGGCAGCGCCTGTTCGAGGGATTCCGCAGCGGTGAGATCCCGCTGCTGGTGGTGAGCAAGGTCGCCAACTTCTCCGTCGACCTGCCGGAGGCATCGGTCGCGATCCAGGTGTCGGGCACCTTCGGCTCGCGACAGGAGGAGGCGCAGCGCCTCGGCCGGCTGCTGCGACCCAAGGGCGACCAGCGGTCCGCCCGCTTCTACAGCGTCGTGTCTCGCGACACCGTCGATGCCGACTTCGCGCAGCACCGGCAGCGCTTCCTGGCCGAGCAGGGCTACGCCTACCGGATCGTCGACGCCGACGAGATCCTGGCGTAGCCTACTCCCGGCACCGTGGCGGCGCGGTGTCGCCGGCAGGATGCGCGGCTCAGTCCAGCGACACCCGGACCGTCGTCCTGTTCTCGCTGCGCTCGCGCACGTGGGCCTCGCCGCTCGCACCTCGGTAGTCGTCGGTGCCACCCGTCACGGCCAGCGTGAACCGCGCCCGCTCGTCCTCCTCGAAGGTCGCGACGCCGTGGATGGCGATCTGGCCGTCGTCGAGATCGAGCGTGACCAGACACTGTGTGGTGATCTCGTCGCCGTTCTCCTCGACGATCGTGCAGACACCGTGAGCCGAGCCGATTCGATCGCGGTCCTCGGAGACCCTGTCGGTGAAGACGAACTGGTCGCCCAGGCTGACCCCGTCATCGCCGAGGTCGATCTCCTCGGAGTCGACCGTCCTGAGCTCCAACCGAAGTGTCTCCCGCAGCGGGTCTTCCGCGTGGGCCGCCGAGACGACCGCAAGGTTTGCGGCTACCAGCGCGGCTGCCGCGGCCGCTACACCAAGGGTTCGCCGCATCTTCTCCACCTCCCCTGAGCCACCAGGGGCACGGTGCCCCACGGGCTCCTACCTCATCGATACGCCCGCCGCAGGCGGTCGGCAACGCAGGATTCGAACAGGAGTCCGAGGCGCTCCGAGTGGGACTCGGAGTAGTCGGTCGATGACAGTTCGCTTCGTAAGTCATCGACATCCCGGGGGCTCGTTTGGTAGGAAGATGACAGCCCGCCCCGTCCACCACCGGAGCCACGATGCTGATCCGCTCGTCCCGCACCCGCACCTTCTCGGCCGCCGCCGCCTCCGCCGGACTGCTCGCCGGCCTGGGTCTCGGCGGCCTGGGTCTCGGCGGCCTCGCGAACGCCGTACCCGCGTCGGGCGAGCCGAGGGTGGACTGCGCCGGCATTCCCGCCGACGCGCCTCTGCAGGAGGTCTTCGGCGCTGCCTCGCGGCGCGCAGGCGTGCCGGAGCCGGTGTTGTTGGCGGTCTCCTACATGGAGTCGCGCTGGGACTCGCACGACGGTCGACCGAGCACCGACGGCGGCTACGGCCGGATGCACCTGACCGACGTCGACCTCCCGGACGCGCGGGACGCCAAGGGCGACGGATCGGACGAACCGGATCCTCAGGCCGCGGCGCTGCACACGATCGACCGGGCCACAGATCTCACCGGTCTCGACCCGTCTCGGCTGCGCACCGACACCGCGGCGAACATCTGCGCCGGCGCGGCGCTGCTCGCGGACCACCAGCGCGGGCTCGGTTACGCGGTCGGCACCGACACGGCGGCCGGGGCGTGGTACGGCGCGGTGGCGCGTTACAGCGGCTCGGGTGAGCACGCTGCGGCCCGCCGGTTCGCCGACCAGGTCTTCGCCGTCATCTCCGACGGAGAGGCTCGCCGCACCGACAGCGGCGACCGGGTCAGGCTCGCCGCCAACGCAGCGGTCCGTCCGCAGCGAGGCCAGCTCGCCGAGCTGGACCTGCGCCACGCGAGCAGCGAGGAGCAGGTCGACTGCCCGCCTCGGCTCGGCTGCGAGTGGATCCCCGCGCCCTATGAGTGGTACGGCGAACCGGACCCTCGCGCGTACGGCAACCACGACGTCGCGGACCGCCCGCGTGACATGGACATCGACTACATCGTCATCCACAACACCGAGACGTCCTACGACAACACCATCGACCTCGTCACCAACCCCCGCTACGTCAGCTGGCAGTACTCGCTGCGTTCCTCCGACGGGCACATCGCCCAGCACGTCACGCCGGACGACGTCGCGTGGCACGCCGGCAACTGGTACGTCAACATGCACTCGATCGGCCTGGAGCACGAGGGGTGGGCGGCGCAGAACGGCGAGTGGTTCACCGAGGCGATGTACCAGACCTCGGCCACCCTGGTGCGCCACCTGGCGCGGCGGCACGGCGTGCCGCTCGACCGCGCTCACGTCATCGGTCACGACCAGGTGCCGGGCATCCTCCCGGCCTACGTCCGGGGCATGCACTGGGACACCGGTCCGTTCTGGGACTGGGAGCACTACTTCGACCTGCTCGGCGCCCCGCTCGATCGCTCCGGCGGAGCGGACTCGGTCGTCCCGCAGGCGGCCGGGAGCGAGGTCGTCCGCGTCGTGCCGGGCTACGAGGGCAACAGCCAGCCGATGACCGGATGCTCGACCGACGGTGACGCGCTGACGCCGGTGCCCTGCGCGGACGACCGGGCCAACTTCCTCTACCTGCGCAAGTCTCCCAGCCACGACGCCGAGCTCGTCGACGACATCGGTCTGCATCCCGAGGACGGACAGAGCACGACCCACGTGTCGGACATCGGCGCCCGCGCCGCGGCCGGGCACGAGTTCGTCGTCGCCGGCCGTCAGGGCGACTGGACGAAGGTGTGGTACCTCGGCAACGAGGCGTGGTTCCACGACCCCGACGGCTCCGACACCGTGCCCGTCCGCGGCACCCAGCTGGTCGTGCCGCGCGCGGGTCGCGACTCGGTGCCGGTGTACGGTCGCGCCTACCCCGAGGAGTCGTCGTACCCGGACGAGATCCCCTACCAGACCGTCGCGCCGCTGCAGTACTCGATCGAGGCGGGCCAGGCGTACGTCGTGGGCGACGCTCGGATCCAGACCGACTACTACTACGCCAAGACGTACGACGACTCGCTGCCCGGGGACCACACCCAGGTGGTCGGTGACGATCGCTACTACCAGATCTGGTTCGGGCACCGGATGGCCTACGTGCGGGCGGCAGATGTCGACCTCGTGTCCGCTGCCGCGCTGCGCTGACTGCCGCTCGACCGGCGGGCGCGGCCCCTCAGGTGCGTCCGCCGGCCTCCCGGGCGACCTCGTCGAGCCGGCTCCGGTAGCCCTCCCACCACTCCCGGTCGCCCGGCGGCATGTTGTCGTTGTCCTTGCGCAGCCCGACCGTCCCGTCGATGAGCTCTCGGATGATGTCCGCGTGCCCGACGTGCCGGTTGGCCTCAGCGATCACGTGCACCAGGATCTTGTGCAGCGTCACCTCACGCCGGTCGGCCGGCCACCACGGCACGTGGCCGATCGCGTCCAGCGACAGGGCGTCGATCGTGGCGTCCCCGTGCTTCCACGCCCGGTGGTACAGCTCCACGATCTGCTCGCGGGACTCGCCCGCGGTCGCCCACAGGTCTGCGTTCGGGTCGGCGTCGTCCGCCCACCACGGCAGTGGCTCGGGGAACGGCCGATCGAACGTGTCCCCGAAGTAGCCCAGCTCCACGCTGGCGAGATGCTTGACCAGTCCCAGCAGGTTGGTGCCGGTCGGCACCATGGGCCGGCGGATGTCGTACTCCGGCAGCCCTTCCAGCTTCCAGAGCAACGCGTCCCGCGCCGCCTGCAGGTATCGGTGCAGTTCCGCCTTGGGTCCAGTTGACATGCCGGTCAGCTTCTCATTGCCCAGCGACACTCTTTCGTCG
>Ga0075331_1000227_pt1 | contig 12247 bp, 13 predicted proteins | sample MayberrySE_TuleA_FD_120090 | JGI IMG/M metagenome (GOLD analysis project Ga0075331, IMG submission 120090) | Natural and restored wetland microbial communities from the San Francisco Bay, California, USA, that impact long-term carbon... | ecosystem: Environmental > Terrestrial > Soil > Wetlands ... | reverse complement strand
CGAGGAGTTGCAGGTGGATTCGATTGAACTTGCTGAAGAGGCGTTGACAGGATCGGAGGCATAGCGATGGCTGCTGAAGCACCGCCCACACCTGGAGTCGAGGAGGTCCACATCCTCTGGATCTCGGAGGGGATGAGCTGCGACGGCGACACGGTCAGCATCACCGCCGCCGGGCAGCCGGGCATCGAGGACGTGCTCCTGGGCGCGATCCCGGGGCTGCCGAAGGTCCACCTCCACAACAAGGTCCTCTCGCCCACGCTCGGCGGCGAGGAGTTCCTGGCGCCGTTCCGCGCCGCTGTGGAGGGCGAGCTCGACGCGCCCTTCGTGCTCGTGATCGAGGGCTCGATCCCGAACGAGAACATCAACGGCGAGGGCTACTGGACGTCGTTCGGCAACGACCTCGCGACCGGCGAGCCGCTGACGCTCAACTGGTGGATCGACCGGCTCGCGCCGAAGGCGTGGGGCGTGGTGGCGATCGGGACCTGCGCCACGTACGGCGGCATCCACGCGATGGCGGGCAACCCCACCGGGTGCATGGGCCTCGCGGACTACCTGGGGTGGGACTTCCGCTCCGCCGGCGGCCTGCCGATCGTGAACGTACCCGGCTGCCCGGTGCAGCCCGAGAACTTCATGGAGACCCTCACCTGGCTCCTCTACCAGGCCGCCGGCCTGGCGCCGGTGATCCCGCTGGACGACCAGCTGCGCCCGCAGTGGATCTTCGGCAAGACGGTCCACGAGGGCTGCGACCGCGCGGGCTACTACGAGCAGGGCGACTTCGCCTCGGACTACAACTCGCCGAAGTGCCAGGTGAAGATCGGCTGCTGGGGGCCGGTGGTCAACTGCAACGTCCCCAAGCGGGGCTGGATGGCGGGCATCGGGGGATGCCCCAACGTGGGCGGCATCTGCATCGGCTGCACGATGCCCGGGTTCCCCGACAAGTTCATGCCGTTCATGGACCAGCCGCCGGGCGGCGGCCTGTCGTCGTTCCTGAGCGGCGGGATGTACGGGCCGATGATCCGCAAGCTGCGCAGCATCACCAACAAGACCATGAACAAGGAGCCGAAGTGGCGCCACAACGGCCCTGAGCTGACGACCGGTTTCGACCCCCGCTTCCGGCCCTAGGGCGCGGACAGGACGAGAGGAGAGGAGAAGCGATGGCACTGCGCGAGAGGATCAAGCCGGAGGCCGGCAAGGTCGTCGACATGTCCTGGGACCCGATCACCCGGATCGTCGGGAACCTCGGCATCTACACCAAGATCGACTTCGACAACAACGAGGTGCTGTCGTGCAAGAGCACCTCGTCGCTGTTCCGGGGCTACAGCGTGTTCATGAAGGGCAAAGACCCGCGGGACGCGCACTTCATCACGAGCCGCATCTGCGGCATCTGCGGCGACAACCACGCGGTGTGCTCGCAGTACGCGCAGAACATGGCGTACGGGGTGAAGACGCCGCCGCTCGGCGAATGGATCGTGAACCTCGGGGAGGCGGCCGAGTACATCTTCGACCACATCATCTTCCAGGACAACCTGGTGTTCGTCGACTTCTGCGAGCAGATGGTGAAGGAGACGAACCCCAGCGTGCTGGCGAAGGCCGAGAAGACCGAGGCCCGGCGGGGCGACGTGCACGGCTACGGCACGATCGCGGACATCATGCGCTCCTACAACCCGTTCCACGGGGAGACGTACAAGGAAGCGCTCCACATGAGCAGGATCGGGCGGGAGATGATCTGCCTGATGGAGGGGCGCCACGTGCACCCGTCCACGATCTACCCCGGCGGGGTCGGCACGGTTCCGACCCCGACGCTGTTCACGGACTACCTCAGCCGCCTGCTGCGGTGCATGGACTTCATCAAGAAGGCCGTGGCGATGAACGACGACGTCTTCGACTTCTTCTACGACGCCCTGCCGGGCTACGAGGAGGTCGGGCGGCGGCGCATCCTGCTGGGCTGCTGGGGGGCGTTCAACAACCCGCTGCACGTCGACTACGACTACCGCAACATGGACAGCTGGGGCAACGAGATGTTCGTGACCCCGGGCGTCGTGGTCGACGGTGAGCTGGTCACGACGAACCTCGTCGACATCAACCTCGGCATCCGCATCCTGCTGGGCAGCTCCTACTACGACGACTGGGAGAACGAGGAGACGTTCGTTCCCAAGGACCCGCTCGGCAACCCGGTCGACAAGCGCCACCCCTGGAACCAGACGACGCTCCCGAAGCCGCAGAAGCGCGACCTCGAGGGCGGCAACTACTCGTGGGTGATGAGCCCGCGCTGGTACGACCAGCGGACCGGCGACTACCTCGCGCTCGACACCGGCGGCGGGGCGCTCGCGCGCCTGTGGTCGACGGCGCTCGCGAACAAGGTGCACACGCCGTACGTGAACGCCACCGGGGACGGGGTCACGATCGACCTGCCGAAGACGCCCAACACCCCCGACACGCGGCTCGAGTGGAAGATCCCGCAGTGGTCGAACGCGATCGAGCGTGACCGCGCGCGGATCTACTTCGTCGCCTACGCGGCCGCGATGGCGCTGCACTTCATCGATCAGGGGCTGAACGAGGTGCGGGCCGGCAACCTGAAGGTGTTCGAGGACTTCGACGTCCCCGACGAGGGCATCGGGTGCGGATTCCACGAGGCGGTGCGCGGCGTGCTGTCCCACCACCTCGTGATCCGCGACGGCAAGATCGCGAACTACCACCCGTACCCGCCCACGCCGTGGAACGGCAGCCCCACCGACTCCTACGGGACGCCCGGTCCCTATGAGGACGCGGTCATGGGTCAGCCGATCTTCGAGGAGAACGGCCCCGACGAGTTCCGCGGCATCGACATCATGCGGGCCGTGCGGAGCTTCGACCCCTGCCTGCCGTGCGGCGTCCACATGTACCTGGGCGGCGGCCGCACGCTGAAGCAGGTGCACTCGCCGATGTTCGGCGCGCAGCACGGAGGCTAGGGGTGGACGACCTCGAGGCACGCGAGCTCGTTGCGCGGGTCGAGCAGCTGCTCGACGACGTCGAGGCGATCACGGACCCGGCGGCCCGTGAGGCGGCGACGGAGATGGCGGGCGTGCTGCTCGACCTCTACGGCGAGGGCATCGCGCGGCTGGCCGCGCTCGTGCCGGACCCGGGCGCGCTCGCGCAGGACGAGCTCGTCTCGCACCTGCTGCTGCTGCACGGGATCCATCCCGTGCCGGTCGAGGACCGCGTGCGAGCCGCGCTCGACGAGGTGCGGCCGTACCTCGACTCGCACGGCGGCGGCGTCGAGCTGCTCGAGGTCGTGGACGGCACCGTGCGCCTGCGCATGCGCGGCAGCTGCAGCGGATGCCCGTCCTCCGCGGTCACGCTGAAGCTCGCGATCGAGGAGGCGATCCGAAAGCACGCGCCCGACGTGGACGAGATCGAGGCGCAGGACGCGGAAGCGGCGCCGGCGTTGATCGAGCTGGCGCCTCCGGCACCCACCACCGCGAACGGGAATGGCTGGCAGACCGCCGGCTCGCTGCCGCAGCTCCGCGCCGACGGCACCGTGCTGAAGGACATCGCGGGGGAGCCGGTGCTGTTCATGCGCGTGGACGAGACGTTCTACGCATACCGGCCCGCATGCCCTGGCTGCGCCCGCTCGCTGGAGCACGCGGAGCTGCACGACACGGAGGTGCGGTGCGCCGGCTGCGGCCGCTCGTTCTCGGTCACGCTCGCGGGACGGTGTCTCGACGACCCCGGCCTCAGCCTGAGGCCGCTGCCCCTGCTCGAGGACGGCGCTGGGATCGTGAAGGTGGCGATCGGATGACGGGCCCGCGACTGCGCGCGCTCGCCCAGCGCCGGCGGACCCTGGCCGAGGCGGCCCAGGAGCACTGCGAGCTCTGCGGCGAGCCGATCCCCGCCCACCATCGCCACGTGCTCGACCTGTCTGCGGGCGAGCTGAAATGCGCCTGCCGGCCGTGCGGGCTGCTCTTCGACCGCCGCGGGGCGGGCGGCGGCCATCTGCGCCTGGTGCCCGAGCGCCGCCTGAGGCTGGCGGGCTTCCACCTCGACGACGCGCTCTGGGAGGAGCTGCGCATCCCGGTGGACATGGCCTTCTTCTTCCGCTCGACGCCGGCAGGGCGAGTGGTCGCCTTCTACCCCGGCCCGATGGGCGCGGCCGAGTCGCTCCTCGAGCTCGACGCGTGGGAGGCGATCGAGGAAGCCAACCCGGAGGTGGCGGGCATGGAGCCCGACGTCGAGGCACTGCTCGTGAACCGCGCGCGGGGCGCTCGCGACCACTGGCTGGTTCCGATCGACGACTGTTACGCGCTGGTGGGCCTGATCCGCACGCGGTGGCGCGGGCTCACGGGCGGAAAGGACGTATGGGAGGAGATCGGGCGCTTCTTCGCGGCGCTCGACCGGCGCTCGCGGCCGGCCGCGGGCAGAGAGGAGACGAAGATCGCATGAGCGGCAGCTATCCGAACATCAAGGTCGGCAAGCCCGACGTGCGCCCCGACGCGCCGTCCCACACGCCCGGGATCCGGATGGGCAACGCGAAGGGCAACTATGAAAAGCAGGCCGGCCACCTGCCGGACGGCAAGGCGACGGCCGAGCGCTCGACGGGTGTGAACGCGTCCAAGCGCGACCCGATCGTCCCGCAGATGCCGAACCTGCCGCCCGCCTAGCCATGGCCACCCCCGCCGCCACGCGCGCGACGCCCGGCACGCAGGCCGTGGAGCTGGACTTCAGCGTGCGCGGCGCGGCGCCCGTCGAGCACGCGGCCGCGCCGGCGATCGGCTTCGAGCTGGCGGTGACGAGCCGCGGCGAGGCCCCGGTCCGCTCGGTGGTGCTCGACGTGCAGGTCCAGATCGCGGCGCGCCGGCGCTCCTACGGCGAGCGTGAACAGGCCCGGCTGGCAGACCTGTTCGGCACGCCGGCGCGGTGGGCGGACACGCTGCGCACCGTCCCCTGGCTGCGGGCCACGCAGGTCGTCCCTGCGTTCGCCGGCGAGGCCGTCGTCACCCTCCAGGTGCCGTGCACCTACGACTTCGAGGTCGCGGGCTCGAAGTACCTCGCTGCCCTCGAGGACGGCGAGGTCCCGCTCGAGCTGCTGTTCGGCGGGACGATCTTCTACACAGCCGCGGGCGGCGCGCTGCAGACCGCGATGATCGGCTGGGACCGCGAGGCCACCTACCGGCTCCCGGTGAGCGTGTGGCGCGCGACGATGGACCGGTACTTCCCGCACAGCGCGTGGCTGCGGGTGGACCGCGACGCGTTCGACCGCCTCTACGCCTACCGCGCCCGGCACGCGCTGCCGAGCTGGGAGCACGCGCTCGAGCAGCTGCTCCTCGACGCGGAGGGCCGCTAGATGGACCGCGTCCGGCGGATCGCGGACGCGGTGCTGTACGAGGGATACGTGCTGTGGCCCTACCGCCGTTCGGCGCTCAAGAACCAGCGCCGCTGGACGTTCGGGGGCGTCTACCCGCCGGCGCACTCCGCCCTCCACCCCGACGACCGGTGTGTGATGCAGACCGAGTGCCTGGCCCGCGCGGCGCCCGGCGCCCGGCTCGGCGTGCGCGTGCGGTTCCTGCACGTGGTGGAGCGGCGCGTGGCGCGCCTGGGCGCGAACGGGCGCGAGCCGGTGGACGAGCTGACGGTGGACGGTGAGCGGTACGTCCCCTGGGAGGAGGCGACGGAGCGCGAGGTGACCGCGGAGCCGCTCGAGCTCGGTGGGCGGACGCGGGCGCGGGCGGACATCCGGGTGCCGGCCGGGGTGGAGCGCGAGGTCCTGGAGGATGCGCGGGGCCGGCCCGCGGGAATGCTGACGCGCAGCTGGGGCGCGCTGCGCGGGGGCCTGGAGGTGGCGTCGGAGCCGCTCGGCGAGCGCGTCTTCCGGATCACGGCGCGCGTCGCCAACGAGACGCCCTGCGAAGGGGACGACCGCGAGCGGGCGCTGCGCGCGACCCTCTGCTCCACCCACACCATCATCACGATCGAGGGCGGCGAGCTGCTGTCGCTGACCGACCCGCCGCCGGAGCTCCGCGCGGAGGCGGAGCGGTGCGACAACGTCGGTACCTGGCCGGTCCTGGCGGGCGAGCCGGGGGAGCTGCACACCATCCTGTCGTCGCCGATCATCCTCCCGGACCATCCGGAGATCGCACCCGAGAGCCCGGGCGACCTGTTCGACGCCGCGGAGATCGACCAGCTGCTGACGCTCGGCATCCTCAGCATGACCGACGAGGAGCGCGTGCAGATGCGGGAGGCCGACCCGCGCACCCGCGCGATCCTGGAGCGGACGGAGTCGCTGTCCCGCGAGGAGCTGATGAGGCTCCACGGCGCCATCCGGGAGCGCGGATGAGCTACTGGGAGCAGCTCGAGCGCCCGGGACCGGACTCGGTCACGGTGGACGGGGTCGAGGTGCGGAGGCGCAGCCGCGTGCGCCTGCGCCCGCGCGGGCGCGACGTGTGGAACATCGCGCTCGAGGGCCGGATCGCCGTGGTCGAGGAGCTCGTGGAGAGCATGGAGGGGGACGTGCAGCTCGCGGTCACCGTCGAGGACGACCCGGGCCGCGGCCTCGGCGAGCAGCGCCAGATCGGCCACCGCTTCTTCTTCTCGCCCCAGGAGCTGGAGCCGCTGCCGGTCCCGGCCGCGCCACCCGGGTCGCCCCGCGTCCTGGTGGCCGGCATCGGCAACGTCTTCTTCGGCGACGACGGGTTCGGCGTCGCGGTCGCCCAGCGGCTGGCGGCCATGGCGCTGCCGCCGGTCGTGGACGTCGTCGACTACGGGATCCGCGGGATGGACCTGGCCTACGCGCTGCGCGACTACGACGTCGCCATCCTGATCGACGCCGTGCCCCGGGGCGGGACGCCCGGGACGCTATACGTGATCGAGCCCGACTCCGACCAGACGGAGGCCGGGCCGGACGCGCACGCAATGGACCCGGTGAAGGTGCTGGCGCTGGCGCGCGGGCTGGGCGACCCGCTGCCAAGGGTGCTCGTCGTGGGGTGCGAGCCCGCACACGTCCCAGCCGCCGACGGCGACCTGTCGGCGGAGCTCAGTGAGCCGGTCCGGGCGGCGCTCGACGGCGCCGTGCGGACCGTCGAGTCACTGCTCGACGACCTGCTGTCGGGCGCACACGAGGCGAAGGAGGAACAACCGCGATGAACAGGACGACCGTGCTCCTGCTCGGGATCCTCGGCATGATGGCGGCGGCGGTCGCCGTCCAGTGGCCGGAGATCCAGCGCTATCTGAAGGTCCGCGCGATGTGAGGAGGTAGGGGTTGCACAAGACGAAGATCAAGATCGCCGAGGACGCCCTCGACGCCAACACGACCATCGCGCAGGCGAACCGCGCCGACTTCGACCGGGCCGGCGTGCGCGTCGTGAACATGATGAGCGCGCCCGGCGCCGGCAAGACCTCGCTGCTGGAGCGCGTGCTGGGCGACCTCGACGGCGTGCGGGTGGCCGTGCTCGAGGGCGATGTGCAGGGAAGCCTCGACGCCGACCGCCTGGCGAGCCTGCATGTGCCGGTGACCCAGATCAACACCGACCCCGGGTTCGGCGGCGAATGCCACCTCGACGCCAACATGGTGCGGTCCGCGATCCCCTCTCTCCCGCTCGGCGAAGTCGACCTGGTGGTGATCGAGAACGTCGGGAACCTGGTCTGCCCGGCCGAGTTCCGCGTCGGGGAGGACGTGCGCGTGATGGTCGCCTCGGTCACGGAGGGCGAGGACAAGCCGCTCAAGTACCCGCTGATGTTCCGCACCTGCGAGCTGGTGCTCGTGAACAAGGTCGACCTGCTGCCCCATCTGGACTTCGACCTGGACCGCTTCCTCCACAACCTGGGGAAGGTGAACTCCGCCGCCCGGCGCATCCTCGTCAGCGCGCGCACCGGGGAGGGGATCACGGAGTGGCGTGACTGGCTGATGCGATCCGCCGCGCCGGCGGGCGCGCCCGCATGAGCCAGGCCGTCCAGTCGGGCGCCGAGCACGTCGCGCGCCGCGCGCGGGCGGGCGAGGCGTTCTTCGGCACCGAGGCGGAGCAGATCGCGAGGCTCTGCCACCTGATGGCAGAGCGGTTCGCCCGCGGGGGGCGGTTGATCGCGTTGGGCTGCTCTCCGGCGGCGCGCTCGGACGCGCGCCACGTCGCGGTGGAGTTCGTGCATCCCGTGATCGTGGGCAAGCGCGCGCTCCCGGCGATCGGGCTGACCGACGCCTCGCAGATGGAGCTCCTGGCAGAGCCGGACGACATCGCGATCGTGTTCGACCCGGATCCGGAGCCGGTGCGGGCGGCCCGTGCGCGGGGCTGCCTGACAATCGGGGTGTGCCCGCACGCGGAGGCGGAGTGGATTTTCGTGCCGCCGACCGACGACCCGTTCGTCGCCCAGGAGCTGATCGAGACGCTCTACCACGTGCTCTGGGAGCTCGTCCACGTGTTCTTCGAGCACCGCGGCCTGCTGGCCGGCCGCCCCTCGGGCGCAGTGCACGACACCGGGGCGTCGAGCTTCCTGTACCCGTTCCTGGCCGAGCGCGAGGACGGCCTCGAGGCGGTCGTGGCGGACGTGCGCCGCTCCGTGCTGATGAAGGCCGAAGAGGTCGCCGACCTGCGCCGGCAGACGCTCACCGACGGGTCCGCGGTGCTGGCCGGGGCCGCGGCCGAGCTGCGCGGCGCGCTCGATGCGGGCGGCCGGCTGCTCGCGCTCGGCAATGGCGGCTCGGCTACCGACGCGATGGACGTCGTGGCCGACTTCCGCTCCCCGCCGGTGGATTGGCCCGCCCGGCCCGCGATCGACCTCACCGAGGACCCCGCGATCCTGACCGCGATCGCCAACGACATCGGGGTCGAGGCGATGTTCGCGCGCCAGGTGATCGCCTACGGGCGGCCGGGCGACGTCCTGATCGCGATCTCGACCAGCGGCGGCTCGCCGAACGTGATCGCGGCCCTGGCCGAGGCTCGCCGGCGCGACCTGCGCACGATCGCGCTGGTGGGCTACGACGGCGGGCGGGTGGCGGACGAGGGGCTCGCCGACCACGTGGTCGTCACGCGCTCGCAGCACATCCCGCGCATCCAGGAGGCGCAGGCCAGCGCCTACCACGTGCTGCGCGAGCTGGTGGAGTCGCAATGAGCGTGGCGCAGGCGACGCGGGTGCGCCTGCGGGTCTCCGGGATCGTGCAGGGAGTCGGCTTCCGGCCGCACGCCTACCGGCTGGCCACCGACCTCGGGCTGGCCGGCTGGGTGCGCAACGACGAGCACGGCGTGGTCGTCGAGGCCGAGGGCGACCCCGAGGCGATCGACCGGTTCGTTGCGCGCCTGGAGTCCGACGCGCCGCCGCTCGCGCGGATCGAGTCCGTCGCCGCCGGCGGCGTCGTTCCGAGAGGGGAGCGCGGCTTCCGGATCGTGGCCAGCGAGCGGGCCGGGGATCCGGATGCGCCGGTCGCGCCCGACTCGGCCACCTGCGACGAGTGCCTTGCGGAGCTCTTCGACCCGGCGGACCGGCGCTACCGCTACCCGTTCATCAACTGCACCAACTGCGGGCCGCGGTTCACGATCGTGCGGGGCGTCCCGTACGACCGGCCGCTCACCACGATGGCCGGCTTTGCGATGTGCGCGCGCTGCCGGGCCGAGTACGACGACCCGCTGGACCGCCGCTTCCACGCGCAGCCCAACGCCTGCCCGGAGTGCGGCCCCGCGCTGCGGCTTCCCGGCCACGACGGCAATCCGCTCGCGGGCGCAGGCGCGGCCCTGCGCGAGGGGCTCGTCCTCGCCGTGAAGGGCGTCGGCGGGTATCACCTCGCCTGCCGCGCAGACGACGAGCGGGCCGTGGCGGCGCTCCGGGGGCGAAAGCACCGGGAGGACAAGCCGTTCGCCCTCATGGTCGGCTCGCTCGAGGCGGCGCATGCGCTCGTGGAGCTCGCGCCGCAGGACGTCCAGTTGCTCACCGGCCGTGCGCGGCCGATCGTGATCGCGCCCCGGCGCGCCTCGGCCCGTGTGGCACCGTCGGTGGCGCCGCGCTCGGCCTCGCTGGGGGTGATGCTCCCCTACTCCCCACTCCACCACCTGCTGCTGGCCGACGCCGGCCGGCCGCTCGTGATGACGAGCGGCAACGTCTCCGACGAGCCGATCGCCTACCGGGACGAACAGGCGCTCGAGCGGCTCGGAACGATCGCCGACCGCTTCCTCCTGCACGACCGGCCGATCGAGACGCGCACGGACGACTCGGTCCAGCGCCCGGTGACCGTGGCGGGCAGACGCCGCGCGCTGATGCTGCGGCGCTCGCGCGGCCATGTCCCGGAGAGCGCCGGCCTGCCGGTCACGGCGCCCCGGCCGGTGCTCGCGTGCGGTGCCGAGCTGAAGAGCACGTTCTGCCTCGCGAAGGGACGGCGGGCGTGGGTCGGCCACCACATCGGGGACCTCGCCAACTACGAGACCCTGCTCGCATTCCGCGCGGGCATCTCGCACTTCGAGCGCCTGTTCGCCGTCGACTCGGCCGTCGTCGCCCACGACCTGCACCCCGGCTACCTGTCCACCGCCTATGCGCTCGAGCGCGAGTGCGCCGTCCATGTGGGCGTCCAGCACCACCACGCTCACCTCGCCGCCGTGCTCGCCGAGCACGGCGAGCACGGACCCGCCGTCGGAGCGATCTTCGACGGCACGGGCTTCGGGGAGGACGGCACGGTCTGGGGCGGGGAGCTGCTGGCCGGAGACCTCGGCGGGTTCGAGCGCGCCGGCCACCTGCGCCCCGTGCGCCTCCCGGGCGGCGAGCAGGCCATCCGCCAGCCGTGGCGCATGGCGGCGGCCTGGCTGCGCGAGGCGCTCGCCGCGCCGCCCGCCCTGCCGGCCGTGCTGGCCGGTTCCGTGGACGGCCGCCGGTGGGAGGCCGTCGTGGAGCTCGCCGATAGCGGGACCGCGTCTCCGCTCACGACCAGCGTGGGACGCCTGTTCGACGCCGTGGCGGCCCTCTGCGGCGTGCGCGCGGACGTCAACTACGAGGGGCAGGCGGCGGCGGAGCTCGAGGCGGCGGCGGACCCGGCGGAGCCCGGCGCCTATCCGCTGCCGGCCACGCTCGATCCCCGCGAGACGATCCTGGCCGTCACGCGCGACGTCGCCGCGGGGATACCGGTGGCGGCCGTCGCGGCACGCTTCCACAACGGGCTCGCGCGCGCGACCGCGTGGGCATGCGCCGAGGCCGCCGAACGTGCGGGGGTGGACGTGGTCGTCCTCTCGGGAGGCGTGTTCCAGAACGGGCTCCTGCTCGAGCGCACCTCGGCGGCGCTGGCGGCCAAGCGCCTGCGGGTGCTCGTCGCCGAGCGGCTGCCGCCGAACGACGGCGGGATCTCCTACGGACAGGCCGCGGTGGCGGCCTGGCGCACCGCGGAGGCGGGGCGATGACAGCCATCGACGACGCCATCACCGGGCTCGGCGACGGCGGCGCCCTGACCGCGCTCGTGGTCGCGCTGCTGCTGGGGCTGCGCCACGCGACCGATCCGGACCACGTCACCGCCGTCTCCGTGCTGGCGCTCTCCGAGCGCACGAACGGCGCGCGCCGCACGAGCCTGCTCGGACTGTCCTGGGGCGCCGGCCACGCGGCCACCCTGCTCCTGCTCGGAGCACCACTCGTCCTCCTCAGCCGGCGGCTGCCGGCTGCCGTCGAGCAGGGCGCCGAGCTGCTGGTCGGCACGTTGATCGTCGCGCTCGCGGTGCGCCTGCTGGTGCGCTGGCGGCGCGGCCACTTCCACGTCCACCCCCACTCGCACGGCGACCTGCGCCACTCGCACCCGCACGCCCACGAGCACTCCGGCACGCACGTGCACGGGTTCGAGCACGAGCATCCGCACGGGGAGGCGCTCGGGCGCTCGCCCCTCGCGGCCTTCGGGATCGGCCTCGTGCACGGCGCGGGCGGCTCGGCCCCGGTGGCGCTGGTGCTGATCGGCACGGCTCCGACCCGCGGCCAGGCGGCCGGCCTGCTGGTGCTCTTCGCCGCCGCCACGGCCGCCTCGATGGCGTCCCTTTCGGCGGCGCTCGGCTACGTGCTGTCGCGGCCCGCCCTGCGCCGCGCGCAGGCCGCGGCGGTGCCGCTGCTGGCGGGAGCGAGCCTCGCGTTCGGCCTCAGCTACGGGCTGGGGGCGGTGTAGGGGTGCAGGCCGCGCCCACAGCGCAGGTCTCCCGCGACGGTACAGCCGGCCCGGGCGACGGACCGGCACGACCGGCGGAGATCGCCCACGCAGCCGCCCGGGGCGCAATCGCCGCGATGGCCATGACCGGCATGCGCGCGCTGACGGTCAACCTGGGAATCGTGG
>Ga0075331_1000226_pt1 | contig 12277 bp, 8 predicted proteins | sample MayberrySE_TuleA_FD_120090 | JGI IMG/M metagenome (GOLD analysis project Ga0075331, IMG submission 120090) | Natural and restored wetland microbial communities from the San Francisco Bay, California, USA, that impact long-term carbon... | ecosystem: Environmental > Terrestrial > Soil > Wetlands ... | reverse complement strand
TAGGCGTGGAAGTCACCTGAGTCACTGTACGCCGGGGCCCGCGGGCGCCCAATTCGGCGCTGTCCGACGTCGCGGCCGTTACCACGCGGACGGGGCTATCCGGGTCATTCGGCCCCTGGACCGACATCGGACGACTCTTTCCGGACATGTCCGGCAGGCGTGGAATGGCAGGGTCGAGCGGTCGACAGGGGGAGGGGTCCGGATGAGTACCAGGCACATCGCCGCATCATCGGCCTTCCCCCTGCCGGACACGAGGACGGCAGTGGACCCGAGCGGCTTGCTCCGGGTCCCGACGCGGCGCCGATGCCGTGTCTCGCCCGCTCGAGCAAGGCACGCGTCGCAGGCTCGACGAAGGGGATTGCTGTGAATCGACGTATACGCGGCGGCACGCTGATCGCGGCCGCACTCGCTGCGGCGCTCGTGCTCCCGCAGCCAGCCCTCGCCGCATCCGGCGAGGGCCAGGGCGGTGGAGGCGGTGACGGCGGAGGCCAGGGAGATGGATCCGGTGGCGGCTCCGGGGGCGGAGAGGAGGAGCCAGGGTCCATCTACTCAGAGCTGGTGTTGGCCCTCCGCAACGCGGACGGGACACCGGTCCTCAAGCAGTACCTGGTTCCCGCTGAGGATCCCGCCGACCCGGCGGTCCTGGAGTACTGCGTCCAGCCGATCTCCTACGAGCGAGTCCCCGGGGTGAGCAGCTCCGTCAACGCCGTCGACGGGCGGACCGTGTGGGTGCTGCCCCTGCAGGGCGAGCTGCTGGACGACGACCCCTCGACCTGGCCGGCCGAGGAGCTCGAGGTCTGCGACCCGCTGCCGCAGTACGCGATGTTCGTCAAGGAGGCCGAGCTCGAACGGCTGAACATGGCCCGGACCTCCGAGGACGTCCTCGCGCGCAAGCAGGCGGACGTGGAGGAGAAGCTGCGGCTCGGCGACGTGATCGCCCTCGAGGCCGCCGCCCGGATCGCCGTCGACGGTGAGATGCTCGACGCCGCGCCGGAGTACGCCGGGATCTACCACTCCCTGATGTGGACCGGCACGATCCCCGGCCTGCAGTACCACGACGAGACCAGGTCGGCGCCCCCGGCCGAGATCGGCCCCGCCCAGTACGTCGACGGCAGGCTCAACAGCCGGTTCGACGCCTGGGAGCTTGCCGCCGCCGCAATCGGTACAGCGGCCAGCAAGACGATGCCGCTGTCGATCGACGCGGTGCTGTACTACAACCAGGTCATCGAGTTTCCCCCCACGGACTTCACTGCTCCGGAGGGCTGGAACATCGACTTCGTGACCACAGCTGACGGCAAGAAGCTCGTCGACTACGCCGACTTCCGCTACAGCCGCAGCGAGACCTTCCCGGGCAGCGCGACGATCCTCAACGTCCCCGAGATGCGATGGGAGGTCAGGCCCTACATCGGCCTGGTCCCGTTCCAGAACCTCTCCGGGACTCAGAACCCCGACACGGACACCCTCGCCGGCGTGGTCGCGTTCGCCCAGCTCGCGGACGATGTGCGAGCCCTCATCAACTACTACCACGAGATCGAGGGCATCCCGGGCCTCTACATGGACCCGGTCGGCATCGACACCCACACCGATCAGCTGAAGCGGATCAGCGAGCCTGCAGTCGACCTCGGCGCCATGCCGCAGGCCGTCTTCCCGACCGAGCCCTTCGAGGTCACCGCGTCCCTGTTCAACCCCTGGGGCGGCGAGACCATCGAGAGCGCCAACCTCGTGGTGACCATCGACGCCGGTGACCTGGCGCTCGAGCAGGGTGACGTGACCGCGATCTCGCGGCCGACCAACGCCGACCCGAACAGCTGGGAGCTGCCGTTCACGGCGTCCGAAGGCGACCTGGTGGGAGTCTGGGGCCCAGCCGGCGGGTTCACGGTGGAACCCGGTGACAAGTACGTCACCACCTTCGACGTCACGCTGGCCGGGGACGCACCCGCGACCGACTACACCGTGACGCTCGAGCTGGCCGGGGACCCCGTCGAGGAGTCGCCCGAAGCGGGCATCACGACCCTGGCGACGGACACCGACACGCTCCGCGTCTATGCGGACACTCCCACCGTGCTGTGGGGCGCAGTGATCCCGAAGCTGCTCACGCAGGCCGCGCAGCTCCAGCTGCCGGTCCGGGTGTACGCCCCCGCAGCAGGTGGGGGCACGCTCAGGCTCACCATCTCCGGCCCGCCGGACGACGGTGACGCCACGACACGCGAGCTGCTCCAGTCCGGCGACGTCCGCGTCTTCGGCGAGCAGGTGGCGACGGTCCCTGAGGCCCCAGAGGGCGAGGCGACCATCGCCGAGGGTGAGGCCGTCGAGCCCACGACCGACATGGTGAGGGTGCAGCTGCAGGCGGTCGAGGGAGCGAACCAGCTCGTCGGCACCTGGCCGCTGGACCTGGACGACGGCTACACCGACGTCCTCTGGTACGTCTCTGTGGTCGAGGGAGCCCCGCTGGGCCAGTATGCCTTCGACGTCGCGCTCGACGGCGCGCAGAGCGTGGCACCGTACACCCAGGTGACCACAGTCGTCCCGGCAGACGAGCACGGCAAGATCCCGGTCGACCCCGGCAACGGCGATGGTGAGGAACCCACCACACCGACCGATCCCGGTACCGGCAACGGTGGGGGCACGGTCACCCCGCCTCCGGGTGAAGGTGGCGGCGATGACATCGCCGGCGTCGAGCGGACCGGTGGCAAGGACCGTGTGGACACTGCCGTCATGCTGTCGGGCAAGCGCTTCGGCGCAGGTGCGGCGGAGGCCGCAGTCATCGCACGGGCCGACGACTACGCCGACGCACTCGCGGCGGTTCCCTTGGCCGATCAGGCCGACGCTCCACTGCTGCTCAGCCCGGAAGCGGTCGACGCCCGAGTGGTAGCCGAGGTGGATCGCGCCGTCGAGGTCGACGGCACCGTGTACCTCGTGGGTGGCACGGACGCGGTCTCCGAGGCCGTTGCCGCTGCGATGCGCGGCACGGGGCGCACAGTGGTCCGGCTGGCGGGCTCCAACCGGTACGAGACCGCGGTCGCGGTCGCCGACGAGCTCGGTGACCCGGCGGCGATCATGCTGGCGACCGGGACGAACTACCCGGATGCGCTGGCCGGTGGGACGGCCGCGGCTGCGGTCGACGGCGTGCTCCTGCTGACCCGGGGAGCGCAGCTGCCCGAGGTGACGGCCCGGTACCTGGCCGAGCACGCCGCGGCGCAGACCTACGCGCTCGGTGGTCCGGCAGCGGCCGCGGCGCCCGAGACGACGAAGGTCGTCGGGGAGAACCGCTACGGGACGGCGGCGAAGATCGCCACCCGGTTCTTCGACCAGCCGACCGGCGTCGGAGTGGCATCGGGAACCGTGTTCGCCGATGCCCTGTCCGGTGGAGCAGACGCAGCGGCGCAGGACTGGCCGATGCTCCTCACCCACCCGAAGCGGCTCGCGGCCGAGACCGCCGACTACGTGCGACGCACCGCGTCGGTGACCAAGGCGCACCTCTACGGCGGTGAGGCCGCGGTGCACGGCGACGTCGCAACCGCGTTGGGTGGTCACCTGCATCGGTGAACGCCCGATGAGCAGCGGCGCCCCGGGGGCTCGTCCCCGGGGCGCCGCTATCCGATGTCGCGTCGCCGGAACCACGCCCAGGAGAGCAGGGTCGTGAGCACCAGGAGCACGCCGAGGTACGTCGCGGCGTGGCCCATGCCGAGCACGTACGCCTTCTCGCAGCCGCCGAGGCCGGGAAGACAGGTGACGTCGGCGTCGAACACGCGCCTGCCGTCGCCGACCCAGGCGAGCACGTTCTGCGCGAGGCTGAACCGGCTGACCTGGTCGATGGGGAGCGTGAGCAGCAGCGCCTCGCCGACGACGACGTAGGCGAACAGGACCGCCAGCGTGGCGACGGTGTTCCTCAGCAGCATCGTGAGCGCGTAGCCGCCGACGGCGGCCCCGACGGCGAGCGCCACGCCCCGCGCCGAGGTCCACCAGATGTCGGACTGCGCGGCGGAAGGCACCTCGATCCCCCGGGCCCCGGCGGCGACCAGGAGCGCGAGCCAGAAGCCGCCCACGAGCACCGTGGCGGCAGCGGTCGAGGCGACCAGGACGGCCCCGGCCTTGGCCACCCACACGCGGCCGCGGCGGGGGCGGAACAGCAGCTGGTTGGCGAGCGAGCCGGTGTGCCAGTCGCCTCCGGCGAACGTGGCCCCGCAGAGCACGAGCAGCGCGGTCACCATGACGATCTGCACGGTGCCCCGGTTGTCGACCACCCTCGCGAGCTCGAGGGTGTTGCGCGGGAAGAAGTCCTCCACGCGCGGCGCGAGCCCGGCGCAGTCCTCCGCGGAGGCCCCCGGCCCGAAGAAGTCCTGGGGCCGCTGCTCGCACTGCTGCTGCTCGCGCTGCAGGCGTGGGTCCGCGGCGGCGGTCGCGACCTGGGACTCCGCCTCGGCGCGCTCCGCGTCGGTGACCGGCCGGGTGTCCCACAGCGCGGTCCCCACGAGGAGCGCGGTCAGCAGCAGCCCGCCCAGCAGCATGAGCACGATCGCCCGGCGGGAGAAGAACCGGTCGAGCTCGACCGCGAGCAGCCTCATTGCTCCGCCTCCCCGCCCGAGAGCGTCCACGGGGCGACGGACCGGCCGCCGAGTGCCGAGCCCCGGGTCAGCTGGAGGAACACCGACTCCAGGTCGGCGCGGACCGGGACGAGCTCGCGCACGTACAGGCCCTCGGCGGCCAGCACCCGGGTGATGTCCTCGGGGTGCTCGAAGCCCTCCACGTCGAGGTGGTCGCCGTTGCGCACCACGCGGTACCGGGCCCGCTCCAGGTGCCGGATCGCCGTGGACGAGTCCTCGACCCACACCCGGGCGACCGCCAGCGTGCTGTCGCCGACCAGCTCGGCGACGCTGCCCGACGCGATGAGCCGGCCCTCGCCGATGATCGACACCGAGTGGCAGACCTGCTGGACCTCCGCGAGGATGTGCGAGCTCAACAGCACGGTGACGCCGCTCTCGCCGAGCTCGCGCACCATCTCGCGGATGTCACGGATCCCCGCGGGGTCGAGCCCGTTCGTGGGCTCGTCGAGGATGAGCAGGTCCGGGGACTTCAGCAGCGTGGCGGCGATCGCGAGCCGCTGTCGCATGCCGAGGGAGTAGCCGGCGAAGTGCTCGCGGTCGCGGCCGTCGAGACCCACCTGCGCCAGCGCGGCGTCCACCCGGTCGCGGCCGGCGCCGACCGTGCGCGCGAGCAGGGTGAGGTTCTTGCGGCCGCTGAACGCGGGGACGAACCGGGGCTCCTCCACCACCGCACCGACCCGCCCCATCACCTCGGGCAACCCGGCGGGGACGGGCCGGCCGAGCAGCCGCACCTCGCCGGAGGTCGGTCGGGCGAGGCCGAGCAGCATCCTGATCGTCGTCGTCTTGCCGGCCCCGTTGGGTCCGAGGAACCCGTGGACCCCGCCGGCTGGCACCACCAGGTCGAGGCCGTCGACCGCGACGACCCTCCGGCCGCGTCGCGAGCGGTACACCTTGCGCAGGCCGGACGTCTCGATCACCGGTGCCCCCATGAGCGCCTCAGCCCCGGAGCGCCGCGGCCGGGTCGATCAGGCGCGGGGTCCGACCGGGCTCGGGCTTGGGGGCGTAGTCGGGGGTGGGGTCGTACGGCGCCCAGGCGAGCAGCTCGCGCAGGTGCCGCTCGACCACGGGGGCGGCGTCCTCGACGGTCACGTCCCGGCCGAGCTCCTGGCTCAGCGAGGTGACCCCGGCGTCGGCGATGCCGCAGGGAACGAAGGTGTCGTACCACCCGAGGTCCACGTCGCAGTTCAGCGCGAAGCCGTGCATCGTCACCCCGCGGCTCACCCGGATCCCGATCGCGGCGATCTTGCGCTCCGGGCCGCGGGTGTCCGCGGCGAGCCACACCCCGCTGCGCCCCGGCACGCGCGCCGTGGCCACGCCGAAGTCCGCGCAGGTCGCGATCAGCGCCTCCTCGAGGCGGCGCACGTAGTCGACGACCAGCACGTGCTCGGGCAGCCGCACGATCGGGTAGCCGACCAGCTGGCCGGGGCCGTGGAAGGTGATCTTGCCGCCCCGGTCCACGTCGATCACGGGCACACCCTCGGCGCGCGGGCCGACCGGCCGCTCGTGCGGGTCGGTGCGCTTGCCGGCGGTGAAGACCGGCGGGTGCTCGAGCAGCAGCACCGTGCCCGGTCCGCCGTCCACGACGGTGGTGTGCACGTCGCGCTGCAGCTCCCACGCCGCGACGTACTCCACCGCCCGGTCGCCGAAGCCCACGGTCCTCACGTCGAGTTCACCCACGACTCCGAGGGTAGTGCTTCCCATCCGGAACGCCGTTGGCTGCGTACGACATCATGAGACTGCCGCGTTCCGTTCCACCCATCCATGCGCGAGAGGCACCCGATGACGAGCACGTCCGAGCCGACCCACCGCTCCGGCGGTCGGCGTACAAAGCGCTGGATCCTGCCGCTGGCCGTGGTCCTGCTGTGGATCTTCGTCGGGGGCCCGCTCGGCTCCTTCGCCGGTCGGCTCGCCGAGGTCCAGGAGAACGACAACGCGGCGTTCCTGCCGCAGACCGCGGAGTCGACCCAGGTGCTCGACGCGTTCCTGGAGTTCACCGGCGACGAGAGCACCCCGGCGACCGCGGTGTTCGAGCGGGACGGCGGGCTGACCGAGGACGACCGGGCGGCCATCGCGGCGTACGCCGAGGAGATGGCGCAGGTCGAGGGCGTCGACAGCGAGGCCGTGGAGGAGCCGGTCTACTCCGAGGACGGCAGCGCGGCCCAGGTCGTGGTGCCGATCTCGGCCTCGGACGGCGAGGAGATCGAGGCTGCCGTGGGGGAGCTGCGGGCCATCCTCGACGGCGCCCCGGACGGCCTGACCGCGCTGCTCGGCGGCCAGGCCGGCATCCTCGGCGACTTCATCGAGGCCTTCGCCGGCATCGACGGGCTGCTCCTCGGCGTCGCGCTGCTGGTGGTCCTGATCATCCTCGTGCTGGTCTACCGGACGCCCGTGCTCCCGCTGATCGTGCTGCTGTCGGCGGTGCTGGGGCTCGGCATCTCCTCGGCCGCGATCTACGCGATGGCCAGCGGCGACGTGCTGGACCTCAACGGCCAGAGCCAGGGCATCCTGTTCATCCTCGCGGTCGGTGCGGCGACCGACTACTCGCTGCTGATCGTGGCGCGGTTCCGCGAGGAGCTGCGGGACCGCGAGTCGAAGTACGACGCCATGAGGGCCGCCTACCGCGGGGCGATCGAACCGATCCTCGCCTCCGGGCTCACCGTCGTGCTCGGCCTGCTGTGCCTGCTGCTCTCCGACCTGTCGTCGCTGCGCGGGCTGGGCCCGGTCGGGGCGGTCGGCATCGTCGGCGCGATGTTCTCCTCGCTGACGCTGCTGCCGGCCGCACTGCTGCTGCTCGGCCGCCGGGCGTTCTGGCCGTACCAGCCCCGGCTCGGCAGCGAGCACCCCGAGAAGAAGGGGATCTGGGGCCGCGTCGCCCGGTTCGTCGGCCGGCGGGCCCGGATGGTCTGGATCGTCACGACGATCGTGCTGGCGTTCTTCGCGGCGTTCCTCCCGACGCTCAACGAGGACCCGGTGCCGCAGACCGAGGTGTTCCTGACCGAGGTGGACTCGGTGCAGGCGCAGGAGGTCCTCGACCGGCACTTCGAGGCCGACGCCGCGAGCCCGGCGTTCCTGCTGGTGCCGGAGGGCGACCTCCAGGAGACGCTCGAGGCCGTGGGCGCCCACGACGGCGTGGCCCAGGACGGCGTCACCTACCTGCCGGCCGGGCCGCCCACGGGGGACGCCCCGCCGGAGCCGAAGGTGGTGGACGGCGAGGTGCTCGTGTTCGCCACGCTCAGCGACCCCGCGGACTCGGCGGCCGCCACCGACACCGTGCGTGACCTGCGGGCCGACCTCGACGAGATCAGCACAGAGATCGTCGTCGGCGGGTCCACGGCCATCCTGCTCGACACCCGGGACACGGTCGACTCCGACCGGCTCAAGGTGATCCCGGCGATCCTCGTGGTGATCTTCCTGGTGCTGGCGCTCCTCCTGCGTTCGCTGCTCGCGCCGACGATCCTGCTGCTGGCCAACGTGCTGAGCTTCGGCGCCACGATGGGCATCAGCGCGCTGCTGTTCAACTACGTCTTCGACTTCCCGGCCTCCGACCCGTCGACGTTGCTGATCGGGTTCGTCTTCCTGGTCGCGCTCGGTATCGACTACTCGATCTTCCTGATGACGCGGGTGCGCGAGGAGTCGGTCAAGCAAGGGACCCACCCGGGCATCCTGCGGGGCCTGTCGGTGACCGGCGGCGTGATCACGTCCGCGGGGGTCGTGCTCGCGGCGACGTTCGCGGCGCTGAGCGTGCTGCCGCTGCTGTTCCTGGTGCAGATCGCGTTCATCGTGTCGTTCGGCGTCCTGCTCGACACCCTCGTGGTGCGGTCGCTGCTCGTGCCCGCCCTGGCCTACGACCTCGGTCCGCGCACGTGGTGGCCCTCGAAGCTGTGGCACACCCCCGACCACGCCGACCGCGAGACCTCGGAGCTCCTGCACGTGGGGGAGCGGGGCGGCGTCGACGTCCGCTGACCACCGCGGCGTCTGCGGGGCTGAGCCCTGCCCGTGTCCGGTCCGACACGCCGCACGTCGCCGGAAACCGGCATCGCTCGCGTGGCCGCCCGCGGGAACCGCACCCACTGCCTGTGGATGAGCGCCGACGCGACCTACCGGGATCCGTCAGGGTCGGAAGATGCACTCGCGAGACGAGACCGTGCCGCGGCACCGCCGGCCCGGGCGACACGGCGACCGAGACACGGTGACCATCCTCCTGGCCGGTGCCGTCCTGGCGGCGGGTGCCGCCGTGTCCGCGGCCGGCCTGCGTCCCGACCCGGTCGAGCCGACCGCCCACCGGCAGCGGGTCGCCGATGCCGTGGAGCGACCGGCGTCTCGAGCGGCGGACGCAGCCCCGGCTCGCGGGGCGGTGGTGCGGGCGGCCGCGGTGCTGCGGGCCTGGGACCGGCGCCGGGCGCGGGCGTACGGCGAGGGTGACGCCGCGGCGCTGCGGGAGCTGTACGTCGACGGGGCGGGTGCTGCCGACGTGCGGCTGCTCCGGCGCTATGCCGACCGCGACCTCCGGGTGGAGGGCCTGACGACGCAGCTGCTCGCCGTGGAGGTGCTCGGGCACGCCCCGGGTCGGTGGCGGCTCCGGGTCACCGACCGGGTCGCGGCGGGCGTCGCGGTGGGCGAGGAGGGGCGCCTCCGGCTGCGGCGCGACCGCGCCGACACCCGGGTGGTCGAGCTCGTCCGCGGTGGCGACGGGGCTTGGCGGGTCGCGGACGTTCGAGCCGCATGAGGTCGGCGACGCAGCGCGGTGATCAGCGACGCAGGGCGTAGGCCAGCACGGACCTCACGTCGGGGTGGTCGAAGTCGAACCCGTCCTGCAGCAGTCCGGCGGGCACGATGCGTGCCGAGCCGAGCAGCTCACCCGACAGCCGGCCGGCGGCCTTGCGGATCGCGAAAGCCGGCACCGGGATGCGTGCCGGGCGATGCACCGCCTCGGCCAGCGCCTCGGTGAACTCGGCGTTGGTGCACGGTTCGGGGATCGAGAGGTTGTAGGGACCGGCGCTCGCATCCCGTTCCAGCAGGAAGGTCGCCGCCCTCAGCCAGTCCTGCAGCGAGATCAGGGGGAAGTACTGACGGCCGTCGCCCAGGGGGCCCGCCAGCCCGGTCTTGAACACGGTCCTGAGGAGACGGAACGTCAGCGCCCGGGGGTGCATGACCGGCGCGGTGCGCAGCACGACGACCCGCGCGCCCGCCTCGGTCGCCGGCTCGGTCACCTCCTGCCACTCGCGCGTCACCTCGGTGAGCAGGCTGCCCGGCGCCGTACCGCTGTCCTCGCGCAGCTCCTCGTCGCCCCGGTCGCCGTAGTAGGACGTGCCGTTCTGGGCGACGAAGGTGGGCACCCGGTCACTGCTGGCGATGGCCCGCGCCAGGGTGGCGGTGGGGTTCACCCGGCTGTCCCGCAGAGTCGAGCGGTACTTCGCGGAGTGGGGGTTCCCGGCTAGGGCCGACGCCTAGAGGCAGGCGACAACGTCCGCCTTCTCGATGACCGAGCGGTCGACGACCCCGCGGTGGGGATCCCAGCTCGACTCCTGCCCCGACATCGCCTCGCCGCGCACGAGCCGGACCACCTCGTGGCCCTGCCGCGCCAGGTGGTCGCGCCACGCCGTGCCCAGGAAGCCGGACGCGCCGGCCATCACGATCCTCATGGAGGTGGTCAGACCTCGAACTGACCGGACTCGAGCCGCTGCTTGACCTCGCGCAGGAAGCGGCCGGCATCCGCGCCGTCGACCAGTCGGTGGTCGTACGTCAACGACAGGTAGACCATGTGACGCACCGCGATCGTCTCGCCGAGGTTCGGGTCGTCGATCACGACCGGACGCTTGACGACCGCACCCGGTCCGAGGATCGCCACCTGCGGCTGGTTGATGATCGGGGTGTCGAACAGCGCTCCGAAGCTGCCGAGGTTGGTGATCGTGAAGGTGCCGCCGGACAGGTCGTCGGGGCCGATCTTGTTGGTGCGCGTGCGCTCGGCGACATCGGCGATCTTCTTGGCCAGGCCGGCGATCGACAGGTCGCCGGCGTCCTTGACCACCGGGGTGAGCAGCCCCTTCTCGGTGTCCACCGCGAACGCGACGTGCTCGCGGTCGTGGTAGGTGATCTCGCCCTTCTCGGTGTCGATCGTGGCGTTGAGCGACGGGTGCTGCTTCAGCGCGTCGATCGCGGCCTTGGCGAAGAACGGCAGGTAGGTCAGCTTCACGCCCTCGCGTGCCAGGAAGTCGGCCTTTGCCGCGTCACGCTGCCGGGCGATGGTGGTCACGTCGACCTCCATCACCTGGGTCAGCTGTGCCGAGGACTGCAGCGACTCGACCATGCGTGAGGCGATGATCTTGCGCAGCCGGCTCATCGGCTCGGCCTTGCCGCGCAGCGGGCTCGGCTGGGAGCTGGGTGCCGCAGCGGCCGGGGCCTGGCCGCCGCCGGACGCGGGCTGCTGCGCCTGCGCGGCCGGGGCCGGCTGCTGCTGGGCCTCCTGCTGCGCCTTGGCGGCGTCGAGCACGTCCTGCTTGCGGATCCGGCCGCCGACGCCGGTGCCGGTGACCTTCGACAGGTCGACGTCGTGCTCGGCGGCCATCTTGCGCACCAGCGGGGTGACGTAGCCGCCCTCGCCGCCGCCGGACGGAGCCGACGACGTCGAGGAGGCCGGGACCTGGCCAGCTGCCGGAGTCGGCGCCGGCGAGGGGGCCTCGTGCTTGGGGGCCTCCTGCTTGGGGGCCTCCTGCTTCGGCTCCTCCTCCGGGGCGGACTCCGCGCCGGCGTCGGGCTGGACCTGCTCGGCAGCGGGAATCGCCTCGGGCTCGCCCTGGCTGGACGCCTGCTGCGCGTCGCCGTCGGTGTCATCGGTGTCCTCGGACGCCTCCGCGGCCTGCTCCGACTCCTGCGCCGGCTCCGGCTGCGACTCCTGCGGCTCTCCGCCGCCCTCGTCGCCGGAATCGCCGGACGGCTGGCCCGAGCCGATCATCGCGAGCTCGGCGCCGACCTCGACGGTCTCGTCCTCCTGCACCTTGATCTCCAGCAGGGTGCCGGCGACCGGGGAGGGGATCTCGGTGTCGACCTTGTCGGTGGAGACCTCGAGCAGCGGCTCGTCCACGGCCACCTCGTCGCCGACCTGCTTCAGCCATCGGGTCACGGTGCCCTCGGTGACCGACTCGCCGAGCGCGGGGAGCGTCACCGGGGTGCCGCCCCCGCCACCCTGGCCGGCCTTCGAGGCGTCCGACTCGGGCTTGGTGTCGCTCGACGCGGGCGCGGTCTCCTGGGCGGCCGGAGCCTCGGCGGTCTGCGCGGCCGGCGGGTCGGTCTCGGTCTCGGTCTTGCGGTCGCCCTCGTCCCCTGCTCCGTCGGCGCTGCCCTCGTCGCCGGACGCACCCTGGTCGCCGCCGGGCTCCTCGCCCGCGTCCCCGGAGTCGCCCGACTCCTCGGCCTGCTGGTCGCCGGCCTCGCCGGCGCCCGAGTCGCCACCGGACTCGCCCTCGTCGCCCACGGTGCACAGCTCGGCGCCGACCTCGATGGTCTCGTCCTCCTGGACCTTGATCTCCAGCAGCGTGCCGGCCACCGGGGACGGGATCTCGGTGTCGACCTTGTCGGTCGAGACCTCGAGCAGCGGCTCGTCCACCTGCACCGTGTCTCCGGGCTGCTTCAGCCAGCGGGTGACGGTGCCTTCGGTGACGGACTCGCCGAGTGCC
>Ga0075331_1000225_pt1 | contig 12306 bp, 13 predicted proteins | sample MayberrySE_TuleA_FD_120090 | JGI IMG/M metagenome (GOLD analysis project Ga0075331, IMG submission 120090) | Natural and restored wetland microbial communities from the San Francisco Bay, California, USA, that impact long-term carbon... | ecosystem: Environmental > Terrestrial > Soil > Wetlands ... | reverse complement strand
TGCGCGCCCCGGTGGGGGGCGTGGTGACCCACGCGGCGCCGCTCGCCGGGCGCGGGGTCGTCGTGATCACCGTCGGTGACCTGCGTACCACGCTCGAGCCCGTCACACCCATGGTCCGACGGGGCCGACGCGTGGCGGCCGGCGATGTGGTCGGACACCTGCAGAGCGTTCGCGGTCACTGCCTGCCGGCGACCTGCCTGCACTGGGGCGTGCTGCGTGACGACACCTACCTCGACCCGCTCGAGCTGCTCGGTGCCCGCTCCGCAGAGATCGTGCTGCTGCCGCTGACCGGGCCCCAGGAGGTGCGCCCGGTCTCGCAGCTCGCCGGGGGGCGACAGGGACTGTCCGAGGGGCTGTCCGCGGCCGTCGACGGCGCCGGTCCGAGCGCCGCTGCTGCTACCGCGATCGACTTCGCACACGAGCAGCTCGGCGATCCCTACGTCTGGGCTGCGGCGGGGCCGTGGAGCTGGGACTGCTCCGGGCTGACGATGGCCGCCTGGGCCGCTGCGGGCGAGTCGTTGCCGCACAACAGTGCGGCGCAGTTCGCCGCAGCCACGCCGATCAGCGAGGCGCAGCTGCGCCCGGGAGACCTGGTGTTCTGGTCGGTGCTGCCCGGTGTGCCGACGTCGATCTTCCACGTCGGCCTCTACATCGGCGACGGGCAGATGATCCATGCTCCGCGTCCCGGCACGACCGTCCGGGTGGAGTCGATCCACTCCTGGGCCACGCCGACGTTCTTCGCCCGGGTCTGACCTCGGCAGCGCGACGCCGTGACCGCTCTCAAGCCCGAGGATGTGCCTGCTCGAAGGCCTTGCGCAGCCGGTCCGCCGACACGTGGGTGTAGATCTGGGTCGTCGCCAGCGATGCGTGGCCGAGCAGCTCCTGCACACTGCGGAGATCCGCGCCGCCCTCCAGCAGATGGGTGGCGGCGGTGTGCCGCAACCCGTGCGGTCCGATGTCCGGGGCACCGGGTACGTCGGCGAGCCGGGCGTGCACCATCCGGCGCACGGCTCGCTGGTCGATGCGGGCGCCGCGCGCGCCCAGGAAGAGCGCCGGGCCGGAGCCCTCGGCGACCAGCGCCGGCCGCCCACGGACGAGCCACGCCTGCAGCGCGGAGGCGGCCGGTGCGCCGTACGGCACCGCCCGCTCCTTGCGCCCCTTGCCGAAGACCCGTACCACCCGGCGGTCCTCGTCGAGATCGTCGACATCGAGACCGCACAGCTCTCCCACCCGGATGCCGGTGGCGTAGAGCAGCTCCAGCATCGCGGTGTCGCGAAGACCCACCGCCCCGCCGTCGAGGGCGGCTTCGGTGGCGGCGTCGAGCAGCTGACGGACCTCGTCATGGCCGAGCGCAGGCGGCAGGGCACGGCGTGCCTTCGGCGACCCGAGCAGTGCGCCGGCGTCCGACGTCGACCGACCGGTGCGGTGCGCCCAGGCGGTGAACACCCGAGCGGCGGTCGCCCGTCTCGCCATCGTCGTGCGGGCCTTGCCCCGGGTCTGCTGGTTGGCCAGCCAGCTGCGGAGCGCCCGGACGTCGAGCGTGTCGAGGCCGTGGTGCCCGAGCTGGGCCGCGTGCTCGAGCAGCGTCGCGACGTCGGCGAGGTAGGCCCGGACGGTGTGCGCGGTCAGGTCCCGCTCGGCGATGAGGTGGCGCTCGTAGTCGGCCAGCGCCCGCGCGAGCCCCTCCGGCAGGTCCGGCCCTTCGGCGGCGGCTCGTCGTTCGTCGGCGTTCACGCCCCGACGATGCGCGGTCGTCCGCTCCGCGACAAGCGGACGCGCCGATGCGGGCATCAGATGGCGAGGTCCGACCGGGTCTGCGCCGACAGCCGCCACCGGTCACCGACCTGCTCGACGAAGTCCTGCAGGAGCAGGCGGCCGAGCTTGAGCGCAGTCTCATGCGTCGGCAGGCCCGCGGTGCGAGCGATCCGATCGACGCCCACGGCGTGCACGGCCGGAACTGCCTCGAGCACCCTGGCCGCCACGTCGTCGAGCAGGTCACGTGGCCTGGTCTCGCCGTAGCGCAGCGGCAGCAGGTGGTCGCCGCTGGACGAGATGGTCTCCAGGACCTCGTCGCCGTCGGTGACCACGACACCGAGCCCGGAGCGGAACAGCTCGTGCACACCGGCGGACATCGCCGACGTCACGGGCCCCGGCACGCCCATGACAGGCCGCATCATCTGCTCGGCCCAGCGCGCGGTGTTGAGCGCACCGGACCGCACGGCCGCCTCCACGACGACCGACCCACACGTCAGGGCCGCGATCACACGGTTGCGGGTGAGGAACCGGATCCGGCTCGGCGCGCTGCCGGGCGGGACCTCGCTGAGCACGAGACCGTCCTCGACGATCCGGTCGAGGAGCGCCGTATGCCCGCGGGGATAGGCGACGTCGACGCCGCACGCCAGCACCGCGGCCGTCGGCGCCTGTGCCGCGAGCGCGCCACGGTGGGCTGCCACGTCGATGCCGTAGGCGGCGCCCGAGACCACGACGACGCCCCGCCGGGCCACGCCGTAGGCGATCTCGCCTGCGACCTCGGTGCCGTAACCGGTCGCTGCCCGCGCGCCGACCATCGCGACCGAGCGCTCGCAGACATCCGACAGCGTCCCGGCTCCACGCACCCACAGACCCAGCGGGACTCCGCCACGACGCACCTCCGGGGACCGCCCGGTGCCCACGGCTTTGCGGCGCTCCAACGACAGCACGTCGGTGAGGTCCTCGAGCCGCGCCGGCCACTCGTCGTCGCCCGGACAGACCAGCCTGGCGCCGACCGCGGCGGCCCGCTCGAGATCAGCGTCCGGGTCATACCCCTCGAGGCGCACCTTCCAGGCACCGGCCGCGGAGAGCCCGAACGACTCCCCCGCACGGAGCCCGTCGAAGACCTGCTCCGCACCTCGGGTGGCGACCAGGTCGGCCAGGAGCACATCTCCGGGCTCGGTGAGCCTGGTCAGTGCCGCGCGGGCCCGCCGCTCCCCGTCCGCCACACCGCTCACGGCCTCGCGCCGATCTCGACCACCGCGTCGTCGCCGTCGAGCTCTTCCGCGCTCGTCTCTGCCTTGACCGCCTCCGCGTCAGCTGCGCCACCGTGCTCGACGGCCCCGGACAGCGCCGCAGACGTGCGCAGCAGGAAAGCCTCCGACACCTGGTCGACGCCGGGTCGGTCGACTCCGACGAGATCGGCGATCGTCCACGCGACCCGCAGCACGCGGTCAGCGCCCCGTGCGGTCAGCTTGTGCCGGGTGACGGCGTCCTCGACCACGTCCATCGCACCCGGCCCGGGCGGGAACAAACGGCGCAGCTCAGGGCCGGGCACCTCGCCGTTACGCCGCCACGGATGCGCGGCCAGCCGTCTGCTCTGCCGCTCCACCGCCTCGGTCACCCTGGCCGCGATGCTGCGGGAGGGCTCCGCCTGCTCGAGGTCGGCACGCATGGCGCGTGCGGTCACCGGTCGCACCGTGCGCTGCAGGTCGATGCGATCGCGGATGGGCCCGCTGATGCGGGCACGGTAGCGTCGCAGCGCCGAGGGTGGGCAGTCGCACGGGTCGTCCTTGTTGCCCTGCCTGCCGCAGGGACACGGGTTCGCGGCCAGCACGAGGAGGAATCGAGCCGGGAAGCGCGAGCCGCGCCCGGCCCGCCCGATGACGATCTCCCCGCTCTCCAGCGGCTGCCGCAGGGCCTCGAGCACATCGACGTTGAACTCCGGCGCCTCGTCGAGGAAGAGCACGCCGCAGTGCGCCAGGCTCATCGACCCCGGGCTGATCACGCGGCTCCCGCCACCGACGATGGAAGCGGTCGAGGCGGTGTGATGGGGGTCGAGGAAGGTGGGCCGGGTGACCAGCGGCACGTCCGGCGGCAGCACCCCGGCCACCGAGTGCACGGCGGTCACCTCCAGCGCCTCCTCCTCGGTCAGGTCGGGCATGAGACCGGTCAGCCGCTCGGCCAGCATCGTCTTGCCGGCGCCCGGCGGCCCGTCGAGCAGCACGTGGTGGCGGCCTGCCGCTGCGATCTCGATCGTGCGTCGAGCCTCCGGCTGGCCGACGACATCGGCCATGTCGAGGGCCTCGATGCGCTGGTGGTAACCGCCCACCAGTCGCGTCTCCCGGGCCAGCGGTGGCACCGGCGGTGCATCCGGAGGAATCTCGCCTCGCAGCAGTGCGACGACCTGAGCGAGCGACCGCACCCCCAGCACCTCCAACCCGGTCACCAGCCGCGCCTCCTGCGCGTTGGCCTCCGGCACGATCACCCGGCCGACGTCGGCGGCGTGGGCGGCCAGAACCGCGGGCAGCACACCGGGAACGGCGCGCAACCGCCCGTCGAGAGCGAGCTCACCGAGCACGACCGTGCCCGCCACCGAGCGCTGCCGGACCTCGTCGTGGGCGGCGAGCACCGCGAGCGCGATGGCGAGGTCGAAGTGTGCGCCCTTCTTCGGCAGCTCGGCCGGGGACAGCCCGATCGTGAGCTGCCGGTTGGGCCACGGCAGGTGGCTGTTGGCGACCGCCGCCTTGCACCGGTCCCGCGCCTCGGCCAGTGACGTGTCGGGCAGCCCCACGAGGGTGGTGCGCGGCAGCCCTTGGCCGATGTGCGCCTCCACCTCCACGACGTGCCCCTGCACCGCCTGCAGCGCCACCGACAACGCGCGGCCGAGCGCCATCAGGCCACACCCCGCAGGTGCTCCACGACGGCCGCGCCCCTACGCCGGACCAGCACACCGACGACGTCGATGCGCACCGTCGCGGGTGGTGCACCACCGAGCGCCGCCTGCTCGGCGAGCCAGCACGCCGCCAGCCTGCGCAGTCGCGCCAGCTTGCGCACCGTGACCGCCTCCACCGGCGTGCCGTAGTCGAGCCCGCGTCGGGTCTTGACCTCGCAGATCACCAGCGTGTCCGCATCCTGCGCGACCAGGTCGACCTCACCCGCCTCGCAGCGCCAGTTGCGGGCGAGCACGGTCATGCCCGCTCCGGCCAGGTGGCGGGCGGCCACCTCCTCGCCGTACCTGCCGACGGAGCTCTTCTGCTGCTGCGTGCTGGTCACGCCATCACCTCCACCGCCCAACTTCCCCGGGTGAGGCATCGCGGAGGAACCACCGGCGGCCGGGCTGTGGACAAGGAACCGGGTCGTCGTGGTTGGGGACCGGACCCGGGCCGACGTACACGCTCAGGGCAGGGTGTGTGCACAGCGTTTTGACTACACAGCGAAGTGACTTCGTGACGAATGGTGAGTTTGCAGGTTATGGTCCTCTGCAACGGCGATGGCACCTAGCCTCGACATCGCAGAGAGAGGAATCCGCGCAATGCGAAGAACCCTGCTGGCGACCGCGACCTCCGGCCTCACCGTCCTCGCTCTTGCCTGGGGCCCGACCGCGGGTGCCGCACCGGACAGCGGTGGCGAGCGCGCCGATGCCCCCCGTGGCGCCGTCGCGGTCCACCAGGCCGCGACGACGAAGGCGGAGCACGAGCGCATCGTCGACTACTGGACCCCGGCCCGCATGCGCAGTGCCGTACCCGGAGAGCGCCTCGTCGCCGACCGCGACAAGGCGTCGGCGACCGGCCAGGTGACCGCTGGGAGCCCGCAGGTGATCGCGCCGGCCCCGAAGCCCGACAAGCCGGGCGGCGGGAACGGCGGAGGCAACGGCGGAGGCGGCTCCGCCGACGGCACCGGTGAGTACTACACCGGCGGCGGCGAGATCGTCGACACCACCGGGAAGGTCTTCTTCACCCTCGACGGCACGAACTACGTCTGCTCCGGCAGCTCGACCAGCTCGAGCAACCGCGACCTCGTGCTGACCGCGGGCCACTGCCTCAACGAGGGACCGGGCGGCTACGCGACCAACTTCGCCTTCGTGCCGGCCTACGACGACGGCAACCGTCCGTACGGCACGTTCACGGCTCGCGAGCTCGTGACGACGACGCAGTGGAAGAACTCCGGCGACTTCGACTACGACATCGGCTTCGCGGTGATGAACTCGCTCGACGGCGAGGACCTCACCGACACCGTCGGCAGCCAGGGCATCGGCTTCAACCTCGCCCGGGGCGAGTACATGTACGCATTCGGCTACCCGGCGGCGCGGCCGTACGACGGCACCGACATCGCCTGGTGCCACGGCACGGTGATCCAGGACACCTACTACGGCTCCCAGGACCAGGGCATGAAGTGCGACATGACCGGTGGCTCCTCCGGCGGGCCCTGGCTCATCGACTACACCGAGAGCTCGGGTGTGGGCACGCTGAACTCCGTCAACAGCTTCGGCTACCGCGGGGTCAAGGACATCATGTGGGGTCCCTACTTCGGCAGCGTGGCGCAGAGCCTCTACAACACCGCGCAGGGTCTGTGACCTGACCGACGCGAGGAGGGCCGGTCCGGTCGCCCGGGCCGGCCCTCCTGCGTCTCCTCAGCCCTCAGGGCTGCTCGTCGGGCTCCTCCTGCGCGAGCCGGTCGTCGATCGTCTCCCCGTCGGCCTCATCGAGCTCGGTCTCGGCCAGGGCCGTCGGCGTCGACGGTGCCTCCGGCGGCTCGTACTCCGTCATCTCCTCCTCGGGCAGCAGGTCGTCGGTGACGAGCGCGTCCTCCTCACGCTCCTCGCTCAGCTCCCGCGCTGCGTCGATGTCGGGATCCACCTCACCGGTGTAGACCTCGTCGTACTGCTGCTCCGCCGACTCCAGGTCCGACTCCTCCGAAGGGTCCTGGCCCGGGATCGGCTCCTCCGGTGTCTGGCTCATCCGTATGCTCCTGGCGATCGTCTGGCGGCGGGTCCGCCGTACGCCCACGTCGTACCCCGTGATCCGCCGGCTCACCCCTCGCCGCGGTCCGGGATTCAGCGCGGGAAGTCGCCTTTCGGCGGCGTGAGGTCGGACTGCGAGAACTCCTCGATGTTGACGTCCTTGAACGTCACGACCTTGACGTTCTTGGCGAAGCGGGCGGGCCGGTACATGTCCCACACCCAGGCGTCCGACATCGTCACCTCGAAGTAGGCGTCGTTGCCCTCCGTGCGGACCTTCAGGTCGACCGCGTTGCACAGGTAGAACCGGCGGTCGGTCTCCACGACGTACTTGAAGATCGACACCACGTCGCGGTACTCGCGATAGAGCTGCAGCTCCATCTCGGCCTCGTAGCGCTCGAGATCCTCGGTGCTCATCCGGCGAGCTCCTCCTCTGGATAGCCGCTGGGCAGGTCGTCGACATGGAACGTGTCTGCCCTGCGGACGTTGACGAAGCGCCTGCGGTGCTGTGGGCAGGGGCCGTTCTCGACCAGGGCGGCCTGGTGCTCCCTGGTGACGTAGCCCTTGTGGGTGGCGAAGTCGTACGCCGGGTACTGCTCGTGCAGGTCGGCCATGAGCCGGTCCCGAGTCACCTTGGCGATCACCGACGCGGCAGCGATGCAGGCAGCGACGCGGTCGCCCTTCCACACGGCGAGGCCGGGCAGGCCGAGGCCGTCGACCGGGAAGCCGTCGGTCAGCACGTAGGAGGGAGCCGTGTCGAGCCGCGCCAGGGCCCGTCGCAGCGCCTCGACGTTGGCGACGTGCATGCCGAGAGCATCGCACTCGGCGGAGGGCACGACGACGACCGACCAGGCGAGCGCCCTCTTGACGACCGCCTCGTAGCAGCGCTCGCGGGCCGCGACCGTCAGCAGCTTGGAGTCGGCCAGTCCGGGCACCTGACCTGCCTTGCCGTCCTTCAGGACGGCGGCGGCCGCTACCAGCGGACCGGCACAGGCGCCGCGCCCGGCCTCGTCCACTCCGGCGATCGGGTCGAAACCAGCACGGCGCAGCGCGCGTTCGTAGCCGTACAGACCGGCGTCGCGGCGCACGGTGACACCTCGAGGCGTGGCAGTCATGGTGCCTTCGACCTTAGTCGACTACCGGTCCAGGCCAGGGTCGCGGGCGACGTCGGACACCACCGGCTCCTCCGGCGCCGGACGTCGCGGCTCGGGCACCTGGGCGAAGGTCTCACCCGACCCGAGCCGGTGCGCCTCGGTGACCGGCCAGACCGACGCGAACGCGCTACCCACGACGTTGTCCAGCGGGATGAAGGCCGTGCCTTCGCGCAGGTGCGCACGGGAGTCACCCGAGTTGGCCCGGTGGTCACCCATGACCCAGATGGCGTCGGCGGGAACGACCACGTCGAACTCACGCGCCGAGGGCTCATCACCGGGATAAAGGTAGGGCTCCTCGAGCGACTCACCGTTGACACTGACCCGACCTTCGCCATCGCAGCACACGACATGGTCGCCCGGCAGCCCGATCAGCCGTTTGACCAGATAGCTGCGGTCGGTCGGCGGGAGGACACCGACGAACTCGAGTGCGTTGCCCACCAGGTCCTGGCGGGGGCCGGGCAGGTCGGAGGGGGGCAACCAGTCCGCGGGGTCCTCGAAGACCACCACGTCGCCGCGGTCGACGTCCCCCAGCTTGGAGACCAGGATGCGCTCACCGCGCTCGATCACCGGCTCCATGGAGCCGCTGGGGACGTAGAAGGCCTGCAGGACGAAGGCGCGCACCAGGGCCGCGGTCACCGCCGCGATGGCGACGAGCACGAGCGTCTCGACCAGGAACCGGCGCAGCCGGGTCAGCGCTCCCGAGACCTCCCGGGCTTCGCGGGTCACTGCCCGCCCTGCGCGGCCGGCGTGGACGCGCCGACGTGGGAGGCGGGGGCGGTCAGCTCGGCCGGACCGATGCGGTCAAAGGACTCCGGGTGGTCGGTCACCGAGGCCCGGCTGACCGGCCAGACGGTGAGGAAGACCTTGCCCACGACGTCATCGACCGGGATGAACCCGCCGCCCGGCTGACCGATGTGCACGCGGGAGTCGGCCGACTGCGCACGGTTGTCCCCCATGACCCACAGCGAGTCCGCAGGGACCGTCACGTCGAAGGTCCCGCCGTCGCCGGCACCCGGCGCCATCCCCGCCATCAGGTAGCCGCGCTCGTCGAGCGGCTCGCCGTTGATCGTGACCCGCCCGTCCTTGTCGCAGCACTTGACGCGGTCGCCCTCGACGCCGATCACGCGCTTCACGAGGTGGTCGCCGGTGGGGTACAGGCCGAAGAACTCCAGCGCCTTGGTGAAGCCACCAGGGTCGCCCGGGACGCTGCCGCCGAGCCAGCCGCCGGGGTCCTTGAAGACCACGATGTCGCCTCGCTCCGGGTCGCCGTCGAACCAGTAGGAGACCTTCTGGACCAGGATCCGGTCGTTGACCACCAGCGTGTCGCGCATCGAGTCCGACGGGATGTAGAACGCCTGGACGAACAGCGACTTGAGCACGATCGCCAGCCCGAGCGCCAGCGCGAGGAGGACGATGACCTCCTGCCACAGCGGCAGCTCGCTGCCCTTCTTCCGTGTGCGCTTCTCCGGGCGGACCCGCGAGCGCCCCCCGCCGGAGGCGTCCTGACCCACAAGGAACGACCGCGACCCGCCGCTGGGTTGGGGGTCGCGGTCGTCGGTCTCGGGTGAGCTCACGCCTTCGAGCCTAGTAGTCGCCTGCTCACTTGGCGGGCGACGATTCGCGCTTCTCCTTGATCTTTGCCGCCTTGCCCCGGAGATCGCGCAGGTAGTAGAGCTTCGCGCGGCGGACGTCACCACGTGTGACGACCTCGATCTTGTCGATGATCGGGGTGTGCAGGGGGAAGGTGCGCTCGACGCCGACGCCGAAGCTGACCTTGCGGACCGTGAAGGTACGGCGGACGCCCGACCCCTGCTGGCGGATGCAGACACCCTTGAAGACCTGGACACGGCTGCGGTTGCCCTCGACGACCCGGACGTGGACGTTGAGGGTGTCCCCCGCCTGGAAGTCGGGGATGTCGTCGCGCGCCGTGGCTGCGTCGATGTTGTCGATGACGTTGGTCATGGTGTGTCGCTTCCTCGCGAGTGCCATGGGTCACCCACGGATGTGGGAGTGGTCTCGGCGGCACTGCGGATCTATCGCGTCTGCTCGGTCGTCCCCCCATGGCAGGAGTCCCGCGACCGCGTGGGTCGGACGCGCAGCACCGACCGCCAAGTCTGCCACAGGCCGCTGGTGGGACAGAAATCGAGCCGCATGACAGGCTGCCCCTGTGCACGCGACTGCGTCGAGCCGGCCGGGTCCGGGCCTGCGGGGTAGGGACTTCGTGCTGCTGCTCGCCGCAACCTTCGGTGCGCTGAGCAACTACGCCCCACTGCTGTCCGTGGTGCCGTTGTGGGCCGCCTCCGGGGGCAGCGGCGGCGCCGGGGTCGGTGCGACCACCGGCGTCATCATGGCCGCCACCGTGCTCACCCAGCTCAGCATGGGCAGGCTGCTGCGCCTGCTCAGCCTGCGCCGCATGCTGGGGGTGGGCGCCACCTTGATGGGCGCCGTGACCCCTGCGTACCTGCTCTCCTCCGCGCTGGCGCCCGTGCTCGTCGTGTCCGCGCTGCGCGGCGTGGGTTTCGGCATGGTCGTGGTCGCCGGCAGCGCTCTGGTCGCAGAGCTGCTCCCCTCGCGGCAGTGGGGCAAGGGCGCGGGCGTCTACGGACTGGCGGCCGGTCTCCCCAGCGTGGTGTGCCTGCCCCTCGGGGTCTGGGCCGCCCAGCAGGTCGGCTTCGCCCCGGTCTTCGTCGCGGCGACGCTCCTGTGCCTGGCGGCCGTCCCGCTCACGGTCGCGATGTCGGAGCACCGCGGCGGGTCCGACGAGACCGAGCCCGCGTCCACCGGCCACGGACGTGCCGCCCTGAGGCCGCTGGCGGCTCCGTGGCTGCTGCTGCTCGCCGCCGCGATCGCCCTCGGTGGGATCGCCACCTTCCTCCCACTGGCGCTGGAGGCGCCGGGGACGACCTCGGTCGCGCTGCTGACGCTCTCGACCTGCATGATTCTCGGGCGTTGGGGAGCCGGCGCGATCAGCGACCTGGTGGGGGCGGGGCGCATCCTGCCGGCCTCGGTGGCCGCGGGAGCTGCAGGGATGGGCGGACTCGCCGTCGCCGCCGGATCTCCCGCCACGGCTTCCGTGCTCGCGCCCGTTGCCGCCGCCGTCTACGGGCTCGGGTTCGGCGCCGTGCAGAACGACACCCTCGTGGTGATGTTGCGTCGTGCCGGTGCGAAGGGGCACGGGCTCGCCAGCACCGTCTGGAACATCGCCTACGACGCCGGCACCGGCGTCGGAGCCGTGCTGCTGGGCGTAGTGGTGGCTTGGGCCGGTCACACCTGGTCGTTCGCCGTCGCAGCCGTCGTCATCGCCGCGACCGCCCCGGTCGCGTGGCTGGAGTCGCGCCGCACCGGCTGAGGCGTCAACCGGCCGGCGGAGGCTCCTCGCTGGACGTCGGCCGGCAGCTGTCGAGGACCTCCCGGTCGCGGGCGTCCAGGGCGTCCGCCGGCAGCCGTGCGATCACGTCGGGACGCCGTTGTGCCGTACGCCGCAGGGCCTCGTCGCGGCGCCATCGCGCCACCTTGGCGTGATGGCCGGAGAGCAGGACCTCGGGTACGTCGAGGCCGCGCCAGGAGGCAGGTTTGGTGTAGACGGGGTACTCCAGCAGGCCGCCGGCACCGGTCGCGTGCGACTCCTCGGCCAGCGACTGCGGGTTGCCCATGAACCCGGGCAGCAGCCGGACCACCGCCTCGATGACCGCGAGCGCGGCGACCTCCCCGCCGTTGAGCACGAAGTCGCCGAGGCTGAGCTCGTCGACGCGCATCCGGGTCGCGGCATGCTCGACGACCCGCTGGTCGATGCCCTCGTAGCGGCCGCAGGCGAGGACCAGCCACGGCTCGGTCGCGAGGTCCTCGGCGTCCTGCTGGGTGAAGCGGCGCCCGGAGGGCGTCAGCACCAGCAGCCGCGGCGCCGGCGTGCGGTCCGGTGGGGCGATCGCGTCCAGCGCCTCCCCCCACGGCTCGGGCTTCAGCACCATGCCGGCTCCGCCGCCGTACGGCGTGTCGTCGGTGGTGCGGTGGCGGTCGTGCGTCCAGTCCCGCAGGTCATGGGTGCGAAGGTCGAGCAGCCCGGACGCGCGGGCCTTGCCCACCAGCGAGAGGTCCAGCGGGGCGAGGTACTCGGGGAAGATCGACACGACATCGATGCGCACGGCGTCACTTCCTCGAGGTGTCGGTCTCGGCAGCGGTCTCCGCCTCGTCGGGGTGCAGCAGCCCCGGCCGGTCGGCCACCGTGACCCATCCCGCCGCGAGGTCGACTTCGGGCACCAGGGCGGCCACGAACGGCACCAGGGCCTCGCCGCCGTCATCCCGGCGTACCCGGAGCAGGTCGTGCGCAGGAGCCGGCAGCACCTCCACCACCGCGCCGACGGCCTCGCCGGCGTCGGTCCGCACCCGCAGACCGACCAGCTGGTGGGCGTAGAAGGCGTCCGGGTCGTCCGCGGGCTCCTCCTC